>LIDZ01012472.1_pt1 | contig 25501 bp, 18 predicted proteins | sample 644651 | NCBI WGS metagenome assembly LIDZ01 (sample SAMN03856242, study PRJNA289617) | food metagenome | isolation source: wine grapes on drying loft during traditional withering process | host: Vitis vinifera cv. Corvina | place: Italy: Gargagnago di S. Ambrogio di Valpolicella | collected 2014-01 | reverse complement strand
TAGAATGAACTAAAGTTTGCTCTCCCAAGTTCAATCATTTCTAAAGAGAATCATGAATATGAGGGTTCGTCTTTAGTTCAATCTATCTTGATACTCTATTCCTTATATTTCCGCTAAAACGGGTGCCTTCCTTGGAGAAGGAAAGCGTAGCCGTTTCTACTTGATAAAAAGGACTTCGTTCGATCGTGGATCGGACGCTCAAATATCTCCTCAGGGGTACCCTCTTCCACGATCATTCCTTGTTCCATGAATAAGACACGATCTCCCACCTCCCGAGCGAAATCCATTTCATGTGTGACGATGACCATGGTCATCCCTTCTTTTGCTAAATCCTTCATTACGGCGAGCACTTCTCCGACCATTTCTGGATCGAGAGCGGAGGTTGGTTCGTCGAACAACATGATCTTGGGCTCCATAGCAAGTGCTCTTGCAATGGCAACCCGTTGAGCCTGACCACCAGATAGAGAATCAGGGTATACGTTTTCTTTTTCCGATAGACCTACCTTGGCAAGCAGTTCTATTGCTTTATTCCGTGCTTTCTCTACAGGCCATTTACGGACTTGAATAGGTGCAATTGTAATGTTAGCGATGACTTTCATATGAGGAAAAAGGTTGAATTGCTGAAACACCATACCTACCTCGGCACGAATATCTGAGATTTTGATATTTGGATCCATTATAGACTGACCTTCGATCAGAATAGTACCACCTTGCGGTTGTTCCAATAAATTCAAGCAACGAAGAAACGTTGATTTACCTGATCCCGAGGGACCGATAATAACGACAACTTCTTGGTTGTACACTTTCAGGTTAATTTGCTTAAGGACGGCCTGAGAACCGAATGACTTACTTAAATCGATCACTTCTATCATAGGATCCATAGTTAGGCTAACTTCCTTTCTAACACATTTAGCAGCTTACTTAATGAATAGGTAAGGATGAAATAGATGAGAGAAGCGAAAAGGTAAGGCTCCCATATCCGGGAATATTGACCGCTCATGCCATTACTCCAATACATAATCTCTGGGGCAGCGATAATAGCTACTAATGAGGAGTCTTTGACCAGTACAATAAATTCATTCCCAAAGGCAGGAATCATACGTTTGATCGCTTGCGGTAATATGATGAATTGCATGGCTTGTCTATGTGACATGCCAAGTGAATACGCTGCTTCTAATTGACCAGCACTCATGGACTGAATACCGGCTCTAAATATTTCTGCGGTATAAGCTGCTGAGTTAAGTGAAAGCGCGATAATGGCCGCAGTAATGGGGTCGGTTCGTCCTAGAATCAAGGGAATCAGACCGAAGTGAACCATTAATATTTGAACATACAATGGCGTGCCACGAAAAAAGTTAATATATGCACTCATAGGCCAACGTAAGATCACTTTGGATGACATTTTTCCAAAGCCAATGACTAACCCAAAAATGGATCCGAGGACGATGGACAGAAGGGAGATGCCTATCGTTAGCAAAGCCCCTTTGAGGATAAGTGGTAGGTAATCAAGAATAATATCCAGTCTGAAATCCATAAGACTCTTCCTTTCCCAGAAGTAAGCATGCGTAAGCGATGGACGTTACTCATGCTTATCGTTGATTTATTGTAGTTTCAATAAATTCGTTGTATCAGGCGCCTCGCCGAACCACTTCGTATAAATCTCCGCATATTTCCCATTCTCGATCACTTTCTTAATAGCAGGATCAATTGTGGCCTTTAGATCACTACCCTTTGGGAAAATGATGCCATAATACTCGGAATCAAAGTTCGTTGGATCCAAGATGCCTACTAATTTACTATTTGGGTTATTCTTAATGTACTCACGGATGATAGCCACATCGGCTACTACCGCATCTGCGCCACCTTTTGACAGATCTAACAGTGCGAGCGTATTGCTATCGAATCTCTTTAAATCGGAATTTTTAGCTCCCATAATGCCAGACATCAAAGTATCCGCTGTTGTAGCACCTTGCACGGCAACCTTCAAATCCTTAAGATCATGTGCATTCTTAACAGGGCTGTCTTCTCTCACCATAATCATATTGGTAGATTCAAAGTATGGTGCAGAGAAGTCATATGTTTCTTTACGCTCGTCTGTAATAGAAACGCTGGAGATGCCACCTTTATACTCCTTGCCTTGTTTTACACTCTCAAGCATCGTATCCCATCCGATATTTTTGATATCATACGTGATGCCCGCCTCTTTCATAACCTCTGCTAGGAATTCAATATCGAACCCGGTAATTTTGTCCTTATCCATATACTCCATCGGAGCATATGTAGCATCCGTTGCAAACTTAATCCCATCGTTCGAGCTACAACCCACAACACCCAACAAGATCAATGTAACCATCGATAGTACGTACCATTTTTTCATTTCAAAATCCCCCCCGTTGATAGAATTTATTATGGAAGATTACTATTTATTACGTATTGTTCATAAATATTAAATTGGAAGAAAATGCTCGAAAACCTAATGGTTTTGTCTTCAATTGCCGATATTTGAAGTAACTATACTAATTTAAAATTAGAACTGGAGGGAATTAACATTGTATATTAGATTCAAAAAATCGTTCATTATGACATTAATCCTAATTGTAAGTTTGGCTAGTGCGGGGACGTCTTGGGCAGCTACAACGCCACCCGAATTGAGCAGTCTTCTGCTTTCTAAGAATGAAATATCCGTTGAGAATGGGTCAAAGGCTACACTGACTGTAGCGGCTCTTTACAGCGATGGTACGAAGAAAGATGTAACGGAATTAACGAGATGGACCAATCCTGACGATACCATTGCAACCGTATATAACGGTACGGTAACAGCTAAAAAGGAAGGTACCATCACAGCAACCGCAAATTATGGAAATAAGAATGAAGTACTTAAAATTATAGTAACCAAACAAGTGAAGAACTTAACGACCAAGACCGAAAATGGCAGTCTTAACCTTCGGAAGGGTGGTTCTGTAGATGTTATCTTAACAGCACATTATACTGATAATTCCACCCCTGAGAACGTTACGGTTAAAGCAGACTGGTCCTCTAGTAATGAGAAAGTTGCGACTGTATTAAATGGTAAAGTTACGGCCCTTAGCGCCGGAACAGCTACGATTACAGCCAATTACGGCAAACAGGTCGTTACTGTGGAAGTGAATGTGGAAATTGTGTCACGACTTGATCTAGATGTGAATCAATTGTCTTTACTGTTAAAAGAATCAAAAGCCGTAAAACTAACAGCTACGTATCCCGAGGGGAACGCGACGGATATACCGAAAGATGTAACCAATGATGCCGTGTGGACAACGAGTAATAAGAAGGTTGCAGATGTACTTAAAGGTACAATTACTGCTTACGGCGCTGGAACAGCAACAATAACAGCTAGTTATGGAACAGAGAAAATAACCCTTGAGGTTGATGTTGATACGACTCGTAAATTGGTAGTTAGCAAACAAGAGGTATATTTAAGCCTTCTGGATACAGATAAAGGTAAATCAACGGAAGTTCTTAAACTAGAAGCTATATATCCAGATAAAAAGGATCCCGTTAATGTTACGGAGCTTGCGACATGGACTTCCAGTAATACGTCAATTGCTTATGTTAACAAAGGAACAATCTCTGCTGAAGGTTCAGGAACAGCAACGATTACTGCAAAATATGGGGACAAGAGTGTAACGGTTAAAGTTGATGTTGATGTTGCACGACACCTTGACCTCGTTGAAAAGGTAGGAATGAATGTGGGCAAGGATCAGCAATTGGAGCTTAATGCTTCTTACGCTGATATAGTTGGTAAAATAAATGTGGCTGACAAGGCTGTATGGAGTTCGAGTGACGAGGCTATCGTCTTTGTATCGAAGGGTAAGATTTCCGCTTATAAAATGGGTGAAGCTATTATTAGTGCTACTTATGGTGGAATTACTGTGAAGACGAAGGTTAGTGTAGATGTTCCCATCTCCGTATCACTGAATGCCAAAACAGTTGATATCAAAGTAGACAGTTCATATACAGCTATTCTTACTGCAGTGTATGACATTTCAGATTCTACGAAAAATGTTAATCTGACAAGCAAAGCAGAGTGGAGCACGAGTGATGAGAAAGTTGCTGAAGTAAATAGCGACGGAATAATCACAGGAGTTGCTAGGGGAACGGCTACGATTACTGCTTTATATAATAAGACGAAATACACGTTGAAAGTAAGCGTTGGCTTGGTAAGCGTGCTCGAAGCAGATTCACAACTTATTGTACTGAGCTCTGTAGCTGATGAGAACAGTGAGATAAAGAAGAGTAAAGTTATCGTACTTACGGCTAAGAGTTCGACTGGTGTTAATGAGTCAATTAGGGCAGAAGATGTGACTTGGAAGTCAAGTAATCCATCGGTAGCGGGTGTAAAAGATGGTAAAGTAACAGGTTATACAAAAGGGAAAGCCACAATTACTGCTGAATATGGCGGTCAAAAAGTGACTGTCTCGGTTGAAGTGGATATGATCCAAAGCATCGAAGCCACGCATCAGTCTGTTGATCTAAAAACAGGATTGAAGGGACCGAAAGAGGCGCAGATTAAAGTTACTGCTACATTCAGTGATGGAACAGCCATCGATGTCACTAATTCGGCGGAATGGAAAACGTCCAGTTATAAAATTGCAACAGCGAATAAAGGGAAAATAACGGCTGTAGCATACGGTAAAACAAAAGTTACCGTTAAATATGCAGGTAAGACGATAACTATTCCAGTCGAAGTAGATATGTTGAAATATTTACAGACGGATGAAGTTAGTCTGAAGTTGAAAGTTAAAGAAGAGGTTCAGATTACTGCAACAGCGACCTACGTTGACGGAAGCGAAGATAACGTATCTAAAGCAGCGTTATGGACGTCATCGAAGATCCTAGCAGCCACTGTTAAAGACGGTAAGATCAAAGCTACCGGTAAAGGAAAAGCGACGATCACCATTAGTTATGGCGGTAAGAAAACTAAAGTGATGGTTGTTGTAGAATAGTTCTAGAAACGTATCAAGTGAAACTTTTACTTTCTTAATATTTTTAAAACAAAGAGTGGGCATCTGTTAATACAGATGCCCACTCTTTGTTTTATGTTTCCTAACAGGATGATATCCGAGTGTTGGTCGTCACTCTATATTCTCTACTTCGAATACCGGTATGGACGTCAACTGATCCTGAATGTAAGTGTCTTCGTATCCGCTGAGCTTGCCAGTCAAGGTAACGTTGCCCTCATAGAAGTTGAAGGTGCCTGTGAGTTTTACGTAAGCGTTACCCATCATGGCAAAGGCTTCACTATATCCCGGTTGGATGATTGTCGTGGTGAACTTCACTTTCTCATCTGGGTGTGAGAGGAGATTTTCCACGGCAATATCAATGAAATCCTGTTGTATGCCAGCAAATTGATAGCTATCTCCAGCGCGTTCGAACATGGCCACTTGTCCTGCGCCTTCTTCGGTATCTGGATTATTCATAATCAACATACCGCTTGAGTCTACTTCTATTCCGTCAGCATTCAGCTGGAACAGAGTGACCATGGTATTGGACTGTACTTCGATGGCTGTATAAAGAGCAGTTCGTGTTGATGAATCACCTTTGATAAGGATCACTGGGCGTTCTTTGGTACTAAGTACTTTCTCTATGGAAAGTTCCTGTATTAATCCACCTTGTTGAAAGTCCGTATTTGTCAGCACCTGTACATTGTTCTCACTGTCTATTGTTCCGTAATAAATGATATTCTGATCATCCGTCGCAATCACGTATACTAACGCACCGAAACGTTTACTTCCACTACTAACATGGTTGAATACGCGTGTGGGATCACCATTTTGTAAGATACGGACCGGATCATGGATGTTCCATGCGAGCTGAGCGACCTTCACTTCGAGGCTAGTATCCTTATATTCTTTAATCCCGTTATATATGGAAAGAGCTTTCTCGAACTCTGCTTTAGACACGTTACGCTTCGCGGCCTTCATCCATGTACCTATTTGTTTATTGATGTAATTCTCAACAGATGACTTGAAAGATACCTTATGGACAAAGTCCACGTAGCTCTTAGCGTGAGTTGCGAATATCGCATAACTTTCTTTCTTTGCATCATTCTTCAAGAATGTTCGCACGAGATCCTCGGTTTGATCCGTAATCCATTCCGCTTGTACATTATTGGATTTGTACAGTTTTAACATAGCTACGGATTCATCAAGTAGAGGTTGAAATTGGCCACTTGCAGCCATTCGTGCCATTTTACGGTTATCATAGGTTGTGAATTTGTCATAGAGTTCAGATCTCTTCTGTTTCCCATCTCCAAAGAATATATCGGGTATCGTTAATAAATTCCATTTGAAGGACTCATCCGCATATTGATTGTTTTCTAGATTATGCTCCATCTGCTCAATAAAGAGCGTTTTAAACTGTTTGAGGTACCGTGTGAAGTCCTCGAAAATGTCATATTTCGCAGATAACTGGCGATAATAGGGTTCATAAGTGCTTTTTCCATTCATATAAATATTTCTAACATCTTGTAAGCTACGATACACCACCATGAGTTGTTCGAAATTTTGATCATCGGAAGCCCTCTCAGCTTTATCATCGATATCACGAAGTTTTGCATTGATCTCAGTGATCGGTGCCAACTCCTGTAATCGGGAGGAAATTAGCCCTTCCTTATAGTGAATCGAATGGTTTCGTTGAGCTTTCTCGTACCAGGATTCCGCCTCAATTAAGTCTTTAAGAGCATACAGGCGATCAGCCTCGGTTACCGCAGAAATCTTCTGTTGGATGTTATATCCTTTTATACCAATGAGAATCAACATGGCTGCACAACAACATATTAAAATATTTCGCAGGGTTATCATTCTTACCATCGTCATAGTCTTATAGCCTCTTTAACTTTCTTATTGAAAATCGGAATCCCATTCATATTGCTCGCGACGGATCTGAGACACTTCTTCAGCTAATTTGCCCCAATAGGACTCTGGATGTTGTTGAATCATTCTGTATAGTCGTAAGAAGCGGTCTTTGGGAATGTTGCGTGCATAACGTCGGATGAACTCTGGGTATGCCTCCACATATTTCTTCAATCGAATAGCTGCCGCTGCCACACTCGATAGAATTTCAGCGCCATTCTCCATTTCCAGTATATGAGGTTCATAGGCTAGAATATAACGAATGGAGCTATTCTTGATCAGTTCACGCTGAACCTTAGCAACTTCACCGATGTAGGCTGCCAGATCTGTATCAAAGCTGTCTATGAGCAGAGGTTCTATCGCTAAATCCATATCTTTACGTAGTACAAAAGATTGAAGCAGTACGACCTGCTGTAGACGGATTTTGTCATTCTGAACGAATGTGGCGATCTCTCGTAGCATTTCATACGTAAGGAGCTCGTCGTCCTTCAATGCGGCTACGGCAAGCTTTCGATTGCGCTTGATGTCTTCGATGATTCGTGGCTGCTCCTGTTCGAATAGCTTCTCCATTTCTGAGGGAACTTCAAAAGGAAGCATTCTCCGTTGAACGAACCACAGCAAAGCGATAAGTAAGATGGCAGCTGCGGCACTAAGAATCATTTGTAGGAAGGTCTCACCGAAATAAACGCCAACTAAGCCAATGAACAATGCAATGAGTCTTTCATTTAGCATGGTACGCTTAACTGTAGCGGTTACACGTTGACGAATCGAAACAAGTGTAGACTTACCACACAGGTTACATTTATCTTCCCAAAGGACAGTGAAGTGATGACAATGTCGGCACACCCTCAACTTTTCATAGGCATAACGCGTCTTAATATAGGGTTTAAAAGTAACGGCTCTTTTTTTAGTCATGGCGATCACTCTTTGGATTGATTAGGGATAACAGTTTAAGATCTAACTCATCGGAAGAAGGGGTGTGTTTACGATGTTTCATATAAACAACCGATTTGACAGCAACAAAAAGAATCAAAATTCCTAAACAAACGTATGTAATCATATCAGATTCCTTTCTTGGATGGGTATGAGGCATTTTTCCTTGATACATTGAAGTTTTAAGGTTTTAATTATATCATAACATCATACTAATGGTAGAATTTAGCTTATGTACATAGATTGAACCAAAGACGAAACCCATATTCATGATCTTCTTTTGGAATGATTGAACTGGTGAGAGCAAACTTTAGTTCAATCTATGTACATAGATTGAACCAAAGACGAAACCCCATATTCATGATCTACTTTTGAAATGATTGAATTGGTGAGCGCAAACTTTAGTTCAATCTATGTAGGGACATCATCCATTAGCGTATTGGATATTATTTTAATAAATCTTAAGGATTTACTAAGAGGTTCTTAAGACTTTTCACCTAGAGTGGAATAGATGAGCCTTCACATTCGTAATTCATCTCATAAAAAAGGGGTACAACTATGCTTCGAAGAAACCAACTCACACTCCGTATACTGGTGGTTATATCGTTATTGTTACTTCCATGTTCTTACGTATTCAGCATACAGGAAGTCGCAGCTGCGCAACAGTCTTCACGGATTGATGCCATGTTAGTCGTGGATGCAAGCAATTCCATGAAAAAAAGCGATCCCAATAAGATCGGTAACGAAGCAATGAAAATGTTCATTGATATGTTATCCGTCAAAGGTGACAAGGTCGGAATCATCGCGTATACGGACCAGATCCAGCGAGAGAAAGCACTGCTTGAGATTCAATCTGCTGCAGACAAAGAAGATTTGAAGAAGTTCATTGATCAGCTAGATCGGGGACCATATACCGATAGCGCTGTAGGGATAAGGGAAGCTGTAAAGGTATTGGAACAGGGATCTGATCCCACGCATGAACCGATGATCGTGTTGTTAGCTGATGGAAATAATGATCTGAATGAGGCAACGGGTCGAACAGAGAAGCAATCAGCACAAGAGTTAGACCAAGCTATCGCGGCAGCTAATAAAAAGGGTATTCCGGTATATACCATTGGTCTGAATGCGGACGGAAAATTAAATAAAGATGCATTAGCCGAAATTTCAAAGAAAACCGGAGGAAAAGCATTCTCGACGAATACTGCGGATGATTTGCCTCAAATATTAAGTGAAATATTTGCTAGTCATCTAAAACTTAAGATTGTACCTATCCAGTCGATGACTGGGAATGGAAGCTTCCAAGAGGTCACCATTAATGTGCCCAACGCGAATGTGCTGGAAGCGAACATCTCTATCATGTCAGCCAAACCAGTAGAGGTCAAATTAACGGACCCGACAGGAGCTAGTAAGCAGATTCCTGCAAATGATATTCTTTACTCGAAATCTAAAAGTTACTCTTTACTAAAGCTGATAACCCCAACAAAGGGAGATTGGAAGCTTCAAGTGAAAGGTGTAGCTAAGGATAAAATAGATATTAATCTAGTGTTTAACTATGATATTGAACTTACGATGGATCCTCTTCCAAGTAGCACGTATAAGAAGGGTGACAAGATCGATATTGTCTCTTTTTTAACAAGTAATGGTCAAAAGTTACAAAATAGCACACTTTATCAGAATATGAATGCTAAGCTAGTTGTGAAAGATTTGGATAGTGGTGACACGAAAGAAGTAGCACTTTCTAATTCAGGTGATCAATTCAAGGGTACCTATAAGGTGGCTGATCAACATGATTATGAGCTCACAGTTATAGCAGAGGATAGCAGTCTTTATCGGGAGACTGAGGTCGTGAAGATTAGTGCCAAGCCCGGTGGAGCCAGTGCAACTCCAACACCAAGTAAACCAACACCCGTAACGGATGAGAAGAAGGAGTCCTTCCCTACTCTACTAGTAGTGGGTGGTGTGATTGCACTTGCTGCGATTCTTGCGGCAGCATACTTCATTTTATCAGCATATAAAAAAGCTAATAAAGGCTTCGTCGGACAGATGGTCATTGAAATTCGAGATGAGAATACGGGCGAGAAGACGTATCCACAATATAAGAAGTTGAACGGATTTAAAGGCAAGATCACCCTTCATCAGCTGTTACAGCTTGCACCTGAACTGAAGGAAACGGAGAAGATTCTCTTCGTACCAAGTAAGAATGACCGAATCCTAATAAAGAATGGGTCAACGGTGAATATCGAGAAATCAGGACGCGTGATTGATGCTAGCAACGGATTCGAAATAAAAGGCGGAGATCGTATCACGCTTTCCTTACAGAGTGTAGATAAGACCATCATGTTAGAGTATCTGGTGTAAATATAGGCTAAAACTGTTTAATAGAGCTACAAACAGTAGGACTTGCGCATGTCCGCTACGATAGCGGATTGTCCTTCCGATCGCTGTTGCCCTCCGATTTCCTGATTATATACCGCCTAAGCGGTAGAAATCAGAGGGCAAAGGCGACCACTTACGTTTCTTCAGGACAATTCCGCCATCTTCGCTGCTTCTGCGCGATCCAGTGTTTTCTACAAGTATTAAAAGGTTTTGAGCCTAGACATAGATAGTTTTTGGCATAAGACTAAAGAATGCTCACGAAGTCAGTAGTGTTTCGTGAAATCAAGATAATGCTTACGAAGCGAGTTTTACTTCGTAAAGCTAAGATAATGCTTACGAAGCTAGCTTTACTTCGTAAAGCTTTTGGGAGGAACAACAATGAAACCAGTAGTTAGAGAACATATTCAACAATTAGATGTTTCATTAGGCGGAGGGATTGTTAGCGATAAGATCCGCGTAGATACGATAGATAATCCGATCCTTATTATTGGACTTGGGGGCACGGGGATTGATGCGTTGTTACGACTGAAATATCAGATTAACCGTAGATTTAAGCTACCAGAAGATCCGTTGTCCAAGAAGAAACGCGATAAACCGGATAATGTTGAGTTTCTAGCTTTTGAGACGAATGAACAGGATCGTGGCAAGAAGTATAAAGGCGTAGGACTCGACCCTATCAATGAGTTCGTATTGCTCTCCAACGCGGAGATTGGTGGACTGCTACAGAATCGTAGTGTGCTTGAACCGTATATTACCGATTGGTTATCACCTGAGATGAGTATTACAGATGGGATGAATGGGGCTGCTGGGGTTCGCCAAGCAGGTCGATTACTGTTATTCACCAAGATCAATCAAGTCGTACAGGCCATCGACAAGAAGATTAAGACGTTGTCTGTCGGCACCAATAAGAAGCTGATGGTGTTCATGCTTACAGGATTAGCCGGGGGTACAGGAAGTGGTTGCTTCTTGGATATCGCGTATATTGTACGAGGTATTATTGAGCGCGACCATGGTTCCGCAGGGGTTGACCGTGTGAACACACTCGGGTATTTGTTTACGCCAGATATTAACTTATCCAACAAGAGCTTGAGTGAACATACACGTGAATATATTAAAAAGAATGGTTATGCCGCACTTAAAGAACTCGATTATTGGATGAACGTAGATAGTCGCGGTGAACGATTCCAGCAGCGATATGGCAATATTTTGACGGTAAATTCACCACTACCACCGTTTAACCTATGCCATCTGATCTCAGCAACCAATACTGAAGGCAAGTTACTAGAGAATGCTTATGACTACTGCATGAACGTAACCGCTGAGAACATTACGAACTTTATGGCTAGTGAAGAGAAGGCTTCAGGTGAAGAATTCGCCATTCATGACTATATAAGCAATATTAGTACGAATATCGCGCAGATGAACAAGATGTACCCAGCGAACTATGATTATAATATTATTGGTGCTTCGTCCGCTGTGTTACCGATTGAAGAGATGACGACGTACTTGGCATTTCGGTTATTTGGCAAAATGGAGAAGATGTTCGAGAAGGCTCCAAGTCAAGATGATGTCGAGACATTTGCCCGTAAGCTGGGGATTGATCTAGACACGATGGTGAAGACCTTTGAATCCCGTGTGCCAGAGCCGCTACCAGGCTATGAGAATAGTGAGCGCCTTAGTTACAGCAATGTGGTGAAGAATCAGGTCATTAGCATGGATACGGAGCTTGAACAGAATTTCTTGGCACGTGCACGAGAAGAGTATATTAAAGCGAAGAAACAGCTGCCAGGTGAGATTGTAGAGCAGTTCACGGAGCAGATCCGACGTATATTCCTACATCCTGAACAAGGACCCTTCTATGTATCACGCCTTATTTATACGGAAAAAGGATTCAGTTTGCTCAAAATGCTACTCTCCTATATTGAGACACTTCGTGAGAACTTGCACCGTATTCCACGCGATGTTGAAGCAGCAAAAGAGCAAGCCAACGAGAGACTTGGTGATGCCAAGAGTGCATTCGTCTCTAAAGATAAGAAGAAGAATATTTATATCGAAGCTAAAATTAATGAATACTGGCTTCAAGCTGACGTGGAACGTACAGAGCAGATGATTGAGTTCTATGAGGATCTTCATGAACTCTTGAACAATGAGAATACTCGCATTTATAACGTATATACAGAAATATTGAATGCTTTGAATACTATTTTTGAGAAGAACGGAGAAATCCTGATTCAAGGTGACGAGCAGGCCGATCATAAGGGTAACAAAACATACTATTGGAATCTTGTGAGCGTGCCGGATATTTCGAAAGTCATTGGAAAAATGATGGAAAGTAAGGACGTGGATGATCTCATTCGTGACTTTACACTCGAACTTCTGAATCATTCGAATCAATGGGTGAGGGAGCAAGAAGTAGATATTGTAAGCTCTATTTCAGAATTTCTAGGAGATAAGTTCGGCGATTTGATCACGCAATCGATGGAAGATTTCTTAATCATGAAATTCGGCCATGAAGAATCGATCGAGAAATTTGTTGAGCGTAATATCGCAAGTAAGCTGGATGAGGAAGCCGTACCTGTATTCCATTTGAGTAATAGTTCTGGCAACTTATATTTCCCTTCATGGGGATTTGTGTCCGTCCCTGTTGGGGCGCCGAGTATTCTCAAAGGAATTCGGAATTATCAGGATAATTCCGTTGGGAAGTCTCACTTCACGATAAAAGAGAGCCAAGTGAAGAACCGTATTTTCTGGTTGAATACAAAGAATGGTGTACCGTTGTTCGTCTACACCCCACTTAAAGTCTATGAAGAAAGTTATGAACGAACCATTCTAGATAAAGAGGGTATTGGACGCCACTTGGTACAAACTGAAAAGGCGAACTGGACTTACCTTCCTTCGCCAATTCCAGAGAGATCTTGGGGAGAAACGTATTTGAACACTCGTGTTCAGTCCTATAATGCTCGTGTTCGTAATGAATTTGTTAAGGCATTGTCACTGAAGGTTATCGTGGAGAAGGATATCGATCAGAACACTAGCAATCGATTTACTGTTGTGACGACTCAACCATTTAATCTGCCCGAATACCTTCGTGGTTACGATCTGCAATTGGATTCACCTAAACCGAATCTTGGGGAGGTGAAACGTGCGTTTAACGAATTGAAACGCCTGCTTTCACAAGGACTTGAGAAAGTATCTAACAAAGATATCTTCGGTAGTATTTCTGAAGACATGGCCAAAGAAAACTTGATTCGCACACCTGAATTGATTTCACGGGTTCGAGAAGAAATAGCTAAGTACGACAAGATTAGTGCCAAAGCTACTGAATTCGAACTATTGATGAACCAGCATCAAGTCGAAGACAAATGGTTTGATCAATTTATTGAAGCATTATACACGGAGACGATTACGAAAAAAGGTGCACTTTATGTCTATGATCGTGACCCAGAGGAAGAATCTTGGGAACCTTTCGCTAATCTGATGAAAAGTCAGAATTTTGTTGAGTTCGAGGTGTTCGGGCATTTCCTTGGACTAGATGAGAAGAATAAGAGCACATTGCTACGTAAATCAACACGTCGTGGTACGGAGTTAACGGCATCGGAAGACATCTCATCACTGATAACGAAGTTAGATGAGTTGTATGAGACGTTCCTTAATGGCCGTGATCAATTGGAATATGAGAAGATTGAACTGGCGAATGGAGAAGAAACATATCAATTCTACAAGCAGATGTTGTCTAAATTAAACGATATTCGTAGAAAGTTGAAATAATTATGAAGGAACTACTGGAAAGGTTCGCCACGGAATATGCCATTGCGGAAGAGAAGCTCAATGGAAGGGATGACGACCAGAGTAGTATTCATTATCCCGCTGTGTTTGTATTCATTGGCGATAAAGTGTCAGATGCGATTGAACCGATCATGGCGATTCATGATAAGAAATGGGACAATAGTGCCGGTGTCATGTACGTTCACGTGGCTTCTGAAGGTGGGGGAGGGAATGACAATCCCCTGAACCCTTCGAGTGATCACTCAACGAATCGTTCGGGCGCTCAGTCAGGCACTGATCGTGAAGGTAAGGCGACGCACTCCCGTCTTACTCGGTTCGAGCTACCTCGTCCAACAGAGGCGAGTGGAAGTACAGGTACAAATACAAATACAAATACAAGTACAAGTACAAGTACAAGTACAGGAACAGATTCAAATACAAGTGCAAGTGGTGTCAAGAGCTTGCGTAAAGATCTTTATTCTAGCTTTTATGAGAATGAACGCCATTTATTCGAGCTGAATCGGGCTCTACGACAAGTTAGTCATAATATAGCGGATTTCGGAAGAATGTACTCCTCTTTCGATCGAATCCATCTTACTTTCATTACGCGGGTCGATGACCCGCTTAATGTCTTCTTACCGGAAATATCACTTCTAGCCAAATCCATCTTTAGCCAGTCTTTTAAGTCTGTGCAGATGGATTTGTATGGGTTGATCAGTGAGAAGGAAGTGGAAGCCTTCGGATATAGTCATTCTGTAGGCGTGGCGTTTCTTCGTGAGCTCGAATATATGCAACAGAGCGATTATACGTTCTCAGCGAATCTTCATGTGACGGAGGACGGGATATCGATTCCTGTAACCCATGCACCGTCACCACTTTTTGAACTGGCATATTTATTGTCGGATAAGAACGAACGTGGGATTTCTTTGTTCGATAATATGCAGGACAACTACGAGATTATCTGCCATGTTAATCTACTGAAGAACCGTAAGCGGAAAGATGCTCAGCAGCAATCGAGTAATCGGAACTACAATAATATGTCTTTTAAAAGTAACATTAAGTCGGAATCGGGTCGAGAAGGGTTCGTATCTGCTGGTTTCTCCAAAGTAAAACGGCCCAATCAGTCGATTGCGTTGACGGTACTGTACCACTTTTATAGACAGATGGTTACTCGCATGAAGAATGGCGTACAGTTAACCAATAAAGGGAAGCTGGCTTTCTTCGGTATCGATCCACAAGCGATCTCGAATCAGGTGAAAGCGATGATGCCAGATGAAGACAAGATTGAAGAGATGACAGGCATTATGATGCATCAGACAAGCTTCAATTCGTTGAAACGTCTGTCGCTTCATGAAGCAGAGCATGAACTGTATGGTGAGGGATGCGAGACTTATTTCCGTGATAATTATGTAAGGGAAATTCAAGCGCGCTTAGACAAAGTCAGAATAGACGATGAATTATCTCTAGCCGTTAAGAAGCAGATGCTTGATCGTCCAGAGATTGGCTTCTTCCAAGTCGCAGAATGGAGCGATGAGTTAGATCAATCAGGAAGTGTGATGGGCGATTTACGAAGTAGCATTCGTGAAACTTCGAACGAACTAGAATCGGCGAAAGCTGAGCTAGAGCAGTGCTACCAAAGCATTGTGGAGGAACAATCCTTCTCGCGTCTTCCTCTGATGGATAAACATAATCTACGTAGTTTTATTCGATTTTTACTCGATACCGTGTATCGGAGAAAACGCCACATTCTACAACTTGAAACGGAACTTAAACTTCTTCAGCGGGTGGAAGCCGAGCTAGGTCACATGCATAAACATTATAGACAACAAGTGGAACAGATGGAGAGATTAGAAGGAACACTACGTGATGCTGCGCTTGAAAGTATTCGTACAGCAGACGATTACATCGGGCAAAATATCATGGAATATTATGAAGTCGTGACCGAGGATGTTGTACGTGACATTGAGGCGAAACGAGGCACGTCCGTCTTCTTCGAGGAACGATACTTGGGGAGCGTAACGGAGCTTTTAGATGCTGGAGTGGTTCATTTAGTAGAGAAACTGATTCATATATGCCGCAATAATATCCTAACAGCAGAACCATTTGCTCAGACGTTTGAAGAGGAATTACTACGCCGTGCGAATGTAACGATCGATTATAGTAACAAACAAGTATTATCGAAGGATGATTTATTCAAGAAATTGTATCGAACTTTGGAAGAGCATGCGGCGATTAACGTGCGGTTATTGGATTACACGCAGGAACATCGCTATGAGGAGAAATACTTCTTCGGGGACGCAGAGAGCGAATTCATTCGCTACTCTCTTGGTGCAGATGAGACATCACGTATCTACAAACTGGGTTATGTTCATGAGAAACGAAGTAGCGGCGTAGAGAAGTTGAATTTAATGGGTGGATTCCATATTGAAGACCTTATGTATTATCGGAATGGTAAAATGTATTATGAGACGTACCTACAGAATGGGTATGAATTCCACGGTCTAGATCCTAGTCTATTGTCCGAGCTTCGCTAATAAGACGTACGTTAATCCATTTTAGAAGGGATGTTTAAAGATGCAACGCAAAGTAAATCTACTGATGCTGTTGTTCAGCGTTATTGGTGGTGCCATTGGTTGTGTAATAGGAGAAGTGCTACTGAGCCGCCTATACGGAGAATTACCGAGTATTGTGGTGGTGGGCTTATATATTGGGGTCGTTGCGTTATTTATTGTTCTCATGTGCCTCATTGCTGAGATGATCGATCCGCGGTTGAATGGTCCTTCATGGAGACAACGTTATGTAGGAACGTCATGGAAGTTACTTGTTCCTGCGTCGTTAGTCATGTTATTCATGGTTGGAATGATACTTGAACTCCTTTACGGGCTGAATATAGGCAGTGTGAAGCCTGTTAAAGATATTGTACTCGTAATCGATAATTCCGGGAGCATGCGGGAGACGGATCCGAAGGACGAACGTTATCAAGCGGCCAAAAGTCTTATTGGACAAATGGATAGCGATAAGCGAGTAGCCGTCATTGAGTTCAGTGATGGAGCCCAATTGATTCAACCTTTTGTCGCAGTGAAAGATAATGCAACTAAAAGTCAGGTATATATGACCATTGATTCACTTGAGACGTCAGATGGTGGAACAGATATTGCTCGTGCGCTTGAAGAATCAATGAAACATATTAACGATTACAAAGAGATTTCACGAGGGACGATGGTTATTCTTCTCTCCGATGGGTTTAGCGATATGGATTTGAATACTGTGTTAGCTGACTACGAGCAACAAGGCATAGTCATTAATACGGTTGGCATGAGTGCCGTCAACTCAGATGGTTCGAGATTACTCAATGACATTGCCAATCGAACGAACGGACAGTTTATCGATGTAGACAATGTAGATAATCTTTCATTCGCATTTCAAAAAATATATGACAGAATCGGAAATCGTACGCTCATAACAGAACGAACTGGACCGTTGCATGACAGCAATTACTATTCGGTGTTTCGAATTATAGCAATCATGGCTATAGGCGCAGCAATCGGATTGTCACTTGGTCTAGTGTTCGATAACCGCCATCTAGCACGTAGCTTTGGTATTGGTGGAAGCGTAGCTGGGTTAATTGCGGGGTTAGTGCTAGAATTTGGTTTAACAGGACACTCCATGAGCGATAGTATGATTCGCTTGTTAGCTTGTCTTATATTAGCGGGTATTATCGCAATCTTCACGTTAATTGTGCCGATCAAAGAGAATGGTCGCATACAAGAAGGTCGACATAGACCAGGTCATGCAGGTGTCATTACAGAAGGATATGAACGGAAAAAGGGTAGTAGTAAGGGATTTTAGTCGCAGGGGGCGAGTGAGGTATGCAATACATGCATGCGGACTTAAACACGCCAGTCATACGTGAGCTGGTACATCAAGTGGACGAAGATCGTTGTATTCTACGGTGGCATTGGCCCGATGGCATTCAGGCAGTCTACATACATCGAGCTGCATCGGATGAATTGACGCAGGAAGAACAACCAGCAATCCATAGCCTAAGGTTATATACGCGAGATGAGTATAAGGCTAACAATGGGTATCATGAACGGATGCAGGGTATAGGTGGATGGATGTATACGGTGTTTGCTTGTTGGACCGATGGCGGCGAACCCGTTCTCATTCTTCAGGATGATGGACAGAACCGTAAGGCCATCAGTACAGGCAAATCACGGATTATATATGGCATTAAGCAGAAGCGTGGTCTGTTTCAAAAAAATAAAACGATCCAAATGAGGGTGACGACAGAAGTCCCCATCGCGAAAGACGTTCTATGCTACGTTAGGAAACACGGCAGTAATCCAACCCATAAGACAGATGGCACCGTGTATCCTTTCGTTCAGCATTTTAACCCGGGCAAAACCATCCTACCCGCAATCGAAGTAGGAAAAAATGACTTCGTCCGTATATTTTTCACCGACGGCCCTAAATACGGCCAGTTGTATGAGTTGATGCCGGAGTGAGAGAGTAAGTGAGTAATCGAAGTTACCGGAGTCAGCGAGTAAGTGAGTAATCGAGTAATCGAAGTTACTGGAGTCAGTGTAGTAAGTGATGAAAGTGATGAAAGTGAAGTAGTGAAGTAGTGAAGTAGTGATGTAAGTGATGTAAGCAAAGTAGTGAAATAACCGAAGTACCGAAGTAACCGAAGTCAGCAAAGTCAGTAAAGTAACCGAGTAAGCGAAGCATGAGGACCAAAGGTTTAAAGTATATTGACGACGTAAGTTTTGAGAAAGAGTGTTTGCTGAGAATAATGGCTAATGCTGAGACGCAGCGAAGGGAACGGAATTGTTCTGTAGAAGCGAATGCGTTCGTCTTTGCCCTCGGATTTCTACCGCTACAAGCGGTATATAATCAGGAAATCTGAGGGCAACAACGATCGAAGAACAATCCGTACCCGTAGCGTCCACCATCCACCACTATTCTTAAGCAACTTTCCGTAAAACTTTAAGGAGGAGAACATATGGGGATTTTCGATATTTTCAAAAAGAAACCACAAGCGGAACCCAAACCGCTGTTCTATGATATTGTGTGTCCGTTTTGTTTTGAAAAATTCACGCCAGAAGATGTCGTGTTCCGTGCCGCACATCATCGTGAAGATGATGAGAATTATGCGCTAGGAGAAGATGATGAGCTGAACAGATACCGCGAGCGCTTCGGATTGGATACGGTAGATGACATTGAAGCGATCATCCACCCTACGGATATTCCAGAAGAACATCGGATATATTCGGATAACGTGCTTATCGGATTGAACGACCGTTATGGTGTTCTTACCCGCAGAAGACTATGCCCGAAATGTCATAATGAGCTACCCGTTACATCTGGTAAAGTGCCGAGCAACATCATCTCGATCGTCGGTGCATCTCAAGTAGGGAAGTCGGTGTATATGACGGCTCTGATTCATACGCTACAAAATACGACAGCGGACAATTTCGATGCGGCTTGTATGCCATTGAATGCGGAGATTAGCCGAAAGTTCCGGACGATGTACGAAGAACCACTGTTCGAACGTGGAGATCTGCTAGCTTCTACACAGAAAGAGAAGATGCAAGAGCCGTTTATTTTCCAATTCGTATTTAAGGATGAGAGTAAGCCACCGCTTACGCTTGTGTTCTTTGATGTTGCGGGCGAAGGCATGGTCGATCAGGATTATCTAGGACTGCATGGACAGCATATCAAGAATTCAGCGGGTATCCTATTCATGGTTGATCCACTACAAATACGTTCGATCCGTGAGAAGATTCGAATTAAATTTGGCGATACGGAAGGTGGATGGGTGTCGCAATATGATGAACCACGCGATGTGGTACTTACCATGTTCGGTGACTTCATTGCCTATGAAGATAAAGGGAAGACAGATATTCCGACCGCTGTCGTTCTGACGAAGAGCGATATGTTGCATTCGTTGAAGGACGAAGAGGGCGAATATATTAAGTCGAATAGTAATGTTTTTAACAATATGGTGCATCGCAAAACGCTTAATTTGACTGAATTCGAGAATATTGACGGGGAAATTCGCCATTTTATTGAGAAGGTCGATCGACCGTTTAAAGGAACAATGGATGTGTATTTCTCCAATACAGCTTATTTCGCGGTGTCGGCATTGGGAAGCAACCCCGTTGACCAGAAGTTACAAGGTGTAGCAAGCCCCATTCGGGTGGATGAACCGTTCATTTGGCTACTTTATCAACTAATGTATATCGAGGGGAGAGAGGAATAGTGGAGAACACAACTCCCCAACCCATTCAGCAGCAGCTATATACACGGGAGCGGCGCGGAATTTTCCGATCAACAGAAGGTTTCGATACGATTGGAAGATCGCAGGGGTTAGATCATTCGTTTATCAAAAAAACACTCCATCCGTTCTGCGCATACGATGCACCGGCTGAATTGTTAGCACGTGGTGAGAAGGATACGGCTGTGTACCCAGATGCGCTGCATCTCTATCATACGGATAACGATCAGACAGTCATTGGACGTAGTGTGTATCAATCGGCCGATTTCACGGGGCTTCGCAGTGCTTTTTTTACACATAATTATGTTATTCCTAGAGAGCGTTCCGAAGATGTTATTACAGATTATGCGGCATGGCTTCATGCGGATTTCATCGATACTTATGATATTGAACAAGGCGTGGATCTGCCTGAGCTGAATGCATTGCCTAGCAAAGGTGTTGCAAGAGCAGCAGATGCGGCTAGCATTCTAGCAAGTCTGAATATGGATGAGAAGATGTTCAAGCAACTGTTATTTGCAGTGATGACGGCAACAACGGGGAAGAAAAAGGTATACATCGCGCTTGATGTACCTGCGGAACAGATATCGACATATGCGAAGCAACTGCTTGAAGTGCTCTATGGTAGTATGCCGTATGCATTTCGTAAGTTACTTGGGTTTTTAACCTATGCCAATGAACCTCAGAGCAAAAAAGGGATTCATGTCATGTTCGTCGAGAGAGGCAGTCTTCGCCCAGGGGACCGTAATGTGGAGAAAGACTTTGCTTTTGATCTTGTATCGAAGCGGGTTGGGAATGTAGATATTGATCCTTCGAAACAGCCCTATTTAGATTTCGCTTGGAGTAATCTAGGTCGCCCAGATCGCGCAGAGCGTTTCTATCAGTTTGCTGAAGAGATGCTAGCGGATATGGATATGATGCGTAAAACAGCTTTTTCTAGCTACAACGAGCTGGCTGTCTTTTATCAGATTGAAGAAGGTAACGAAACGTTATTTGATGACAATAAAACGACGGTACTGCGTAGCATATTGGATTACATCACGACGCCGGAAGCCATATCGAGTAAAGTGCGCTTGAATGATATTTTCCTTGCTCGTTTTGATCAGGAATTCGATTTAATTAAGCAGGGACACATACCTGATCTGGTGATTGTGGAAGTCTTCAAGGATTACTACCGTATTTGCGGCAAAAATAATGAGGGCAAAATTGTTACCTATCTCATGGTTGCGATTAGCCACGCGATATCTGCGAAACGCAAAGAGGTTATTGCCTCTTTTTATAAGGTGATCGAAAGTAATCCAAGACTCAGTAAGGCGTTCTTCGATATGGTATTGAGCAGTGGATTCGCGAAGCAACTTTTTGAACCGTATATTCTCGAGAAGTTTACTCTGGCGCCTAAAGCCAAGGATGTCATGCAATTGGTAGGGGTATGGGGTAAGGACCATCCGAGTGTGACTCGCAATGCTTATTTTGTAGACTTGGCGAAGGCCCAACTGTTGGCGAAACTCCGCAAGGAGTCTGATCCGGTACATGCTGTGAACGCGCTGTTGGAGCAACAACGGAAGCTTGAACGGGATTGGGAAGTTAAGCAGCCCGGAGCGGGTGCGACGATGCCTGATTTTGCACTCATGGATCAGCTTGCGTATGCGGCCAACCTCTTTTTGCTAACGGAAATAGATTTGGAAAAGCTAACGAAAGATCAGTTATTAAACATCCAGTTTTTAAAAGAACGCAAAGAAGTGAAGTTATGGGCAGCGAAATTCGATACTCGCATCAAGTCACAAGCTGCGGTTATGTTGGCGGCATATGCTTGGTTTAGCGATGATCAACCTGACGAGAACCTGTTTAACGGACTAAGCCCAATGGAGCTAGATCGTGTACAACAGTTGGGTTGTCAATGGTTGCAGGAGCATATTGTGCCTGAGCAATTCAACCGGTTGGCGCTGGCTTTCTATCAAGGTGGACAAGCTGGAATTAACTACTCTGGACTACTGAACTTTGTGCGAAGACATGCGAAGGATCAGGAAGTCATCTATCAATTCATTCAATGGTCTGCAGGGCAACAGATGTTTGCAGGCGAGCGAGGACTTGTTCCTGCTTATGCTGCGGCGATTATCTCTTATTTTAAAAATCATGATAGAGAAGCCTTTAAGAAAAAAGATTTGGTAAAGAAATATTTTCACGCTGCCAAACCTAAACTTAAACCCGTATATGCCAAAGTTGAGATAGAATTATCTACGCCTTTCGTTAAATTTATTCGCCGTAATCGTAAACAACTGATGCGCACAATCGTATTTGCAGGATTCTTCCTTGTGGTCGTGGTCGGGGGCCTGTTCGGACTCCAAGCCATGGGTGTATTCGATAAAGAGCCGGAGAAGATTGTTGCTGAGAATCCGACTCCTCCTGTGGTAGCAACACCTGAAGTCATCACGGATGAGATCGTGGTGTATGCAGAACCAGTGACATCAGCGGAGGGTAAAGTAGAAGGTAGTAAGCTTGTCTTTCTAATGCGGGACGCGGGCACTTGTAAGGCTTTCGATGCTAGCAGTATTACGCTGGGGTCAACGGATGGTAAAGAACCCAAGATTCTGACAGGGCTAAAACCTGAAGTGAAATGCGAAGCTGTGGTAGAGCCTGATAAGAATGCTGATCATAAGGATAAGACGGATAGTAGCGATGTAACTGGTAACGGGACGACTACCACTAAGGGCTCAGATCCAAGTAAGAGAGATGATACAACTGGTGATACAAGCAAGGAAGGCGAGTTAGAGGTTAAGGGGTCTGAAGGTACAGGTAAGACTGATGAAGTAGCGGGTAAAAAAACCGAAGATACCAGTAAGAAGGATGGGACTGCGGCTAAGGAAGATGGAGATGCAGGTAGGACGGATGATGTAGCGAGTGATGAATCCAAAGATACCAGTAAGCAAGATGAGACAACAGGCAAGGACACTGAAACCGTTGGTAAGACCGACGATGTTACGGGGACGGATGGTACTTCGAACGCTGTGGACGGAACAACGGGAACTGGGACTGGAACATCTAAACCTACTGCTCCTAGCATTAACCTAGCGGATTATAAGAACACGGTTACGGTGATTCTACCGGATGGTATGATGATGGACACATTGGCTGGTAAAGTTATTATGGTCGGCACACAATCGATCAGATTGATCGAGAAACCTACGTTGTAGGGAGAGCATGTGTTTAAGTCTTAGATGGATAGGTTAGACTCGCTTGGATCGACATTGTCTAGCATCCACTAATACTTTGCGTAGGTCAGACAACAGAGAGGAAGTGTGGACATGGAGCAAGCAACATTCGCTGGCGGATGCTTTTGGTGTATGGTCACACCTTTTGAGGAACAGCCCGGTATTCACGGCATCGTATCAGGATTTATCGGGGGCACAACGGTGAACCCAACCTATGAAGAGATCAAGACAGGAACGACGGGTCACTATGAAGCGGTCCAGATTACATTCGATCCAGCTATTTTCCCATATGAAAAGCTACTTGAACTCTACTGGCCACAAATCGATCCGACGGATGCTGATGGACAGTTCCAAGATAGAGGACCGCAGTATCGGACAGCGATCTTTTATCATAATGAAGACCAACATGCAGCCGCACTTGCTTCTAAGGAGCAGGTAGCTGCGAGTGGAAGATTCACTGATCCGATTGTGACTGAGATTATTCCAGCTGTAACGTTCTACGAAGCAGAGGAGTATCATCAGGACTATCACCATAAGAACCCGAAGCATTATAAGAAAGATCGGGAGCAGTCAGGGAGAGATCCTTTTATTGTGGGGCATTGGGGAGAGTAAGTTTGGGTTGTTTTCAAAGAGACTAGTAAATAAGAAGAAATGAAATCGATGGGCTTGCGGAAGTACCGGAAGACAGATTGCTCTAATGAGCGGTCTGTCTTTTTTTGTCTATATTGGTCGATATGAATTCTAACTTGTGGAGGAGAATATGATGATGAAAGCGAATGTATACTTACCAAGTCAATACGTTATGCTGGGCTATGCAGAGAATGGTGATGTGATTGTAGAATCTCCGTATATCGAAGAGTGGATTGAGGCGATTAGAAGTATTCCAGGTCGAAGATGGCATGCTACGGTAAAGTATTGGGTGATTCCAGCGCAGAAGTCAGCAATCCTGCTGCTGTGCCATGTATTACAGGATGTACCGGTGGAGTTGAGAAGTCCTCAATTGGCTGAGCAGTTTCCTGAGCTATTACAGCTTCAAACAGGTGATGAAAGGGTTGCCTTGCAAAAGCTGAGGGACACCTTAAAGTTAAAAGGTTATAGCATCAAGACTCAAAGGGCTTATATCGGTCACGCTGAACGCTATTTACTGGCGCTACCGATTCCGCTAAGGGACGCTGAATCTCAGCATATTCGTGCGTACCTATTGAATTTGCATGAAGAATCACGATCATCTTCTTATGTGAATCAAGCAGTTAGTGCCCTCCGATTCTGGCATGTTACGGTGCTAGGACATAGCGATTTGAAGCAATGGATTAGGCCGAAACGACAAAAGAAACTTCCCGTTGTTCTATCCTCAGGTGAAGTAGCTAGGTTGCTGAAGGCAGTACAACATGTAAAATATCGAACATTGCTAGCCTTGATCTACTCGTCTGGTCTTCGAATTGGTGAAGCTGTTCGTTTAACCAAGCAAGACATCGATCCTGAGCGTAAAACCATTCATATTCATCAGGGAAAGGGAGGGAAGGACCGAATTACTGTTCTCTCCACCACTGCGTATGCTCTACTCCAGAATTATATGGAGACTTAGCCTATATTGAAGTACTTGTTCCCTGGAGGCAAAGGGCTCGATCATCATCTCACGGAACGATCTGTGCAACATATATTTGAGAGAGCTATACGTAAAGCAGGGATATCGAAGCCAGCTACAGTTCATACGCTGCGACACTCCTTTGCCACGCACTTGTTAGAGAACGGAACGGATTTGCGATACATTCAAGAACTATTAGGACACGCAAGCTCCAAGACAACCGAAATCTACACTCACGTTAGTATCAAAGATATCCGTCGCATCCAGAGTCCACTGGATCGGATGATTACTGGGGTCGAGGAAGATGAATAGTTTCGTCTATCACCCCACGGAGGGGGAATAAACGAGCTCAGTTATTCAGCTGTGAGATATGAATAGATGAGTGCGTGGATTAGGAGTTTTATGACATGGGGGGAACTGCGATTAAAACCCGATTAATTAGTGCGAGGTCCTTTATTATTCT
>LIDZ01015773.1_pt10 | contig 25578 bp, 21 predicted proteins | sample 644651 | NCBI WGS metagenome assembly LIDZ01 (sample SAMN03856242, study PRJNA289617) | food metagenome | isolation source: wine grapes on drying loft during traditional withering process | host: Vitis vinifera cv. Corvina | place: Italy: Gargagnago di S. Ambrogio di Valpolicella | collected 2014-01 | reverse complement strand
CACCGGCTGTTGCGGAGTCTTGTAATCGGGTATCAACGAGCATCCGCTGAGGATGACCGCGGTCACCGCGATGGAGATCAGGGACTTGCTCATTGGCCAGCCTCGTCATGTGAAATTTCGTGCTTGTTTTCGGGTTTGGTCTTGCCCTTGAACAGGGCCGACACCGCCACGAAGAACATCGGCACCCAGAAGATGGCCAGGGTGGTGGCGGTGATCATACCGCCGATCACGCCGGTACCAATGGCGTGCTGGCTGCCAGAACCTGCGCCCGAGGAAATCGCCAGCGGCACAACACCAAGGATGAACGCCATGGATGTCATCACGATCGGACGAAGCCGCATGCGGCAGGCCTCGACGGCAGACTCCACCAGCCCCTTGCCTTGTTCGTGCAGCTCTTTGGCGAACTCGACGATCAGGATGGCGTTTTTCGCGGCCAATCCCACCGTTACCAGCAGGCCCACCTGGAAGAACACGTCGTTGGACAGGCCGCGCAAGTGGGTGGCGATCAACGCACCGACTACACCCAGTGGCACTACGAGAATGACCGCGATCGGGATCGACCAGCTTTCATACAAGGCCGCCAGGCAGAGGAACACCATCAGGATGGAGATCGAATACAGGATCGGAGTCTGCGAGCCGGACAGTCTCTCCTCATAGGAGAGGCCCGTGAACGAATAGCCGATACCCGCGGGCAGTTTCTTCATGATGGCTTCGACTTCATCCATCGCCTGACCCGTACTGTAGCCGGGTGCTGGAGTACCGAGAATCTCGAGCGCTGCCACGCCGTTGTAACGCTCCAGCTTGGGCGAGCCGTAGGTCCACTTGCCGGTGGCAAAGGCCGAGAAAGGCACCATGGTCCCGGATGAGTTGCGGACATACCACTTGTCGAGGTCTTCCGGGCTCATGCGAGCGCTTGGAATGCCCTGAACGTAAACCTTCTTGACCCGACCGCGGTCGATGAAGTCGTTTACATACGCACTACCCAGTGCGGTAGAGATGGTGGTGTTGATGTCGGCAATCGAAAGGCCCAGGGCGCGGGTTTTCTCGTCGTCGATTTCCAGCTGATATTGGGGCTCGTCAGCCAGGCCGTTCGGACGGGTCCCGGCGAGGATCTTGCTCTGGGCTGCCAAACCAAGGAACTGGTTACGGGCCTCCATGAGCTTTTCATGGCCTACGCCACCCTGGTCCTGCAGGTAGAAGTCGAAACCGGTCGCGTTACCCAGCTCCAGCACCGATGGCGGTACCACAGCAAACATCATGGAGTCGCGGAACGTGAAGAACTTCTGTTGGGCGCGCTTGGCAACTTCGAACACGCTCATGGTCGAGTCGCGATCGCCCCACGGCTTGAGCAGCACGAATGCCAGGCCAGAGCTCTGGCCGCGACCGGCGAAGTTGAAGCCGTTGACGGTGAATACCGAGCCTACGGCCTTGCCTTCGCCGTCTTTCTCGTCCATCAGGTATTCGCGCATCCTGTCCAGCTGCTGCTGGGTACGTTCGGCCGAAGAACCTGCTGGCGTTTGCACCTGGGCAAAGATGACGCCCTGGTCTTCATCAGGCAGGAAGGCTGCCGGGATGATAGTGAACAAGTAGACCATCGCGGCAACAATGCCTGCGTACACCAGGAATGCCGGAATGCGGTGGGTAACGATCTTTTTCACGCCGCTTTCGTAGTGGTCTACGCCGCGGTCGAACATGCGGTTGAACCAGCCGAAGAAGCCGCGCTTGGGTTGGCCGTGTTTATCGGCATCCACAGGCTTGAGCATCGTGGCGCACAGCGCTGGAGTGAACACCAGAGCAACCAGTACCGAGAGGGCCATCGCTGAAACGATGGTGATCGAGAACTGTTTGTAGATGACGCCGGTGGAGCCGCCGAAGAACGCCATTGGCAGCAGAACCGCCGAGAGCACCATGGCAATACCGACCAGGGCGCCCTGTATCTGCCCCATGGATTTCTTGGTCGCTTCCTTGGGCGACAGGTGCTCTTCGGCCATCACGCGCTCGACGTTCTCCACCACAACGATGGCGTCGTCCACCAATAGACCGATGGCCAGAATCATGCCGAACATGGTCAGGGTGTTGATGGTGAAGCCCGCTGCGGCGAGGATGCCGAAGGTACCCAGCAAGACCACCGGTACCGTCATTGTAGTAATGATGGTGGCACGCAGATTTTGCAGGAACAGGTACATCACCAGGAACACCAGAACGATCGCCTCGATCAAGGTGTGTACGACACCGGTAATCGATTCCTTGACCACTGGCGTGGTGTCATACGGGTACACGGCTTTCATGCCCGGCGGAAAGAACGGCTCCAAAGTCGCGATGGTCTTGCGGATGGCCGCAGCAGTGTCCAAGGCATTGGCGCCCGGAGCCAGCTTGATGGCCATACCTGAGGCAGGGCTACCGTTGTACTGCGCATCGACCGAATAGTTCTGGCCACCCAGCGCTACGTCTGCGACATCCTTGACGCGCACCTGGGAGCCGTCCGGATTGACCTTCAGCAAGATATTCTGGAACTGTTCAGCCGTCTGCAGGCGGGTCTTGCCGATGATCGTCGCGTTCAGCTGCTGGCCTTTCACCGCGGGCAGGCCGCCGATCTGGCCAGAAGAAACCTGGACGTTCTGCGCCGAGATGGCAGTGGAGACATCGCCAGGGTTGAGCTGGAAGTTGTTCAGCTTGGCCGGGTCGAGCCAGATACGCATCGCGTACTGCGAACCGAACACCTGGAAGTCACCCACGCCATTGGTACGCGAGATCGGGTCCTGGATGTTGGAAACGATGTAGTTGGACAGGTCGTCCTTGGTCAGGCTGCCGTCGGTGGAAACCAGGCCGATCACCAGCAGGAAGTTTTTCACCGCCTTGGTGACCCGAATACCCTGTTGCTGTACTTCTTGAGGCAACAGCGGGGTGGCCAGATTGAGCTTGTTCTGCACCTGAACCTGGGCGATATCGGGGTCGGTACCTTGGTTGAAGGTCGCAGTGATGGTCATGCTGCCATCACTGTTACTTTCCGAGGATACATAGCGCAGGTTGTCGATACCGTTTAGCTGCTGCTCGATCACCTGAACCACGGTGTCCTGCACGGTTTGCGCCGAGGCGCCCGGGTAGGTTACCTGGATGGCGATGGCAGGCGGTGCGATCGAAGGGTACTGGTTGATCGGCAATTTGACGATCGAGATCCCTCCGACCAACATGATCACCAGGGCAATTACCCAGGCAAAGATGGGGCGGTCGATAAAAAATTTCGACATGGTTTACTTCCCTTGGCCGCCGGCGGCATTAGCGTCTGCAGGGTTGACTGCCTTGACATTGGTAGCTTCGGTTGCTTTCACTTCAGCGCCAGGCTTGACGTACTGCAGGCCTTCGGTAATGACGCGGTCACCGGCATTGAGGCCCTTTTCCACCAGCCAGAAGCTGCCGGCGGTCTGAGTGGCCACCAAATCGCGCGACTCGACCTTGTTGTCCTTGTTCACCACCATTGCGGTCGGCACCCCCCTCAGGTCGTGCGTCACGCCTTGCTGAGGTACCAGAATGGCCTGGGCGGCTACGCCGGTCTGCAGACGGGCGTGAACAAACATGCCTGGCAGCAGTTGGTGGTCAGGGTTCGGGAACTTGGCGCGCAGGGTTACCGAGCCGGTGCTCTGGTCGACCGACACTTCGGAGAACTCCAGCGTACCTTCCTGAGCATATTCGCTGCCATCTTCGAGGGTCAGCTTGATCTTTGCCCCGTTGGCGCCCGCCTTTTGCAACTGACCGCTAGCCAGTGCACGGCGCAGCTTGAGCATCGCAGTGCTCGATTGCGTCACGTCGACGTAGATCGGGTCGAGCTGTTGTATGGTCGCCAAAGCCGTGGTCTGGCCGCTGGTCACCAATGCGCCTTCGGTCACGCCGGAGCGGCTGATGCGCCCGGAGATAGGCGCGAGCACCTTGGTGTAGCGCACATTGATCTGCGCGGTACGCAAAGTGGCTTCGGCCTGCAGGGAAGTGCTGCGTGCGTTGTCGTATTCCTGACGGCTCACTGCCTGCTCATCGATCAGCTGCTTGTAACGATCGGTCAGTGATTTAGCCGCCTGCAGGCTGGCTTGTGCGCTGGCCAGAGTGGCCTCGTACGTTGCCGGATCGATCTGATAGAGCTGCTGACTTTCCTTGACGTCGGTACCCTCGGTGAACAGGCGCTTGAGGATGATCCCGTCTACCTGTGGCCGCACTTCAGCGACCCGAAAGGCCGTGGTACGGCCTGGCAGATCACTGGTCAGTGTGTAGGACTGAGGTTGCAGGGTAACGACGCCGACCTGAGGAGCAGGAGCCGCCGCAGGAGCGGCCGCTTCTTCCTTCTTGCAGCCACTGAGCACGGAGGCCAGGGCGATGGCGGTTACCAAAGCGGTAAGAGCTGGCTTGAATTGCATGAAGATCCTCGGTCATGAGCACGCAGGGGGCTCATAGGATAGTGGAATTAGGTAAAAAATTGTTTCGACTAGATAAATAGCTTACTAACGAATATACTTACGTTCACGGCTGTTTGTAAACACCTTTGTCAGCGCAGACTGGCATCCGTCACAGCTTGAATCAAATGCCCGGGAAGAAAGCGCAACAATGGCTCGCCCGGTTCCGGTCTCAAGGCGCTTCAAGGCCCGCCTGAGATCTCCAGAGTGAGGTTTGACTGCCATGGTTCGTCGTACCAAAGAGGAAGCGCAGGAGACCCGCCGGCAAATTCTCGAAGCGGCAGAAAAAGCGTTTTATGACCGTGGCGTAGCGCGCACCACGTTGGCGGACATCGCTGCGGTGGCAGGGGTGACCCGCGGAGCTATCTATTGGCACTTCAGCAACAAGGCTGACCTGGTGCAGGCGATGCTGGACAGCCTGCACGAGCCGCTGGATGCAATGGCCCGTGCCAGTCAGAGTGAAGAAGAGCTCGACCCATTGGGTTGCATGCGCCAGCTGCTGGTGCATTTGTTCGAGCAGATTGCTGTGGACCCGCAGACCCGACGTATCAACGAAATCTTGTTTCATAAGTGCGAGTTCACCGATGAAATGTGCGACTTGCGCCGTCAGCGCCGTGAAGTCAGTGCTGACTGTAATGTGCGTATCGATTTGTCATTACGCAATGCAGTGAGGCGCGACCAATTGCCGCAAGATCTGGATACGGCGCTTGCAGCGATCACATTGCACGCGTTTATCGATGGCCATATCGCCCAGTGGCTGCTGTTGCCAGACAGTTACAATCTGTATGCGGAGGCTGGGCGGTTGGTGGATGTAGGCCTGGACATGCTGCGGCTGTGTCCTTCGTTACGCAAATGAATCTTTTTATCTAAATGTGACGCGGCTCCCTGTGGCCGGGCTCGCTCCTGCAGCGCACCAGCCCTGTCGATGCAAGCCCCGGATCTGCCACGCAAAAACGCCGCGAGCTGGCCTGACGCTCGTGGCGTTTTATTTTGCGGTCACTACCCGGTCAGTCGCTATCTGCTTCAACCGCCTCGTAAGGCAAGCCTACATAGTTCTCTGCAATCGTCGTGCGGCCCGCCTCGGAACCGACGAAATAGTCGAGCTCGGTTTTTTGGATTCGCTGGCTGAATGGATCGGCATCCGGAAAGCGATGCAGCATCGAGGTCATCCACCATGAGAACCGCTCGGCTTTCCACACCCGGCGCAGGCAGATGGCCGAATAACGCTCCAGCAAATCGGTACGGCCTTGCTGGTATACCTTGCAGAAGATGTCGAACAAGGTGCTCACGTCACCCGCCGCCAGGTTCAGGCCCTTGGCGCCCGTGGGGGGGACGATGTGTGCGGCATCGCCCACCAGAAACATCTTGCCGTACTGCATGGGCTCGACCACAAAGCTGCGCAATGGCGCGATACTCTTCTCTATCGAAGGCCCGGTGACCAAGCGTTCAGCCAGATCGGCCGGCAGGCGCGCCTTGAGTTCGCTCCAGAAGCGATCGTCTGACCAGTCTTCGACCTTTTCGTCGGCGTCGACTTGCACGTAATAGCGGGTACGCGTTGCCGAGCGCATGCTGCACAGCGCAAAGCCGCGCTCATGGGTGGCATACACCAGCTCATCGTTTACCGGTGCAGTATCAGCCAGTACGCCCAGCCAGCCAAAAGGGTAGACACGCTCGAAGGTCTGCAGCACTCCGGCCGGAATCGATTGGCGGGCCACACCGTGGTAGCCGTCACAGCCTGCTATATAGTCGCAGTCCAGGCGGCAGCGTTCCCCGTCCTTGAGGTATGTGATGTAGGGGGCCGCGCCCTTCATGTCATGGGGCGTCACGTCGCCTGCTTCGTAGACGGTCTGCGCGCCGACGGCTTCACGGGCGGCCATCAGGTCGCGCGTGACTTCGGTCTGGCCATAGATCATCACGGTTTTGCCGCCGGTGAGGCCTTTGAGGTCGATGTGCACGCGCCGCCCGCCGAGCGCCATTTCAAAGCCGTCATGGGGCAGGCCTTCAGCGTCCATGCGCGCGCCGACCCCTGCCTTGCGCAGCAAGTCGACCATGCCCTGTTCAAGTACACCGGCGCGAATGCGGCTCAGCACGTAATCAGGATTCTGGCGTTCGAGGATGACATTGGCGATGCCGGCCTTATGCAGCAACTGGCCAAACAACAGACCGGAGGGCCCGGCGCCGATGATTGCGACTTGAGTCTTCATTATTGTTGTCTCAGCGGTTTCGTCGGAAACGAACAGCAGCCCGACGAAGATATTTTTATGGTTGGACTTCCTGTATTTTTCGCTTGTGGTTAGCCGATTGAAAGGTCAGATTGGCGGAATAAACTGCACTTTTCGCCAGTCAGGGCGATTATCGGATGGAGCCTCCAGCCATGCTTTCCCCGGTTATTCCCGTATTCAAGCTATATGGCGAAGGGCAGGCCTGGTCCACACCGGATCTGCTGCACTGCGAAACCATCCCCAAGCGCAGCCGGCTGCACCATTGGGAGATCCAGCCCCATCGGCATGCCGATCTGTGCCAGTTGCTGTACCTGCACAAGGGCGTGGCCCATATCCAAATAGAAGGCCAGTCACTCACCCTGAACACGCCCGGGCTTCAGGTGGTGCCGGCGTTGTGTGTGCACGGCTTCAGATTTTCGGAGAACGTGGACGGCTTCGTCCTCACATTGGCAGCACCGCTCGTAGCCCAGTTGCAGGCGCAACCCGGGATGAGCGCCGATGTGCTTGCCTGTGTAGCGACCTATCCGGCCGGCCGCGATCGCGCCTATCTGAGCCGCTTGTTCAGCACCCTGCAGCATGAATATCAAGGCGACCAGCCTGGGCGCGATCTGTTGATGCTGTCGCTGGTCAATGTGCTCGGGGTTTGGGTGGGGCGCCAATTTATCCGACGTCGTGCGGCTGCGCAGGCGCCTGAACGCGGGCGTGAATACTTCGCGCGGTTCAGTGCGTTGGTCGAGCGAGACTACAGGCTGCACCGCAGTATCGAGCAGCTTGCCCACGAAGTCGGGATATCTGTGGCGCACCTCAATGTGATCTGCCGCGAACTCGCGGAGCAGTCAGCCTTGCAGGTGGTGCATCAGCGGTTATTGCTGGAGGCCAAGCGCAACCTCATCTACACCGCCATGACGGTCAATCAGTTGGCTGATCGACTTGGTTTTAGTGACCCGGCGTATTTTTCGCGGTTTTTCCGGCGCTTGGTCGGAATGACGCCCAAGGAGTTCAGGCTGGCGGGGCAGGGCTTTTGAGTACTGTGGGGGGCAGGTTTTGCCCGTGAAGGCGTAGAATGCTGCACCCTTATCTCCAGCGATCCGGAGCACACACATGGCACGTAGAGCATTCAACACCCACGAGGCCGTATCGGCAGTAGTCCCAGGCGATGGCAGTTACCGCGCGGCCATTGCGGTCAAAGCCTTGGCTGGCGGTGGCGCTCCGCAGTTTCACAAGGTGCTCGACAGCCAGACATTCAGCACCGCAAGCGCCGCTGACCTTGCCGCGACCGAAATACTGGCGAGCTTGGTCGATATCGATGCCGAGGGCCAACTGCACTGGCCGCCTGAGGCCTAGCCCATCACGCTTTGGGGCGATACATCCTGAACAAGGATTCTGGCCCCACCTGGAAGTAATCCCCAGGGCCGCCACCGCGCAGGATCGGCTCGGCGGCAGCGGTGTCGTAGATACCCTCCTTGAGCAGTGACTGCGCGATGTGCACCGCCACCACCTCACCCATGATCAGCCAGCTAGGCACCAACTCCTTATCAGCCCGCTGTAACTGGATGATCTGCGTCACCTTGCACTCCAACGCAACGGGTGTTTCCTTTACACGGGGCACCGCAACCACCTGCGAAGGCACCGGCGTCAAGCCGCTCAATTCGAACTCGTCGACCTCGGGCCCGACAGGCGCGCAGCTCTGATTCATGGCTTCGGCAAGCGTTCGTGTAGCCAGATTCCAGACGAACTCGCCCGTCGCTTCGATATTGTTCAGGCTGTCTTTTCGGCCGATGCTGCAAAAGCCGATGATGGGCGGGATGTAATTGAAGGCATTGAAAAAGCTGTACGGCGCTAGATTGAGCTTGCCATCAGCGCTGTGGGAAGAGATCCAGCCAATGGGACGCGGGCCGACGATCGCATTGAAGGGATCGTGGGGCAGCCCGTGGCCATTGGCTGGTTGGTAGCTATAGATATTGTCGGTCACAATCAATGCTCCTCATGGCGTCGGATGCCCCAGTGTACGCCAAGCTGGGGCTCGCGACCCGTGAGGGAGCGATCAATCGGCGTCGATACGCGAGTGGGTGCGGGTGTCTTTCATGAACACATACACCAGCAGCGAGCAGCCGATACAGGCTGTCACGTACCAGTAGTAGCCGCTCTCCATGTCGATGCTCTTGAACCACAGCGCGATCAGCTCGGCGGTACCACCAAAAATCGACACGGTCAGTGCGTAGGGCAAGCCCACGCCCAAGGCGCGAATCTCGGCCGGAAACAGCTCAGCTTTGACTACCGCGTTGATCGAGGTATAGCCACTGACGATTACCAGCGCCGCCATGATCAGGAAAAACGCACCCCACCATGTTTCGATGGTATGCAGGGTGGTGAGGATTGGCACTGTGAACAGTGTGCCCAGTACGCCAAAGGCGATCAGGATCGGACGCCGCCCGATCTTGTCCGACAGCGCGCCGATCAAAGGCTGCAGGCACATGAACAAAAACAGTGTTGCCGCTGAAATGGCCGTGGACTCTCCTTTGCTGAACCCCACTGTATTGACCAGGTATTTTTGCATGTACGTGGTGTAGGTATAGAACGCCAGCGTTCCGCCCATGGTCAGGCCGACTACCGTCAGCAGCTCCTTGGGGTGACGCATCAGCGTGGCGAAGGTACCTTCTTTTTTCTCGGCTTTCTGGGTTTTGGTGAACGACTCGGTTTCTTCCATGCCGCGGCGCAGATACAGCGCGACCACTGCGCACAGGGCGCCGATCACGAAAGGCACACGCCAGCCCCAGCTCACCAGTTGCTCGTCGGTCAGGGTTTGCTGCAGCACGATCAGCACGGCCAAGGCGATGAGCTGACCGGAAATCAGCGTCACATATTGGAAGCTGGAAAAGAAGCCACGGTGTTCCTTGCTGGCCATCTCGCTGAGATAGGTCGCCGAGGTGCCGTATTCGCCACCCACCGAAAGGCCCTGCAGCAAGCGGGCGAAGACCAGCAGGATCGGTGCGGCGATGCCGATGGTGTCGTAGCCCGGAGTAAGGGCGATAAGCAGCGAGCCAAAGCACATGAGCAGCACCGAGGCCATCAGAGCCGCCTTGCGCCCCTTGCGATCAGCGTAGATACCCATGATCCAGCCGCCGATGGGGCGCATGAGGAACCCCACCGCAAAGATGGCGGCGGTATTGAGCAGCTGTGCGGTGAGGTCCCCTTTGGGAAAGAACACTTGGGCGAAGTACAGAGAGAAGGCGGCGTAGACGTACCAGTCATACCATTCGACCATGTTGCCCACCGAACCGCTAAAAATCGAACGCAGGCGGCTGCGGGTGGTGCGAGTGCTGCTGTCGGGAGGTAAAGCGGCAGAGGGAGGCGCAGAGCTGTTCATGGAGATCCTTGAGCGTTTTTGTGTGGGACGTGTCTGTGCACGGTCAAGGGTCCATAGCAGCTAATGTGCCAGTTGGCTCAAGCCCCTGTTTGCGGGACTCTGCACAAGATTTCTCTCACGATGTAAGCGGTTTTATGCCGATACATTTTTTGAAATGAGCAAGATCTTGCCGATCGTTCAGGCGGGATCGAGGAAGTCCTCGCGCAGCAGACCATGGCGCTGCATTTTTTCGTTGAGGGTGCGCCGCGGCATCTGCAGTTCCTCCAGTACACGCTTGATGTCGCCGCCATGGCGATGCAGTGCGGCTCGCAGGCAATGTGCCTCGAAGGCATGTTGCTGCGCTGCCAGAGGCACACCCGTCAAGGCCGTGCTGCTGCCGTCGCCAGCCCCAGGCAGGTTATGCTCCAAGCCCAATACCTGACGCTCGGCAGCGTTGGCCAACTCCCTGACATTGCCAGGCCAGTCATGGCTAAGCAGCAGGGCCAGTTGCGCGCTACTGACACGCGGCACGCGCTTGCCCAGGCGCTGTGCGGCGAGGCGGGTGAAGTGCTCGAACAGTTGCGCGATATCGTCGCGGCGCTGGCGCAACGGCAGCAAGCGCAGCTCTGCGACCGTCAGGCGGTAAGCCAAATCTTCACGAAATCGCCCCGCCCGCGCTTCGTCCAGCAGATCTGGTTTGGTCGCGGCAATGATCCGCACATCCAGCGCGATACTGCGGTTGGCACCCAGGCGTTCGATTTTCTGTTCCTGCAGCACCCGCAGCAGCTTGGCCTGCTGGGCCAACGGCATGCTTTCTATCTCGTCCAGAAACACCGTACCGCCGTTGGCATATTCCAGCTTGCCCACGCGGTGGCCCTGAGCACCGGTAAACGCGCCATTCTCATGGCCGAACAGTTCGGCCTCGAACAATTGCTCCGGAATGGCCGCGCAGTTGAGTGCCACAAACGGCTTGTCGGCGCGGGGACCAAAATCGTGCAGGCAGCGCGCGACCTGTTCCTTGCCGCTGCCGGTTTCGCCGCGAATCAGCACATTGACCGGGACTCCAGCCAGCGCCAGCAACTGCCTGCGCAAGGTTTGCATGGCCGGGCAGCTACCCAGTAGTCGTGCCTGCAGCTGGGCCATGGCTTGCTCGGCCGCTGGGGGCTCGGCTGTCGTTAAAGACTCTGCGCGGCTCGTCATTGCCTTGCGCAAGCGCTCCAACAGTGTCTGGGGGCAGAAGGGTTTTTCCAGAAAGTCATAGGCGCCAGCGCGCATTGCTTCGACGGCCATGGGCACGTCGCCATGGCCGGTCAAGAGGATCACCGGTAGCTCGGTATCGTGCATGAGTACCTGCTCGAGCAGGCCCAGGCCGTCCATGCCGGGCATGCGCACGTCGCTGAGGATCACACCGGCGCGTTGGCGGTGCAGGGCCGCCAGGCAATCGCGCGCATTGCTGAACGTTTGAGTGGCAAAACCGTTGAGGGTCAGCCAATGTTCTACCGCGCTGCGGACACTGGCGTCATCGTCGACAATCATCACTGGGTACATGGGGCGGACTCCTCAGGTAGCAAGAGGCAGAACACCGCCCCGGTCGGGTCATTGCTGGCAGTCAGTCGGCCATGGTGTTCGCGCAGGATGGCGCTGGAAATGGCCAGCCCCAACCCCAGCCCTTCACCCACTGCCTTGGTAGTAAAAAACGGTTCGAAAATCGACTGCAGATGAGCCTCGTCGATGCCTGTTCCGGTATCACAGACCTGCAATTGCCAGCCGCCTGTAATGCGGCACAAACTGATGGTCAGCTGCCGCTGGGGGCTGTTCTGCATCGCATCCAGGGCGTTGCGCAGCAAGTTGATCAGCACCTGCTCCAGGCGGATCGCGTCGCCGCGTATCCAGGCCTCAGTGGGCAGATCACGGCTGTAATGCACCCCTTCGTCGCGCAGGCGGCTGCTCAGCAGTTGCACCGCTTGATCGATCACCTGTACCAGATCGAGCGATTCGTCCAGGCCGGCGGGGCGGGCTCGCGCGAAGGTTTTCAGATGTGCAGTCAGTGCGCTCATTCGCGTAAGCATCTGCTCCATTGGTGCCAACGCTAGACGGGCATCATCCAGACGACCGTTGTCCAGCAGCAGGCCAAGGCTGGCGAGCTGCATGCGCTGAGTGGTCAGGGGTTGGTTTATCTCGTGGGCCAGTGTAGCCGACATCTGCCCCAGTGCTGCCAGTTTGGCGGCCTGAACCAGGCCGTCCTGGGCGGTTCGCAGGGCCTGGGTACGTTGCTCGACCAAGGCTTCGAGCTGATCACGATGGCGGGCATGCAGGCGGGCAATACGCCGACGTTGGCGTACCAGCAACAACCCCAGCAGCAGGCTCAACCAGATACCTCCGGCGGCCAGGCCTATGTGCCTCGCCTCCTTGAGGGCATCGGTGGGAAGCCGCAGCAGATGCAGGGTCCAGTGGTCCTCTTCGAGCGCTAGCGACACCCAGAGCCGCTGATGCCGGCCGGGCAGGGCGCCGTCTGACTGAGCCTCGGCCGACGCCTGCAGAGGCCTTGCCAGCGGTAGCAACGGTTGCCGGTCGTATTGACGGGTGAGGGCCAGCGCCGCGTAATCATCGCGGTTCAAAGGTTGCAGCATGCGCAATCGCCACCCCGGATGATTGGCAATAAAGACGATGCCGCGGGCGTCGCTCACCAGCAGCGTGTCAGGGGTGTGGCTCCATTCATCCTCAAGCTCCGGAAATTCCAGCTTGACCACCAAGGCACCTAGAAACTCTCCATCGGGGCCCTTCACTGCGCTGGAGAGAAAGTACCCAGGTACGCCGGTAGTCACGCCCACGGCGTAGAAGCGCCCACTGCCTGATTCGCGGGTTTGGGTGAAGTAGGGTCGAAATCCATAGTTGTGGCCCACAAAGCTGCCTGTCTCGCGCCAGTTGCTGGCGGCAATGGCCAGGCCGGTGCGGTCTAGGAGTTCAAGGGTCGAGGACCCTGCCGCTGCGTTGATGCGCTCAAGCTTGCGGCTAAGGCGCTCGCGTAATTCGCGGGTATCGGATTGACTCAGACCTTGGCTCAGCTCTGGATCAAGGGCCAGGGCCGCGGGCAACGCGCGGTAGCGATCGATGAGGGTACGCAGCGTGTTCGCGTAGAGATTGAGCTGTTCCTGTGCTCGCAGCCGTTCATCGGCCAGTGTGCGTTGCTCTGCCTGCTGGGCCACGAGAATCGTGCACAGCACCGTGCTGGCAACGATAAGCAGCCAGGTAAGCAACAAACGAATCTTGGTCAGTGCGAGCCCCATTACCGGCGACTCCAGAAACACAGGGGGAGCGCACCATAGCATGTGCGCTCAAAAGCCTTTCTCAGCGCTTGTTTGCAAGGTGTTGCTGCACCCTCAGGCGCCGCGGTCGCCGGGAGATTCCATGGCTGTGTGCAAGCTTCACCGGCGCCTTCGCCAGCAAGCTGTGCTCCCCCAGGCGAAGGCGCTGGCTCGGCTGGCAAATAATCGCGGAATCTCCCACAGTCAATCCACTTAGAGCAATTCGAAACTCTGCTGCTTGACGTTCTGCGAATCCAAGCCGATCTGAACATTGAACTGGCCAGGCTCGGCCACAAACTTGAGTTGGGAGTTGTAGAACTTGAGGTCGTCTTCGCTAAGGCTGAAGTGCACGACCTTGTGTTCACCCGGCGCCAATTGCACCTTCTCGAAGTTTTTCAGTTCTTTGACCGGGCGGGCCACCGACGCAGTCACATCGCGCAGATACAGCTGCACCACCGTTGCACCGGCCACCTTGCCCGTGTTGGTCACGGTGATGCTGGCCTCCAGCTTGCCGCCCTTGCGCAGTGTATGGCTCGATAGGGTCACGTCCGACAGGCTGAAGTCGGTGTAGCTCAGGCCATAGCCGAACGAGTACAAGGGGCCGGTCTCATCGTCGAAATACTGCGACTTGTAATTGCCAGGCTCGCCATACACCGTCGGGCGACCAATGCTGAGGTGGTTGTAATAGGTGGGAATCTGCCCCACGGAGCGTGGGAACGTGATCGGCAGTTTGCCGGAGGGGTTGTAGTCGCCAAACAGCACGTCGGCGATGGCATTGCCGCCCTCGGTACCGCTGAACCAGGTTTCGAGCATGGCATCGGCCTGCTCGCGTTCTGGCACCAATGACAACGGCCGACCATTCATGACCACCAGCACCAAGGGCTTGCCAGTCGCCTTGAGGGCCTTGAGCAGGTCCCGCTGCACCTGTGGGACTTCCAGCGTTGTGCGGCTGGCCGACTCGTGGGACATCGGCCGGGCTTCGCCAATGGCCGCCACAATGACGTCGGCTTGCTGTGCGGCCTTTACGGCTTCGGCGATCATCTCGTCATCCGGACGTGGATCGTTCTGCACCTCGACGCGGTCCTGGGTGATGCCGTTGAGAAAGTCGATGGTCTTTTTATCATCGGTAACGTTGGCGCCTCGGGCATAGATAACCTTGGCCTTGTCGCCCACGGCATTTTCCAGGCCTTGACGCAGGGTGATGGTCTGCTCGTAACGCCCGGCACCGGACCAACTGCCCAGCATGTCGGCGTGGGAATCGGCCAGTGGCCCGATCACCGCGATGGTGCCTTGTTTTTTGAGTGGCAGAGTCTGGCGATGGTTTTCCAGCAGCACCATGCTGCGTCGTGCCACATCTCGGGCCTCGGCCCGGTGCAGGCGGCTGTTTGCATTGATGTCGGCCGGGTCATCGCTGGCCTTGCCGATACGCCGATACGGATCGGCGAACAGGCCCAGGTCCCACTTGGAGCTAAGGATTTCACGCACCGCGTTATCGATATTGCGCTCCGGTACCGCGCCGGATTTGACCAGTTTGGGCAGCTCGGAACCGTACAGCGAATCGTTCATGCTTTGATCGATACCCGCCGTGATTGCCTGCTGAGCCGCATCGGCGCCATCGCGCGCAACGCCGTGCTTGATCAGCTCGGCGATCGCGCCGTGGTCACTGACGGTCAGGCCCTTGAAGCCCCATTCCTTGCGCAGCAGGTCTTGCATCAGCCACGTGTTGGAGGTGGCCGGCACGCCGTTGATCGAGTTCAGCGCCACCATCACACCACCGGCGCCCGCTTCGAGGGCTGCGCGGTAAGGCGGCAGGTATTCGTTGTACATGCGCACCGGGCTCATATCGACGATGTTGTAGTCTCGCCCGCCCTCGACTGCGCCATACAAGGCAAAGTGCTTGACCACGGCCATCATGCTGTCGGGGTCGCTGAGGTTTTTGCCTTGGTAGCTTTGCACCATGACCTTGGCGATCCGCGAGGTCAGGTAAGTGTCCTCGCCAAAGCCTTCACTGGTGCGGCCCCAGCGCGGGTCGCGGGCGATGTCCACCATCGGCCCGTAGGTCATGTCGAGGCTGTCGGCCGTGGCCTCTACCGCTGCAGTGCGGGCGCTGAGCGCGATCGCGTCCATGTCCCAGCTGGACGCCAGGCCCAGGCTGATCGGGAATACGGTGCGGTGGCCATGGATCACGTCATAGGCAAACGACATGGGGATCTTGAGCCGGCTGTGCTTGACCGCGGCATCTTGCATCAGGCGGTTGTCGGGACGGTTGACCGAGTTGAAGGTGGCGCCGATCTGGCCGGCGGCGATTTCCTTCTGGATCCGCTCGAGGGACATTTCCGGGCCGATGCTGATCAGGCGCAACTGGCCGATCTTTTCATCCAGCGTCATGCGTTTGAGCAGATCGTTGATGAACGCGTCTTTGTCGGCGTTCGGGGTAGTCGAGACGGCGGCCTGGACCGGTTGAAAGGCCAGGCCCACGCAGAGGGCCAGCAAGCACAGCTTATTCATTGAAGGTTCTCAGGGCGTACTGCAATGTCGGCAGAAGACATGGCGCCGCCAAAATGAAAAAAGGGAAGCGACTGTTATTGTACGAAGCTCGACATCTTGTAGCTGATTGCGGCTTGCCAATCCAGCCCCCCAGCGTCGCAGGCCAGGCGCGCAGGCATTGCAGCCCGTATATGCGGCACTTTTGCGTGTCACAAAAAGACGGCTGAACGTCGGCCCAGGCCAATTACTCCGTGCTCCTGATGCCAGCGCGCCGTAAAATACCCGGATTTCCCCGTATATGGGGGTCTAGAGGTTTGCTGTTTATGTCTGTTTCCGTTTCCGACGCCCCAGGCAACGCCACCGATGATACGCGCGCTCAGTTTTTAGCGGTGCTGAAGGCCAGCCTGCAGGACAACGCCCTGATCAAAATGGTGTTCTCGCGCCATGTCGGCCCGGAGGCGGAGCTGCAGCGCGTCAGTGTCAAACCCTTGGTGGTCAAGGACCAGCCCTGCCTGTCTTTTGTATTCCGTTACAAGACCCGCGACATTACCCGCAATTTCAGCTTTGCCGACGGCCTTGTACAGGTGGCCGAGTGGTTGCCCGAGGTATTCAAGACCGCGCACCTCTTGACCCTCACCGATGAGCTGCAGCTGGAATTCAGCAAACGCGGCAAGGCCATGCTGCACCGCAGCAAGTCGACGCAAGCGCGGGCGCAGCCGTCGGCCGAGCACGATCGCGAGAAAAAGCGCTACCTGGAGCTGTCTCGGCCATTTTTGCAAGACCTGGGCGTGACCAATCGCCAGCACGAGCTGATCCCGGCCATGTCGCGCAAATGGAAGCAGATCAACAAGTTCATTGAAGTGTTCGCCCACGCGCTGGGCACTTCGAGCCTGGCAGCGGGCGGGCCGCTGCAGGTGGCCGACTTCGGCTCGGGCAAGGGCTACCTGACCTTTGCCATCCATGATTACCTGCGCAACACCCTGCAACGCGAGGCTGCGGTGACGGGGGTCGAGCTGCGTGAAGACATGGTCAGCCTGTGCAACACCGCGGCGGCCAAGCTGGAGCATCCGGGGCTGACGTTCGAGTGCGGCGATGTGCGCAGCGTGGTGCCCAGCCAGATCGACGTGATGATCGCGTTGCATGCGTGTGACATTGCCACCGATTACGCGATTCATACCGGTATCCGCTGTGGCGCGGCGATCATCATGTGCTCGCCGTGCTGCCATAAGGAAATCCGCCTGCAGATCCAGAGCCCTGGCCTGCTCAAGCCGATGCTGCAGTATGGCCTGCACCTGGGCCAGCAGGCCGAAATGGTCACCGACGCCTTGCGGGCGCTGTACCTGGAAGCCTGCGGCTACGACACCAAAGTGTTCGAGTTCATCTCGTTGGAACACACCAACAAGAACAAGATGATTTTGGCGGTCAAGCGTGCCGAGCCGGTGAACGGCGCGGCGCTGCTGGAGAAGATCCAGGCCCTCAAGGCTTTTTATGCGATCGAGACCCAGGCTCTGGAAACCTTGCTGCAAGCAGACGGCCTGTTGCCCACAGCGGCGGCGTAGCGGTCAGCGCCGCGTGCGCTGTTGCGCTTCCTTGATCACCGGCACGTTCAGCTCGGGCCCGCCCAAGGGGTGCGAGGTGGCATCGAAAAATTCCAGCACCGTAGCGGATTCGCTGAACAGCGCGTGGTAGTGGCGTTTCTGGCTGATGATCCAGGCATCGCTGAGGGGGAAGATAGCGATGGCAATCCGCTCTATGCCTGCGGTCAACAAGCTGTCGATGAGGTGCTGGTCCTGGGCATTGAGGTTGTGGCCAAACAAGCACAATGGGCCATGATGCTCAGACAAGCGCCGCTGACAGTCACTCAGATAAGCCGACTCACGGATGCTGCGCAATTTGTCGCTGCTGCTGCCCTCGGCGACGAACAGCGGCACATCGCCTGGGGTATTGATGGCGAAGCCGTCCAGCAGAGCGCTGTCGGTGGCCAGGCGCCGGCGGGTGCTGCCGTCCGCATGCTTGATCAGGTGCAGGCCGCCGTGCAGGTACAGCAGGCGGGTATCGGCAGGCAGGCCCGGCTGCGGGTCGTACTCGCCCTCGTCGTTCATCAAGTCATCAAAGCCTTCAGGCGCGTGCAGCATGGCCCAATGGCAAAGCAGGTCATAGTTGCTCGAGTAGACGTTCTGGTATTGGCGCAGGGCCTTGTTGATCTGAGTCAGCGTCGCGGTGCTGACCAGCGCCCAAGGGATGTGCACGCTGCGCACCGCGTGGATGAGCGCTTCCTTGATGGCGTAATAGCGATTGAGCGGCGCCGTCGAGCTGATGGCCAGTGCCGCATTGATACGCACGGTGGTGTTCAGGCCGCTGAGTACCCGTTCGAAGTTTTCGGTGTTCAGGTGCTTGAACAGCGCCAGGTCGGACTGGCCCAACGGGCGATTACGGACTTTTTGCGCCCGCTCGAACAGCGAGTCGTAGCCGAAGTTGCGCCAGATCGCGCGGCTGGCGCCGTTACCCAAGAGCAGGCCGGTGCAGGCGGTGGCAATGGGCAGGCTGTGCCATTGGGGCAGAACGGCGTCGGATGCGGGCTGGTCCATAAGAACGTCTATCGGTCTCGGCAGTTGGCGAGGCGCGACTTTAGCATGGCTGCCGGGTGGTCCGGCGACTCTCGCCAGCGTTCAGTAACAAGCGGCCCGCGTGCAAACGCACACGGGCCCATGGGTGCAAGCACCGATGAGCCCGTTGTTGTCGCGTCGCTGCCTCAAGGCATCCGGGGCAGTTCGTGCGGGCGCAGATCAAACACCAGCACTTCGGCATCGACGCCGCGAGCCAGGTGCAGCGCGGTTTCTTCGCGGACCCGCACACCATCTCCCTCGTTCAATGGCTCGCCGTTGAGTTCGATGCTGCCAGTGGCGACATGCACGTAGGCATAGCGGCCCGATTGCAGGGTGATACTGGCCTGCTCGTCGCCGTTGAACAGCCCGGCATACACCCGCGCATCCTGCCGCACGTTCAATGAGCCCTCGGCGCCGTCTGGCGAGATGATCAACTGCAGACGTCCACGCTTGTCTGCGGCACTGAAGTGCTGCTGCTGGTACCGCGGTTCGGCGCCGGCCTGATCAGGCACGATCCATATTTGCAGAAAATGCACCGGGTCGACCTGGGAGTGGTTGTACTCGCTGTGCGCCACGCCAGAGCCTGCGCTCATCAGTTGCACATCGCCGGGACGAATCACCGAGCCAGTCCCCAAGGTATCTTTATGTTCCAGTGCGCCCTCGAGCACATAGGAGAAAATCTCCATGTCCCGATGCGGGTGCTGGCCGAATCCCTTGCCGGCAATCACTCGGTCATCGTTGATCACCAGCAGGTCGGAAAACCCCTGTTCTTTGGGATTGCGGTAATGCCCGAAAGAAAAGGTATGGAAAGATTTCAGCCAGCCATGATCGGCCAGGCCGCGATCGGACGCTTTACGAAGGTTGAGCATGATCATCTCCAAGTGGGTATGCGAGAGGCCGGGGCGTCTGGCAGGTTCGACAACAAGGGTTTGCGTCGCGTTGGAGAAAGACTAATGCTTTACGAGGTAACTAATAAGGGCCTGAAACAGGTATCACTGTCGCGTTTGAGTTGACGACCCTGCCGTTGGGCTTCCAGTGTTATCTACATGGATAATTGCGGCAAACGCCTTGGCCCTCTAACCTGCGTTTGCATAGACGTACTCGGCGCTGGCCATGCCATCGTCCATCCCCCCTCTTATTGGCGAGATGCCTATGATCCGCATCGCACAGGTGACTGTATCGCTGGAGCGCCGCGAGCTGTTCGCCGGATCGCAACCCATCAAACTGGGCAGCCGGGCGTTCGACATTCTCGAGCTGCTGATCGGCGCCCGGGGTCAGTTGGTGACCAAGGACGAACTGCTGGCGCGGGTATGGCCGAATTCGGTAGTCGAAGAAAACAACCTGCAGGTGCATATCTCGATGCTGCGCAAGGTGCTTGGCGGCGGTCGTGACCTGATCAAGACCATACCGGGCCGCGGCTACCGGTTGCTGGTCGACCCTCTCGTCGAGCCCCCGGCGCTGAGCCCCGCGCCGCACAGGGTAGCGGATGCCGGTGGCCGGGATCACCTGCTGATCGCGCTGCTCAAGCGGCTGGGGCTGCAAGATATGCTCGATGAGCACCGCAGCCACGCGGATACGGTGACGCCCTCGGCGGCCCCTGCGCCTGCGCACCTGTGGTGGCCCGCCGTGCCTGCCGCCGAGGACAAGCCTTTGCAGAATGAGGATGCGCTGGTCTACATAGTCGACGACGAGAGCTCGGTGCGCTCGGCACTGTCGCGCTTGCTGCGCTCGGCGGGCATTGCCTCGCAGTCGTTTGCCTGCGCCGAGGATTTTTTGCAAGCACCCTACGCCGAACGTTTGGCGTGCCTGGTGCTGGACGTCAATCTGCAGGCCGACAGCGGTTTCGATCTGCAGCACGAGCTGCGTCGGCGTGGATGCCAGATGCCGATCATTTTCATGACCGGATACGGCACGATCCCGATGTCGGTGAGGGCCATGAAGGCGGGGGCGCAGGAGTTTCTTACCAAGCCGTTTGACGAGGGCCAACTGCTGGAGGCCGTCGATAATGCCTTGTCCTACGCTCGCAGCAATCGGGCGTTGAACAACCGCACGCAGCAAATACGGCAACGTTTCGAGACGCTCACGCCGCGTGAACGGCAAGTGATCGCACTGCTGGTCACCGGCCGCATCAACAAACAGATTGCCCACGAACTGGGTACCCGAGAAGTGACCACCAAGGTTCACAAAAAGCACATCATGACCAAGATGCACGCCGCCACATTGATCGAGCTCGTACAGATGTGTGAACTGATCGGTTTCAAAGCCGCTCTGCTACGGCCCGACGTCACCTGATGCCAAGGTCATGGGGCAACAAACCGTCAATCGCGTTGGGCGCGGCCGCCCTGCAGACGCTGCGATGACTCAAATCTGTATCGTGGACGATGATGCCTCCGTGCGTAAAAGCCTGGCCAACCTGCTCAAGTCGGCGGGGTTCAAGCCGCTGAGTTTTCCCTCGGGTGAAGCCTTTCTGGCATCTGCCGCCTTAGACGATAGCGCCTGTGTACTGCTGGATTTGCGTATGCCGGGGATGCAGGGCCTGGAGGTGCAACAGTGCCTGCAGGCGGCGGGCAAGGCGATCCGGGTGATCTGTATGTCGGCCCACAACGATGAGGCGTGCGTGGCGGCGGCGCTGCAGGGCGGGGCGGCGTATTTTTTGCGCAAGCCGTTTTCCGAAGAAGTGTTGTTGGCTGCGATCAGCCGGCTTGTCGCGGCTCGATAGACACGGGGGAGGCGGCTGGCCTCTTCCCGGGCAGAGCCCGGTCCCACAGGTGGTGGTCGTTACCTGTGGGAGCGAGCTCTGCTCGCGAAGTCGGATCAGTTACTGGCGAACGCCAGCAGGTCCTGATTCAACTCATCCTTGTGGGTAAAGTACGTGGCGTGCGGTGCGCCGGGGTACACCTTGAACTGCGCGCCGCTGATCAGTTGGGCGGCGGCCTTGCGGGTGACCTCAAAGTCGACTACTGCATCGCCATCGCCATGGATGACCAGGGTAGGGATGTCGATACCACGCAGGTCCGGACGAAAGTCGGTTTCGGAAAACGCCTCGACGCAGTCGTAAGTCCCCTTGAAGCTGGCTTGCAGCGCCAGAAACTGCGTCCAGTCGAGCATCGGTTTGCCGACCTTGGAGCCCGGCTGGTCGCTGCCAGTGAAGACGGGCCCGAATGCATCCAGAAAACCCGCGCGATCGTTAAGCAGACCGTCACGAATACCGTCGAAAATCGCCGGGTCCATGCCCTCGGGGTGATCACCCCGACGGATCATCAACGGCGTAACGGCGCTGAGCAGCACGGCCTTGGCGATTCGCGCGCTGCCGTGGCGGCTCAGATAACGGGCAACTTCGCCGCCGCCCATCGAGAAGCCCACCAGCACGGCATCCTTGATGTCGAGATGAGTCAGTAGCTCGTTCAGGTCATCGGCAAAGGTGTTGTAGTCGTAGCCGCTCCAGGGCTGGCTCGAGCGTCCGAAACCGCGGCGGTCGTGGGCGATGACGCGATAGCTGTTGGCTGCAAGAAAATTCATCTGGTAGTCCCACATATCGGCGTTCAACGGCCAGCCATGGCTGAAAACGATAGGCCGGCCGCTGCCCCAGTCCTTGTAATAGATATCGGTGCCGTCGGCGGTGGTGATGTAGGACATGTCGAACTCCTCAAGCGCTGGTTTGAATGACGATCCAACCTAAGCGTATCCGGTGCGAAAGTCTTTAGCCTGAGCTGAATACTTCTGAATCGGGGGGCGCTCTGGTTGGGGGACGGCTGCGGCCGGCCGGGCCGCCAGCTGCGAAATGAGCCCTGGTCAGCCTTCGGCAGATGTCCCTACTCAGTACCTCGGCCCGCCGCCGCAGATTTCAGAACGTTTAACCTTTGCCAAAGTACAGCTACCCCAGCCCCGGGGGAGACTGGCGTCGTTGACTTGTTTCGCAAGAGAGCGTCGCCCATGACTACGTCGACCGTCGCCGCGCAGCCCGTACGGGCCATCAAGGAGTTGCCTTTAATGCCGCATACATCGATCACCGAGCCCGCGCTGGGCGCCAGCACAGACGAACTGGTTACCCTGGTGGTCAAGCACCGTGTCAAGGCGGGCGCCGAGCAGGCATACGAGGCTTGGCTGCGGCGCATTGTCAGCACCGCCCGAACCTTCCCTGGGCATTTGGGCGTCGACGTCATGCCTGGCAGCAGTGGTGGCCTGCGTACCTTTACCAGTGTGCTGCGGTTTTGCTCTACCGGGCAGGTTCAGCAATGGCTGGATTCGCCGCAGCGCCAGGCGCTGCTCAAGGAAGCCGAGCACATGCTCGCCGATGGTGATCAGACCGAAATCGGTGACGCCGGCGAGTTCTGGTTTACCCCGCCGAATGAATCGACCGCAGCACCCCCACCGCGCTGGAAACAGGCGGTGGTCAGCCTGTTGGTGATCTTGCCGCAGACCCTGCTGCTGCCGTTCATCTGGGGCCCGGTGTTCAGCCTCAACAGCTTTTTTGGCAACTACGTGGTCAGCACCTTTCTCGTCACTCTCACCATTGTGCTGTTGGTGGTGTACCTGTTGATGCCGGCCGCCACGCGGCTGTTCGCGCCCTGGCTCAATGCTTCTTCCCCTGCAGACAAGGAACCGCAATGAATGCCGATCTGATTCTGTTCAATGGCAAATTCCACACCGTCGATCGTGAAAAACCACGCGCCACTGCGGTCGCTATCCGGGCTGGGCGCTTCGTGGCAGTAGGCAACGATGCCGAGGCCATGGCCCTGCGCGGCAGTGCAACCCAAGTGATCGACCTCCAGGGCCGGACCGTGATCCCGGGGCTCAACGACTCGCACCTGCACCTGATTCGCGGGGGCCTCAACTACAATCTCGAACTGCGCTGGGAAGGCGTGCCGTCGCTGGCCGATGCCATGCGCATGCTCAAGGAGCAGGCCGACCGCACGCCCACGCCGCAGTGGGTGCGAGTGGTGGGTGGGTGGAACGAATTCCAGTTCGCCGAAAAGCGCATGCCCACCTTGGCCGAACTCAACACGGCTGCGCCTGACACGCCGGTATTCGTGCTGCACCTTTATGACCGCGCACTGCTAAACCGAGCCGCGCTGCGCGTCGCCGGTTATACCCGCGACACGCCAAATCCGCCGGGCGGCGAGATCCAGCGCGATGCCAATGGCGAACCGACGGGCATGCTGGTGGCGCGTCCCAACGCGATGATTCTGTACTCGACCCTGGCCAAGGGCCCTAGCCTGCCGCTCGAATACCAGGTCAATTCGACCCGGCAGTTCATGCGTGAGCTCAACCGCCTGGGCCTTACCAGTGTTATCGACGCCGGTGGTGGTTTTCAGAACTACCCGGACGACTACGCGGTGATCGAGCAGTTGGCAAAGGCTGACCAGCTTACTATCCGCATCGCCTACAACTTGTTCACGCAAAAACCCAAGGCCGAGCTGGCCGACTTCAAGAACTGGACCTCCAGCGTGACCCTGCATCAGGGGGACGACTTTTTGCGCCACAACGGCGCTGGCGAAATGCTGGTGTTTTCGGCGGCCGACTTCGAAGACTTCCTGGAGCCGCGCCCAGACCTGCCGCAGACCATGGAGCAGGAGTTGGAGCCGGTGGTTCGCCATTTGGTCGAGCATCGCTGGCCGTTCCGCTTGCATGCCACTTACGACGAATCCATCTCGCGCATGCTGGATGTATTCGAGAAGGTCGATCGCGACATCCCGTTCAACGGTTTGCCGTGGTTCTTCGACCACGCCGAAACCATTTCGCCGAAAAACATCGAGCGTGTCAGAGCGCTCAACGGCGGCATCGCGATCCAGGATCGCATGGCGTTTCAGGGCGAGTATTTCGTCGACCGCTACGGCGCCCGTGCTGCCGAGGCCACGCCACCGATCAAACGCATGCTGGCCGAAGGCGTGCCGGTGGGCGCCGGCACCGATGCTACGCGGGTGTCGAGCTACAACCCGTGGACCTCGCTGTACTGGATGGTCAGTGGCCGCACCGTGGGTGGTTTGGCGCTGTATCCCGAAGGGCTGTCGCGGGACACCGCGCTGGAGTTGTTCACCCACGGCAGCGCCTGGTTTTCGTCCGAGCAGGGCAAAAAAGGTCAGATCAAGGTCGGGCAACTGGCAGACGCAGTAGCGCTGTCAGCGGATTTTTTCAGCGTTGATGAAGAAGCCATCAAGTGGATCGAGTCCGTGCTGACCGTCGTTGGCGGCAAGGTGGTGCATGCCGCCGAAGAGTTCGATGACCTCGACCCACCCCGCCTGCCGGTACTGCCGGACTGGTCACCGGTAGCTCGCGTGCCCGGCCATTGGCGGCCGACTTCACCTTTGCTGGGGCAGGTGCATCAGTGCAGCGGCCCTTGCGCCGTGCATTCTCACAGTCATGAACGGGCACGGCAATCAAGCGTGCCGGTGAGTGACTTTCAGGGCTTTTGGGGCGCCTTTGGGTGCTCATGCTTCGCCTTTTGATTGTGTGTGTCGAGTAACAGGCTTTGGCACTGACGCCAAGGTCGCTGGAAAACCTTCATCTCTCGAGGATTGAACAATGAGCAATGCCCCCCGTTACAACCGCTTGAACAAAGACGACGCCGTGGTACTGCTGGTCGATCACCAGGCTGGTTTGATTTCGCTGGTACAGGATTTCTCGCCAAACGAGTTCAAGAACAACGTGCTGGCACTAGCCGATTGCGCGAAGTTCTTCAACCTGCCGACCATTTTGACCACCAGCTTCGAGAACGGTCCCAATGGCCCGATGGTGCCGGAACTCAAGGAAATGTTCCCGGACGCGCCATACATCCCGCGTCCTGGTCAGATCAACGCCTGGGACAACGAAGACTTCGTCGCCGCGATCAAGGCCACGGGGCGCAAGCAACTGATTATTGCCGGTGTGGTGACCGATGTGTGCGTGGCGTTCCCGACTTTGTCGGCACTGGCCGAAGGCTTTGATGTGTTTGTAGTGACCGATGCCTCTGGCACCTTTAACGAAACCGTCCAGCAGGCCGCCTGGGCGCGCATGTCGGCTGCCGGCGCGCAATTGCTGAATTGGTTCTCGGTGGCCTGCGAGCTGCAGCGCGACTGGCGCAATGACATCGAAGGGTTGGGCAACCTGCTCTCTAATCGCTTGCCCAACTATCGCAACCTGATGAACAGCTATGTGGCGCTGACGACCAAGTAACTGCTGTTGATCCCCACCCCC
>LIDZ01014854.1_pt16 | contig 25604 bp, 19 predicted proteins | sample 644651 | NCBI WGS metagenome assembly LIDZ01 (sample SAMN03856242, study PRJNA289617) | food metagenome | isolation source: wine grapes on drying loft during traditional withering process | host: Vitis vinifera cv. Corvina | place: Italy: Gargagnago di S. Ambrogio di Valpolicella | collected 2014-01 | reverse complement strand
CGGGGAGGTACAGCTCGGAGATGAAGTCAGACTCATTCTCCCCAGCGGATTTATGGATACTGCAGTGAGCTTCTCCATCAACAAGCTGCAGACTGGGCAGGATTCCGGCGGGACCTTGCCGGGAGGACTGATCAGTCCGGTTTATGAGATCACCATGGAGCCTGACCTGGCGCCCGCCAAATCTGCAACATTGAGCATCCGCTTTAATAAGGCGCAGTTGAAGGCGCAGCAGCAGCCCGTAATGTTTGCTTGGAACGAGCAGGATCGTACCTGGGCGGAGATTGCAGGAACGGTGGACGGTGACCGGCTTACTGCCGGGGTGGATAGGTTCACGAAGTTTGCCGTATTCGCGCTCAGCCCTTCTCCGGCTGAGCTGGAGAAGGACGGAACAAGCACCGGAGCCGCTCCGAGAGATATTGGCGGCCACTGGGCCAAGGACAGCATTATGCAGGCAATATCCGCAGGGCTCGCGAACGGCTACGGGGACGGAACCTTCCGGCCGGATCAGCAGGTTGTCCGCGAGGAGTTCCTGACGCTGTTGGCCCGGGCGCTGCAGCCGGCAGAGAGTCTGAGCGGCCTGTCCTTTACGGATGCGCAGTCGGTAAGCAATTGGGCGCGAAGCTCTGCGGCGGCGGCCGTGCAGGCCGGATGGATAGAAGGATACGAGGATGGCACGCTCCGTCCCGGAGCGCCGCTCTCCCGGACGGAGCTGGCGGTTCTGCTCATGCGGGCGCATTACGGAACGGAAGTGAAGCCAGCTGCGGAGAAGACGTTCTTCAAGGATGAAGCAGCCATTCCGGCCTGGGCCAAAGAAGCGGTATCCGGCGCAGCCGAAGCAGGCCTCCTCCAAGGAGACGCTCTGGGGAAATTCCTTCCACTGAGGACCGCGACCCGTGCCGAAGCGGTAGTGGTCCTGCTGAGAATAATGGAGAAGGAAACGGTTACGTCTGAGTCTTAAGTTAATATAGAGGACGGCGAATCTTTACAATGATTTCATGGGCGGCATTCCTTCGGGAATGCCGCTATTTAAATATATAATCTTCCAAAAAAGGAACCGAATGTACTGTCCGGCATAAAAAATGAGGGTTGGAACAAATGATGAAGGGTGCCGGATCGGGAAATGGTGTAGAAAACGGGAAAGTGAAGATTTCGGAAACTCCATCTTTCATGCTAATTTGAGGGCAGCCGTTCAGATAGGATACGCTTACTGAACGAGCCTTTAGCAAGAAAGGAGAGATTAACTTGTCACAATCCGCAGAGCCCTATATTCCATCGGCGATGCAGAAAGGCTCCGGAGCCGCAGTATCCAAAAGCCGATTCCGGAAACAGCTGAAGCGGGATAAATATTTGTATTTCATGCTTATTCCGGTTGCTGTATTCTTTGTGCTGTTCAAATACGCCCCATTATTTGGAGAAATTATTGCATTTAAAAATTACAGGCTGGCGGATGGAATATGGGGGAGCGAATGGGTGGGTCTGGAGCAGTTCAGAAAACTGTTTGCCAGCCCGGAATTTTATACCGTACTGCGCAATACGCTGCTGCTTAATTTGTACAGTCTCGTGTTTGCTTTTCCGGTGCCAATTATTCTGGCTATACTGCTCAACGAGGTGACCCGGAGCAGCTACAAGCGTGTTTTGCAAAATCTGCTGTACATCCCGCATTTCATCTCCTGGGTAGTTCTGGGGAGTATAGTGATCGCCATCCTGTCCCCATCCACCGGGATCGTGAATCAGCTGATGCAATTGGTTGGTCTGGAGCCGATTTATTTCATGGCGGACACCTTCTGGTGGCCGGTATCCTTCATTGCTTCAAGCATATGGAAAGAGGCGGGATTCGGAACGATTCTGTATCTGGCGGCTATAAGCGGCATTGACCCAACCCTGTACGAGGCGTCCAAAATAGACGGAGCCAGTAAATTCAGACAAATCTGGCATGTTACCTTGCCGGGTATCCGCGGCACCGCCGCAATTCTGCTGATTCTCCGGGTAGGCCAAATGATGGATGTCGGCTTTGAACAGGTCTACGCCATGAAGAACAGCGCCGTCAGCCAGGTTGCCGAGGTTATCAGCACTTATGTCTATACCCGCGGGATTGAAAATCTTCAATACAGCTATACAACGGCCCTGGGGCTGTTCCAGTCACTTATCGCCTTTATCTTGGTCATTTCGGTCAACCGGCTGATCAAGGCTATGGGAGAGCGGGGCCTGTGGTAGGAGGAATCATGCTTACAGAAAGAGGTCGATTACATTTATGAAAGCCAAAGCCGAGTTCTCATCCGTATTTTTCCGGTGGTTGAATTATATCGCGCTTGCCTTGTTTGCCGCGGCAACAGTGTTTCCCTTTATCAATATTATCGCCACGTCCTTCAGCGGCAGCCGGGCGATCAGCGGCGGGGAGGTTTTCCTCTGGCCGATTGATTTTAATCTGGACGCCTACCGCAATCTGTTTGACGACGGGCAACTGGTAGTAGCCATGAAAAATACGGTTTTCATCACCGTTGCGGGGACCGCTTTTAACATGCTGTTCACCGTGCTGTGCGCCTATCCTTTGTCCAAAAGCAGGCTGCGGGGAAGAAACGCTATTCTGATGGCCGTATTGTTCACCATGCTGTTTGGCGGCGGGATGATTCCCCATTTTCTGATAATTAACGCTCTGGGGCTGGTCAACACGTATTGGGCGCTCTGGCTGCCCGCATTAATCAGCGTCTATAACATGTTTGTCATGAAATCCTTTTTCGAGGGACTCCCGGAAGAGGTGGAAGAATCCGCCGCTATAGATGGAGCCAATGAATTGACCATACTCTGGAGAATTATCCTTCCCTTGTCCATGCCGGTCATTGCGGCTCTGACCCTGTTCTATGCAGTGGGCTGGTGGAACTCTTATATGAATGTGCTGATTTATATCCAGAGCACCGACAAAATGTCCCTGATGGTCAGATTGTATCAAATGATCGAAATGGTCAGTCCCGAACTGCTGAAGAGCGGGGAAGGCGTAGGGCAGATTTCCATTACACCGGAGGGAATTCGCGCGGCATCCATTGTTTTCTCGATCACGCCGATTCTCTGTGTTTACCCGTTCCTGCAAAAGCATTTTGTCAAAGGAGTTATGCTGGGTTCGGTCAAAGGTTGATATCACGAGCTTACCACAAGCTTAAAGATATGCTAGATTAATAAGGGAGGTTATTTAAAAATGAAAATGTACAAAACCAAATGGCTGTCCTCAGCGTTGACGCTGGGGATAGCGGCGGCCATGCTGCTGGGCGGGTGTGCGAACAACACGAACACGAACACGGCGAACAACAAGACAGATTCGCCGGCAACCTCCAGCCCCGAGGCGACAAACAGCAAACCCAAGGTTGTAAGCGTTTCAATGTTCGACCGCGGCGGCGTTTCCAGCGATGAGGGCACCTATGAGGACAACCGCTGGGTCAAATGGATCAAGGAGCAGAGCGGGATAGACGTGAAGATTATTCCGGTTCCCCGAGCACAGGCCCAGGATAAATTAAATGTGCTGATCGCTTCCAACCAGGCGCCGGACCTGATTTGGGAATATGACCGCAGTTATATCGGAAAGCTGGTTACACAAGGGGCGATCCAACCGATTGATGAATATATCGAGAAGTACAGCACCTCTTACAAAGCTTACCTGGAAGAGCATCCAGAAATTAAGCCGTACCTGACGTTCGACGGGAAAATCTATGCGGTTGCCACGGAGCGGACCATGAATTCTATTGCCAATCACGGCGCCTGGATTCGCCAGGACTGGCTGGATAAGCTCGGGCTGACCATGCCGACCACCATTGACGAATTGCTTGCGGTCGCCCAGGCTTTCAAGGACGGAGACCCGGACGGTAACGGCGTAGCAGATACGACGCCGATCGTAGGCTCAACCACCTTTGACTTCTATTCGGCCATTTATGCAGATATGAACAACCAGTGGTATCTGGAAGACGGCAAAATGGCCTACGGCGCCTTGTTTGACCGGTTCGGCGATGTCATGTCCCTCGAAAAGCAGGTATACGAGCAAGGGCTGGTCGATAAGGAATATTTGACCGACAAGAACAATCAGCGGGCCATCCAGCTCTGGACCACCGGCAAAGCAGGCATCTATATCGCCAACTGGGGCGGCGCAACGATGGAATCTCAACTGAAGGATATGCTGGGCAATGTGCCGGATGCGCAGCCTGTGCCGCTGGAGCCGGTATCCACGAAATACGGCAAATTCGGCCTGTATCAGGAGACTTCCCCGTACATTTATGTTGCCTTCAACAAGGATATGGCCGATCCCGAAGCGGCTGTGAATTATCTGGACTGGATGGTGGATGAAGGCTGGAAGGCACTTAACAACGGCTTTGAGGGCGAGCACTACACCGATGTGAACGGAGTCGCCAAGGTGATCGACGCTGACAAATTCAAGAAAGAAGTAGGATACGCGGGAGAATACGCCGTCCTGCGCAACAATACGTTCAAACCGGAAGATTTGCTGGTGAAGGCCGCTTCGGACGAAGTATCCCAGCGCCTCGCTGCGCTCAGCCAGCAGGGGCTTGAGGTAGCGATGAAGAACGAATTCAGACGTGATATTCCGTATCAGCCAAGCTTTGTGGAATTCAACGAAATCCAGACATCCATGACGCCTTTCATCAATGAGATCCGCGCCAAGGTTACCACACAGGGAAGCAAGTATACCGGTGTCTGGGCGCTTGAGGAAATCCGCAAGGAATGGAAACGACTGGGCGGAGAGCAGGTACAGGTCCAGGCGCAGGAATGGTACGAGCAGAACAAGGCCAGTTTTGAGTAACGGCTGAGATCAGTCGGGAACTAAAGGATGGGGAGCTTTGCAGAATAAATGGGCAAAAAAATTGATGGCGGGCTTACTGATTCTTTTGTTCCTGATTGTGTGCATATCGGGGCTGTTGTTTTATTTCATCTTCACCGGCGATCTTAAGGACCGCCTGACCCGGACGAATATGGAACTGCTGGAGCATATGAACCAGAAGCTGGAGCTGGTACTGAAGAGTGTGGACAATGAGTCCGTGCAGCTCGTTCAAAATGATGAGGTCCAGAAGTTTTTTGATGAAAAACTTCCCAGCGAGGAAGCGGCCGGCAATGATTTCCGGCTGGGCGGACAGATCGACAGGCTCATAAGCAGTGACGATTACATTTTCTCTATCGATATGTATTCTTATAGCCAGAACAGGCTGGTTTCCGGGGATGTGCTGACCGAGGAACGCAAGCTGGAGGATTACGGCTGGATCAACGCGTTCGAGACGTTTGACGGCTATTTTGAGTGGCTGCCGAGCCGCCAGCTGGTCATTAACCGGTCCAGCTCGCCGATCTACAGAAATGTGGTCACGCTGGTCCGCACCTATCCGCTGCTTCATTCCGTGGGTGCCCGCAAAGGGGCGATGGCACTGAATCTGAAGACGGAAATGCTGCTCTCGCTGATTCACAATGATGAGGATCTTGGGGAGACCTTTATTGTGGATGAGACGGGGCAGATCGTTCTTCATCCCGCCGAGAACAAGCTGGGGCAGAACATCGGCCAGTCCTTATACATTCATGAGGCGCTGAGCCGCAAGAGCAGAACGGGGAATTTTCACTCACAGGTGGATCAGAAGCCGTCGATGGTCTTCTATATGGACTCTCCCTACACCGGATGGACGCTGATCCGCACCGTTTCCGATCTTAAGCTCAACCAGCCGCTTATTGCACTCCGCAATACGTTGGCCGTGATTTCAGCGATGATCCTCATTGCCGCTGCCGCCATGGGCCTGGCGCTCGGCAAGTGGACCTTTAGACCGCTTAACCGGTTTTTGCATACACTCTCCGTCAAATTGAACGAATATTCTCCACAGGCGAAGGAGACAGACAGGGCAGATGATCTGCAATTTCTGGAGTCCGCTTTTGAAGGGATTCTGGTCCAGAGCGACCAGTTGCACATGCAGATGCGGGAGACCCACCCCATGCTGAAGTGGCAGCTGCTGATGGAACTGCTCTCCAACTATAAGATCAATATCTACAATGTTGTGCAGTATATGGAGATGCTCGGAATCCAGTTTCATCCGAACCGCTTTGTCGTGCTGAACGCGGAGCTGGACCGGCGGGAGGAGATTGCCGCGATCCGGGATGTGCACCTGTACAATTATGCGCTCTGCAATTTGGCCGAGGAGCTGATTCTGGCTGAGGGGAAGGGCGCTGCCATCGAGCTGGAGAATGGCACTTGTGCGATCATCATCAGCTTTGCCGACGATGATGCCGATGCCGAGCTGCGGGCGGTGGCTGTGGCGGAACTGATCAAATCGTATGTGGAAGAGAATTTCCGGCGCACCATCTCCATTGGAGTGGGAGGGCTGGTGGAGTCCATGACAGAGCTTCACAAGTCCTTTAAGCAGTCCAAAGAAGCCTTGTCTTACCGCCTTGTCTTCGGCGCGAACTCGATCATTACCCGCGAGGATATCCATAGCGATCTTTCTCCCCGCTTCTACCGTCTGGTGGCGATGACGGAGGATATAATGGATTCGCTGAAGCTGCTGGACGGCACGAAGCTGCGCGAGCAGGTGGAACGCTGGTTCGAAGCCTTCGCCGAATATGGCGTGCCGCCCCAGATCATCCGGCAGCTCAGCCTTCAATGCCTGATGAAGGCGGCGGAGATTGCCGAGGAGGTCGGCATCGGCCACAAGAACATCCAAATGCCCCAGGAGCTGCAGGAGTCGCTGAATCTGCATAAAAGCCTGGAAGAGATCAAGGAATTTCTGATGGGGACCCTGCAGGGGCATATGGAAGCCATCAGAGAGAAACGGAACAGCAGGGAGAAGAACGGTCTGATTCTTAAGGTGCTCGATTATATTCATGACAATTACAGCCGAACCGATCTGTCGCTGAATTTGCTGGCTGAGGAATTCCGGGTCAGCGTGTCCCATCTGAGCAAGCTGTTCAAGGAGCAGACCGAGGGCAACTTCATCGACTATCTGATGGCGCTGCGCATGGCCGAGGCCAGACGTCTGCTGGAGGAGACGGACGGCAAAATTATGGATATTGCCGAAGCGGTCGGCTACGGCAACGTCAACAGCTTTGTCCGCATTTTCAAAAAGTTTACCGCGCTGACGCCTTCCGAATACCGGGATCAGCGGCGCAAGTAACAGGGAGCGGGAGAAGCCGGGGCAATGCCGGCTTCTCCTTCCTATATGAAGGGTAGGATCACAATGAACAATATGCTCGATGAACAGGCTCTCCTACGGTGGAGACTTGAACAATTGGAGAACCAATTCAGCCCGGTGCATTCGATGATCAGAGAGAAATATACAACTAACGGCTATCACACGGCACTTCAGAATGTGGACCGGGTGCATTCCGTCCGCTCTTCCATTGAGTATGCCCAAGGGCTTTTGGATACCGGGCTTACGGATGCGGAGGATAGGGCTTTTGCCGTAATCCGCCAAATCGTTTCACTTCAGGACCGTGATCCGGCCAGCGTGACTTATGGAATCTGGTCGTATTATCTGGAAGAGCCCTTGTCCAGCATGAGGCCCCCGGATTGGAATTGGGCGGATTTTATTGGGAAAGTACTTCTAACAACAGTAATTCGGCATAAACACCGGATACCTGCGGAGCTGCTGGAGAAGGTGCGGGAATCGGTATTTCACGCCTGTGAGTCCATCATCCGGCGCAACATGGGTCCGCATTATACGAATATTGCCATTATGGGATCGTTTGTGACGCTGCTCGCGGGAGAAGTGTTTCAGAATCCGCGCTATATAGATTACGGCATGCGGAAATTCGAGGCCTTCCATCAATATGCCAGCCGAACCCGGACGTTTCAGGAATACAACAGTCCGACGTACACCAAGGTGGCGATTATTGAATTGTCGCGCATCCGCTCCACGACCAAGATCAGCCGGGCGCTGGAAATATGCGAGGATATGCTGAATTTGGCCTGGGAGGGGGTGGCACGGCATTTTCACGCGTCCACAGGGCAATGGGCGGGACCGCATAGCCGCTGTTATTCTACCCTGCTGCCGGATGCAACCAGTGCATTTCTGCAGCTGGCTATGGAAACCGAGCTGGACTTTTTGGCTGGCGGGGAGATGTCGTACGATCTGGAATGGTACAAACTCGGGATTGTCTGCCCCAAGCCATACCGCGCCCTGTTCACGGAAGCCGCCGAAAGAGAAGTACGCGAGGTGTATTACCGCAGTGAAGACGGCTATGAAAAAACTGCAGTTAGCTATATTACCCCGCGGTATGCAGTTGGCTCGGCCAGCAAAGAAGTGATGTGGAATCAGCGGCGCAATCTGCTGGCCTATGTGGACGCTCCCTGCGGAACGGTCTATGCGGCGCTACGGATGCTGCATGACGGCTATGATTTTTCCGCGCCCGTCTTTTCCGCCGAGCAGCGCAAGGGGAACGTGCTGTGTAGTCTTCAGCTCTCGCTGAACGGCGGGGATACACATATCGGACTGGACCGGATCGACGGCGGCATCCAGGCGGCCGATCTGCGCCTGCGACTGGAAATTGGCGGCAGCCTTGATGGTGTAACCGCCGAAGCCGTGGACGGCGGGGCGGTGGTATCCATAGGCGAGGTGAAGCTGGAGCTTAACGGCATTTATGCCCGTTTTACCGGCGGGGCAACACCGCTGGTCCAAGAGCCGGAATGGGAAATCGTCCACAGCGGTGACCATATCGGCATTGACCTGGTGCTGTACAGCGGGGAACGCCGGAGAATTGATTTTACGGCTCTGGACGAGGCGGCAGTGGTCTTTGCCCTGTCGGTACGTGATGATGAGGGACGGGACGGGAGCCCGGACTCCCTCTCTGTAACCATGTCGGCCGCAGGCAACGGGGAAGAAGTTACCGCAAGCTGGAGTACGGAGAATGGGGAACTGGCGCTTAACCTGCGGCTGAAGCCGGACATGGTGGAGGCGCTCAGAGGACAGGACTAAAGGATAGGTGCGTGGAGGCCCGGAGACTGATCTTCGGCATCTGAACAATAAGTGCTGCGGTAGACAAGCCTAGCACAGACCAAAGGCACCGCAATGATTGCGGTGCCTTTGGTCTGCTTCACCCCGCATAGGCGGGGTCTTGTGAACGGAGTCCGGTTTCACTTCATAGCTTCGGCCAGAAGAATGAGCACCATGCCTTGACCGTAAAGAGTCGGTATGCAAGAGATTTCATTATAAGCTTCCACGGTGGGCATCACCGGAGTGCCGCCGGAGACTCCGCCGACCTCCCCATCGTCCTTGATCGTGCCCAGCACTGCTTCAAGTGCGGCACCGGCAGGTCCGAGAGCGGCTTCGCCGAGCAGGCCCATCCGTACAGCCTTGAATAGCCCGGCTGCGATGCCGGCGCTCCCGGAGGTTTCGAGATAGAAGTCTGTCCGGTCCATAACCGTATGCCATAGTCCGGCCGGACTCTGATAACCGATTAACGCCGCCATCAAGCGGCGGTATCTCTCCGGAATGGAGGCAGGCACAGGAAGCAGCCCCTCCACCTCCTGCAGAATCATGGGCGCTGCAAGGGCGATCCAGGCGTTGGCTCTTGTCCATCTGGCTGCGGACATATGGTCGCTGGTGATACAGTTCCAGCCGTGAAACAGCACGCCGCTCTGTTCATCCTCAAGCAGTCTCAGGTGAAGCTCCAGCTGGCTGAGGGCTTCACGGGCATATCCGGTTTCTCCGGTCAGCCGGGCCAGACGGGCCAGAAACAGCACAGCCATAAACACGGTATCCGCCCAGACCTGCTCCGGAAAGCTTGCTTGTTCTGTTACCGTATGCTCGAAAGCGCCCTCCCGGGTTCTTGGCGCTTCATGCAGCATCCACTGACCGGTACGAACCGCGGTCTCCTTAAAGACAGGATTCCCAGTGACGCTGTACAGTGCGGGAAAGATGGCAAACGGAGCCATGGAGTTAATAACCTTCGCATGCTCGGATTGGTGCAAATGCACAAGAGCCCATTCTGACAGCCGGTTTATAATCTCCTCTCCGCCGTCCTGCTGATAATATTCCAGGATAGAGGCGGCACCTACACCGGGAACCCAATCCCAATGCGCCATGTCCATTCCCCAATTGCCGGAATGGTCCAGGAGCATATATGAATATACCTTACTTGCTGCATGCTGAAGCGCTCGGGATAAAGGCAATGTTGTCATAATCTACTAGTCCTCCTGTGTGATAGAGTTCAGCTTATGCCGAAAGATTCAGTGTGAAATGCGCTGTCTGCTGTCCCCGTCAACAGACAGCGCATTTCCATGAAACTGCACGCCCTGACCGGACAGCAACTGGTGCAGCCGCGAAATTGAAATATCCGCCATATGGACGGTGCCCTCTTCCTTGGCGACAGCTGCTGCAATTCCGGCCGCCTGACCCAACGCATAGCAGGTGGCCTGCACGCGCATGGAGGACATGGCAACATGAGTCACTGAAATGCTTCGTCCCGCAACCAATAGCCCCTGCACACCGGCAGGCACCATACAGCGGTACGGAATGTCGTAGCTCCCGATCTGGCGCTCCTCCGTCGTTTTTTGCCCGTCGGGGCTGTGAATATCAATTTCATAATTGGTCTGCGCTACGACATCCCCGAACCTGCGGGCTTCGAGCAAATCCTGTTCGGTCAAGGTGTACAGGCCAACGATTTGCCCGGTTTCCCTCACACCGGTCTGGCCGGGAATATGGGCAATAATGTAATTCTCAAAGCCGTTGCGCTGCAAATAATGGGCCGTTGAGAAAACCTGGCGCAGAGCCTCGCGCTCCGCGAAGTTGATGTCTTCAATACGGGCACCGTTGCCCTTAACACGGGTCATATTGACCAGAAGCGTGCCGTCGTCATTCTTTTCCCAGTACAGATGGCGTCCCTGCGGCAGATCGTCTACGGACTCATATACCTCACAGTCCTCAGGAAGATGAGGGATAACCGGCTTACCGGTATTCTGCATGGTGAACATAAGGGTCATAGGCTGCGTTAAACCGTCCTGTTCCCGGCCGTAGCGCATAGGCACTCCGGCATCTCTGGCCACAGCGGCGTCCCCGGAGCAATCCAGCACAATTCTGCCCATGAAGGCCTTTAGCCCTTCCCGGGTCCGGGCTAGTACTCCCCGTACCCGCTGCCCCTCCATGACGGGCTGGACATAGACGGTGTGGTAGAAGACCTTGACCTTCTCTCTTTGCAGTTTGCCGTTCAGATAATGGCGCACTGCAAAGGGGGAATACTGGTCCTTCCGGGAGTGCAGCGACATCAGGTGGGAGCCGGGAACGGCTTCGGGAGTCGTCTCCTCAAGCATTTCACGGTAGATGCCGGTCACGTTGCCGACACGCATATAGATGCTGACATTAGCCAGTGTTCCCATCCCGCCAAGCTGACCCGATTGCTCCAGCAGAATCACCTTCTGTCCGCAGCGGGCGGCGGAGATGGCCGCCGCTGTCCCGGCTGGACCGCCCCCGATCACGACTACATCGGCCTCCTCATATATCTCTGCGGCTACCTGCAGATTTATCTGTTCTTTTTTCACCATATTCATCCTTTCTATACAGAGCTTAGCTTTATAATAGATATAAGGAACAAGGGATTATAGTTTGATTTTAGTTGTACTTTGGGGGATTTTGGGGTTGCATTGCAGGAGAGCTATGTGAGAATGGAAATGCCAAGTAAAAGGGGGAAGCCGTGTGTCGAAGAGAAAAACGGTCACGCTGCGTGATTTGGCGGACCGCCTGGGGCTGAGCGTCTACACAGTATCCAAAGCGCTGCGCGGGCTTCCGGGCATGTCGGAACCGACCCGCAGGCTGGTGTTCGCTACTGCCCGGGAAATGAATTATGCGACCAAAGCGCAGGAAGCGGGGCTTGCCGCTGAATCCATTGCCTATGCGGCGGGCAAGCCCCGCCGGTTCGTCATGCTGATGCCTTCGGACCACTCTCTTCTGAATCTGCAGTTCCATGGTCTGCATCAGCGCATGAATGAACTGGGCCATCAGGTACAATCCGTATTGCTGCCGTTTGAGGGACACCAGCCGGACAGGCTGGCGGACTGGCTGGAGGAGAGCGGCATTCTCTACAGCGACGGATTGTTTCTGTCCCCGCTGCTGCCTGTCTGGGCAGAGATCATTCTGCTGCAGCTCGGTCTTCCGAAGGTAATGATCAATTTCACGCCCGAAGGGGCCGAGGTGGACAGTGTAATCTGGGATGTCCAGCATGCGATGATTCTTGCGATAAATGCACTCTGCCGCAGCGGCCACCGCCGTATTCTGTATGTGGGTGAGCCGGACGGACAGCGGGGATTCCGCTTACGTTATCAGAGCTACATGGCCGCCTGCGCGCGCTGGGGGATTTCCGCTGCTGAGCAGATGCTTGATGTGAACCCCGCTGATTCTCAATGGCTTACTGACTTATCGGCCATTCTTCAGACAGGAACCCCAACGGCTATTCTCTCGGCGAATCATGGACAAGCTTGGCCTATTCTGCGGAAAATTCAGGAGCTGGGACTTGATATTCCGGGGCAGATTTCAATTATTGCGATGGAACATGAGGAACTGGCGGCTTGTCCCGGCCTGTCGCGTCCAGTGCTGCTAGTGCAGGAGGCGGGGGAACGGGCGGCTGAGCTGATGCTGCGGCGGATTGCCAATCCGCTGGCACCTTATGAGCAAATCCGGCTGCTGGGACCGTTTCTGAAAGGGGAGACGGTTGCGGAATTGGAGTGCTGAAGGTAAATGGTTACAGCTCTGGCGCGTTCGAAAAACGCCGGATCCGCGGCAGGGTGCAACTAAAGTGAACTTTATAGTGACCGGGAAAATCGGCTTGTGCAGCGCGGGAACTATTCTTGCATGCCCGGCGGCAAATATAGGGTATTGAGCGTTCATCTCCTTTTTAATACGATGTGAAGGAATGAAAGGAGATGGTGTCCGGAATAATGCGGAAAGAAAGCGCGGAGCGGAGGTTTGGATTTCAAATGAAAAGGAGTTGAATGAAATGAAAGTGATTACAAAAGAATGTGGCTGGCGCTTTTGATTGTCGTCATTGGCTGCTCGGGATTTTCTGCCGCCGTTGCCCAGAGAGCGGTGTACGCGAAGCCGGTCCGGGGCTTGAACAGGCAGGCCGGTTACCGCCGAGAGGGGGCAGTGGCTGGAAAGGTAGCCGGCGCGGTTGGCCGGAACGTCGCACCATCTGCCTCCGGCGACTCCGCGGACGGAGCGGAGAACGGAGCGGAAAGCGGAAGCACCAATATCTGGCTGCCGGACATCCAGGTGATAGCCGCACGCGAAGGCGAACATCTGCAGCGCGGGCTGTTCATCGCCACCAAGGGCAGGCATAACGATGAGAGTCACAATCATAACGATATCGGGCAGTGGATTCTGTACCGGAACGGACAGCCGGTGCTCATCGACATCGGCGTCGAAACCTACACCCTGCTGACCTTTGGCCCGGACCGCTACAGTATTTGGACCATGCAGTCGCAGTATCATAATCTGCCACAGGTGAATGGCTTCGGCAAGCGGCAGGGCAGGGAATATAGAGTGGAAGAGGTCAGGAACGAATCATCGGCAGATCGAGTTTCCTTTCAGCTAGAGCTGGCGGCGGCCTATCCGGCGGCGGAGGGCATTCTCCGCTGGAACCGCCGGCTTGAGTTCCGCAGAGGCGGTGCACCGGAAACCGCCGCCTGAGTTACAGTCACCGAGGTATGGGAACTGGAGCCGCCGCCTTCCGAGCCGCTGCTGCATTACATGACGGTGCATGGGCGAAGACTGCCGGAGGCGGGCCGTCTTCGCCTGGGTCCGCCCTCCACCGGAATGATTCTCGGCTATCCGGCGGAGCGGCTGGACTGCAGCTGGGAGGAAATAACACTGATGGACAACAGATTGCGGGCGGTTTGGGGAAAGCGGCTGTTACAGATCAGGCTGCAGGTTAGGGAACCGAAGCGGCAGGCCAGCTTAACACCGGATGATCATGCTCGTGACGGAACCGACGGCAGGCTCCATCTTATTCACGGGTCAGGATATTGCCGCTATGAGCCCATCCAGCTAACGGAAGATGCGCCGGGATTTCCAAATGGTGTTTCGGGACCCGTATTCTTCGCTGAATCACAAAATGACGATCCTCGACCTGCTCGCCGAACCCTTCCGTATACACGACATATTGTCTTCCAAATCAGATATTGATGCGGAAGTCAGTCGGTTGCTCGAGACGGTTGGCCTGCGGGCAGAGAATCGTTTCCGGTATCCCCACGAATTCTCAGGTGGTCAACGCCAGCGGATCGGCATCGCCCGTGCGCTGGCGCTGAATCCGAAGCTGATCGTGGCGGATGAGGCTGTATCGGCGCTTGACTTTTCGATTCAATCACAAATATTGAATCTTATGGTTGATCTCCGGCGGAAATTTAATCTATCTTATATCTTCATTTCGCATAATCTGGCTGTAGTCAAACACATTAGCGACCGGGTGGGTGTGATGTACCTGGGAAATATGGTCGAGATTGCATCCAAAAAAAGCTTGTTTGACAAGCCGCTGCATCCCTACACTCAGGCGTTGCTGTCTGCGGCTCCGCAGCCGAAACGGACCGGGCAACGTGAGCGGATTGTGCTGCAGGGCGATGTGTCAAGTCCAGCTAATCCACCGTATGGCTGTCCATTCCATACCCGTTGTCCCCAAGCTTTCGAACGCTGTGCAGCGGAGCGACCCCTACTGAAAGAAGTGGGTCTGGATCACCAGGTGGCTTGCTTTTTATATTAAGCTCATGATAGGGAGGCGGCACGGTTGACCCTTACGAATCAGATGGATCTGTTGTACGCAACAATTGACGAGACCTCCGGAATGTACCGGCGTAAAGAGGTTTCTCCAGTCGAGGTAATGAAGGCCACACTGGAACGGCTGTATGAAGTGGAGCCACAGCTGAATGCTTTTATTACTGTGCTTGCCGAAGCATCGCTTGTAGAAGCCAAGCAGGCCGAAGAAATCTTCCGCAAGGGTGAGGCAGCCGGGAAATTGACCGGAATTCCCCTCTCACTCAAAGATATCTTCAGCACCAAAGGTATACGTACCACCATGGGCTCACGAATTCTCAAGGACTTTGTGCCAGAAGAAGACGCGTATGTATATACGGCACTTCGCGAGGCAGGAGCTATCCTATTCGGCAAGACAAAATGTTGGAGTTTGCCTTTGGATTCGTTCATCCTGATTACGGGCAGACTAATAATCCGTGGAACGTAAAGCGGGTAGCAGGCGGCTCCAGCACAGGTTCGGGAGCGTCGGTCAGCGCAGGGATCGGATATGCCTCCATCGGTACAGATACGGGCGGCTCGATTCGTGCTCCTGGATCTTTTTGTGGAATAGTTGGGCTAAAGCCCACCTATGATCTTGTCCCCCCGGACAGGCTGCTTTCCGTTATCAGACACTCTGGATCATGTTGGACTGCTGACCAGAATCGTCAAAGACAATGCCATTGTTCTCGAAGCTATTTCCTTAAAACGATTTCATTATGAAGCGATTTTCACTGGAGACATCACTGGGGTTAAGGTTGGAATCATCCGTTCGTTGACGGATAATGTGGCAGATCTGCAGATAAGGAGCGTTGTGCTAAAGGCTATCGCCAAGCTTGGTGATCTGGGAGCGGAGCTTCACGATGTTTCAGTGCCTTTCATCGAAAATGCGGAACAGATCGCCATTCCGATTCTTTTTCCAGAGGCGTCCAAACATCATGCGAGATGGTTTGCAGATCGTGAATTGGATTATTCTGCTTCGACCTTTGCCAATATTAAAGCCGGATATGATATTCCGGCGGTTGCTTATCTTGCAGCCCAAGAACAAAGAAAGGTATTGACCGAAGTCGTCAATGAAATTCTGACTAAAGTCGATGTTCTGGTATGCCCTACCTTTTCTTTTGCCGCTACTGAGAAAGACCCGTCATTTGAACAAGGAAACTTCGATATCTCGTCGCGAACGATTCCTTTTAATCTAACAGGGCACCCGGCAATAACTATTTCCGCAGGAAATACCATTTCTGAACATTTGCCAGTTGGGCTTGAAATTATCGGCCGTCATTTGGATGAGTCAATGGTTTACCGTGTGGCCCATGCCTTTGAGGCTGCAACAGGCGGGTTCAAACGGCCAACGTTATAAAGGTATTTAGGGTTTGAAATTAGAAGTCCGTTCCTCTCTAAGCGTCGCTTGGTTACCAGCGATTTTACAGAAGAATGGTCTTTTTTCTGTCTGCGAGTACTGTCCAATAAAGGACGGAGAAGCCGGTTCTTTTTGCTTTTATTTTATTTTTTGATATCGGTACATAATGGGTGTAGTATCATAGAGATTATTGTTCCATTCTATGGGTAATATAAGAATAAAAAAGTCGAGGGTGAACTAATGGTGTCTTCTTTAAAAAGATTGTTAATTGGCCGTCCGTTGAAATCAGATCAACTTGGCGACCAGAAGCTAAACAAAACCAAAGCATTAGCCATTCTCTCATCAGATGCCTTATCTTCGGTAGCCTATGGTCCTGAGCAAATACTGATAGTCTTGGTTACAATAAGTGCCGCTGCCTTTTGGTATTCGATACCTATTGCCATCGGGGTACTAATATTGCTGCTGGCACTTATTCTGTCGTACAGACAAATTATTTTTGCCTATCCTCATGGTGGTGGGGCTTATGTCGTTTCAAAGGAAAACTTGGGGTTATATCCTGGGCTGATTGCCGGAGGCTCACTGCTGGTGGATTATATCCTAACCGTGGCAGTAAGTGTGTCTGCGGGTACGGATGCGATAACATCGGCTTTTCCAAGCTTACATTCCTACAATGTAATTATTGCCATCATCTTTGTACTGCTGATTACGACTTTGAACTTAAGGGGAGTAACGGAGTCTGCTTCATTCTTGGCCTATCCGGTGTATTTGTTTGTTCTCTCCATATTCATTTTAATCGGCGTAGGTATATTTAACATCTTAACCGGTCATGTGTCACCGACCTTACACACGCCCCTTGGTACTCCTGTAGCGGGAATCAGTTTGTTCCTGCTCCTCAAAGCATTCTCCTCAGGGAGTTCCGCTTTAACAGGGGTTGAAGCCATTTCCAATGCGATTCCTAACTTTAAGTCCCCCGCTCCTAGCAATGCGGCGAAGACGTTAGTGGCGATGGGAAGCCTGCTGGCTGTATTATTCTCGGGGATTGTATTTCTAGCCTATTACTATGGAATTAGACCTCGCGAGGAAGTTACCGTAGTCTCAGATATTGCTGAACAGATATTTGGGAGAGGTTTTATGTATTATGTCATTCAAGGAACAACAGCATTGATATTAATTCTGGCTGCGAACACGGGTTATTCTGCATTTCCTTTGCTTGCGGTTAATCTGGCCAAGGATAAGTTTATTCCTAGAATGTTTACAGCTCGTGGAGATCGGCTAGGTTATTCCAACGGGATTGGGATACTTGGACTTTTGTCTATTCTGCTGATCATAGCGTTTAAAGGCCGGACTGAGCATTTGATCCCCCTTTATGCTATTGGTGTATTTATCCCGTTCACCCTCTCTCAGACAGGTATGATGGTAAGATGGTTCCGGCAAAGACCTGAAGGATGGGTCACCAAGTTTATTATCAACACAACCGGCGCTGTCATTAGCTTTATAGTTATGATGATGTTCTTTTTGACTAAATTTGTGCAGGTATGGCCTGTTCTAATCTTTATCCCGCTGATCCTGCTGCTCTTTCACCGAATTAGAAAGCATTATGAGTCGGTTGCAGACCAGTTGAGAATTTCCAGTTGTGAACCGTCATTTCCGATTGAGGGAAACATCATCATTGTTCCTGTAGCCGGGATCACGCATGTAGTAGAGAACTCTTTAAAATATGCCAAATCCCTTAACGCTTATCAGATTATTGCCGTTCACGTTCCCTTTGAAAGAGAAGATGAACTGGCGTTTGAAGCAAAATGGAAGAACTGGCAGCCTGATATTAGACTGGTTACACTGTATTCGCCCTATCGCAGCATCCTTCACCCACTGACTAAATTTATTGATACGGTGCAGCATAAGGCGAGTGAATCTAATTACCAGGTATCGGTTATCGTCCCGCAATTCATTCCCAAAAAAGGCTGGCACAACATCCTGCATAACCAATCCAGTCTCCTGCTGCGCACACATTTGCTCTACCGCCGAAATGTGATTATCACTACGGTACCGTATCATTTGAAGAAATAATTGCTGCAGCCTTTATTTAGAGCCTGACAGTGGATCCATGAAGAGGCTACGGATACGGAGGGTTCTTGCGATCGCTGTTAAAGCCTGATTTCTTTATTGTAAAGGGATTCTCCAGAATCCCTCCGACCCTCCGCTGCGTTGGCGCATCCAAAATGAAGGGCATAAGTGCCGACTACAAGGTAATTCTCCAGAATTATTGAATGTACAAAAGAAACCTCTCCTTTGAAATGGTTGGACAAACTCCATTTCACCAAGAGAGGTTTCTTTTTGCTATATTTGAAGACGATTTTAGAAAGGTCCCCGCGGAGCGTTGCTCCGAGTTCCTACGGAATTCCTACGGATAAATTGCTCGAAAAACTAGGGGCTATCCTAGTAAACAGTAGAAATCCTTACATATTTACAGAATGAGCCTGTTGTTCCTTCTTATATTCGTTCGGAGGCAGGCCAACCTCCTGTTTGAATAGTTTTGAGAAATAGGAGTAGTTGGTATAGCCTACTTTATTCGCAATGGTATAGACAGACAGATGAGTGGTTTCCAATAAGTTTTTTGCAGCTGTGATTCGGACTTGTATGACATAGCTGCCTAAAGAAATACCCGTCTCTTTCTTGAATAGTCTGGCCAGATAATCGGGATTGAGAAAGACAATTTCCGCCAGATCATTCCTTGTTAGATCATCCCCGTAATGCGTGTGAATATATTGTTTGATTTCTTCGGCAATGGATTTGGGTTGAGCCGCGAAGTCGCGGTATTTCATTGCGGTATAGATCAAATAGTTAAGGTATTCCTCCATATCCTCAATAGAAGTCAAGGAATGTAATAACAATTGGTCATTGGTCTTGCCGGTATACAATTTATGGACCTGGATTCCTTTCATTTTGAGAAAAGAATACACCAGCTGCACAATATCCAAGCGGAACAAGCTGAGGACAGACGTATCAAGTGTTTTATTGCTTAGCATCCCTCTTAAATAATGGGTGGCTTCCTCAAGAAAAGTGGTAAGTTTATTCTGATTAAGCAGCTCTTCCAAAAGCACCAGATCTGGTGGATGGTATGCTGGTTTATTTTGACGGAGGTAATTCTCTACCAAAAAGGTTTGATTCCGGCTTTTCGTAATCTCTTCATCCATATGGATTAATTGTTTCAATAGATTTCCAATATCGTTCAGTTTGCCCGATAGGCCGATATTGCAGCAAACATCACATTTTAAATAGGGGTTCGCCTTTTGAATAAAGGAAGCACAGAATCCTTCAAGCGCTTGAGAATCCGGCGTCTCGTTCCATTGTAAGATGACTATCCAGTTGTAATCTTTATATTCAAGGATGCTCTCGATGGAGAAACCAGGATTCTGGAGTAATTCGTATAATACATTAAGCAAGGCAAAATCAAAAAGCCCTTTTTCTTCTTTGCCCATGCTACCATTATAGGGAAACAAATTGAACAATAACGACTGAAAGGTATCATTCATTTGATAGGCTAGGTTTTGTTCTTCGATAGCGTAGGCTATCGCGGCTGGTTTAATGGGGGATGTAGTACTGCCGCTGACCAGCTTGCGCCAGAAATGCTCCAGATTCTTCGCTTGATTCCGTTGCCAGAAATAACCTTCCTGAATGGCTTTCTCGTTATTTTGCTGCTCCTTGGCTCGTATGATCGCTTTTTGGATAATCAGCATCAACTTGTCAAATTCGATGGGCTTGAGAAAATACTCAAAGCTCTGCAGCTCAATGGCCTTCTGTGCATAGTTGAAATCTGCATAATTGGTCAGGAATATGGTTTGAATATTGTAATTGTTCTCCCGAATCCAGGCGAGAAGCTCCAGTCCGCTTCCTTGTGGCATTTCAATATCGGAAATCACAATCTGCACAGATTGAGTTTCCAGAATTTCGCGTGCTTGAGCGACATTGTTAGCCGTATAAACGGATTCGATGTTTAGTGATTTCCAGTCTATTTTCTTTTCTAAGGCTGCTATAACATAGTAGTCATCATCAACAAGCAATACATTCATAAGTGGCCCTCCATTCATATTGAAGTACTGGGAAGCTCAGGAAGGGTTAAGATGACACAGGCACCGCCGCCTTCTAGATTGGAGAAACTGACCTTCGCTTTTTTGAGATAGAGGTATTCCAGTCGTTTAAGCGTGTTCATAATGCCGATTTGCGTACCATTGATTTGCTCCAGAGGCTGTCCCTGCGTAAGCTTCTCCAGAACACTGGGTAGAAAGCCGGGTCCGCTGTCAGAAATAAGGATAACGGTCATAGCCTCTTCCTCAATCTGTTGATGTTTGACGGTGATTAGAATCTGCACTTCCTGATCTCTTGAGATCGCATACTTTATTGAATTTTCGATAAAAGTCTGCAGTACTAGCGGTGGGATCTTTACATCCCTCGTAAGTTCATCTTGCTCGATTTGATAAATAAAGGCATCCCGGTAACGATTCTTCTGAATTCCGAGATAGATGCGCACATGGTCGAGTTCATCCTCCAGCCGGACAAAGTTCTCACCGTTCTGAAAGATATAGCGAAAATATTTGGAAGTCGACATAGCCATATTTTCGATTTCCTTATACATTTGAATTTGCGCCATGCTGTAGATGCTGGTTAGACAATTCAGGAAGAAATGGGGTTTGATCTGCTGCTTCATATAATCAAGCTGAATTCTCTGCTTCTCCAGCTCCTGCTCGTACATAGCAATTTTGAAGGTTTTGATCTGCTCCACCAAATCTTTAAACTGTGCATTCGCTTGCTCCAGCTCGATAATTTTGCTGCTTTTGAAATCAGTCGGTTGTCCATCTTCATTAATGTGCGCTAAATTTTCCGAGAAGTTCTGAATAGGCCCGAGCACCCTGCGATTGAAGAACAGCATAACGGCACATAAAGTCGAGGTCACGATGAAGAACAATAGCATAATCAACAGCTGGGCAATCATGATGTTCTCGAACGCTCCGAATTTAATGACCATCTTGGCGCTGAAGGATGTGTTGGAGAATTCGCTTATGATCGTTGTCCGAGACTTAACAAGGTTGGCGATCCCTGTATCCTCTTGCAGCATTTTGCCGCTGTTCGAGATCAGGTTGGAGATATTCGCTCCGCTTTCATCTACCAAGGAAGCGTAACCATTAGCACCCAGATTAATTTGACGCAGAGGGCGGATCAGGTTATCTGCAGAGATGAGTCCGATTAAATAGCGATTGTAGTAAGGAACGATGTTGATGATATAGTAATTTCCATTGACCAGAATAGGCGTCCATTTAGAATAAAACTTCTCGTACACATCTTTATTCTCGATATAGGAGCTGATCTGCTTTTTGAGCTCCCGGTAATCGGTGTAGGAGACGCTGATAGGCGCGCAATTCAGAAAAAAAGACTGATTCTTCAAATAGAAAAAGAAGTTATATTCCTGCCCATAATTCTTTTGCAGCTCCGTGAATCGTTTGTGCAGGTTTTCATTTGACTTTAAGAACTCGCTGCTGTTGCTGTCGTAAGCATTCATCATATTTAAGCTTTCATCGTTCGCAAGCGTCCAGCCCATATAGTGAGTAATGTAGGAAAAATCGTGATTGATGCGGTTGATGTACAAATTAGCCGTGTCCTGCAAATATCGCGTGGACTGCTGTTTTACGATAGAGATGGAAGTTATGCTGATGACCAAGTCCAGAACAAGTACTATGAATGAAACGAGAATCATGATTCTTACATAATGACGGATCGGATACGGTTTGTTTCTTGCCTTTAATTTTGCCATAAGCACTTGAGTGGCCGCGTCCTTTCCTGAGCTTCATGAGATGAAGGCGATTATATAGGTAACAAAGTCATTATAAAACCTCTTCGGGAAAAATACATGCGAAATTGCTGCGGATATGCTGCAAAGTCCGGAAACAGCAACTAAAAGTCTGAATACCGTCATTAATTATCAGTCTGACATGAGCTTATGCTCCCAATATGATGTAAGCGGATGCAGAGGTCCGAATAACGGCTCTAAAGTGTCCGGAATACAGAGAAGCAAGGAGCTATCATTAGGGATGTTAGAGATGTTGTATAAATGAAATGGGGGATTATGAAATGGGTAAACACAGTAAGAAAATACCGGCCAAGAAGTGGCTTACACTTCTACTGGCTTCTGCAATGGTAGTTGGGATTGCCGGATGCAGCGGAAACAACAAGGAGAATAACACTGCCACAACTACAACGGATGCTTTCAATAAAGAAGGGCTGCCGATAGTTAATGAGCCAGTAACACTGAAGGTGCTGACCGTTCGTTGGGGAAGCATGGGGGACACTTTTACCCAGAACCAATGGCTTAAAGATCTGGAAAAGAATTCGAATGTCAAAATTGAATGGCAAGTCATGTCCTCTAACGATTGGGCAGAGCAGAAATCCATTCTGCTGGCCAGCGGTACGTTGCCGGATGTCGTTATAGGAGATCAAACCTTCACTGATTCCGATATTGTTAACAATCTAACTTATTTCCGCCCAATGGATGATTATATTGACCAATATATGCCTAACCTTAAGGCGGCTATGAAAGAAACGCCGGAAATGAAAAAAATCAGCACTTTCCCGGACGGTAAAATCTACTCGCTGCCAACAAGATTGCCGTCCCGTCCAAAAAGCTCGCGTCAGCCTGTGATTAACAAAACCTGGCTCGATAAATTAGGCTTGAAGGTTCCGGACACGATTGATGATCTTTACAATGTGTTAAAGGCCTTTAAAGAGCAAGATCCGAACGGAAACGGCAAACAAGATGAGATTCCTTATATCGAAGTCAGCAATGACATCATTAGCCCCTTCGGGATCGCTGACTTGAACAACAACAACATGCTGGTCAAGGACGACAAAGCCGTATACTACCCAATTTCGGATGAGTTCAAAGCAGGACTCAAATGGGAAAATAAATTATATTCCGAAGGACTGCTCGACAAAGAGCTGTTCACGCAAGATGCCACGATGGTATCGGCTAAGTTCCAGAATCCGGATGCTCCTATTGTCGGTTTCTCGTACCAATGGACTCCAGACGCAGTCTTTGGCAAATGGAGCGATCAGTATGTGACCATTCCACCGATTGCCGGACCGGATGGCAAACGTTACACCATCGGAAATCCGATTGGTATGAATCTCGCTCGTAACGAGCTGCTCATTACCTCTTCCTGCAAAACACCTGAGATCGCTGCACGCTGGGCGGATCAGTTCTATACCAATGAAGGAAGCATCCAGAATTTCTGGGGCGCCATCGGAACCGTTATCAAGAAGAACGATGACAATACGTATACGCTGATGGACCCTCCAACCGGAACCAGCGCGGATGCTTGGTACTGGGATCAGTCCCTGCGGGATTTTGGACCTAAATATGTAAGCCCAACCTTTGAGAAAAGTATCGTGCTGAACCCTAGCAGTGGCGACGGATTGAAGCTGCAGCTGGATAAGCTGGGCAGTGATTATGTAACTACACCGTTCCCTAACGTTATGTACACCTCGGAGGAATTCCAGGAGCTGCCGACCTTGACTACGGACATCGACAGTTACGTGAATACTATGCGCGCTCAGTTTATCACTAAAGGTGCTATTGATGAGGGCTGGGATGCTTATGTGAAGAAACTGAACGAAATGGGTCTTGAACAGCTGGTCAAGATTCGTACAGATGCTTACGGTCGTTATATGAGTGTGAAATAAGAATTCTATGACGGTTACCATGAAAAAAGTAGCCCGGAGAGCGGGAGTCTCCATCTCCACGGTCTCCCGGGTATTGTCAGGTCATCCGAATGTCAGGGAGGAAATCTCCTGTAAGGTCAAGCGGATCATGAAGGAAATGGGATATACGCCCAATATCATAGCGAAGAGCCTTGTCTCCAAGACAACCAACAGTATTTGTGTTCTTTTGCCAGGACCGGCTGAGGAGCTGTTCTCCAATTTATTCTTTATGGAGTTGATTCGTGGAATTGTCGCAGGGGCAAGCCGCTTGGGCTTCGATATTCTCATTAGCTCGGGAGCCACTGAGCAAGAGGAATTGGAGGTTGTCTCCCAGCTTCTGAAAGGACGACGTGTCGACGGTGTGATCGTGCTCTCTTCTCACTTTGATGACGCTGTTATCGAATATCTGAATACGAACGGGTATCCGTTTGTGCTAGTCGGGCGCAGCGATAAATATGAGGGGATCTTGTCAGTCGATACGAACCATTTCATGGCAGCTTATGATGCCACCACCCATTTGATCTCGATGGGGCATGAACGAATCGGCTTTGTCAGCGGTCCTCAGGATTTGATCGTCTCGCGCGATCGTCTGGAAGGTTATTACAAAGCGATTGAAGATAATGGTCTTGAATGGCGTCCCGAATGGATTGTGGAGGGTGAGTCCTTGCAGGATTGCGGCTATAGCTCTATATCTGACTTCATGAATCTTCCGAACCGGCCGACTGCGCTCGTAGCTGTGGATGATATGGTCTCGTTCGGCGTAATTCGCGTACTGAAACAGCTGAAATTCAAGGTGCCTGATGATTTGGCAATCGTCAGCTTCAACAATATACCGCTTGCGGAGTTATCGATGCCTCGGATCAGCAGCGTTGACACTGGAATCTACGATCTGGGCACGATGGCCTCTCAAGTATTGATCCAGCGTATTCAGCATCCGGAGCATGAAGATCAGTATAAGAACCGCTTTATTATTGCGCATCAGCTTATCGTGCGGGAGTCATCCATATTAGCCATGTCGGTATGAAGGATGCGGAGGAGAGTAGTAGTGGCAAAGTTAACGAGTAAAACACTGCGGAATAATGTTATCTATTCCATTTATGTTCGCAATCATAGCGAAGAAGGAACGTTTAAGGCGATAGAAGATGATCTGGAGCGTATTCGGAATTTGGGCGTAGATATCATCTGGCTGCTGCCCATCCATCCGATCGGCAGGATGGCCCGCAAAGGCGAGCTGGGCAGCCCGTACGCCAACCAAAATTACCGTGAGATCAATCCTGAGCTTGGGACACTGGAGGATTTCACAAGTCTGGTAGAAGCGATACACAGTCACGGAATGAAATGTATTATCGACGTCGTCTATAATCACACTTCACCCGATTCCTGGCTGGTAGAGAATCATCCCGAATATTTCTACAAGACGCCGGAAGGCAAATTAGGGAACCGGGTGGGCGACTGGGGCGACATTGTTGATCTGGATTATGATAATGCCGACCTCTGGGATTATCAAATAGAAACGCTCAAGATGTGGGCAGAGATCGTTGACGGCTTTCGCTGCGATGTGGCGCCGCTCCTGTCATTAGACTTCTGGCAACGTGCACGTGAAGAGGTTGCAGCAGTTCATCCTGACTGCCTGTGGCTCAGTGAATCTATAGAACCAGCATTTACGCTGAGTCTCCGCTCTAGAGGTATGGTCAGCTTGTCTGATGCGGAAATCCTGCAGGCGTTTGACGTCTGCTACGATTATGATACCTATCCCTATT
>LIDZ01008137.1_pt1 | contig 25650 bp, 25 predicted proteins | sample 644651 | NCBI WGS metagenome assembly LIDZ01 (sample SAMN03856242, study PRJNA289617) | food metagenome | isolation source: wine grapes on drying loft during traditional withering process | host: Vitis vinifera cv. Corvina | place: Italy: Gargagnago di S. Ambrogio di Valpolicella | collected 2014-01 | reverse complement strand
TCGTCGGCCACTTGCCCGGCAAGGTAAACGGTGCCGTTATGGACGACCAACTGGCTCATGCGCTCATTGGTGAGCTGGCGCTGAATGGACATGTTTTGCGATCTCCCTGGAACTGCCATAACGAGAAATATCGAGGCCTTCAGCACTGATTTGTGGCGTCTTGCGAGCGATAAGGTCAGCCAGCAATCTGCCTGAACCGCAGGCCATCGTCCAACCCAATGTGCCGTGACCGGTGTTCAGGAACAGATTGCGGTACGGCGTTGCGCCGACGATCGGCGTGCCGTCCGGCGTGGTCGGGCGCAGACCAGTCCAGAAGCTGGCCTGCTGCAGGTCGCCGCCGTGAGGATAGAGGTCGTTGACGATCATCTCCAGCGTCTCGCGGCGACGGGGATTGAGCGACAGGTCGAAGCCAGCGATCTCGGCCATGCCGCCCACACGAATACGGTTGTCGAAGCGGGTAATCGCCACCTTGTAGGTCTCGTCAAGGATGGTCGACGTCGGCGCCATCGCCGGGTTGGTGATCGGCACCGTCAGCGAGTAGCCCTTGAGCGGATAAACCGGCGCCTTGATGCCAAGGGGCTTGAGCAGTTGCGGCGAGTAGCTGCCAAGCGCCAGTACGTAGCGGTCAGCCGTTTCGAGTTTTCCGTTGATGCGCACGCCGTTGATGGTGTCGCCCGCGAAATCAATGGATTCGATGGACTGGCTGAAGCGGAACTCAACGCCCAGCTTCACACACATCTCAGCCAGACGCGTGGTGAACAGTTGGCAGTCGCCGGTCTGATCGTTCGGAAGGCGCAGTGCGCCGCTGAGGATGTTGCTGACGCTAGCCAACGCCGGCTCGACCCGGGCGATGCCTTCACGGTCGAGCACTTCATACGGCACGCCAGCCTGTTCGAGCACGGCGATGTCCTTGGCGGCGTTATCCAGTTGCTCCTGAGTGCGGAACAGCTGAGTCGTGCCCAGGCTGCGGCCTTCGTAGGCAATGCCGGTCTCGGCACGTAACTCATCGAGGCAGTCGCGGCTGTATTCGGAGAGGCGAACCATGCGCTCTTTGTTCACGGCGTAGCGGTTCTGGGTGCAGTTGCGCAGCATCTGCGCCATCCACAGGTACTGATCGATATCGGCTGTTGCCTTGATGGCCAGCGGCGCGTGGCGCTGCAGCAACCACTTGAGGGCCTTGAGCGGCACACCCGGCGCGGCCCATGGCGAAGCGTAGCCCGGCGAGACCTGCCCGGCGTTGGCGAAACTGGTTTCCATGGCAGCGGCCGGTTGACGGTCAACGACAGTCACCTCGAAGCCCGCACGCGCCAGGTAATACGCACTGGTGGTACCGATTACGCCACTTCCAAGGACCAGAACGCGCATGTTGATTCCCTCATCGCGGATATCCGCTGACGTTTTCAAGTTTAAGCAAGGATGTGCGCAGTATAAAAAGGCCCGAGCAGTGCTTTTGACTATATAAACGCCTATATTCGGCGTTTCTTCTCGGCAACCGACGCTTTGGCAGAGGGCTTATCGATGCGCACCCAGCACCAGTCCAAACGCGAGCTGGACAAGATCGACCGCAACATCCTGCGCATCCTGCAAAACGATGGCCGGATCTCCTTCACTGAACTGGGCGAACGGGTCGGGCTGTCTACCACCCCATGCACAGAACGGGTTCGGCGCCTGGAGCGTGAAGGCATCATCATGGGCTACAACGCCCGCCTTAATCCGCAGAACCTCAAGGCCAGCTTGTTGGTGTTTGTCGAGATCAGCCTGGACTATAAGTCTGGCGACACCTTTGAGGAATTTCGCCGCGCGGTGCTCAAACTGCCCCATGTGCTGGAATGCCATCTGGTGTCAGGGGATTTCGACTATCTGGTGAAAGCGCGGATTTCCGAGATGGCGTCGTACCGCAAGCTGCTGGGCGACATCCTGCTCAAGCTGCCCCATGTGCGGGAGTCCAAGAGCTACATCGTGATGGAAGAGGTGAAGGAGAGTTTGTGCCTGCCCATTCCGGAGTAAGCATCCGTAAGGGGCTCACCCCAGCTGGCTTCGGCTAAACCAGCACCTGCCGCGTCGAGGCGATGAACTCATGCACCTGCTTCTCGGCGCGGGGGTGAATCAACACATCAGGGCGGCGGCCATTGGGGCATGGCAGGGTTTTCGTGGTGCCAAACAGGCGGCAGATCAGCGGACGCTCGTCGTAGACGGTGCAGCCATTGGGTCCCAGGTGTACGCAATTCAGCTCGTTGAGGGCCGCTTCCTGCTCGGCCGGCGTCTTGCGCGGTAAACGCGACATTTCTTCGGAGGACGTGGTCACCGGCCCACAGCAATCGTGGCATCCCGGAACGCATTCGAACGACGGAATCTGCCGCCGCAGATCGCGGATTTTCTGGCTGTTGCAGGCCATCGCGGCAGTTTCTCCTGTGAAAAGTACTGATTGTGCCCCAGCGCCTCTGCGACTGACACCCGGATGATCATCCACCGGCATTTTCTTGCCCGGGCACCCCGACCCCGCTACCCTCCGTAAAATTTTCCAAACAGTGCTCTCGGGATATTCAACATGAATGCTCGGCCTACCCAGCCCGGATTGTCTGATCACGCGGCGTCTTACTACGCCGCCACTCGCCATACCCAGCCTGACGCCCCTGCCCTGCACGGCGAGGTCAAAACCGACGTCTGCATCATCGGCGGCGGATTTTCCGGGCTGAACACGGCGATCGAGCTGGCTGAACGCGGCTTGAAGGTGGTGCTGCTGGAGGCGCACAAGATCGGTTGGGGCGCGAGCGGGCGCAACGGCGGGCAACTGATCCGCGGCGTCGGCCATGATGTGGATCAGTTCAGCAACGTCATCGGCGAGGACGGCGTTCGTCAGCTCAAGCTGATGGGCCTGGAAGCGGTGGAAATCGTCCGCGAGCGCGTCAGTAAATACCAGATCGACTGCGACCTGACGTGGGGTTACTGCGACCTGGCGAACAAGCCCAGGGAATTCGAAGGTTTTGCCAAAGACGCCGAAGAGCTGCGCAGCCTGGGTTACCGACATCCGCTTGAATTGATTGAAGCGCGCAACCTCAGCAGCATCATCGGGTCTCCCAACTATGCCGGCGCCCTGCTGGACATGGGCTCGGGCCATCTGCACCCGATGAATCTCGCCCTTGGAGAAGCCGCGATCGCCCAGTCATTGGGCGTACAGGTGTTCGAACACTCGGCAGCGACGCGGCTGGAATACGGGGCAGAGGTCAACATTCATACAGCCCACGGACGGGTGCGCGCCAGTACGCTGGTGCTGGGCTGTAACGCCTATCTCAATGGGCTCGACGGGGAGTTGAGTGGCAAGGTTTTGCCCGCTGGCAGTTATGTCATTGCCACAGAGCCACTGAGCGAAGCACTCGCCAGCCAACTGATTCCGCGCAATACCGCGATGTGCGATCAGCGTGTGGCGGTCGACTATTTTCGGCTGTCGGCTGATCGGCGCCTGCTGTTCGGCGGCGCTTGCCGCTACTCAGGCCGGGACCCGAGCGACATTGCTGCGTACATGCAGCCGAAGATGCTCAAGGTGTTTCCTCAGCTCAAAGACGTGAAGATCGATTTTCAGTGGGGCGGAATGATCGGCATCGGTGCCAACCGCTTGCCGCAGATCGGGAGGCTGCACACGCATCCAAACGTGTTCTACGCCCAGGCGTATGCGGGGCACGGGCTGAACGCAACGCATCTGGCGGGCAAGTTACTGGCGGAGGCCATTAGCGGCCAACACAGTGGCGGGTTCGAGCTCTTTGCCAAAGTCCCTCACATCACCTTCCCCGGCGGCAAACATTTGCGCTCGCCGCTACTGGCGCTGGGGATGTTGTGGCACCGTTTCAAAGAGTTGGTGTAACCGGACTCGCCTCTGTGGGGCCACTGTCACAGCCCTCATTCGCGCCAGAAAGGCTTAAGGCCTTCATGGCGCGCCTGCTCACCGCTCAAGCCAATATCTTTCAGCTGCTCGTCAGTCAGTTTCAACAACGCGCGCCGACTGGCCCGACGATGCTGAAACAGCCCCCACATCCCCAGCCCTTCCGGCGCGTTGATGCGCGAGCCCGCTTCATGCTCACGGACCAGCTCCCCTGCATACAGCGTTAGCCGAACATCACTTATTCCGCTCATTTCCAGACACCTCATGGTGGGTTTCGAGTAGATTCATGATGTGTCTGTATGGAAAACCATTACAGATCCAAAGAATTATTATTCTTTGCATACAGATCGGTTTAATCCCGCGCTGAATGCTGTATTTTTCCCACATCTGTATCGGTCTGCCGATCGCATCGCCTGTGGGAGTACGCCATGACCCTGTACGTCAACCTCGCCGAACTACTCGGCACGCGCATCGAAAACGGCTTTTATCGCCCAGGCGACCGGCTCCCCTCGGTGCGTGCGTTGAGTCTTGAGCATGGCGTCAGCCTGAGTACGGTGCAGCAGGCGTATCGATTGCTGGAAGACAACGGCCTCGCACTTCCACGCCCCAAGTCCGGGTATTTCGTACCGGCCGGCCGCAAGACGCCCGCCCTGCCTGCGATTGGCCGCCCCGCGCAGCGCCCGGTGGAAATCTCTCAGTGGGATCAAGTGCTGGAACTGGCGCGAGCCGCACCCAGCCCTGACGTCGTTCAGCTAGGGCGCGGCATGCCCGACGTCACCAGCCCCACCTTGCGCCCACTGACCCAGGCGCTGGGCAGGATCAGCCGTCGTTTGGACATGCCCGGGCTGTATTACGACAACATCCACGGTCGGCGCTGCCTGCGGGAACAAGTCGCCCGGCTGTTGCTGGATTCCGGCACCAACATCGATCCGGATGATCTGGTAATCACCACCGGCGCTCAGGAGGCACTGGCCATCTGCATCCGGTCGGTGTGCCAGCCGGGCGACATCGTCGCAGTCGACTCGCCCAGCTTTCACGGCGCCATGCAGGCGCTCAAGGGACTGGGCATGAAAGCCCTGGAAATCCCCACCGACCCGCTTACCGGCATCAGCCTCGACGCGCTGGAGCTGGCGCTGGAACAGTGGCCGATCAAAGCCATACAGCTAACCCCGAGCTGCAACAACCCGCTGGGCTACATCATGCCGGAGGACCGCAAACGTGCGCTGTTGACCCTGGCGCAACGCTTCGATGTGGCGATCATCGAAGACGATGTGTATGGCGATCTGGCCTACACCTACCCTCGCCCGCGCACGATCAAATCCTTCGACGAAGACGGCCGCGTTCTGCTCTGCAGCTCGTTTTCCAAGACGCTGGCGCCGGGTTTGCGTGTTGGTTGGGTCGCGCCCGGTCGATACCTTGATCGCGCGCTGCACATGAAATACATCAGCACCGGTTCCACCGCGACCCAGCCTCAGCTGGCGATTTCCGATTTTCTCAAGGCCGGGCACTACGAGCCGCACATGCGCCGGATGCGCGGCCAGTACCAGCGCAGTCGTGACCTGATGACCGGCTGGGTCACGCGCTACTTTCCGGAAGGCACCCGCGTGAGTCGCCCTCAAGGCGGCTTCATGCTGTGGATCGAGCTGCCGGAAGATTTCGACTCCTTGCGCCTGAACCGCGCGTTGCAGGGACAAGGCGTACAGATTGCCGTTGGCAGCATATTTTCGGCGTCCGGCAAATACAGAAATTGCCTGCGCATGAACTTTGCTGCCAAGCCGACCGCGCAAATCGAGGACGCAGTGCGCAAGGTCGGCGCTGCCACGGCGTTGCTCATGCAGCGCGCTGACACTGCATAACGTTGTGCAGCTTTTAACCTTTTGGAGAAAGCGCGGTCATATCGCCATGACTGATTTTCGGATGACCGCGTTGATGAACTTACGGGCGGTGCCCCTCCTCCTGGCTCTCGCCCTCGGCCTCAGCGGTTGCGCACACACGCCCGCCCCCGACGGTCCGAGTCAGGCACTGCCGGCGGCGCAGTCTTCTTTCGGGCGCTCGATCATGGCCCAGGCGGCGCCTCACGAGGGCCGCTCGGGCTTCCGCCTGCTGCCCAACAGCACCGAAGCCTTCATGGCCCGCGCCGAGCTGATTCGAAACGCCAAGACCAGCCTGGACCTGCAGTACTACATCGTTCACGACGGCCTGAGCACTCGGGCGCTGGTTGACGAACTGCTCAAAGCCGCCGATCGCGGCGTCCGCGTGCGCATCCTGCTGGACGACACCACCAGCGACGGGCTGGATGAAGTCATCGCCACACTTGCCGCGCACCCGAACATTCAGATCCGCCTGTTCAATCCGCTCAATCTGGGCCGCAGCATGGGCGCCACCCGTAATCTGGGTCGGCTCTTCAATCTGTCCCAGCAGCATCGACGCATGCACAACAAGCTGTGGCTGGCCGACGGCGCCGTGGCCATCGTCGGCGGGCGCAATCTGGGCGACGAGTATTTCGACGCCGAACCCAATCTGAATTTCACCGACATCGACATGCTCAGCGTGGGCCCGGTCGCCGAACAGCTGGGTCACAGTTTCGATCAGTACTGGAACAGCACGCTCAGCAAGCCGATCGATGACTTCCTCTACTGGCCGCCCGACCGCAAGGATCTGGCCACCGCGCGCGTGCGTCTGGCCGAGTCGCTGGATCAGGCACACGTGGACAAAAAGGCCTTGTATGAACGGCTGATGGACTATCGGCCTCACCCACGCATGAAGACCTGGCTCAATGAGCTGATATGGGCGCACAACCAGGCCTTGTGGGACGCGCCGACCAAGGTGCTGTCACGCGGCGAGCCTGACCCGCACCTGCTGCTGGCGACCCAACTGAGCCCTGACCTCGGCAACGTGCATAAGGAACTGATGCTGATCTCGGCCTACTTCGTGCCCGGGCAGGAAGGCCTGGTTTACCTGACCGGGCTCTCGGACAAGGGCGTGTCGGTGAACCTGTTGACGAACTCGCTGGAGGCCACCGACGTGCCGGCGGTGCATGGCGGCTATGCGCCGTACCGCCGAGCGCTGCTGGAGCACGGCGTGAAGCTGTTCGAACTGCGCCGCCAGCCTGGCGACCCGAGCAACGCCAAGGGCAGCGGTCCTGCATTTCTGCACACAAACCTGATCAAGGGCGGCTCGGAATCAAGCCTGCACAGCAAGGCGATGATCTTTGATCGGCAGAAAATGTTCGTGGGCTCGTTCAATTTCGACCCACGGTCGGTGCTGTGGAACACCGAAGTCGGCGTGCTGGTCGACAGCCCCGAGCTGACCGAATACCTGCGCGAGCTGGCGCTTCAGGGCATGGCGCCGGCCATCAGTTATCAGGTCAAGCTGGAGAACGACCGACTGGTGTGGGTAACCGAGGACAACGGCAAAATCCATACCCTGTCCAAAGAGCCTGGCGACTGGTGGCGCCGGATGAACGCCTGGTTCAGCACGGCGGTCGGCCTGGAAAAGATGCTTTAAGCCGCCACCGCATGCACGCCAAATGCCTTGGGACGCCGGGACAGGATGACCAACCCCAGCGCGCCCGCCGCCATCAATAACGGCAGCGCCTGACCGCTGACCCATTGGCTGCCAGCGCCTGCCGCCAAGGGGCCGAGCAGGCAACCGATCCCCCACAGCTGAGCGACATGGGCATTGGCGCGCACCAGAGCGTCGTCGCGGTAACGCTCGCCAATCAGAATCAGCGACAGGGTGAACAGCCCTCCCGCACTGGCGCCGAACAGCACCCACAGCGGCCAGATGGCGATTGTGTCGACCAGCAGCGGAATCGCCAGGCTCGACACTGTCAGCACCAGTGCACACCCGGAGAACAGCCGCCGACGGGACACCCTGTCGGCCAGCGCGCCAATCGGCAGCTGCAGAAGCGCATCACCCACCACCACGGTACTGACCATCGCCAAGGCGATTTCAGGCGTGAAACCCTGCTGCAGGCAATACACCGGCAGCAAGGTCAGAATCATCGCTTCAAACCCGGCGAATAACGCGATGGCCCATGCAATGGCCGGCAAGCTCCGACAGAAGCCGCCGAGATCGCGCAGCGTGACATGGCTGGATTCCGCGCTCGGCGCGCCTGTTCTGCCCAGCAACAGAAACGGCGATACCGCCAGCAACAGGGTCCCGACCCAGAACCCGTAGTCTGCTCCCGTGCCAATGAAGCCCAGCAGCACCGGCCCGCCCAGCTGACTCAGTGCGTAGGAACTGCCGTACAGCGCCACCAGCTTGCCGCGCAGCCTTTCGATGACCAACTGGTTGATCCAGCTTTCGCCGAGCACGAACACAATGGTGAGGATTGTCCCGAGCATCAGGCGCAGGACCAACCAGATCCAGTAGTCAGGCAGTAACGCCAGCAAACCCACTGAAACCGACCCGGCCCACAGGCATAGCCGCATGAGGTTGGCGGTGCCGAGTCTTGAAGCGAGTCGGCTGGCAAGGCTGGCACCCAGTAGCACACCAATGGCCGGCATCGCAGCCATGACGCCGATGGCAAACGCGCCGTAACCCCAGGCTTCCAGACGCAGCGATACCAGCGGCATGCTCACGCCCAGCGCCAGGCCGACGCTCAATACCGACGCCAGCACGGCGAAATAAGTACCCCAACGCATCACCACGCTCCTGTGGCTCAAAAGGACGAAACAAAACAGCCGGGCTTTGAGTAAGCCCGGCTGCGTTGGTTTTTTACAGCGACTGAGGGTTGATCGCGCGCGACTCTCTACAGCTTGATCCAGGTCGCCTTCAGCTCGGTGTATTTGTCGAACGCATGCAGTGACTTGTCGCGGCCGTTACCAGACTGTTTGAAGCCACCGAACGGCGCGGTCATGTCGCCGCCATCGTACTGATTGACCCACACGCTGCCCGCGCGCAACGCCTTCGCGGTCAAGTGCGCCTTGGACAAGTCAGCCGTCCACACCGCCGCAGCCAGGCCATAAGGTGTGTCGTTAGCAATCTGAATGGCTTCTTCAGCGGTATCGAAGGTCAGCACAGAAAGCACCGGTCCAAAGATCTCTTCCTGAGCGATCTTCATCGCGTTGGTCACACCGTCGAAAATCGTCGGCTCGACGTAGGTGCCGCCGGTTTCCTGAAGGATGCGCTTGCCACCGACGACCAACTTGGCGCCGTCTGTGTGGCCAGCTTCGATGTACGACAACACTGTATTCATCTGCTGGGTATCGACCAGCGCGCCAACGGTTGTCGACGGATCGAGGGGATTGCCCGGCTTCCAGGCTTTCAACGCGTCGATCACCATCGGCAGGAATTTCTCCTTGATCGAGCGCTCGACCAACAGACGTGAGCCGGCCGTGCAGACCTCGCCCTGGTTGAAAGCAATGGCGCTGGCCGCAGATTCGGCCGCAGCCTGCAGATCCGGCGCATCGGCGAAGACGATGTTCGGGCTTTTGCCGCCGGCTTCCAGCCAGACGCGCTTCATGTTCGATTCGCCCGAGTAGATCAGCAACTGCTTGGCGATCTTCGTCGAACCGGTGAATACAGCGGTGTCGACGTCCATGTGCAACGCCAGCGCTTTACCCACCGTGTGGCCGTAACCCGGCAGCACGTTCAGCACGCCGGCCGGAATACCGGCCTCAATGGCGAGTTGAGCGACGCGGATGGCGGTCAGCGGGGATTTTTCCGATGGCTTGAGGATCACCGAATTGCCGCTCGACAGCGCAGGGCCGAGCTTCCAGGACGCCATCAGCAGCGGGAAATTCCACGGCACAATAGCCGCCACTACGCCAATCGGCTCGCGAGTCACCAGGCCCAGTTGATCGTGCGGGGTCGGCGCCACTTCGTCGTACAGCTTGTCGATGGCCTCGCCGCTCCAGCTCAATGCCTGGGCGGAGCCGGGAATGTCGATGCCGTAGGAATCGCTGATGGGCTTGCCCATGTCGAGGGTTTCAAGCAGCGCGAGTTCTTCAACGTTTTCGTTGATCAGCTCTGCCAGACGAAGCATGGCTGCCTTGCGCTTGGCCGGCGCCAATCGCGACCAGACGCCTGAATTGAACGTAGCCCGGGCGTTTTCGACGGCGCGCTGGGCGTCGGCGGCGTCACAACTGGCGACATGGGCGAGGAGGCGGCCATCGACCGGACTGATGCAGTCGAACGTCGAGCCGGATGCGGCGTCTGTGTATTCACCGTTGATGAAAGCACGGCCTTCGATTTTCAAATCCTGGGCGCGTTGTTCCCAGTTAGCATGAGTCAGGGTGGTCATGAAACGTCCTCCTCTTATGAAATAGGCGCGTCTTCGCATTCGAATCGGGCTTCAGGACAGTGCCTGACGCGTCATCGGATCGGCCGAAGGCATTCGCCACCCTAAACCAGCATTGGGCGGATTTCCAATATATTGGACATAAGCGGGCGAAATCTGGCCGGATCGTGCATTTTATTCAACAGTCCCCGCACTCGCTTGCGCTTTCCATCCGGCCCTCGGCAAGCAACAATCACGCAGCGCCCACTTTCAGGAATCAGATATGAGCATCGAAAGCATTGTCGACTTCAGCGAAGCCACTACTGCAGCGGAGCGTTTCACGCCTGCGGCTGAAAAGATCCTCAAGGGCGAGCCGAACCAGACGGTTTACAACCATTACAACAGTCCGTGCGGGCAGCTGAATGCAGGCGTCTGGGAAGGGGAAGTCGGTCAGTGGAAAGTGAATTACACCGAGCACGAGTACTGTGAAATCGTGCAGGGCGTCTCGGTCCTTCGTGACGAAGCAGGCAAGTCGAAAACCCTGCGCGCGGGTGACCGTTTTGTGATTCCTGCCGGGTTCAAGGGTACGTGGGAAGTGCTGGAAGCATGCCGCAAGATCTATGTGGTGTTCGAACAGAAGGCCTGAGCGTCAGGTGACCGACTTTATTTCACCCACAAAAAAGCCCGCATCGCTGCGGGCTTTTTTGTAAGACGCAAAAATCAATTACTTGATTTTGGCTTCTTTGTAGATCACGTGCTTACGAACAACCGGATCGAATTTTTTAATTTCGATTTTGTCCGGAGTCGTGCGCTTGTTCTTGTCGGTGGTGTAGAAGTGGCCGGTGTTAGCGGTCGACACCAAACGGATCAATTCACGCATGATTTTCTCCCTTAGACCTTAGCGCCAGCACGGCGGATTTCGGCCAGAACAACCGTGATACCACGCTTGTCGATGATGCGCATGCCTTTGGCAGATACGCGCAGACGTACGAAGCGTTTCTCTTCTTCAACCCAGAAGCGGTGATGCTGCAGGTTTGGCAGGAAACGACGACGGGTTTTGTTGTTTGCGTGGGAAATGTTATTCCCGGTTACCGGACCCTTACCGGTAACTTGACATACTCTCGACATGCCTCAGCCCTCTAAAACCACATGCCCAACCCGGCATGGGTTGGCCGCTTAATCTCTCAGTCATTTGGCGCCAGGCGCCGCGTTTCTTCAGGGGTCTTACCGGCCACACCTGCGGTGAAGGCAGCGGGCCCCTAGAAAAGAGCGCTGCTTTATACCAGAAACCCCCCGGTGCAACAACACAAACCACGAATTGCCTGCCAGATAACCCGACCTTATACCCGGCAAGGCCAGCGGCGTTAGGCGCGGCGGGAAATATACCACTCGTCGCGCCGTGGCGATTGTTCTGCGCCAATCGATGGTCTAGGGTTACTGACTCTCCAGACTGCGCCGGCAGATGGGCTCTCTCTGAAAGGAAAATCGCCATGCGCCTAGCCGTTCTACCCCTATTGCTCGCGTCCCTGTCTGCGCCATTGCTGGCTCAGGCGGCGGCGACGCTGAGCGTCTGCACGGAAGCCAGCCCTGAAGGCTTTGACGTGGTGCAGTACAACTCGCTGACCACCACCAATGCTTCGGCCGACGTGCTGATGAATCGCCTGGTGGATTATGACGCCAAGGACGCCAAGCTGGTTCCGAGCCTGGCGCAGAACTGGAGCGTGTCGCCTGACGGGCTGACCTATGACTTCAAACTGCGCGCCGGCGTGAAATTCCATCACACCGACTACTTCACCCCGACGCGCGAGCTCAACGCTGACGACGTGGTGTTCAGCTTCAAGCGCATGCTCGATCCGGCCAATCCATGGAATAAGGTCGCCGCGCAGGGCTTCCCCCACGCGCAGTCGATGCAATGGCCATCGCTCATCAAGAAAGTCGAGGCGACCGATGCCACCACAGTGCGCATCACCCTGGACCACCCGGATGCGACCTTTCTGGCGACGCTCAGCATGGGTTTCGCTTCTATCTATTCTGCCGAGTACACCGCGCAGCTATTGAAGGCCGGCACCCCGGAGAAGCTCAACAGTCAGCCGATCGGCACAGGGCCCTTTGTCTTCAAGCGCTTCCAGAAAGACTCGGTAGTACGTTACGAGGCCAATCCGGATTATTTCGCCGGCAAGCCGGCCGTTGATGCGCTGATCTACGCGATTACGCCGGACGCCAACGTTCGCCTGCAACGTATTCGCCGCAATGAGTGCCAGGTTGCCCTGTCGCCGAAGCCGATGGATGTTGCTGAAGCCGGCAAGGATTCGAACCTGAAGGTCGAAAAGACAGACGCCTTCATGACCGCTTTCCTGGCGATCAACAGTCAGCATCCCCCGCTCGATAAGCCGGAAGTGCGTCAGGCAATTAACCTGGCATTCGACAAAGACACGTACCTGAAAGCGGTATTCGAGGGCTCGGCGCGCCCGGCCAACGGTCCGTATCCGCCTAATACCTGGGGCTACGCCAGTGACCTGCCTGGCTACAAGCACGACGTGGCGAAAGCCAGGGATCTGCTGGCCAAGGCCGGTCTGAAAGACGGCTTCAAGACGACGATCTGGACTCGGCCGTCGGGTAGCTTGCTCAACCCCAACCCGAACGCAGGTGCGCAGTTGCTGCAGAACGACTTGGCCGCGGTAGGGATCAAGGCGGAAATCAAAGTTATCGAATGGGGCGAGCTGATTCGCCGCGCCAAGACCGGCGAGCACGACCTGCTCTTCATGGGCTGGTCGGGGGATAACGGCGATCCGGATAACTTCTTGACGCCGCAGTTCTCCTGCGCCGCGGTCAAATCCGGCACCAACTTCGCGCGCTACTGCGATGAAGGCCTGGACAAGTTGATCAGCCAGGGCAAGGCGGTGACCGATCAGGCACAGCGCAGCAAGTTGTATCACCAAGCTCAAGAGCAGATCCAGAAGCAGGCATTGTGGCTGCCGCTTGCGCATCCAACGGCCTATGCGCTGCTGCGCAAGAACGTCGAGGGTTACAGCGTGAGCCCGTTTGGTCGTCAGGATTTCTCCAAGGTGACCGTGAAGTAATTCGCGAGAAACTATTGAAGGGTGTATTGAAGGGGACTGATTTATTTACAGCGCTTCACCGTAAATTAATCTGTCCCCGCTTTAAGCATCAACGACATGCCGCCTTAGCCTTTGATCTTGATACGCAGACTCCTCACCCCGCTGAACTCGACTTCGGCGTGGGCACACTCCGCTCTCGGGGAGAGATTCATTTACGGTGAAGCTTTGTAAATAAATCAGTCCCCTTTCAACATTGTAAATAAATCAGTCCCCTTTCAACAATGCGGTATGGCCCGCCCCCTTCCCGGCTAAAGCCGGTCCCACGAACAGCTTGTCGGCCAGCTTTACAGCCGCTACATCAACCCATACTCAACCATCGACAACGGATCGCCGTCGCCGATGATCAAATGATCCAGCACCACCACGTCCACCAGCGCCAGCGCCTGTTTCAGGTGCCGCGTCAGATCGATATCGGCTTCGCTGGCGTCTTTTACGCCGGAGGGGTGATTGTGACAAAGGATCAATCCCGCCGAGTTGTGGGCCAATGCCCGCTTGACCACCTGCCGCGCGTGAACATGCGCCGTGTTGATCGAGCCGTGAAACAACACTTCGAAGGTCTGAACCCGGTTCTTGCTGTCCAGAAACAGGCAACCAAAGACTTCATGGGGCTCGTGCCGTAACAGCGCCTTGAGGTAGCGACGCACCTGCGTCGGGTTTTCCAGCACAGAATCGCGCTTCAAATCCTCGCCCATGTTGCGCCGGGCCATTTCCATGACCGCCTGCAATTGCGCGAACTTGGCGGGTCCCAGACCCAGCTCGCTGCTGAACGCCGTCAGGTTGGCTTCGAGCAATGCACGCAGGCTGCCGAACTGATTCAAAAGGTGCCGGGCCAGGTCGACGGCACTTCTGCCCGAGACGCCCGTGCGCAAGAAAATCGCCAGCAATTCAGCGTCCGACAGACTCGACGCCCCCCGTTCCAGCAGCTTCTCCCGCGGACGCTCTGCCGCCGGCCAATCGCGAATACTCATAGCAGCTCCCTGTCTGTGGCGCCGCTGTTCCCGTGCGGTCGCTGTGCTATCTTAGCCGCTCTTTTTTGCGCGACAGTCAGGCCTGGGGAGGCTAATGATTGCCGCGTGTTAACCGACCTTAAGGCAGGCCTATGCAGCGGCTGTATCGAAAACGCATCGTTCTCGGCGTCGGCGGTGGCATCGCGGCCTACAAGAGCGCCGAACTGGTCCGCCGTTTGCGCGACCACGGTGCAGAAGTCCGTGTCGTCATGACCAAAGGCGGCGCCGAGTTTATTACCCCGCTGACCATGCAGGCCTTGTCCGGCCATCCGGTTCACCTTGATTTGCTCGACCCCGCAGCCGAAGCCGCCATGGGCCATATCGAGCTGGCCAAGTGGGCCGACATGATCCTCATCGCACCGGGCACCGCCGACCTCATGGCCCGCCTGGCCCAAGGCATTGCCAACGATCTGCTGACCACCGTGGTGCTGGCGACCGATGCCATCGTCGCCGTCGCACCCGCGATGAATCAGGCGATGTGGCGCGACCCCTCCGTGCAGGCCAATCTGCAACTGCTCGAACAGCGCGGTCTGCGCATGTTCGGCCCGGCCAGCGGCAGCCAGGCCTGTGGAGACGTGGGCTACGGGCGCATGCTCGAACCCAATGACCTGGCGCAATCGGCCGCCGATTGCTTTCAGCGCCTGACGCTGACCGGCAAGCACGTGTTGATCACCGCCGGCCCGACTCAGGAAAACATCGATCCGGTTCGCTACATCACCAACCACAGCTCCGGAAAAATGGGCTTCGCCCTGGCCGAAGCCGCTGCCGAAGCGGGCGCGCGGGTCACCCTGATCACTGGCCCGGTGAACCTGCAAACACCTGACCGAGTGTCGCGTGTCGACGTCGTCAGCGCCCGCGACATGCTCGCCGCCTGCGAAGACGCCATGCCTTGCGATCTCTTCATCGCCTCCGCAGCCGTCGCGGACTACCGGCCGGAAGTCGTCGCCACGCAGAAATTGAAGAAAGATCCCACCACCGGTGATGGTCTTCTGCTGCAGATGGTCCGCAACCCGGACATTCTCGCCACCCTTGCCCAGCGCCAGGATCGCCCGTTCAGCGTCGGCTTCGCGGCCGAAACCGAACACCTGCTTGATTACGCCGCACGCAAGCTCAAGGACAAGAACCTTGATCTGATCGTCGCCAATGACGTCGCCAATCCCAGCATTGGCTTCAACAGCGAAGAAAACGCCTGCAGCGTGATCGACCGAGCGTTGCAAGCGACGCTCTTCGCCCAGACCAGCAAAGCCAAGATCGCGCGGCAGCTGGTGACTTTTATTGCCGATCGCATGAACCAGGTTTAATCACGAATGCACGCTCTACAAGCCAAGATCCTCGACCCTCGCATTGGCAGCGAATTTCCGCTTCCCGCTTACGCCACTTCAGGCTCGGCCGGCCTGGACCTGCGCGCCATGCTGAAAGAAGACACGCTGCTCGAACCCGGCCAAACCCTCCTGATTCCTACCGGGCTGTCGATATACATCGCAGACCCTGGCCTGGCTGCACTGATCCTGCCGCGCTCGGGCCTGGGGCATAAACACGGCATCGTGCTGGGCAACCTGGTGGGCCTGATCGACTCCGATTATCAAGGCGAGCTGATGGTTTCCTGCTGGAACCGCGGCCAGACCGCTTTCAATATCTCCATCGGCGAGCGTCTGGCTCAGCTTGTACTGGTGCCGGTGGTGCAGGCGCAGTTTGAAATCGTCGAAGAGTTCGATGAAAGTCAGCGCGGCGCTGGCGGCTTCGGTCACTCCGGCAGCCACTGATCCCGCAAAAAACACCCACTTTGGCTAACGCATCGCTTGTGGCCTGACGTGCTTTAAGCGGTGCGAACACAACAAGAACGCGTCAGGACGACCCAGCACGGAGAGTTAGTTTGAAAGGCATCAAACGCACAGCCAAAGTGACCCCCGCTCCGGAAACAACCGACGCGCTCAGTAAAGACGCCAATCTGAGTTTGGCGAGTCCCGGCCTCATTCCTGCACTCATCGGCCTGATCGCGGCAATGGTGCTGGTGTGGCTTGCCATTCAAAGCCAGCCGCAGCAACAGGAGCAGCTGGTTCAGGCCTGGGGCAGCGCGCAAGCCGGGGCCGTCAACAAGGCACTGCGTCAGATCAACGCTGACACCCAGGCCGCTGCAATGGACCCCGCGCTGAACCAGGCCTTGTCGAGCAGCAATCCGTCGCTCATCGAAAGCGCGCAAAACCAACTGCGGTACCGCGACGGCGTGGTGGGCGCACGGCTCAACCCTATGGGGTTCAACAGCGTAGACACCCAAAGCGCACTGCCGATCAGCTTCGCCACGCTGGACATGCTGGCCAAGGCCGGCAAGGGTGAAATGCCGGCGCCCGAAGCGCGCAAGGTTGGCGACACATGGCTGATCTACAGCGCCGCCGCCCTGCGCACGTCACCAGACGCGCCGATCACCGGCACATTGCTGCTGGCGTTCAATCCGCAGCGCCTGATCGCCGCACTCCCCGAGACCCCCACCGATGTGGGTCAGGTGGTACTCGTTCAACAGTTCGGTACCGCCACTGCGCAGACTTTTCTCACCCGTGGCGAAGACGATGGCAGCCGTGCACAGGAATTCTCCACCGGCTACCCCAACTGGAAACTGACCTTTGCCGCCGGCACAGCACTACAAGGCTCCACGCCCTGGCTGATGCTGCTGCTCGCCTTGCTGGTTGCCGCCGGTGCAATGCTGCTAGCGCTCTATCTGAACGAGAGTGCGCTCAAGCGCCGGGTCGCGGCTGACGCGCGGCAGCTTGAGCAACTGCTGCAAGAGCTCTCCGGGGGCAAGGCCGTCAAGGCCTTCAGCATGAGCCTGCCCGCGTTGAACGGGCTCGCCCAGAGCCTCGCGCGATTCTCGCTGCGCAATAGCCCGACGGGCGCTGCGTCGGATCAAGCATCGAAATCCGGCGCACCGCTGCAGGGTCCTACACCGGGCCTGCCAGTGGCGTCGGAGGAAGACCAGTTGACCGACCCGCTGTTCCAGGACACCGATATTCTTGACCTCGACTTGATCGATGACCCCCAGGATCTCACGCAGCCGGAGCCCTCCCGCGCCATGAGCAGCAGCGTCTCCAGCGCCCCGCCATTTCCCGAAACGATATTTCGCGCCTATGACATCCGCGGCATTGTTGGCGATACGCTGAACGCCGAAACCGCCTACTGGATCGGCCGAGCCGTCGGCGCAGAAAGCCTGGCGCAGGGCGAGCCGCATGTTTCGGTGGGCCGCGACGGGCGACTTTCAGGCCCTGAGCTGGTCGCGAACCTGATCAAGGGCCTGCACGACAGCGGCTGCCACGTCAGCGACCTTGGTCTGGTGCCCACGCCGGCGCTGTACTACGCCACTCACGTGCTGGCGGGCAAAACAGGCGTCATGCTAACGGGCAGTCACAACCCGAAGGATTACAACGGCTTCAAGATCGTCATTGCCGGCGACACCCTGGCAGACGAGCAGATTCAGGCATTGCACGAACGCATCAAGGCCAATCACCTGCCGTCCGCCAAAGGCAGCATCATCAAGGTCAATATCCTCGACCGTTATGCCAGCCAGATCATTGGCGATGTCGTGCTCGCGCGGCGCATGAAAGTGGTGGTGGACTGCGGCAACGGCGTCGGCGGCGTCATCGCCCCGCAATTGATCGAAGCGCTGAATTGCGAAGTCATCCCGCTGTACTGCGAGGTCGACGGCAACTTCCCCAATCATCACCCTGATCCTGGCAAGCCGGAGAACCTTCAGGACCTGATCGCAAAGGTTCGGGAAACCGGTGCCGATCTGGGCCTGGCGTTCGACGGTGATGCCGATCGTGTCGGTGTCGTGACCAACACCGGCACCATCATCTATCCTGACCGTCTGCTGATGCTGTTTGCCCGCGATGTGGTCAAGCGCAACCCCGGGGCCGACGTGATTTTCGACGTCAAATGCACACGCCGCCTGATACCGTTGATCCACGAATACGGCGGCCGCCCGGTTATGTGGAAGACTGGGCATTCGTTGATCAAGAAGAAGATGAAAGAAAACGGCGCGCTGCTGGCAGGCGAGATGAGCGGACACATCTTCTTCAAGGAACGTTGGTTCGGTTTCGACGACGGCATCTACAGCGCGGCGCGTCTGCTGGAGATCCTCAGTCAGGAAAAACTCAGCGCCGAGGAGCTTTTCCAGACCTTTCCAAACGATCTTTCAACGCCCGAGATCAACATCAAAGTCACCGAGACCCGCAAGTTCAGCATCATGGAAGCGCTGGAGCGCGACGCCCAGTGGGGCAATGCCAACCTGACCAGCATCGATGGTGTGCGGGTTGATTATCCGAAAGGCTGGGGCCTGGTTCGCGCGTCCAACACCACCCCGGTGCTGGTATTGCGCTTCGAGGCCGAAACCGAGCTCGAGCTGCAACGGATCAAGGATGTTTTCCACACCCAGTTGAAACACGTAGCACCGGATCTAGAACTTCCTTTTTGACCCTATTTTGAGTGGAGCCCAAATGACCCTCGAACGTGATGCCGCAGCCAATGCCGCCAAGGTCCTCTCCGAAGCGTTGCCCTACATCCGACGCTTTGTCGGCAAGACGCTTGTTATCAAATATGGCGGCAACGCCATGGAGAGTGACGAGCTGAAAACCGGCTTCGCCCGCGACATCGTGCTGATGAAGGCGGTGGGCATCAACCCGGTCGTGGTTCACGGCGGCGGCCCTCAGATCGGCGACCTGCTCAAGCGCCTGTCGATCGAAAGCCACTTCGTCGACGGCATGCGCGTGACCGATGCAGAAACCATGGACGTGGTGGAAATGGTGCTCGGCGGCCAGGTCAACAAGGACATCGTCAACCTGATCAACCGCCACGGCGGCAGCGCGATCGGCCTGACCGGTAAAGACGCGCAGCTGATTCGCGCGAAGAAAATGAACGTCACGCGCCAAACCCCGGACATGCTCAAGCCGGAAATCATCGACATCGGCCATGTGGGTGAAGTCGTCGGCATCAACACCGACCTGCTGAACATGCTGGTGAAAGGCGATTTCATTCCGGTGATTGCGCCGATTGGCGTGGGCGCGGATGGCGAGTCGTACAACATCAACGCCGATCTGGTGGCAGGCAAGGTCGCTGAAGCCTTGAAGGCTGAAAAGCTGATGCTGCTGACCAACATTGCCGGCTTGATGGACAAGGAAGGCAAAGTGCTGACCGGCCTGACCACCGAGCAGGTGAATAGCTTGATTGCCGACGGCACCATCTACGGCGGGATGCTGCCGAAGATCCGCTGCGCACTGGAAGCGGTTCAGGGCGGGGTCAACACTTCGCACATCATCGACGGCCGTGTGCCGAATGCCGTGCTGCTGGAGATCTTCACCGATACCGGCGTCGGCACGCTGATCAGCAATCGCAAGCGTCACTGATTGCGGCTGCAAAAAGCCCCACCCGGCTCACTGCCGGGTGGGGCTTTTTTATAGCCGCGTTTTAGCGGCGTCCAACAGCGGTGATCACCGACCTAGCAACTTCTGCAGCCGCGCTCGATCTTGCGCAAACTCGGCCTCGGCCTGGGTTCGCGCCGTCTGATAGCGCAGGATGTCGACTTTCAGGTTCTGCTGCTGATCACGCAGATCATCCATCTGATCCAGCAGCGTCTTCGGCACCGGGTGCCCTGCCCGCTCTTGATCAGCTGCCTGTGTCTGCAGCATGCCTTGCTGGGTAACGAGATTCTGGATATTGCCTTGCGCCACAACGATCAGGCCATCGAGTTCGGCGAGTCGACGACTCTTCGCCCGGTCGACGTCCTCAACGCTGCTGTACAGCCGCAGCAGATGCGCATCGGCATCGGATTGCAGCTTGGCGGCCTGGGCATCACGCAACTCATCGGCGGACGGTGCAGGCGGTATGGTCTGCACCACGCGGCCGCGCTGATTGAGCACTTCATAACCCTTGCCGACGTACTCCGGCGGCACGCCTTGACGATCGAGCACGGTTACGCCGCGACTGTCGACGTAGCGATACAGCACGATGCCCGGCGCGTCGTCCGCATGAACGCTCGCGATGCAACCCAAACCCAGCGACAGACAAAAACCCAACGTGCCCAGCTTGAGCATAACCGCATCCTTTTGGAGGCTCAGATTCCGTATTGAGCCCGGTACGCTTCGACGGCAGGCAAATGCTGCTTGAGCTGCGGATCGTCGGCCAGAAACTCCAGCACTTGATTCAACGACACGATGCTCACCACCGGAATGCCGAAATCACGCTCGACTTCCTGAATGGCAGACAGTTCGCCGTTGCCGCGCTCCTGGCGGTTCAACGCGATCAGCACGCCGGCAGCGTTCGCGCTCTGGGCCTGAATGATCTGCATGACTTCGCGAATGGCGGTGCCTGCGGTGATCACATCGTCGATGATCAGCACATTGCCGGTCAACGGCGCACCTACCAGGCTGCCGCCTTCGCCATGGGCCTTCGCCTCTTTGCGGTTGAAGCACCAAGGGAGATCGAGGCTGTGATGCTCGGCAAGGGCCACGGCCGTCGCCGCTGCAAGGGGAATACCCTTGTACGCCGGGCCGAACAGAACATCGAAGGAGATACCGCTTTCAACGACAGCGGCGGCGTAGAACTTGCCCAGCTGAGCAAGAGCGGAACCGCTGTTGAAAAGACCGGCATTGAAGAAGTAAGGACTGGTGCGTCCAGACTTCAAAGTGAACTCACCGAAGCGCAAAACTCCGCGATCGATGGCAAAACGAATGAAATCGCGTTGATACGCCTGCATGAAAAAAGCCCCGAATACCACGGATTTAGCTAATTAGGTAGAGCTCGGGTATCATACACGCACGTGATTTTTGGGGCCATTTATGCGGATCATCAGTGTGAACGTTAATGGTATTCAGGCTGCAGTCGAGCGTGGTTTGCTCAGTTGGCTGCAAGCCCAGAATGCCGACGTCATCTGCCTTCAGGACACCCGCGCCTCCGCCTTTGAACTGGACGACCCAGCCTTCCAACTGGACGGCTACTTCCTATATGCCTGCGAAGCCGAAGTGCCAGCCCAGGGTGGCGTGGCGCTTTACTCGCGGCTGCAACCGAAGGCGGTCATCAACGGTCTTGGTTTCGAGACGGCTGACCGTTACGGGCGTTACCTGCAGGCAGATTTCGACAAAGTCAGTATCGCGACCTTGCTGCTTCCTTCCGGGATGAACGGCGATGAAGACTTGAATCAGAAATTCAAGCTCATGGACGATTTCGGCAAGTACCTCGACAAGCAGCGGCGCAAACGTCGCGAGTACATTTACTGTGGCTCGCTGTACGTGGCGCAACAGAAGCTGGACATCAAAAACTGGCGCGACAGCCAGCAATCTCCAGGCTTTCTGGCACCAGAGCGTGCGTGGATGGACGAGATCGTTGGCAACATGGGTTATGTCGATGCCCTGCGCGAAGTCAGCCGCGAAGGCGATCAGTACAGCTGGTGGCCCGATAACGAACAGGCCGAGATGCTCAATCTGGGCTGGCGCTTCGATTATCAGTTGCTGACCCCGGGCCTGCGCCGTTTCGTACGCAGTGCACGCCTTCCACGCCAGCCGCGCTTCTCGCAACATGCGCCACTGATCGTGGACTACGACTGGACGCTCACTATCTGACGTTCAGTTGCTCAAAAAAAAGCCGACGTGAAGTCGGCTTTTTTTTGTCCGCAGATCAGGCCATCGCCAGATCTCTGGAAGCGCTTACTTCAGCAACCGCCAGGTGAACGGATAGCGGTAGGCGACGCCGTCATTGACCTTCACGCCCGCGATGATCGTCAGCACCAGCGCGCCGACGCCCACCAGCATCAACAGCGGAAAGCCGATGATCACCACCATCAGCAAAAAACAGATCATCGCGGCAATGGCGACGGTGATCTGAAAATTGAGGGCTTCCTTGCCTTGAGCATCGATGTACGGATCAACTTCTTTCTTGAGCTGCCAGACGATCAGCGGCCCCAGCAAATTGCCGAACGGAAAGATCAGGCCGAAAAACGCCGCGAAGTGGCACAGCATTGCCCACTGACGGACTTCTTTACTCGGCGTTGGCAACGGCGACTGACTCTCGATCATCATGCTTTCCCTGTTTTGATGTAGTGCTCTCACGCAATGGAAACCGATCAGTCGGCCAGTGCCGACTGCTGCAGTTCGAAGATTTCGTTCATGCCTTTTTGAGCCAGTGCCAGCATCGCGTTCAGGTCTTCAGGCTGAAACGGCGCCCCCTCGGCTGTGCCTTGCACTTCGATGAAACCGCCCGCGCTGGTCATGACCACGTTGAGGTCAGTCTCGGCCGCGGAGTCTTCAAGGTAATCCAGGTCCAGCACCGGCTCGCCCTGATACATGCCCACTGACACTGCCGCGATCATCTGTTTCAGCGGATCGCCGCCCCTGAGGCCGCCACGCTTTTTGATGGACTTCAGCGCGTCGATCAGCGCGACCATGGAGCCGGTGATCGACGCAGTGCGCGTCCCGCCGTCCGCCTGGATGACATCGCAGTCGACGTACAAGGTGATTTCACCCAGCTTGGACATGTCCAGTGCCGCGCGCAGCGAGCGACCGATCAGGCGCTGGATCTCGAGGGTACGGCCGCCTTGCTTGCCACGACTGGCTTCGCGCTGGTTACGCTCGCCGGTGGCGCGAGGCAGCATGCCGTATTCAGCTGTCAACCAGCCCTGGCCCTGCCCCTTGAGAAAGCGCGGAACGCCGTTTTCAACGCTGACGGTGCAGATCACCTTGGTATCACCGAACTCGACCAGCACAGAACCCTCGGCGTGCTTGGTGTAGTTGCGGGTGATGCGGATCGGGCGAAGCTGATCGGCAGCGCGACCACTTGGACGTTTCATCTGGGATACCTGTACTGGGAGACGGAAAACGGTCTGCATTATAGAGGTGCAGGCACGGCTTGGGACATCTAATGACGTATTGCTCACAACGGGCGCTGCAGGTTTGCGCTGCCAGACAGCACGATTACAACGCCGCGCATCGCTTGCGACAATGCCACATTTGGGCGCACACCCTGCACTGAGCTACAATCCTGCGCCTTTATAGCCAGTCGTTTCCCGACGATACTTTGCCGGGGATTCATCCCGGACCGGCTGTCCGCAATCGCCTGAATTTATAGAGGTACTTCCCATGGTGCACAGCATGACGGCTTTTGCCCGCGCTGAACGAGCCGGCCCACAAGGCACGCTGAGCTGGGAAATGCGCTCGGTCAATCACCGTTACCTCGAACCTCACCTGCGCCTGCCGGAATCATTTCGTGACCTCGAAGGCGCCGTGCGCGAGGCGCTGCGCCAGGGCCTTTCCCGAGGCAAGGTCGAATGCACCCTGCGCTTCACCGAAGAGACCGCAGGCAAACCGCTGCAGGTTGACCGCGAACGCGCCGGGCAACTGGTCGCGGCAGCGGAGATCGTCGCCAGCCTGATCAGTCAGCCCGCCGCGCTGAATCCGCTCGAAGTGCTGGCCTGGCCCGGTGTTCTGGTGGCCGATGCTGCCGACCCTCAAGCGCTGAACAACGACGCCCTGGCCCTGTTTAACGAGGCGCTCGATGAGCTCAAGGCTGGTCGCGCCCGCGAAGGCGCCGATCTGGCCAGGCTTCTCGACGAACGGCTCACCGCGATCAAGACTGAAGTCGCGACCTTGCGTACGCTCGTGCCGCAAATGCTCGCCGCCCAGCGCCAAAAGGTGCTCGATCGCTTTGCCGACATGAAGGCCGAGCTCGATCCGCAGCGCCTGGAACAGGAAATGGTCCTGCTGGCGCAAAAAAGTGACGTCGCCGAAGAACTCGACCGCCTGAGCACGCACGTCACTGAAGTGCGCCGCGTACTCAAGGCCGGCGGGCAAGCCGGGCGCCGGCTGGATTTCCTGATGCAGGAGCTCAACCGCGAAGCCAACACACTGGGCTCCAAAGCCTTTGACCCTCGAAGCACGCAAGCCGCCGTCAACCTCAAAGTGTTGATCGAGCAGATGCGCGAACAAGTGCAGAACATTGAGTAAGGCCACCTCCGACATGACCCACAGCACCGGCACCCTGTACATCATTTCCGCCCCATCGGGCGCGGGCAAGACCAGTCTGGTCAACGCCCTGATCAACGCTCAGCCGCAGATCCGCGTGTCGGTGTCCCACACCACCCGGGCCATGCGTCCGGGCGAAGTGGACGGCGTGAACTACCACTTCGTCGATCGCGCCGAATTCGTGCGCATGATCGAGCACGGCGATTTTCTCGAACAGGCTGAAGTCTTCGGCAATATGTACGGGACCTCGCAGAGCCGTTTGCAGCAGACGCTGGACGAAGGTCATGACCTGATTCTGGAGATCGACTGGCAAGGCGCCGAGCAGGTTCGCAAACTGATGCCCCGCGCGCGCTCGATCTTCATTCTGCCGCCAACGCAGCAAGCGCTGCGCCAGCGCCTGACCAATCGGGGTCAGGACACCGACGAGATTATCGAAGGCCGCATGCGCGAAGCCGTCAGCGAGATGAGTCACTACGCCGAATACGATTACATTGTGATCAACGACGATTTCGCCACGGCGCTCGAAGACCTGAAAGCGATCTTCCGCGCCAACTTGCTGAGCCAGGAGCACCAACAGCAGCGCCACACCGAGCTGTTGGCTCAACTGCTGGCCTGACCGGTTCTTAGGCAGCAAAACCGATCCATTCAAAATCAGCGCTTCCCTAAACGCTGGTGATTTTTTAGACTGTCGAGTCCGCTCGCCCATTCGGGCACCGCGCATATCGCATTTGCTACGAGGAATACCCATGGCCCGCGTGACCGTTGAAGACTGCCTAGAACACGTAGATAACCGTTTTGAGCTGGTCATGCTCGCCACCAAGCGCTCGCGTCAACTGGCGACCGGTGGCAAAGAGCCAAAGCTGGCATGGGAAAACGACAAGCCTACCGTAGTGGCCCTGCGTGAAATCGCTGCAGGCCTGATGGATTACGCTGTTATCGCAGAAGCCGAAATCGTTGAAGATGAACCACTGTTCGCCGCATTCGAGGACGAGTCCAGCGAGGCCGTCTAAGCCTATGCCTGGTCGACGTAGCAAGGCGCAGGGTCACAGCCTTCGGCAAGGAGATTTATCTTGCCGAGCATAGACGCCCTCGCCGATCGCCTCTCGACCTACCTCGGCGCAGACCAGGTCAATCTGGTCCGCCGGGCGTACTTCTACGCCGAACAAGCCCACGACGGCCAACGCCGTCGCAGCGGCGAAGCCTACGTCACGCATCCGCTGGCGGTGGCCAATATTCTTGCCGACATGCACATGGACCATCAGAGCCTGATGGCCGCCATGCTGCATGACGTGATCGAAGACACCGGCATCGCCAAAGAAGCGCTTTGTGCACAGTTTGGCGAAACGGTGGCCGAACTGGTCGACGGGGTCAGCAAACTGACCCAGATGAACTTCGAGACCAAAGCCGAAGCTCAGGCCGAGAACTT
>LIDZ01014720.1_pt1 | contig 25850 bp, 27 predicted proteins | sample 644651 | NCBI WGS metagenome assembly LIDZ01 (sample SAMN03856242, study PRJNA289617) | food metagenome | isolation source: wine grapes on drying loft during traditional withering process | host: Vitis vinifera cv. Corvina | place: Italy: Gargagnago di S. Ambrogio di Valpolicella | collected 2014-01 | reverse complement strand
TCACACCCGCCGCTTCAGTACCCAGGCCCGATGGCAGCGCCGGCAGAGGGTACAGGCCGCTACGGAAATAGGTGTCGATGTAGTTGAGACCGATGGCCTCGTTGCGCACACGCACTTCGAGCGGGCCGGGTTCGGCTGGTTGAAAATCGACGAACTCAAGTACTTCCGGGCCGCCGTGGGCGCTGAACTGGATACGTGTGGCCATCTGCATTCTCCTGTGCGATTGGGGACTGATCCCCTATCGGACGCCTTTGTAAGACCGACGTCAACTGTAGCGCACCATGGCAGGGTGTTATGCTAGCCGCCGATTTTGCCGGAGCCCGCAGGTTAGCCACAGGCGCGACGGCACTCACCCCGTCTATTGGTGACCGCATGACTACCCGCACCGAGGCCGTCAAGGCTTATCTGCTCGACCTGCAAGACCGCATCTGCACTGCCCTGCAAGAGGAAGACGGCGGCGGCCGTTTTGTCGAGGATGCCTGGGTGCGCGAAGCCGGTGGAGGTGGGCGCACGCGGGTCATGGATAACGGCGTGCTCATCGAAAAAGGCGGCGTGAATTTCTCCCACGTGTTCGGCAGCGGTTTGCCCCCTTCGGCCAGTGCCCACCGTCCGGAACTGGCCGGCCGCGGCTTCGAGGCGCTGGGCGTGTCATTGGTCATCCACCCCCATAACCCCCATGTGCCGACCTCTCACGCCAACGTCCGGTTTTTTATTGCCGAAAAAGAAGGCGAAGAGCCGGTATGGTGGTTTGGCGGCGGTTTTGACCTCACGCCCTACTACGCCAATGAGGAAGACTGCGTGCATTGGCACCGCGTGGCCGAGCGCGCCTGTGCGCCCTTCGGCGCCGAGGTGTACCCGCGCTACAAGGCCTGGTGCGACCGCTACTTCCATATCAAGCATCGCAACGAGCCGCGTGGTATCGGCGGGCTGTTTTTCGACGATCTCAACGAGTGGGATTTCGATACCAGCTTTGCGTTCATGCGCGCCATCGGCGATGCCTTTATCGAAGCCTATGTACCAATCGTCCAGCGCCGCAAGGCTTTGGCGTTCAACGCGCAGCAACGTGAATTTCAAGAGTTTCGCCGCGGTCGTTACGTCGAATTCAACCTGGTCTACGACCGCGGTACGTTGTTTGGTCTGCAATCGGGCGGGCGCACCGAATCAATCCTCATGTCGCTGCCACCGCAAGTGCGCTGGGGCTACGACTGGCATGCCGAGCCGGGCAGTCCGGAAGCGCGCCTGACCGAGTATTTCTTGCAGGATCGCGATTGGCTGGCGTGATGCCGGATGTGTGTTTAACAGGCCGCCTAACAAAAATTTTCAGGAAGACTTGAATGGACCAGTACGTCGTATTTGGTAACCCGATCGGCCATAGCAAATCGCCCGCCATTCACAAGCTGTTTGCCGAGCAGACTGGCGAGCAGCTGGAATATGGCGCCTTGCTGGCGCCACTCGAGGACTTCGCCAACTGCGCGCTGGGCTTTTTCAAGCAGGGCCGCGGGGCTAATGTCACCGTGCCGTTCAAGGAAGACGCGTTTCGCCTGTGTGACGTTTTGACCGATCGCGCCCGCCGCGCTGGCGCGGTGAACATGCTGACGCGTCTGGATAACGGCGGCTTGCGCGGTGATAACACCGATGGCCTGGGTTTGGTGCGCGACCTGCTCGGCAATGTCGGCATCACGCTTACCGGCAAGCGGATCCTGTTGCTGGGGGCTGGCGGTGCGGTGCGTGGGGTAATCGAGTCGTTGCTGGGGCAACAGCCATCGTCGCTCATCATTGCTAACCGTACTGTCGACAAGGCCGAGCAACTGGCGCAAATCTTTGCCGAGCTGGGCCCGGTGGCGGCCAGCGGTTTCGATTGGCTGGAAGAGTCGGTCGATATCATTATCAATGCCACCTCGGCGAGCCTGGCGGGCGAGCTGCCGCCCATTTCAAGCAGCTTGATCGAACCGGGCAAAACCGTTTGCTATGACATGATGTACGGCAAGGAGCCTACCCCGTTCTGCTGCTGGGCTACAGAGCACGGCGCGGCGTTGTCTGTGGATGGTTTTGGCATGCTGGTGGAACAGGCAGCGGTCGCGTTCACCTACTGGCGTGGGGTTGAGGTAGATACCAAGCCGGTACTTAGCCAGCTGCGGGCCGAGATCACCGGGTAAGAATTTGCACCTTCCCTTGTGGTAGCGGGCTGTGCCCGCGAACAGGCCTGCCAGACACACACTCTGGAGTGTCCATACCGGCCTCTTCGCGGGCAGAGCCCGCTCCCACATACCCCGCGATTACAACTTGGCCTTCACGGCCCCCAACGCATCCTTGCCATCCAGCGTCTTGACGCCATCGAGCCACTTGTCGAGCACCGCCGGATTGGCCTTGATATAGGCTTTTACTGCCGCAGCGTTGCTGATCTTCTTGTTGACCACATCAGCCATGATGCTGTTTTCCATGTCCAGGCTGAAGGTCAGGTTGTCGAGGAGCTTGGCCACACCTGGGCAGGCCTGGGCGTAACCCTTGCGGGTCAAGGTATAGACACTGCCTGCCGAGCCGAAATACTTTTCGCCGCCGGTCAGGTAATGCATCTTGAACTGCACGTTCATCGGGTGCGGGGTCCAGCCCAGAAAGGTCACGAATTCTTCGCGTTTGACCGCGCGGGACACCTGCGAGAGCATCGCCTGCTCGCTCGACTCCACCAGCTTCCAGCTGCCAAGGTCGAATTCATTTTTCTTGATGATCTCAGCCAGTGACAAGTTGGCCGGGGCCCCCGAGCCGATGCCGTAGATTTTCTTGTCGAACTTGTCGGCAAACTTGGCCAGGTCGGCAAAGTCGTGCACGCCCGCGTTGTAGACATAGTCGGGCACCGCGAGGGTGAACTCGGTACCTTCCAGATTCTTGGTCAGCTGCACCACATCACCGTTGGCGATGAACTTGTCATAGAAGCCTTGCTGCGCGGGCATCCAGTTACCCATGAAGACATCCAGCTGACCATCTTTGAGGCCGCCGTACGCGATCGGTACCGCCAGGCTGTCGACCTTGGTCTTGTAGCCCATGCCTTCCAGCAAAAAGCTGGTGATGGCGTTGGTTGCAGCAATATCGCTCCAACCCGGATCAGCCAGCCTCACCGTGCTGCAACTCTGTTCGGCGGCGTAGCTGCCAGCACTGCCCAAGGCGATGACACTGGCGGTGACCATTGCAGATATCTTCATCAAACTTCCCCTATGTGGTGTGAGTGACGTGCAGTTGGCAGTACGGCTGTCAGAGTGGTTGTGGATAACGCGCCTTGCGCTCCAGATCATCGAGGTCGATGTGATTGCGCATGTACTGCTGGCTGGCGTCGGTGAATGGCTGGTGATCCCAGCTCTTGAGTGTGCCGTGGGTCAGCGCCTGGGCCACGAACCGCCGGCGGCGCTGGCTCGCCAAGACTTGTTGGCGAATGGCCGGGACGTCCCATTTGGCCCGTGACTCGGCCAAAAACGCCGTGAACAGATCATGGTGCTCAGCTGCTTGGCTCAGGTCTTCGCGCTCATGCGGGTCGTTGCCGACGTGGTAGAGCAGACAGGGGTCATCTTCGCTGTAGATGAACTTCCAGGGGCCGCGGCGGATCATCATCAACGGGCCGACCGTGCCTTCGGCCATGTATTCACCGAATACCTCATCGTGTGCACCTGTGCCGGTCAGATGGCCGACGAACGAGCGGCCGTCCAGTGGCAGGCCAGGCTCCACTGAGCCGCCGGCCAGCTCGACCAGGGTTGGCAGCAGGTCGGCGGTCGATACCGACGCCTTGACCCGCCCGGCCTTGAACTGGCCAGGCGCGCAGACCAGCAGCGGCACCCGCGCCGACATCTCGAACCAGTGCATTTTGTACCAGAGGCCGCGCTCGCCGAGCATGTCACCATGGTCACCAGAGAAAATGATGATGGTGTCGTCCATCAGCCCGGTTTCTTCCAGGGTCTGCAAGAGCTTGCCGACGTTGCTGTCGACGTAGCTGCATGCGCCGAAATAAGCCCGGCGGGCATCGCTGATCTTGTGCTCGGGCAGCGGCTTGTCCCACAGGTCATAGACCTTGAGCAGGCGTCGGGAATGGGGGTCGAGCTCGTCTTGGCCGGGTACGTTTTGCGGCAGCGGAATATCGGTGTCGGCGTAAAGATCCCAGAACGGCTTGGGGATGGTGTACGGGTCGTGGGGGTGGGTCATCGACACGGTCAGGCAGAACGGCTGATCGCCGTCTTCACGGATGCGGTCGTAGAGGTATTGCTGGGCCTTGAAGACGACCTCTTCATCGAAATCCAGCTGGTTGGTGCGTACGCAGGGGCCGGCCTGCAGCACTGACGCCATGTTGTGGTACCACGTGGGGCGCACGTCGGGCTCGTCCCAGTTCACCGCCCAGCCATAATCGGCCGGGTAGATATCGCTGGTCAGGCGCTGTTCGTAGCCATGCAACTGGTCCGGGCCGCAGAAGTGCATCTTGCCCGACAGTGCGGTGTGGTAGCCCAGGCGGCGCAGGTAATGGGCGTAGGTGGGCACATCGCCGGCAAAGTCGGCAGCGTTGTCGTAGGCGCCGATCTTGCTGGGTAGCTGGCCACTCACCAGGGTAAAGCGCGAAGGCGCACACAGTGGGCTGTTGCAGTAGGCCGACTCGAACACCACGCCGGTTTCGGCGAGGCGGCTAAGGTGCGGCATTTTGATCGGGGATGGGGCGTAAAATGGCAGCATCGGCGCGGCCATTTGATCGGCCATGATGAAAAGGATGTTTTTGCGCTTCATGGGCAGGCGTCGCTCCATTGGGACTATTTATGCAATAGTGGCGGTTATGCGATATCGCTTGCTATCAGCATGACGGCCCAGCCCCAATGCGGTAAAGCCCATACGAGACAATGACTAGGATAAGCACCGCTTATGTTTGAAAGCCTCGGCAGCTTGTCGTTGGACTTGCTACGCGCCTTTGAGGCCGCCGCGCGGCACCGCAGTTTTACTGCCGCCGCGCAAGAGCTGGGCACCACCCAGCCTGCGGTCAGCCAGCAGATCAAGCGCCTCGAAGAGCAACTGGCGACTCGTTTGTTCGATCGGGTTTACCGGGGCATCGAGCTCACCGATGCGGGCGGCCTGCTGTTTGAACAAGTGCAACTCGGCTTGCTCAACATCGATGCCTGTTTGCATCGGATTACCGCCCAGTCGCAGCATGAGGTCCTGCAGGTTTCCACCGATTTTGCCTTCGCGGCGTACTGGCTGATGCCGCGCCTGCATCGTTTTCACCAGCTTTATCCACAGGTGGACGTGAGCCTGGTCACCAGTGAACGTAGCTATGCGATGCTGCGTAGCGACATCGACGTGGCGATTCTTTTTGGTGACGGCCGTTTCAATCAAGGTGACAGCCATTGGCTGTTCGGCGAAGAAGTCTTCCCGGTGTGCAGCCCCAAGCTGATCGAAGGTCGCACTGCGCCCCTGTCCCTGGAAGCATTGTGCGATTTGCCGCTGCTGCACCTGCGCGGCGAAACCAGCCATCACTGGTTTGACTGGACCGGGCTGTTTCGTGCGCTGCAAATCCCCAGTGCGCCCGCCCCTGGCCAGTTGCGTTTCGACAACTACACACTGCTTATCCAGGCGGCCATTGCCGGCCAGGGCGTGGCCATCGGATGGCGCCACCTGGTAGACGCCCTGCTCGACCAAGGTCTGCTGTGCCGCCCGGTGATCGAAACGGCCCGCTCGCCTATGGGTTACCACGTGGTGCTGCCCCAGCGTAAGCGCCGCAGCGCGATGAGCGACCGATTTGTGGAGTGGCTGCGTGAAGAACAGGTGGGTGGGCAGTGGTTGAGGATTGATTCGTAGGGCATGTTTCTTTGCGCCGCTCCCTATGGGAGCGGGCTCTGCCCTGAAAAGAGGCCTGTGGCTTGAACTCAGTTCAGCACACCGCTGAGGATTTCGTAAACCAGGCCGCTGCCAATGGCGACCAGCACGATATCGCTGCCAACCCGGCGCCATTGGTAGCCGTCATAGCGCGGCAAATGGCGAAGGGCCTCTTGATCGAGGGCGCGACCATAGCCGCGCGGCAACGGATGGCCGCGCTCCAGATGCAGATTTGGCGGCAGCGGGTTCCCGCGACCAAAGCTTTCACGGTGTTGCGAGATGGTCTGGCGTACAGGGCCGAAATCCTGTGGAGGCCGCCCGCCACCGTGATCTGCCTGCCCTCGGTTGGCTTGCCCGTTGCCATTGTTGTCACTTGGGCGGCCCTGCTGATCCTGGCCGCGGCCTTGGTCCTGGTGCTGCTGGCCTTGGCCTTGGCCTTGTGGCCCTTGCTGATGCTGCCCGCCGCCCTGGCCACGGTCATCCTGTCCAGGCGCCGCTTGCAGCAAGGGTGTGACACCGACCAGCATGATGCCCATGGCAGCGATCAGCGGTTTTGGCAATTTCATCAGATGTATCCTCATCCATTCACAGCAAAAAGGGAGGTCGCGCAGTGGCTGACCTCCCTCTGTTCTTGCTGATTAGTCCCTGAAAGAGGGGGCTAATTCCTTTGTATCAATTACTTTACCCTTGGTTGACGCGGGCTTTACGCACGCCGTCTGCCAGGTCTTGGCACAGGCTCAATACGTCTTCGATGGCCTGGCCCGGGCTGGTCGCTTTAGCCACTTTGTCCACGAATGCCGAGCCCACCACCACACCGTCGGCCAAGCGCGCGATGGCAGCGGCTTGCTCTGGCGTGCGGATACCGAAACCCACGCTGATCGGCAGATCGGTGTGGCGGCGCAGGCGTTCGATAGCGCTGCTGACCTGATCACTGGTCGCCGAACCTGCACCGGTCACGCCTGCCACCGATACGTAGTAGACAAAACCAGAGCTGCGTTCCAGTACCGTCGGCAGGCGCATGTCGTCGGTAGTGGGGGTGGTCAGGCGAATGAAGTCGATTCCGGCAGCCTGCGCCGGGGTGGCCAGTTCGGCGTCATGCTCGGGCGGCAGATCGACGATGATCAAGCCATCGACGCCGGCGGCGTGGGCTTGTGCGACAAAGGCCTCGACGCCGTAGCGGTGAATCGGGTTGTAGTAGCCCATCAAGACGATCGGGGTGGTGGTGTTGTCGATGCGAAACTCACGAACCATCTGCAGGGTCTTGGCCAAGGTATGGCCGGCTTCCAGCGCCCGTAGCGTCGACAGCTGAATGGCGATGCCATCGGCCATCGGGTCGGTGAACGGCATGCCCAGCTCGATCACGTCGGCGCCTGCGGCCGGCAAGCCCTTGAGGATCGCCAGCGAAGCGTCGTAGCCCGGATCGCCGGCAGTCACAAAGGTCACCAGCGCGGCGCGGCCTTCAGCCTTGAGGTCGGCGAAGCGTTGTTCGAGGCGGCTCATACCGATTTCTCCTGAGTGGCAGCCATGTGGTTCATCACCGTTTGCATGTCTTTGTCGCCGCGGCCCGAGAGGCACACGACCATCAGGTGATCCTTTGGCAGATGCGGTGCGCGCTTGATGACTTCAGCCAAAGCGTGGGCGGTCTCCAGTGCCGGGATGATGCCTTCGAGGCGGCAGGTGGCGTGGAACGCGGCCAGGGCTTCGTCATCGGTGATGCTGGTGTAGTTGACGCGTTTGATCTCGTGCAACCAGGCGTGCTCGGGGCCGATACCAGGGTAGTCGAGGCCGGCTGAAATCGAGTGGGCGTCGGTGATCTGGCCGTCGTTGTCTTGCAGCAGATAGGTACGGTTACCGTGCAGTACGCCGGGTACGCCGCCGTTAAGGCTGGCCGCGTGTTTGCCTGAGTCGACACCATGGCCGGCCGCCTCGACGCCGATTATTTCAACGCTGGCGTCATCCAGAAACGGGTGAAACAGGCCCATGGCATTGGAGCCACCGCCCACGCATGCCACCAGGCTATCGGGCAGACGGCCTTCTTTGGCGAGCATCTGTTCTTTGGTTTCTTTGCCGATGATCGACTGGAAATCGCGGACCATGGCTGGGTAAGGGTGCGGGCCGGCCACGGTGCCGATCAGGTAAAAGGTGTCTTCGACGTTGGTGACCCAGTCACGCAGCGCGTCGTTCATGGCGTCCTTGAGGGTGCCGGTGCCCGAGGTGACAGGTACGATCTCGGCGCCCAGCAGCTTCATGCGGAATACGTTGGCCTGCTGGCGCTCGATGTCGGTGGCGCCCATGTAGATCACGCAGGGCAATCCGAAGCGCGCTGCGACAGTAGCGGTGGCCACGCCGTGCATGCCGGCGCCCGTTTCAGCGATCAGGCGCTTTTTGCCCATACGCTTGGCCAGCAATACTTGGCCGATGCAGTTGTTCACCTTGTGGGCGCCGGTATGGTTGAGCTCTTCGCGTTTGAAGAAGATTTTGGCCCCGCCCAGGTGGTCAGTCAGGCGCTCGGCGAAATACAGCGGGTTGGGGCGGCCGATGTAATCGCGCTGGAAGTACGCCAACTGCTCGAGAAACTCGGGGTCTGCCTTGGCCGCTTCGTATTCGCGGGCCAGGTCGAGTACCAGTGGCATCAGGGTTTCAGCGACATAGCGGCCGCCGAAAGCGCCAAACAGGCCATTGGCGTCGGGGCCGCTGCGAAAGTTGGTCTGGGTCATGGAACGCTCCACTGAACTTGAAAGGCTTTGAGACAAAAATGTCGATGGACCTACTCTAGCCATCCCGCGAGCAGATGAAAACCGATAAGATTGCACTAACCTGTCAGGAAATCTCACACAAGATCATGGCCAACGAACTCCCTCCCCTCAATGCCTTGCGGGCATTTGAAGCTGCTGCCCGGCTAAACAGCGTTAGCCTGGCGGGCGAACAGCTGCATGTGACGCACGGAGCTATCAGTCGGCAGATAAAAGTACTCGAAGAGCACTTGGGTATCAGCTTGTTCAGCAAGGATGGTCGTGGCATTAAACTCACAGATGCAGGGGTGCGCCTGCGCGATGCCAGCAGCGAAGTGTTCGATCGGTTGCGCAGCGTGTGCGGCGAAATCAGCCGGGGCAGTAGCGATGCACCCTTTGTGCTGGGCTGTTCCGGGAGCTTGCTGGCGCGATGGTTTATCCCGCGGCTGGGGCGCTTGAATGCCGACCTGCCGGATTTGCGCCTGCATCTGTCGGCAGGTGAGGGCGATCTGGACCCGCGAAGACCGGGGCTTGATGCCTTGCTGGTATTTGCCGAGCCCCCCTGGCCTGCGGACATGCAGGTGTTCGAGCTGGCCAGTGAACGTATCGGGCCTGTGGTGAGCCCAAGGTTTGCAGGGTTTCAACGATTGTCCCGAGCGCCGGTGACAGCGTTGCAGCATGAGACGCTGCTGCAGACCACTTCACGTTTGCAGGCATGGCCGAGCTGGGCGAAACAGAACGGGATAGATGTACAGGCGCTGCAGTACGGGCAAGCTTTCGAGCATCTGTATTATTTGCTGGAGGCGGCGGTTGCCGGCCTTGGGATCGCCATCGCGCCGGAGCCATTGGTGGCGGATGACCTGAGCGCAGGACGCTTGGCTGCACCATGGGGCTTCAGCGAAACCCCGGCGCGGCTGGCACTGTGGGTGCCACGCCGCGCCGCGGATGCCCGGGCCCGGCAATTGGCGCATTGGCTCAAAGCCGAATTGCACCAGTAAGCCATGGGTGGATTCAGAGCTCCCTCCGCTGGCAAACCTTGCCCCTGAGAATAAACTGCTCAGAAGCACAGCTTGCCGGCGGACAGGCCCTTCGCATCAGCGCGTGATTGGAGCGATGCGCTGATGCCCGTCCCAGAGCGGTATCAGTCGCGCTTGGTGATCAGGTAAGCGGCCAGCAGGCCCAGTGCGCCAACGGCGACGCCAGCGGTGGTCCATGGGTGCTCTTGCGCGTAATCGCGGGTAGCAACGCTGGTTTCGCGGGTCTTTACTTTGACTTCTTCATACACGTCGCTGAGCAGGTGACGGGAGTGCTTCAGTGCGTTCTCAGCGTTGGCCTTGAGCGCCTTGAGGGTTTTGAGAGACTCGCCAGACGCGTCCTCTTTAAGGCTCTCCAACGACTTGAGCAGGCTTTCGATTTCGGCTTCCATGCTTTGCAGCGAGGCTTTGCGTAGCGAAGTATTGGCCATGGTGTCTTCTCCTTAGGGATGAATAGCGGTGTAAGTTTCCGACTGCGCGCTGTGCAGAAAGTGCAGTGCGGCTGAACTTTTCATGAGAATTTCCCCACAGAGGTACAAGACCACAGCGCTGCTACGCTGAAATCACACCACTGAGGAGATCCACCATGAGCGAACATCACACCTACAAGAAAATCGAACTCGTTGGTTCGTCGCCTACCAGCATCGAGGATGCCATCAACAACGCACTCGCTGAAGCCAGCAAGAGCGTCAAGCATCTGGAATGGTTCGAAGTCACTGAAACCCGCGGCCACATTGAGGGCGGGCGAGTTGCGCACTTCCAGGTCACGTTGAAAGTCGGCTTCCGTATCGAACACAGCTGATCCGACGTTTCCTACGGCCGGCTCGGACCTTTCTTGCTGGCCGATGTGGGATTATTCGGCTACAAGTAGCGGGCGCTCACCAGTTTCGGTGAGCGCCCATTTTGTTGAATTGACCAGGGAAAGTGATCGATGAAGAAGTTTTTGTTGGCTGTAGGCTTGCTCAGTGTCGCCAGCGGCGCTTTCGCGGCAGGCAAATCCTGTGACGACCTCAAGGGTGAGATCGACGCCAAGATCAAAGCCAAGGGTGCCTCAGGGTACTCGCTGGATGTGGTCGATAAAGGCACGGCATCCGGGGCCCAGGTCGTAGGCACCTGCGAGGCGGGTAGCAAAGAGATCGTTTACAAGAAGGGTTGATGCGTGAAGATTGAAAAAAAGCCGGCGGTGATGCCGGCTTTTTGCTGTCTGCGGGGTTTGGCGCTTGGACGGCGGGCCTCTTCGAGCCAGCCCTTGGGCTCCCACATGTGACGCCATGGGCCGACTGCATTTTGCAGGAGTAGAACTCGCTCGCGAAAAGGCCCTACGCATTGCCGGGTACCGTCAGCCCTTGACTGCTTGCGCCAGCAGCTCGAACGAGCGAAGGCGGTCGGCATGTTCGTACAGATCACAGGTGAAGATCAGCTCGTCTGCTTGCGTCTGTTCGAGCAGCACCTCAAGTTTGCCACGCACTTTGGCCGGGCCGCCGATCATTGCCAGACCCAGAAAACTGGCGACTGCCTCGCGTTCATGGGGCAGCCATAGGCCGTCCATCGATTCCACCGGTGGCTGCTGCATCAGGCTCTGGCCACGCATCAGGTTGAGGATGCGCCGGTACATCGAGGTCGCTAGGTAGTCGGCCCGCTCGTCGGTGTCCGCCACCGCCAACGGCACGCCGAGCATCACGTAGGGCTTTTCGAGCACGGCCGAGGGTTGGAAGTGATTGCGATAGGTGCGGATCGCTTCATGCACATAACGCGGGGCAAAATGCGAGGCAAAGGCGTACGGCAAGCCGCGCATGCCGGCCAGTTGCGCGCTGAAAAGGCTCGAGCCCAGCAACCAGACAGGTACGTTGGTGTCGGTGCCTGGCACGGCAATGACCTTTTGCTCAGGAAAGCGCGGGCCTAGGTATTCAATCAGCTCGGCCACATCGTCTGGAAAATCGTCGGCACTGCCGGAGCGTTCACGGCGCAATGCACGGGCGGTCATCTGGTCCGAACCCGGCGCACGGCCAAGGCCAAGGTCGATACGCCCAGGGTAAAGGCTTTCCAACGTACCGAACTGCTCGGCAATGACCAGGGGTGCATGGTTGGGCAGCATGATGCCGCCGCTGCCGACACGAATGGTCGAGGTGCCACCTGCCAGGTAACCCAGCAACACCGAGGTCGCCGAGCTGGCGATGCCATCCATGTTGTGGTGCTCGGCCACCCAAAAGCGGTTGTAGCCCAAGCGCTCGACGTGTTGTGCCAGGTCCAGCGAATTGCGCAGCGATTGCGCTGTGCCCTTGTCGGCGCGCACGGGCACCAGGTCGAGGGTAGAAATCTTGATATCGGCGAGTCGTTTCATAGGGTTTGAACATCCTCTGCAAAGTCGGCGCAGGCGCGACGTGTAGTCGTCGTGAATGACCGCAGTGTCATTGCTCTATAATATGGGCATATCCACCTATTTCAATACCCATGTTGCAATCGATCTGAACTTGCTGCTCGTAGCCCTCTCTGACTAAAGGTCCCTGCACTGATATTTCAAGTGCGTTCCTAACGGAGGTTTCCATGAGCATTAAAAAAACTGCATCGGCAATTTGGGAAGGCGATCTAAAGGCTGGCAAAGGCCAGATTTCTACTGAAAGCGGCGCGCTGCGCAACACTCCGTACGGGTTTAATACCCGCTTCGAGGGCGTGCCCGGTACCAACCCGGAAGAGTTGATCGGTGCCGCTCATGCGGGCTGCTTCTCGATGGCGTTTTCGATGATCCTCGGTGAAGCTGGGCTGACCCCAGACCGCATCGATACCACTGCTGAAGTCACTCTGGACAAGCAGTCCGATGGTTTTGCCATCACCGCAGTGAAGCTGATTCTCAAGGCTAAGGTGCCTGGCGCCAGCACTGAGCAGTTTACCGAGCTGGCCAACAAGGCCAAGGCCGGGTGCCCGGTATCCAAGGTGCTCACCGGCGTGACCATCACGCTGGATGCGACACTGCTGCCATGACCGACATCCCTTGTGTGGCCAACGTTGCAACAGTGCGCTCGCGCAGGGGATTGCATGCAGCGCTGGCGTTGGGGCTCGCCTTTACGGCGGGCCACGCGTTGGCAGCGCCCAAGGCGTGTGAAGATCTCAAGAGCGAGATCGAGGCCAAGATCCAGGCCCAGGGCGTGAGCTCGTACACGCTGGAAATCGTCACGGCCGAAGAAGCCAAAAGTCAGGATCCGACGATGGTGGTCGGGTCCTGTAACTTTGGGCGGATGAAAATCATCTATCAAAAAAACGATCGTTAGCGCTGCGGTTGCCCAACGTCAGAACAGGCAACTTTGGCGATCGTCATCGGCTACGATGGCGCCGCTGCTGTCGTGCAATCGAGCCTCAGGCTCAATGCCCAACACCCAACCTTCCAAACGGTAACGCTCCCCAGCCTTGAAGCTCTGATACTGCACGCGCAGGTAGCAGGTGCGGTACTGCGGGTCGTTCCATCTCGCGCCGTAAGTGATTTCGTAGTCAAAGCGAATCACCAGTTCGTGGGCGCCGGGGGTTATCTGGAAGTACCTGCCATCGTTCAGGCGTTTGCCGTCCAGGCGCTCAGCCATGACCAGCTTGCCGGTCTGGGTATAAAGATCGATCCAGGCCATCTGCGGGTTGTCGGGCGGTAGCGGCGGTAACGCGCAAGCGCTCAAGACGCTGACCAGAGACAGGGGAAGCAGGTGGCGCATGGCAGACTCCGCTGGGGGTGCCGCCAGCATATCACCGTGAAGTCAGTGCCGCAGCCCACCCTGAATCAGGCCCCTTGGCATCCTGCTGGCTTGGCCTGCCCTACCATCCGGCGCTGGCCGTCATAGAGCTTGGCCCATGGCCGAAATCCCAGGCTGCCGGCCTCGAGCTGGTAGCGCTCGCCGGCTGTGAACGTCTTGAAGTTCAGGTTGAGCTGGCAGTCGCGCCACAGAATGTCGCTGTTGGGCCCGATATTGGTAGGCTCGACCGCAAACTGGTAGCGTACCTTTAGCTCGTGGCTGCCGGGCTGCACTTCGAAATAGCGCTTGTCACTCCACTCGCGGGCATCGACCTGTTCGGCGCGCAGGGTAGTGTCTGCTTTGGGCTGCAGGTCGATCCAGGCTTGGTTAGGGTCTGGCTTTGGCAGGGTACTGCAGCCGGCAACCAGCGCTAGCATGGCGCAGGCAAACAATATTTCACGCATGGCGAAACTCCGAAAAGGCAAGATGGCGCCCCGCTCGGCCTGAGCGCAGGGCTCATACAACGTGTGCAAACAGGACTACCGATGGCGCTGATGGGGCTTTTTAGTGTGGGACGTGAAAACCTTGGCTCACTGGACCGCTTTTTTCGGTCAATGGTTCCCTTGTGCCTGATCGGCGTGCTCAGCGGTTGCTCCACGCTTGGCTATTATGGGCAGCTTGCCGACGGGCAATGGCAACTGCTACGGGGGCGCCAGCCGGTGGCAGCGGTTATCGCCGACCCGCACACGACCGAGCAATTGCGCACGCGCCTTGAACGCTCCCAGGCGGCACGGGATTTCGCCAGCCAGCATCTGCACCTGCCGGACAACCGCAGCTACCGGCTGTATGTGGACATCCATCGGCCATCGGTGGTGTGGAATGTATTCGCCACAGCCGAGTTTTCCCTGAGCCCGCAGACCCACTGCTTTCCCATTGCCGGATGCGTGGCCTATCGCGGCTACTACAGGCAGGGGGCAGCCCGTGGCGCCGCCGCCTTGCAGCGCCAGCAAGGCATGGATGTATACGTCAGCGGTGTCGAAGCCTATTCGACGCTGGGCTGGTTCGATGACCCGATCATCAGCTCAATGATGACCTGGGGCGACGAACGCCTCGCTACGCTGATTTTCCACGAGCTGGCGCACCAGAATTTCTACGTAAAGAACGACACCGAATTCAATGAGTCCTATGCCACCTTTGTCGAGCAGGAAGGCACGCGGCAATGGCGAGTCGCGCTTGGGCTGGCGCCGGGGAACGGCGAGCTGACCCAGCAGATGGACCAGTTCACGCAGTTGGTGCTAGAAACCCGCGAGCGCCTGCAGCGGCTGTATGCCGAGCCTCTGGAGGCGCACGCCATGCGCGCTGGCAAAGCGGCAGAGTTCGCACGGTTACGTGAGCAGTATGAGGTGCTCAAGGCCAGCAAGTGGGGCGGCAGGGGGCGATTCGACGCCTGGGTTTACTCGCCGCTGAACAACGCCAAGCTGCTGCCGTTCGGGTTATACGATCAATACGTACCGGCGTTTGCCCAGCTGTTCAGCCAGGTTGGCGGGGACTGGCCGCAGTTCTATGCGCAGGTGCGGCGCTTGGGTGGGTTGCCGATGGCGGAGCGCAAGACGGCCTTGCAAAAGCTGATGCGCTGAGCCCCAAGGCCGATCAAGAGCAGGTTCTTCTTGTCCAGTGCTGGCCAGAGCGCAGCCATGCACTTTGAGATCAAGGCTGTGAAATCAAGGCTGGCCAGCGAAGGGTCCCGGTCAGCCTACGCAGGCTTTACTCCCGGCTGCTATCGCGGTCGAAACCTTCGGCCAGGTGCTGGTCCTTGAGCTTCACGTAATTACCCGCGGTGTAGGTGAAAAACCCTCGCTCCTTGTCGGTCAATGGCCGGGCCTGTTTGACCGGGCTGCCCACATACAAAAAGCCGCTTTCAAGACGTTTGCCCGGCGGTACAAGGCTGGCTGCACCGATGATCACCTCATCTTCGACCACTGCGCCGTCCATTACGGTGCTGCCCATGCCCACCAGAATCCGGCTGCCCAAGGTGCAGCCATGCAGCATTACTTTATGGCCGATGGTCACGTCGTCGCCGATGATCAGGGCAAAGCCATCTGGGTTGAATGGCCCCGCGTGGGTAATGTGCAGCACACTAGCGTCCTGCACGCTGGTGCGCTGGCCAATCCGGATACGGTGCATGTCGCCGCGAATCACCGTCATTGGCCATACCGAGCTATCGGCGCCCAACTCGACGTCGCCGATTACCACCGCCGAACGGTCGACGAACACCCGCTCGGCCAAGGCCGGGGTATGGTTCTGGAAGGTACGAATGGCCACGATAGATTCCTTCTTTTAGAGTGATAGCTGCGGTCGACGCCGATTGTAATTAAGATGTCCCAGTGTTTCTTCTCAGCCAAGGTGTTTAACCGTGAGCGCGAACAATCCGCTTCTGCAGTCCTACGACCTGCCTCCGTTCTCTGCGATCCGTCCAGAGCACGTACAACCGGCGATTGAACAGATCCTGGCCGACAACCGCAGTGCCATTGCCACGTTGCTGGCCTCCCAGGGCAGCGAGCCAACCTGGGCTGGCCTGGTGCTGGCCATGGACGAGCTCAACGACCGCCTGGGCGCTGCCTGGAGCCCGGTCAGCCACCTCAATGCCGTGTGCAACAGCCCCGAGCTGCGTCAGGCCTACGAAGGCTGCCTGCCAGCCCTGAGCGCCTACTCCACCGAGATGGGCCAGAATCGTCAGCTGTTCCAGGCTTTCGAAGCCTTGGCCAACGGTCCCGAAGCTGCGGGCTTCGACATCGCCCAGAAAACCATTCTGGAGCAGTCGCTGCGCGACTTCCGTTTGTCGGGTATCGATCTGCCGCCCGAGCAGCAAAAGCGCTACGCCGAAGTCCAGAGTACCTTGTCGGAGCTAGGCAGCAAATTTTCCAACCAACTGCTGGATGCCACTCAGGCCTGGACCAAGCACGTCACCGACGAGTCGACACTGGCCGGCCTGACCGACTCGGCCAAGGCGCAAATGGCCGCCGCCGCCAAGGCCAAGGACCTCGATGGCTGGTTGATCAACCTAGAGTTCCCCAGCTACTTCGCGGTGATGACCTACGCCCATGACCGTGCGCTGCGTGAAGAGGTTTACTCGGCCTATTGCACTCGCGCTTCCGACCAGGGCCCAAACGCCGGCGAGAACGATAATGGCCCGGTCATGGAACAGATCCTCGACCTGCGTCAGGAGCTGGCTGCCCTGCTGGGCTACGCCAACTTCGCCGAGCTGAGCCTGGCCACCAAGATGGCTGAATCCAGCGATCAGGTATTGAGCTTCTTGCGCGATCTGGCCAAACGCAGCAAGCCATTTGCGGTGCAAGACCTGCAACAGTTGCGCGCCTACGCTGCCGAGCAGGGTTGCCCTGATCTGCAAAGCTGGGACAGCGGTTTCTACGGCGAAAAACTTCGCGAGCAGCGATACAGCGTGTCGCAAGAAGCCTTGCGCGCGTACTTCCCGATCGACAAGGTACTGGGCGGCTTGTTCAGCATCGTCCAGCGCTTGTATGGCATCGAGATCACCGAGCAAAAAGGTTTCGATACCTGGCATCCGGATGTACGCCTGTTCGAGATCAAGGAAAACGGCCAGCATGTCGGGCGTTTCTTTTTTGATCTGTATGCCCGCGCCAACAAGCGTGGCGGTGCCTGGATGGATGGCGCCCGCGACCGTCGCCGCACCGTCGATGGCGTTCTGCAGAGCCCGGTGGCCAACCTGGTGTGCAACTTTACGCCAGCCGATGCGGGCAAGCCGGCGCTGCTCACCCACGATGAGGTCACCACCCTGTTCCACGAGTTTGGCCATGGGCTGCATCATCTGCTGACCCGGGTCGAGCATGCCGGCGTGTCGGGCATCAACGGCGTGGCCTGGGATGCGGTCGAGCTGCCGAGTCAGTTCATGGAAAACTGGTGCTGGGAGCCCGAAGGCCTGGCATTGATTTCCGGGCACTACGAAACCGGCGAGGCCCTGCCCCAGGATCTGCTGGAAAAAATGCTCGCCGCCAAGAACTTCCAGTCCGGGCTGATGATGGTGCGCCAGTTGGAGTTCTCGCTGTTCGACTTCGAAATGCACGCCACCCACGGTGACGGCCGTACCGTGGCCCAAGTGCTGGAGGGTATTCGCGACGAAGTCTCGGTCATGCGCCCGCCGGCCTATAATCGCTTCCCCAACAGTTTCGCGCACATTTTTGCCGGTGGTTACGCGGCAGGCTATTACAGCTACAAATGGGCCGAAGTGCTGTCGGCGGATGCTTTCTCGAAGTTCGAGGAAGACGGCGTGCTCAATGCCGACACCGGCCGAGCGTTCCGCGAAGCGATTCTGGCGCGCGGTGGCTCGCAGGCGCCGATGGTGCTGTTTGTTGACTTCCGCGGGCGCGAGCCATCGATCGACGCACTGCTGCGCCATAGTGGCCTGAGCGAGGGCGCTGCGGCATGATCACCAAAAAACGCTTTATCGCCGGGGCGGTCTGCCCGGCGTGCAGCGAGCCGGACAAACTGATGATGTGGAGCGTCGACGACGTTCCGCACCGTGAATGCGTGGGCTGCGGTTATGCCGACACGCTTAACGAGCAAGGTAATTCGGTGCCCAGTGAATTGGGCACTCGCGTCAATCAGCAAGCGCCCAAAACGGCCAACCCTAAAGTGCAGACGGTGCAGTTTTTTCCTAACCCGAAGCTGAAAAAACCCGAGCAGTGACACATGCGAACGGCAGCCCTGGGCTGCCGTTTTTCATCACTCACTTGCGGTATATGGGCATCTCGGTTCAAGTGTTCCTCGTCCGTAGACTGGCGCCTCTTCCAGACGCCGTTCAAGGAATCGAACATGCCTATGCAGCCACAGCACCCCCTACCCTCTTTTAGCGAAATTCGCGCAGAGCACGTCGCCGCCACCGTAGACGCGGCCTTGTCGGCGCACCTCAAGGGGTTGTCTGCCATTCTCATCGGTCAACAGCCCGAGCCGACTTGGCATGGGCTGGTCCAGGCCCATGAAGACCTGGACCAGCGTCTGCTCGCGGTATTACAGCCGATAGAACTTCTGGCTGCACAATTCGAGCACTGGGAGGTGGCTGATGCGTATGACACCTGTCGGCAGCAAGTGGCGCTCCACGAGGCCGCGCTGGAGCAAAATGCGACCTTGCATGGGCTGCTGCAACAGTTGCAGCAGAGCGCGGAATCGGCAGGCCACGACACCGTGCAGCGTGCCGCGCTGGCCAACCGGTTGCGCACCGCTCGGCTGGCGGGCGCTGGCTACGAGCGCAATGTGCTGAACCGCAGCCGTGCGTTGCAACTGGGCATTAAAAGCCTGCAAGCGAAGTTCGAGGGCAATTGCCGCGCGGCGCAGACGGCGTGGTCGAAAGACTTCACCGATGAAGCTCCCCTCGCTGGCCTGAGCACACCACATATGCAGATTCTGGCCGAGCAGGCCCAGGACAGTGGCCAGCCCGGCTGGCGCCTGACCCTGGATTTCCCGATGGTGCTGGCGGTGCTGGGCAGCGCCCATGATCGAGAGCTGCGCGAAGAAGTCTACCTGGCTACCTTCACCCAGGCCTCGGATCAAGGTCCGCAGGCGGGCGAGCATGACAACGGCCCTGTCATCGAGCAACTGCTGACCGCGCGCCTGGCGCTGAGCCAGCTGTTCGGGCACCGCAGCTATGCCCAGCGGGCTATGGCGACGCGTATGTTCGATGATCCGCATGATGTCGAAGACATGCTCCTTACATTGTTGGCGAGTATTCGCCCGGCGGCGCGCAAAGAGCTGGACAAACTCAGCGAGCTGGCCAGCCAAGCGGGCGCTCCGGCCTTGCAGATCTGGGACGTGGACTATTACAAGGAGCGCTATCGCCAGGTGTTTTTCGATGTGGCCGACAGCGCCGTGCGCGACTACTTTCCGATCGATGCCGTGCTTCGTGGCATGGCCGCTCTGGTGGAGCAACTGTTCAAGGTGCAGATGCGCGAATGCCATGAGGTGGATGTATGGCATCCGCAGGTCAGGGTATTCGAGCTACACGGCGACAGCGAGTCGCTTGGCCATGTGTACTTTGATCTGTACGCCCGCGAGGGTAAAGGGCCGGGCGTGTGGATGCAGGGACTGCGCGATCGCCATCGTTTTGCCGACGGTACGCTGCAACTGCCGATTGCTGTGATGAACTGCGACTTTCTCAAGGCCTCGGCACACAGCGAGGCGCTGCTGAATGTGGATCAGTTGACGAACTTGCTGCACGAGTTCGGCCATGCCTTGCACCACGTCTTGACGCGCATAGAACATGGCAGCGTCTCCGGTATCAAAGGTGTCGCGGACGACGCTGTCGAATTCCCCAGCTGCCTGTTCGAGGCCTGGGCACGGGAGCCGGAGTGCCTGGTGTTGATGTCGGCGCACTATCAGACCGGCGAAGTGATGCCCGCTCCGTTCCTCACGCAGATACTCAAGTCGCGGCAAGCATTTCAGGCGCTGGATATGCTCTCCCAGCTGGAGTTTTCGCTGCTCGACCTGCGTCTGCATCGCCAGGCGCACTCGCCGGTGCTGATGCCAGTGGTACGCAGCGTGCTGGCTGAAGTCCAAGTGCTGCCCACGCCCCAGGCCATACGCTACACCCACACGTTCAGGCATCTGTTCGCGACGCAGGATTACGCGGCGGGTTACTACACCTATGTATGGTCCCAAGTGTTGGCAGCAGAGACGTTCGCCCGCTTCAAGCGCGAGGGGTTGTTGTCGAGCAAAGTGGGTGCGCAGTTGCGCGAGCTGATCCTTGGGCAAGGCGGAACATTGCCGATTGGCCAGTTGGTCGAGGAGTTTACCGGGCGCAAGCCGGGAATCGAGGCGCTGCTTGAGCGTATGGGTATAACCCCGGTTTAAGGGTTCAGCCCCGCCCCTTGGCCGCCGGTGCCCCACGCATCGGCGCCACTGATCACCCCCTGCCTCACTAACCATTGGCATCCTGCTCCGGCCTCTATACTGTATATATAAACAGCTAACGAGGCTTCCCGCACATGTCATCTCCCCTCCCTCCCCGTGGGCGCGGCACCGCGAGCAACCCGCCCAATCGCTTCGCAGCGAGTCGCAGCGTGGCTGAGGACGATGGCTGGCATCAGGAGGCGCCAGTCACCCAAGGCACTGAGGTCATGTTCGAAACGGCCAAGACGATCATCACCCGCAACCAATCGCCCGATATCCCCTTCGACCGCTCCATCAACCCCTACCGCGGCTGTGAGCATGGCTGTATCTACTGCTACGCACGCCCCAGTCATGCCTATTGGGATATGTCCCCAGGGCTGGATTTCGAAACCCGGCTGATTGCCAAGACCAATGCCGCCCACCTGCTCGAACAGCAATTGAGCAAGCGTGGATACGTGTGTGCGCCGATCAACCTGGGCTCCAATACCGACCCCTATCAGCCCATCGAGCGCGAACAGCAACTGAGCCGACAGCTGCTCGAAGTACTGCTGCGCTACCGCCACCCGGTGACCATCATCACCAAAGGTTCGCTGATCTTGCGGGATCTGGACCTGCTGGCCCAGTTGGCCGAAAGGCGCCTGGTGTCGGTGATGATCAGCTTGACCACCCTGGACGATGAGCTCAAGCGCATCCTGGAGCCCCGGGCGGCCGCGCCCAAGGCCCGGTTGCGGGCGATCCGGGTCATGCGCGAAGCAGGCATCCCGGTAGGAGTGCTGTGCTCACCGATGATCCCGATGATCAATGACATGGAACTCGAGAATCTACTGGCCGAGGCAAAGGCCGCCGGCGCTCTTACGGCCAACTACATGATGCTGAGATTGCCGTTGGAAGTCGCACCGCTGTTCGAAGAGTGGCTGCACGTCCACTACCCCCAGCGCGCCGAGCATGTCTTGAGCCTGATCCGCCAGAGCCGCGGCGGGGAGCTGTACGACAGCCGCTTTGGCACCCGCATGCGCGGCGAAGGTGTATTCGCTCAGTTGCTGGCCCAGCGGTTTGCCAAGGCCATCAAGCGTTTCGGGCTGGAGCGCCGCGATGGGTATCAACTGGACTGCGCGGCGTTTTGCCCGCCGGGCCAGCAGATGTCACTGCTCTAGCTTGGCCATATTTCAGACTATTCCTATTGCAATCCAGCTGAGGTTCAATACGGCTTATTCAGGTTCACTTAAGTTTGGACGGGTAGTTTTGATCGCAGGCGACCATTGGGCCGCCAAGCTCCCCTGTATCGTCCTGGTGCGAGTAGCATCAGGGTCGATATTTCACTTGTTGGGCCATTCGCTCCAACCCTCAGAGAGGATGAAGTATGCAAGACAAGGATCCCGCACCCCACAGCCACGATGGCTGCGAGAGCGCCGATGACGCCCTTCGGCATATTGTCGATGGCTTCCTGCATTTCCATCATGAAGTCTTCCCTGAACAACAAGAGCTGTTCAAGAAGCTCGCCACTGCGCAAACTCCACGGGCGATGTTCATCACCTGCGCTGATTCGCGCATCGTGCCAGAACTGATAACCCAGAGCTCGCCAGGCGACCTTTTCGTGACCCGTAACGTCGGTAACGTCGTGCCGCCCTACGGGCAAATGAACGGCGGCGTATCCACAGCGCTGGAGTACGCGATTCTAGCCCTGGGCGTGCAGCACGTGATCGTATGTGGGCACTCCGACTGCGGCGCCATGCGCGCGGTACTTAACCCGGACAGCCTCGACAAGATGCCAACGGTCAAGGCCTGGTTGCGCCATGCCGAGGTGGCCCGGATCGTGGTCGAAGACAACTGCAATTGCACCACCGAAGCCGAAAGCATGCAGGTGCTGACCGAAGAAAACATCATTTGCCAGTTGCAGCATCTGCGCACGCACCCCTCGGTCGCTTCGCGCATGGCCAGCGGCCAGTTGTTTATCCACGGTTGGATCTACAGCATCGAAACCAGCGAAATCCGGGCGTATGACGCCGAACAGGATCGTTTCATCGCCTTGGATGGCAAGAATCCCATCCCCTGCGCGACGCCCAAAGGTCGTTTTTGACCGCGTTGCATGACATGTAGTTGATGGCCTGGAACCGCTGCGCCTCCGTGCGCAGCTTTGTTCGCTGCGCACTTTAAAAAACAATAACAACAATCTATCGGATGACTGGACCTCATAGTGTTCAGCCTCTGGCAGCGACGACCGGCCTGCAGGACTTCTCAGGAGAACGGTCATGAATATGGCGCAATTGAAAGCGGCGTTGCCTCGGGAGTTATTGGCTTCGGTGGTGGTTTTTCTGGTGGCGTTGCCCCTGTGCATGGGCATTGCCATCGCTTCCGGTATGCCGCCGGCCAAGGGCCTGATCACCGGTATCATCGGGGGTGTGGTAGTAGGCTTTCTGGCCGGCTCGCCACTGCAGGTCAGCGGGCCAGCGGCCGGGCTCGCGGTACTGGTGTTCGAACTCGTGCGCCAGCATGGTATGGCGATGCTCGGGCCGATCCTGCTGCTGGCAGGGTTTCTGCAACTACTGGCCGGGCGATTCAAACTGGGCTGCTGGTTTCGCGTGACGGCGCCGGCGGTGGTCTACGGCATGCTGGCCGGTATCGGCGTGCTGATCGTGTTGTCCCAGGTGCACGTGATGTTTGACAGTGCGCCCAAGCCGTCGGGCCTTGATAACTTGCTGGGTTTCCCCGCTACCCTCGCCGACGCCATGCCGGTAATGGGCGGCAGCCTGGGTTGGCAAGCCGGCCTGTTGGGCTTGTTGACCATTGCCATCATGTGGTGCTGGGAGCATTACCGCCCGCAATCGCTGCGCTTTGTGCCGGGTGCGTTGCTCGGTGTCGGCGTAGCGACCATCCTCAGCCTCGTGTTGGCGTTGTCGGTCAAGCGCGTCGAGGTGCCCGCCAACCTGGCCGAGGCCATCGATTGGCTGCGACCGGCCGATTTGCTCAACCTGGCGGATCCTGCCTTGTTGATCGCTGCGTTTGCCGTGGCGTTTATTGCCAGTGCCGAGACCCTGCTATCAGCCGCTGCAGTAGATCGCATGCACAGCGGCGTGCGTTCGGACTTCGACCGTGAGCTGTCGGCGCAGGGTGTTGGCAATATGCTCTGCGGCATTCTTGGGGCATTGCCCATGACTGGGGTGATCGTGCGCAGTTCGGCTAACGTACAGGCCGGTGCACGCACGCGCATGTCGGCGATCTTTCATGGGGTATGGTTGCTGGCGTTCGTGGTGATCCTGTCCAGTACGCTGCAGAGTATTCCGGTAGCGAGCCTCGCAGGTGTGCTGGTGTATACAGGCTTCAAGCTGGTGGACCTCAAGGCGCTACGCGGCCTGGGCCGCTATGGCCGGATTCCGATGCTGACCTACGGTGTGACGGCGTTGGCGATCGTGTTTACCGATCTGCTGACCGGCGTGCTGCTGGGCTTCGCTTTGACATTGCTGCGCCTGGCACTGAAGGCCGCGCGATTGAAGATCAGCGTGATCGAGACTGGGCCGCAACAGGTGGAGCTACGCCTGATCGGGGCCGCGACCTTTCTCAAGGTGCCGGCACTGACGCGCGCCCTGGAAGGTATCGCTCCCGGCACGACGGTGCATGTACCGATGGAGTACCTGAGCTACATCGATCATTCATGTCTTGAACTTCTGGAGGACTGGGGCCGGGCTAACAAAGCCAACGGTTCGCGCATGGATATCGAAAGCCGAGGACTGAAGCGGCGCATTGAGGGGCAGCTGCGCACCAGTGCGGGGTAGTCCACAGCTAGCAGAGCCTCGGCCTTACCCATGCGGGAGCGGGCTCTACCCGCGAAGAGGTCCAGGATTGCACTGCAGATGCAACTGCTGCGACTGATGCCTTCGCGGGCAGAGCCTGCTCCCACCTGCAGCGGTGCTCACAGATCCAGCGAGAGGCCCACGTTGAGTTGCCGCGACAGGCAAGGCCATTTCTTCCAGGCGGCGCCCGTCTCATTGCTGGTCAGCCGCTCGCGGTACTCATCGACTTTCTCGACGGCGAAGCTTTCGTCGTTGAGCATGTTATCGATCGAATGGTGCACGACCTCGTCGAGTTCATTGGCAAAGGTCTCGCCGATCAACTGGTGGGCGATGAGATTGGCCACCGTGGTGTCGAGCGGAATCAGCGGCTGGCCCAGATGCTTGATGTACAGGTCATTGACCTCTTCGACCAGCCGATGCGCCAGGTAGGCTTCATCGAGCAGACAGTCCAGGCCTTCATGGCCATCCAGCGCCGAGGGTGGGTGGCTGAAATAGGCTTCGGCGATTTTCAGTACCGGTTTGACCTGTGACTCGATGCCGGCTTCGCGCGCGACATCATTGGCCGCGTCCAGCAGATCAGGCACCTGCTCGATGTAGGCACTGACGAAACGCACCAGCACACCCACGGCATCGTCGTCAGGCAGATCAATCTTCGGATGCAGATGGGGGCGCTGCGCTTTCAATTGCTCGGCCAGGCGGCTGCTCTTTTCTTCGTGCTGAAAAGCACTTTTAATCTGCTCGCGCAATGCAGCGGTATTCATGAACGCTCCAGATGACTGAATGGGTGATAAATACGGCGAAAGCCCTACGATAGCTGGGTTCTGACGAACGCTCAGACGCATTCGTCATAATTATTGCGGGCATATGACAGATGCGTTATATCCAATGGCCATCATGCACCGTGCTATCGGCTCTTGCCCGTGCTCTTCCTGTGACAAGCCTTGCTGGGGTACCGTGGCAGGCAGTCGGGCGTGACGCCTGCAGTCAATAAATGAGATGCCTGCGCACCTTCTGGTACACCCGTCACGTAGCCGTTTGATCAATACCTTGTGTGGGTTGCATGAGTCGAAACCATAAAATCGTTTTTGTCCTGTTCGTCTTGGCGGCTCTTGGGCTGGGGGTTGCGGTCAAGGTGGCGCTGGATCATCGGGAGTCGAGTTTCTCGCCACGGCAGCTCGACGCCGGGATCATTCTGCTGCCTCAGCACCGGGCCATCGCGCCTTTGAAAATGACCGACCAGGACGGCCAGCCTGTCAGCCTCGATCAGCTCAAGGGCAAATGGTCGCTGCTGTTTTTCGGTTACACGTTTTGCCCCGATATTTGCCCGACCACTTTGGCGCAGTTACGCCAGATAAAGATGGAGCTGCCCAAAGACAGCGTCGCACGCCTGCAGGTGATTCTGGTCAGCGTCGATCCGGCCCGCGATACCCCCGCCAAGCTCAAAGAGTATCTGGGATATTTCGACCAGGACTTCCGGGGTTTCAATGCACCTGTGCCCGTGCTGGCCGAATTCGCCAAGGCTGTGAGCATGCCGTTTGTCGAGGCTGATACCAGCAAGCCCAATTACACAGTCAGCCACAGTGGCAACCTTGCCGTGATCGGGCCGGATGGCACCCAGCGTGGGTTTATCCGAGCGCCGTTCAATACCCAGAAGCTGGTGGCGCAGCTGCCCGAGATGCTGCGCGGCGATTGATCCCGTGGAAGCGGGCTCTGCCCGAGGGCGTTAGCTGCAGCACCGCACCTCTCTGTGGGAGCGGGCTCTGCCCGCGAAGGCGTCAGCGGCACCCTGAATCGTCGGTGTGGCTGATGGCCTCTTCGCGGGCAGAG
>LIDZ01013989.1_pt5 | contig 25860 bp, 13 predicted proteins | sample 644651 | NCBI WGS metagenome assembly LIDZ01 (sample SAMN03856242, study PRJNA289617) | food metagenome | isolation source: wine grapes on drying loft during traditional withering process | host: Vitis vinifera cv. Corvina | place: Italy: Gargagnago di S. Ambrogio di Valpolicella | collected 2014-01 | reverse complement strand
CACCCTTATCGTTGCTGTTAGTCATAAACATACCCGTTTGCCTATCCCTTATCTTAAGGGGGAACGGTGTCCTGTCTTTCATGGGGCTCGTTCACATGCCATCAAACGCCGATCACAATTACGAGCTTATAGAAACTGTTGCTGCCGGCTTGGGGGAGACGCTACTCACTGAGGTTGCCTTTGTCGGTGGGTGTACCACGGGCATGCTAGTAACTGATGCTGCCGTGCTGGACGACATTCGTTTCACCGATGATGTTGACTTGGTGATCGAGCTAGCAGGCATTAGCGCTTGGCAGCACCTCACGGAGCGTCTGGCGGCCAAGAACTTCAAGATAACAGGTGAGGATGAGGTCAACTGTCGATTCCGCTTCAACGACGTAATCGTGGACGTGATGCCTTCTGACCCAGCGGTACTCGGATATGCCAACCGGTGGTTTGTGGAGGGGCTGGCGAGGGCTGATAAATTTACGTTGCCCAGCGGCACCGTGATCCAGATATTTAAGCCGACGTATTTTCTTGCAACGAAACTAGAGGCCTTCAACGGCCGCGGTAAGGGCGACCCCTACCACAAGGACGTCGAAGACATCATCATCTTGATTGATGGTCGTACGGAGCTTTTGGAGGAAGTTCGTCAAGCGCCGTCTGAGCTCAAAAGGTTCATGGTTGAAGGGATTCGAGGCCTAATGGCACTCAGTGGTATCGACTACGTGATTGAAAGTTCGGGCTCGGTGCACGCTAATCCGGGTAGAGGCCGAATCATCCATACGCGCTTGAGGGCCCTCGGCAGCGCGTGAGATGTGACACCAGTTCAGTAATCGGACGTACTAGGCGGCAATTCCTCCCAACAATAGGGTGCTACCCGAGAACGCATAATGGGCAAGCGTCCAGCCAAGTCAAAGGTAAACTTCAACATCGTGTCATGGTGTCCGCATATTTTGTGATCTGACACCTGCGCCATTCTGCTGGAAAACCACTCATTGGCCGTGCCAGAAGGCTTCGGCTGTGAAGCCGCCTACGATTGAGCGACGGCGCCTTTCGGGGCAAAACGTCTGCAGAGAATCAACAGCACCGCTACAAAAATTGCCATGCCCGCCCATGCCAGGCGAAGGGAGGCCATCTGGTCTCGTAACACGCCGGCAAAAAAAGGCATTGTTCCTGCTATCAAATAGCCGCCGCCTTGAACAAACGCCAGCAACGCACCGGCCTGTGCCGGTGAGTTCACATGGTCCAGTGTGACGATCAGGGAAAGCGGAAACAACGCCCCGATTCCTAGCCCCAGCAAAATGATGGCAAGCGGGGCGAGTTCGCGAGGCGCGGCGATCAGGCAAGCCAGTCCGAGGATCACCAGCAGCACGACGAAGGCGAGCGGCGCTCGTCGATCCGGGAAACGATGAATCAGGGCAGACACCAGCAGGCCGGCGATGACCTCTGTAAGCGTCAGCGCTCCCAGCAGGTATCCGGCATTGGTTGATGGCCAGCCCAACTCGATGTAATAGGGTGGCAGCCAGGCGAGAACCAACGTGTATGCGCCGGTGCCTATGCCGAAAAATGCCATCAGCAGCCAAGCCCGAGCATTTTGGATTGGCAGCTTCTCGAAAGTGGTCTTGGCGCGCTCGCCGCCAGACCAGAGCATCCAAATGACGAACGTCAGCAACGCCGGAATGGCTGCGGCGCCGAGCGTCAATCGCCAGCCGATATGATCGGCACTTGGCGCTGACGTGGCGGAGGCAATGGCGGCTCCGGCCATGATTCCTGTTGTAAAGAGGCCCATCAGCGTACCCGCGCTCTGCGGATGCATCCGTTTGAGGTACGCAGGCATCAGGGCCTGGGTGATAGCGATCCCCGTTCCCCCCAGTGCGGCAGTGGCGATCAAGGTAGCCGCCTCGTCGACATAAGTCCTCAGACCACTGGCCGCTGCAATCAGCAACAGGCCAACAGCAACCCCGCGATGCTCACCCATTCGGCTCAGGAGCCACGGCCCCGCGAGCGCGAATACGCCCATCATCATCACGGGGAGCGTGGTGAGCAGGCTCGCTTGCGTGCTGGTCAAGGCCAGATCCCTTTGAAGCATTTCAAGCAATGGGCCGATGGCCGCGATGATCGGCCGCAAGTTGATGCCCACGAGCAGGGCCAATAGGGCGATCAGCGTTTTTGTCGGGCGACTATCCATGTCGATTGCCTCGCAGAAAATCATCGGTACGACGGTTGAAACCCTGTGCGCCAGGGACTTTGCAGAAGACAGATCCTGCAAAAAAGTCTCTAGCGTGATCGAAAATTGCCACACGTATTCCCTTGTAAAAACGGCCGTCGATAGCAAGATAGCTTAACGTTAAGATATCTGGAAGCTGTTATTGTTCGGATGACTTGGGTAATAGCCGCGCTCTTACGAGCACAGGACGCAGAAGCGATGAAAGATCACGTGGATTTTGTAGTAGCCCAGTGGGCGCAGGCGATGCCCAGCGTAGATGCATCTTCGATGGAAATCTTTGGGCGGATGGCGCGTGTCCAGAAGCACCTGGAGCGCCTGAGGGCCGAGGCTTTGATCCGGTATGGATTCAAGGAGGGAGAGTTCGATGTGCTGGCTACGCTTCGCCGATCCGGGGCGCCTTATCGGCTCACTCCGACCGAGCTTTATCGCTCGCTGTTGATCACTTCGGGAGCGATGACCAACCGCTTGGCCAGGCTGGAAAGCGCAGGTATGGTCGAGCGCATTGTCGATGCTCAAGACAGGCGTAGCGTGCAGGTGTCGCTTACCAGTAAGGGGATAGCCCTGATTGAGGAGGCCGTTGGTGTGCATACCGGCATCCAGAATCTGGTGCTTGCGCCGTTGGCGCCGGAGCAGCGGAGGGCGTTGGCTGGGCTGCTCAAGACGGTTTTGGCGGGGCTGCCAGGGGAGGGCGCTTGCGCCGACTGATCATGGGGTGGACTGCTCTTTGCTCGCGTGGCCTGGCAAACGCCCCCCTGCGCTTTTAGCGGATATCTGCATCAGATCTCGCCAGGTCTCGCACGTGCGTGGTCGACCCAACCAAGACAGATGTCATGCACTCGCGGGCGGTATCGTGGTGTTGCCATTCGCTGGCTTGAGGTAGCGCCTGCGCAGCATGCGGCGCACTGGAGTGTCGATGTACATCAACGCAAAATGCGCCACTGCTACCGAAGTGATCAGCACAACCACCGTCAGGGCGGGCACAGTCAGCGGGAGCTCCAACTGTCGCACGCTGATCAGTATGGGCCAATGCAGGATATAAATCGGATAGGACATCTCGCCAGCGTACTCCATCACCTTGCTTGCCTTCCCCGTGGGCTGCGGCCCGAGGCACGAGCAGATAACCAGTGGAACGCCCAACAGCAATATCAGCAGTTGCAGTTGGTAGTTGATTTCGCCTGGATAAAATAAAACGAACGTCAACCCGACGATAGCGGGTAATGGAACATTCAGGGTTGGCAGCGTCCGGTTCTTATACAGGTTGAAGATCAGACACCCGAGGGGGAAGGAAAAAGCGGTAAGCGCTACCTGGCCCAGCAGGCCTGGAGCGATAAGGCCCTTGGTGAATCCCAGGAACGCGCAGATCGCGAAACCCGTGGCGCTCACCGATACTAGAGTACGCTTGTTGGCGTTCAGCAAGCCAAAAGCAAGAGCCGCACTGGCCAGCAGCTCATAGAAAAGCGACCACTGCGGTTGATTGACCGGCCACCGCCAGTTATCGATAGTCAGGAACGGTGTCGGGAGCGTAGTCAGCGACATGACTTGCGAGATCATGACGTGCAGGGGTGTCGCATCTTGAAGGTCGCCCGCAAAAAAACGGTAAGCCAGTACGGCAGAGCCCAGCAGCGCTGACAACACAATCAAGGGAAACAAGCGGATGACCCGTTGCTTTGCGAATGTCGCAATACCTTTACGGCCGTCCAGGCCCTTGCGATAGGCATAGGACAGTACAAAGCCGCTCAGCATGAAAAAGAAGGGTACCGCCAAACCGATATTCGGAAGCAGATCCACGCCTTCGATCTGCCCCGCAGCGTGACCTAGCACAACCGCAACAGCTGCTATACCCCGCATTCCATCCAGAATAGTGAATCGTTGAGTTTGGTGCATCATGCGCAAGCTCCAGGGGTAATGGCAGATTTAAATTATTAAGGTTGTTTTTTAGGCTGCAGACAGCATCTGCACGTCTGATTTGTAGGAGGCGCGATTCATGAAACTAACGAGGTAAAGCGCTCAGGTTTGCGCTGGCGACTTAGGGCGGCGTCAGGATACTAGTAAGGTGACCCGCTTTTTACAATGGGTTGTCTACGGGTAAGTTATATTTCGCTTTGTTGAAATGATTATTTTCTTTAAATCAGTTCGGTGCGCCAATTTCTGGTCGGTGCATAATAGTACCGGGCTTTTTCATTATTTTGGGTAGTGACCTAACTGTTAGGTCGCGCGGAATAAAGCCACACTCCCAGTAATTTGTAATGTTTTACGCTGAGCGAACCCGTCTCGGATAGAAGGGCTGTCTTGGCGGATATTGCCCGTAGGGCCTAGCGCCCATTGGCTATCCGCCGGGTTCTCATCCTGCTTGTATTCGTGCTTTTCACCACGGCCCATCCCCAAAGGAACGGCGGACCATCCGTACTGACGGGTGTGACAGGATAATTAATTGGAGGGCGCAGGAAAGTTTTCTCCTGCCATTCGATACGATAAAAATTTAAAAGACCTTGCGGGTGGCGTGCTCATCCCCCGGATGAGTGGATGATTCGGCAATTCCAATCCGCTGGAAATTTGACATAACTGGTCGATAGCTCTCTTGGGATAAGTCAGTCGCTTGAAATATGGATTGCGGTCTACCGTTAAATTTATAAGCGCGACACAAACTCCCTTGATATTCATCTTGATTGTCGAAAGCTCGCAGCAGGCCTGATTTGCTGTAGCTGATAAGTTTCTGCGCGAGTCGGATCAAAACGAAAGGCCGAAGTTTATCTGGGAGCTATTCTCACGCGTCTGCCGACACAGCGCGCGAGTGAGATCGCCCAGTCGCTCGCGCATCAGAGGGAGCGCCGCTGACTGTTGCGATTTGAGCTGGGCGGGCGCTATCAAAGGGCTGGCGACTCTTGACCCATAGCCCAAACTGTTTCATCACCTCGACAACAGGCTCCAACCGCCGTCCGTCGACGGTGAGTTCGTATTCAACCGTGACGGGCACCGTGGGAAATACTGTGCGTTTCACGAGGCCTGCTTCCTCAAGGGCGCGTAAGTCGATGGTTAGCATTCGTTGCGAAATAGCGGGGATGTCCCGCCTAAGCGCATTAAAGCGCTTAGGCCCATCGAGCAGGTAGGATGCAAGGAGCAGGCGCCAGCGGCCACCTAGCAAACGCATCGCTTCTTCAACCGAGCAGCCTGATATGTTGTCTTTCATGGTCAGAGTCCTGGGTGGGTGTAGGTATATTTTTTGTACCTATACTACAAAATAGTGCCTTCTTCCCATTCTATACCAGGTATCTAGAATGACCTGAAGCCGTCTCCCTAGTGGAATTGACAGCACTCACTCATGCTCTGGAGTCTGCAAATGAAGCTGTATTACATCCCCGCGTCTTGCTCCCTCTCGCCGCATATAGTCTTGAATGAGCTTGGTCTCGATGCCACACTGATTAAAGTCGATCACAAGAAGCACCTCACCGAATTTGGCGCTGACTACTTCGATGTCAACAGCTTTGGTTACGTACCCGCCGTCGAGCTGGACGACGGAACGCTCCTGCGTGAGGGCCCAGCAATCGTGCAATATTTGGGTGACCTGAAGCCGGAGCTGGGACTTGTTCCCAGTCATGGCACCCTTGACCGATACCGACTTCAAGAATGGCTGAACTTTTTGGCTTCTGAAATTCACAAGGGGTACATTCCGCTGTTGTATTCAACACTCGCAGGCAAGTACGTAGACACCGCCAAGCCAAAGTTGGAAGAGCGCTTCGCCTGGATTGACGAACAATTGAATACCCGACCCTACCTTATGGGTGATGCCTTCACCGTGGCTGACGCCTATCTGTTCGCATTAACAGGCTGGGGCCAGGCCGCCTGGCTGACCAGCTATTACAAAGCCGACATCCACTTCGACAATTTGCATAACCTCCATGCTTGGTATGACCGGGTAAAAGTCCGTCCTGCGGTTCAGAAAGCGTTGCGAGAAGAAGGTCTTGTGTGAAGGAGGGCAGGTGCATGCCGGAGGGGCTGACTTTCGTTCGTGATTTATGGCTGTCACGAACGCGACCAGGATTTGCCGTGCGACGCGATGCCCGCGGCCTCAGAAAGATGTGTGGCCCAGACGGTCACTAATGAATCCCGCTCTGGCGCTCGGCCACGGGGCGGTGGTCGATTCGTCGGTGCGCAAGCACCATGCCCAGCGCAGCGCTAGAAAGATTGCACGGAAAAATGCGACGGTTGTTTCGATCAAGCCTGCGAAGTCATCGAAGATTGTTCTAAATTTGTGCTTCTTATTGCCGATGGCCTCCGTAGAGAACGCAGAAAGTTTCTGCGTTGCATCCTTCGGAGCTGCACTGTGAACCTACGTTCGCTGAATATCGCGCCCCGCGCGGCCTTGTGTTTCGGTTTGATAACCCTGCTGGTGATCGCCCTCGGCGGCTTCGCCTACGTGCAGCTAGGCAAGCTGCGTGGTACCGAACAGGACATCGAAAAGAACTGGCTGGCCAGCGTGAAGACCGCTGACGACATCCAGATTGCCCTGCTCGGCGCCCGTCTCGAAAGTATCCGCCTGCTGGCGACTGCGAACCCACAGGAGCAAGCGGCCTCCGTGCGGCAGCTGGAAGATGCCAAGCGCATGCTCAGCGACCGTACTGACTACTACCGCAAGAACCTTATTTCCACCCCTGAAGAAAGTGGCAAATTCGAGGCCGCAGCGGCGGCGATGACGAACTACCTCGATGGGCTGCAACACATCGTCGACCTTGAAGCTACCCAGCATGACCAGGCGGTGACCTTCGCCAACACTGAACAACGCGACCGTGCCGGGGCCTATCAGGCCAAACTCAGTGAGTTGCGCCAGCACAATACCGACGGCGCCGCCGCAGCAGGCGTGACCGCCACCGAGGTGTATACCCACAGCATCACCATCGTCGACGGCGTGGTACTCGCTGCACTGGTGCTGACGCTGGTGCTCGCCAGCCTGCTGACCCGCAGCATCGTGCAGCCCATGAGTGCCTCGCTGAAAATGGCCGAAGAAATTGCGGCCGGCGACCTGCGCCTGGTCCTGGAGGTGGAGGGTAACGACGAGTCTGCGCGGCTGATGCGCGCCCTCAACACCATGCAAGGCAACCTGCGCAGCACCATCGGGCAGATCTCCGATGCCTCTGCGCAGCTCAGTTCCGCGGCGGTAGAGATGACTTCCATCACTGAGAGCGCCAGTCGCACGCTGCAGCAGCAGAACAGTGAGATCGAACAGGCCGCCACGGCCGTCAATCAGATGAGCGCCGCCGTCGAAGAGGTCGCGCGCAACGCCAACTCCACCTCCGAAGCGGCCAAGGACTCCACCCGCGCGGCCGCCACCGGCAATCAAAAAGTCGGCGAAACCCTGCACGCCATGCGCAGCCTCACCGACCGCGTGGAAGTGACCTCCGAACAGGTAAGGGGTCTCGCGGGCCAGGCGCAAGACATCAGCAAGGTGCTGAGCGTGATCCGTGCCATTGCCGAGCAGACCAACCTGCTGGCCTTGAACGCCGCCATCGAAGCGGCCCGGGCTGGTGAACAGGGCCGAGGCTTCGCCGTGGTCGCAGATGAAGTCAGGGCCCTGGCCCACCGCACGCAAACCTCGACGCTTGAGATTGAACAGATGATCGCAAGCATCCAGGCGGGTACGTCACAGGTAGTGGATTCCATGAGCAGCAGCACGATCGAGGTGCACAACACACAGCGCACCGCTGACGAAGCCGGGATTTCGCTGAAGGTCATCGCCGACTCGGTACAGTTGATCGACGACCGCAACCAGCAGATCGCCACTGCATCGGAAGAGCAGGCCCACGTAGCTCGCGAAGTGGACCGCGCGCTGGTGAGCATCCGCAACCTCGCCCTGGAGAGCAGCGAAGGCACCCAGCAAACGTTGATCGCCAGCAATGAACTGTCACAGTTGGCGGTGAACTTGAATCAGATGGTGGCGCGGTTCAGGACTTGAGGTTTTCGTTTAATTTCGTGTGGTAAATCGGCTGAAAATTGGGCAGGTCGGCGAAGTTGCTGTGCAGTGGTGTGATGAAGCCGGACGGCCATTTAGGCAACAATGCTCATTGTAGCGAGATGGAGGGGTGAGCACACATCGCCGCACCTTTACGGTTGAGTTCAAGCGCGGAGCCGGCACTTGTGATCAAACCATCACCACGCTAACCTCTCGTCCGTCGCTGCACATCAGCGATGCGGGCTTGGCGGCCCGGACAACTTGAGCGCAGTAGCGTCCTTCACTGCATACAGCCGAATCCGTTCGCCTGTAATGCAGTGCTATGGCGGATTGCGCAGGGACCTCTTCGGAGGTGCCGGTTCCAAGTTGCCGGTCCGCCAACCTTGCGTAATTCGCCACCCATCTGCTTGGCGGCAGAAGGGGAGTGACTCTACTCTCAACTTGGAATCTTCAGTCATGACGCAAACTCATCTCAGCACCTCAGGCCGCACCTCTTGGGGGCTTACCATCGCGGGCCAGACCCTGTTTACCGTCAACCCCGATATCCCCGCCGTTGAAGCGCTTGAACACGCTTCGATATTGCAGAACTGTGCAAACCATTTAATGAGCGAAGCTGCTTTTGGTGACCCTACGGGGCATGCGGCGTTATCTGCGGTTTACCTGGGCGAGATGGCTAAGGCGATTATGGATGATGTTGCAGCGGGGATGAGTTTGACGGTTTAAGTACCCGTCGCAGTGTGCAGAATCCAGGGCGGGTTGGCCTGGTTTGGGACGTTTGTCGCGCAAGGCCGTTCGCCGAACCGGTCCTGGCTATATCTCAGGAACGAAAAAGCTGCGCATATGCGCGGCTTCAAATATGGTGGGCCCAGTGGGACTCGAACCTACGACCAAGGGATTATGAGTTGCTGGGCGACCATGTATGCCTAGTGAAGTCGTTCTTGGCTGAACGTAGGTTGGCATAGCTGGAGGCCCCGTAGTATATGGTGTTGAGTGTAGTTTGAATTAGTTGACAGAAGCTAGGTACCGTACCGTAGCTGTACCGAATTTTCACTGCCGACGATTCTACGATGCCAGCGCTCTCCCAGCTCCAAAGTGCCAAGCGGTGACTGCTCTCTGAGCTATGTGACCAGCCCCTATCGACAGGCTTTATCCTAGGGGCTCGTAATATATCCGAAGTTATTTGGTCCATGAAGGGACTGAGATGTTGGGTAAGGCCTCACCCTCCCGCAACGTCATATCGGCCTCTAGCCAGTCGTAAAGTGCCGGAGAGCAGAGCAGGTCTAGCTTAACTACCGATGAAAAAGGCTGTTGGTGTCCATTGTTGAAGAAAGAGTTTGCTCGCTCAAGAATCGCTTTCCCATCAGTAAAGTATTTACTGAAGTTAATGATAAAGTCGTTGTCGATATCATTATTTATACTTTGCGTGATAAGTTGCCAGAACTCATTTCGACTTTTAAGTCGTCCACCCAATCGCTGACCCTGATTAATTCTTGCAATATTGTTATGGTCAACCTGAACTGCGTCACAGAGAGTCTGGTCCAAGCTTGCTTCGTCGACAGTTTCAACGATTGGTAGGTATGCCACTAGCTGTAAGGGAACTGGCAGCATCTGAGGTCTAGGTTTGCCTTCAAGCATGTTATGAGGATCGATATCTGCGATCACCAATGCTTGATCAATTTCGCTCAGTGGGTCATGTTTGCTATTGTAGTAAATTCCTTTTGACCAGCCATGGTATGGCGTAATGGTCTCAATGTAACCGTGAGAGCTAGCCCCTGTCTTCCAGCTCTCTCTGCCAATAAAACAACTGCCACCCTTAAGCCCAGATCCTACGCCATTGATAAATACAGTTGTAGTGCCGGCAGCAAGCAAGCCAGCTTGCCCTGCTATCCAATAATCAGCAGTACGAGTGGTCGCGGCAGGTACGATCAAAATTGATCGTCTAGAGTCGGCACCACCAGGCTTGGAACAGACCGAAAGCCATTTAGATAGTAGTTTGAGATCCGCCCAGACTTGAGCTTCTGCAGCGCCGAAGCCAAATCTTGCACACATTGAAACATAATCTCTTGCCATCTCTGGAATGTTGGTTGGGCTCGTGAAAAGGAAAATCTCAGAGCATATCAGCTCCATGAAATTCGCAAGTGGCAACTCTGTGTTGGCTAACAACTTAACAACACCATCAGCGTCCAGATCCCAATTTGCACGTCTCAATTCATCTATTATTTTTCCGGGCATGAACAGGGGGGTGAGAGGATCAGTTCCAGGCCGGATGAACTCATTTAGAGCTACTGATCGGTATTTCTTTGATCTGCCCCATTGCAATACAATGCCCTTGTCAATCTTGTCACTCAAAGACATAGCATCTTCATTTGTTTTGGGTGCAAGCGGTTTGAGGCATTCGGCAATATCACGCGGTACGGGCCACAAAAGGTTGAGGCTCGCGCTTTGTTTTAGGGGGGGCAGACCGGAGTCGAAAGCTAAAAATGTTCCTGCTAAAACCGCTACCGTCTTTCCGGGTAAGCACTCTTCTTTTAACCACTTAACAGTTTCTGCACGGACTGAGTATTCAGGAAGTATCAATAAGTCCACGCCAAATGACTGGCATGCGTTCACTGCGTTGAGCAATAATCGCCGACGACGAAGCTCACCCCAGCTGGGTAGGTAAATATTTTCGTTTTTCCACAGGTGGTGTTGGCCGGCAGATTCAGTTGCATTTAAAAGGGCTTGATAGGGAGAGTTATATAGGCCTTTAAGTTCTTTTAATACTGCTGGTTTACAGCCGGAACTGAAAGGCCATTTTTGTGGGGTGGCTTCCACCATAGGGTGTGCATAGCTCAGCTCTTGGTCCCACTGAAATAGAGCTACCCGAACATGGGCAGGGTTTTTATTGGACTTCCTATCGCTCCAGGCTGTTAGCTGGCTATTTCTAAATGAATTCTTTCGGGCGTTGAGTGTTGCATCGGTAAGCGGTAGTTTTTTATTGTGTGTTGTATTACGCTCAGTATCTATTTTATCAAGGCTGTCTTCAGTGCTAGTTTGGTTTGGGGTTGGTATTAGTTGTGTGTCTGCTAAAGCAGTCTCGGCCTCAGGTTCAACAGGTTCAACAGGTTCAACAGGTTTAACAGGCTCAACAGGCTCAATAGACTCAACAGGCTCAACAGTTTCAAGGATCGGTGAAATATCAATAGGTGCGCTTTCAGAACCCTGCTCGCTAGGACCTGATACAGTGTTCTGCTTGCTATCTGCATTTTTAGTCTCGGCATAAAGCGATTCCAAGTCCTTACATAGTGCAATTGATGCGAAAGGCTCGCCTAGTACTGATATAGAAAGCAGGCGTTGACTGTTTTTTTCGTAAATCTCGCTCCATACACGTACGATTCTGCGGTCTTGATCAAAACACTCCTCAACGTGGCGAGCACGCAATGGGTATTGCGAGATCATCCATGGCTTTATATCCCATGCAAGTCCTCTTGAGTCAGTGAAGCGTTTGGTTTGAGCATTGAAGCCGTATGATTGTTGCGTAACCAAAATCACCTGGAGACCAAGCGCGGAATCTAAGTTTTTGATTAGATTGCTGACGTTCTCTAATAATTCTATATTTAGGGTATCGAAAACTTTTTCGCTAATATCAAAGAAAGGCCAGTCGCTTGCGTCTACCGCAGTTGAGTCTTTAGTAGTGAGGCCCGCTAATGCTGTAGCGTATTCTCTTATTTCGGTGCTGATTTCTTCTGGGATTTGTGGCTCGCCGTTGTCGTCCAACCTCATTCGGTGTCCGAGATGTGATACGAGTACCCGGAAATGGTCGAGGAGGCTTACATTTTCATCAGTGGTTTTATCTGTTGTCGCCGGTTCGGATAAAACTGCTGTGGCAGGGGGAAGCTCCCATTCCGCTGGAAAATCAAATCCCTCAAAGCGTGCAAAACCGCCGTGGCTTCTTAGGGAAGCTATAATCCCCCGTAGAGCAACAGCGATACCAATACCTACAATTCCAGCACGAAAAATCTTCCACGCAAAAATTGGAGAGAGTTTTTCTTCTTCATCCATCGACCATATGCTTCTGGCAAGGGTCAAGACCCCACTCAGGTCTCGCCTCAGGCCACTGACTGCTGTAGTCGGTGCAGCAATGACCTCGCCTATGCTTAAGGGTAGTTTCGTTAGAACCCTGTCGGCGACCGCACGTAGAAATACCGTGAGCTCTGTGACCTCAATATTTTTCTCATAGCGGACGCGCATTCCCGCAGTTTCGGTTTCAGTGGCAAGCAGATGCATTAGCTGCATCTTTGTACTATCTGAGTCTTCCGGAAAATGCTCCAATAACTCAAGCGCACGTTCAACACTTGCCGGAAGAAAACTTGGGGGCATAACCCGCCGCCCTATTTGTGAGTTAGCAAAGGCGCCCCTCAGTTTACGAAGTTGGCTTCGTAGCACGTACTGTGACGGGGCGGCAAGCGTTGTCGCATCTAAAGGTATTTCGGATTCGGAGGAGCTAAATTTAGCAATGTCGTCGTGCAGGCCCATGTAATCGCTTAGTGCAACCCCGGCTCGCCACAATTGGGCTTCGTATATCGGTATCTCAATGGTTCTTAGGGCCCGCCCACCGTCTCTTACAAATGCTCGGTTTCCTACTTCTCCTTTCGTTACGCCCTCACAAATTAGGTAGCAGTTCCCAGAGGTCATATCTGTGGCAAGGTATGGCCAAGCGGGTATGAGCTCTAAACCATCATTTTGCCTCTCGTATTCAGCCATTATTACCACAATGGCTCTATATAGTGAGGCTACGTGCTTCAATCCCTGAATAGCGGAAGGGAAACCGGTTGACGGTTTCTCAAATACCTCCAACACAAGATTTTTCGGGACTTCTGAGGTTGATCGAAGTATGGCGGATTGAGGTTGGGCTTCGGTGTTCCATGTGGGTGTAAGCACAACTACGCCCGCAGAGTTTGCACCAAAAAAATCTAGGGATGTGGTATTGGTTTTAGTTGAATCTATTTCATAGCACTCAAACGAGCTAATTTTTTTTATTTTGTTTTCTGAGGAGCTATCGATCTGGCAAGCAACTATACGTTGCTGATTGACGCCAGGAAGAGGGGGCATGACTAATAGTTTTTTCCCAGCTTCTAAAGGACAAAGTAAGCGCGCTCTATTTGAGAGGATCTGTATTATGCTTTCCCGAGGGACCAATGCAACCAAAATCTGAATTGCTAAGCCGGAATATCGATTCTCTGTTTTTGAGAAAAACTCAAGATCGCTATCGCTGCCATCGGATGGCAGTAAATACCGGAAGAACTCATAAGAAGCGGCGTGATTAGGTCTGATGCTCTTTTCTATAGATTGGAACTGAGTGACATATGAACTCAATGGGTCGGATCCGCTGGACTGATCCGCGAGCATGAAATCTTCTACTGCGGCATGGAACCAGTTGAAGGGTTGCCAAGAGCGAATATACATTGATCGCTCTGCGTAGGATTTAGTTCTACGAACGGGCATTCCGCACGATTTTGACGCTTTCCATTCGAGGAGATCTAGTCTTTTATCTATCTGGTGCTTAAGCGTAGAGCCGCTTTCAAGAGCATGCAGTTTGAACCGCTCCCCAAGCACGGTTCTAGCTAGGAAAGAGATGCGTTTGTGCCGAAGGGCATTTTCTGAAGCAGTTAAACCTGATTGGAGGCTATTTTTATGATCTATAAGCTTTTCCAGTCCCTCAAGTGCGAACAGATTCGGTGCCTCCCATCCGAAACTATCCGGGTTTAACTGCCACCCACACTCCTCAGTACATTCATTCCAATAGCGATCATAAAGTTCCCACGCTAAATCTGCAGCATCGCTTGGATCAATGTCAGCTGAGAGGAGGTCGGATGCTACAACGTACCAGATTAGCCTTGCTCCCTTTGCAAGCTCGCTAGAACGTAAATCCATCGCTAGGAAGGACGTTTTCACTGTTTGCAAGATTATTTCTATTGGGCTTTTGTATATCTCCCAATTTGATAGCAATTGCAGGGCAGATTGTCTATCTGAGGGGGGAGTGCCTGACCAAAACTCCCACCCCGCTTCACCATCGCCAGCCAACGGTGGTTCCCACGCGGGACCAGATGCTTCTAAAGCTCGCCCCTGATTTGCATAATCTGCAAATTCCTCAGCAGACATTGGCGGAATAGCGTCAGCTTTCGCGACCAACGCCAGGTCTAAGCTTCGAGTTTTTTGATCAACTAGCTCTCTCAGTTCCTCAAGAAGTACGGAGCTGCTAGCTAGTAAAACTATGTCATCTACATACCTTGCATACCCTAGATGAGTTTCCCCGTCTACATTGTATTTGTTCATCATTTCCAGTGCCGCGAGATCTACTGGAAACAAAGCCACTGAGCCTAACCATGCTGAGGTTACTGGGCCTTGAGGAATACCGCGTAAGGGATCTGATTTATTAATTCTCCCGTTATCAGGGCTAAGGTATGGGTAGCCAAAGAGCATGTCGCATAATTGCTCGACAATTATCGCGGATTTGTCCGCTGCTTCATCCGCAGATGCTTGTATTTTCATCAGTTCAGCAAACGCCGGTGCATTATCAGCGACAGTTTCCAGAGCTTGTTGTATAAATGGTTGAATACTGTCTCTTACGACGTGTCTGCGGATGCGGTCGTAATATCGACTGACATCGAGGCGGATAACATGCACGTAATTTATAGATTTGGCTTGATTTTTAAGGGACTGCATAAAGTCTCGCCAGCAGTCTAGGAACGGACGGAACATTCCCTGATCTGAAGCTGGCTGCCTGCCCTCAATAACCTCCATATCAATTTGATAGGCGAAACTTAGCGTCTGTTCAATTATAATAGGTTGGGTGTTATCTGAGGGGGTAGATATTCCTGTCGTAACAGTTTTTCTTTCTTCGCGGTAATAGCGGACAGCTGGTATGCACTGGCTGAATGCTGTAACACCGAGAGCGGAAGCATCCCAGCGTTCTGTAAGTAGCTCATTTAGTAAGTACTGATGCGCTATTAAATCCTCAGGTTGAGGCATCACCTTTAATCTCGGCTCTTCTGCGCCGAAGGACCTCGGCACCCATACGGCCTCGAACGGGTCGATGGATCCATGTATTTCACTGGCCAATCGTTCAACGAGCAACACATTGAATGCACTTGCCGCAATATCCAACCGCTCCCACTTTGATTCTTCGCAGGGCAACTCCCCTCTCCGAGAGCCCATATAGGCGAGCAAACGGGCATGGTTTAGTCTAGTACCTGAGTTGGTAAGATAGCATTCCGATGGAGCGGCTTCAGTCGCTATGTCGACACTTAAGAAATCAATCCATTCTATTTGAGCAGCCGAGTCAAAGTCTGTTCGGCTATTTACAAAAAGCTCATTTAATCGGAGATAGGGGTTGCCTACAACTTTCCGGAGTTCAGCGCGAGTTTTTTCAAATGACCTATATTTTCGAGATCGGCTTGCACTGTTCCACTTTGGATTCTCAAGCAGTTCGTCGGCATGCACACCAAATTGATTTGCTAGTACTGCTACTCCGGGGCCATAGGTGGAAACTTCGATAAGTGACTTGGCCTGTTGCACGGACAAATCTCTCAAATACTCGTCGGGATCTTTTATGCTTGTGTTTGAATGGTCTGCACTTATAAGCTGAGCAGTAGTAGGCCATATAAATTGCACGTCGAGATTGGCGCCTAAAAATTTTAGAACTGCCTCGGATGCTCCTCTTAATCCAGCTTCATCCCTATCAAAACAAATACAGATTGTCAAAGAGGCTAGCTTTGAAGGGAGTGTATCGCTGAGTCCTTTGATAATCTGAATTTGTTCTTTGCTAATTGAAGCTCCCATTACTGCTACCGCAGAAAACCCCAAGCTTTCCAATCTGAGAGCGTCAAAAAAACCCTCGCAAATATATAAGCGTAGATCTGTTTCACCTCGCTTAACCAGTCCTCGTAAAGTAGTTGTAGCTTGCTCTATTCTAAAAATAGCTTTGGATTTTTGAAAGTTTTTTGAGAATAGGTACTTTGCTGGCTGCTCATCTACCGCCCGGGCGGCAAGACCTAGAACTTTTTTCTGATCATCTCTTATCGGGAATACGATTCGATCGCCTGCAAAAAAGTCTATATAGCTGTTGTCATTGTTTGATTGTAGATTTAAATGGTAGGTTTGGAAGCCCGAGGTTGGAAGGATTTTTCGTATTAGGTTCGCTTCTTCCAATGTTGCGGCTAGTTCACGCTTAGTTCCAAAATCTTTTCTTGAGGAAACGTGTTTAGATAGTGAGTTTTTGTGTGCGTATATGAATCCCGCATTTTCCATCAATGCAATATCAAGCTTGCGATCAGACACCCAGTTAGCTAGTCGTTGTTTGTCATTGCTTAATTGGTATAACTTATAAGCTTGCGTAAGCCCTGAGCCTTCTGGCTGCTCAGGCTGCATAGCATTCTGTTTTCTCGCCCTATTTACAGGGGCAGTATTTGAGTTTGGTAAAAGCCACTCTAGTGCTCCTTTGAAATCGGTATGAAGGACTCCCTTCACCAAATCGATTGCATCTCCATGTTCACCACAGGCAAAGCAGTGATAATGCTGTCCAGAATTATCTCTGCCCGTATCGATTAGAAGGGAAGGAGTCTTATCGTCATGGAACGGGCACAGCGTGAGCTTGCGCGTAGCTGATTCGCTCTTAAGCGCCATCCCCAATCGCTCTGCCACCTTGTCGATTTCGATCTCAAGCAGCAGTTTCTCAACGTTGATACGGGGCATTCCGATTCCTTTCGCTTTGGACCTGAGGGTGGGCAGAGATGCTGCCATCGCCATCATATCTTCATATCTCTCGGTCGCCCATGTCCCCTTCTATCCCTGATTCCGACCTGAAGGTCCATTATGGTCCCTGTCCTGCCGATCAAGTCAGCGTGGTTTGACCTTGCGGCAAACCGAACTTAGTTGCTATCTACCCCCCAGGGGGTAAGGTTAAGCGGGCAGAATCGCCTCACTAAGGAGGAACGATCAATGAATCATGGTCACCGGGCAGCGACGGTTTATACGGCCTCAATCCCGCGCTTAGCTGGAAAATTCCCAGACAATGAGTTGGAGGAACTGTGGAAAGCAGATATCAAAGCATGTGTTCCAGGTGGCGCGTGTCAGGTCTTCAGGGACGTGATGTTCGTGGAGGCACAGGGAGCAGCTTTTATCTTTGGAATCGAGAACGAGGATGGTCGACCACGAGGCGTCCGCGCAGAATTGGCTGAGCGGCAACAAGCATTCATCGACTTTTTACGGGAGCAAAACGAGTTAATGGACCGCGCAGTTGGAGGTCTTGGGGGGCTTTTTCAAGGCTCGGAGTACGCAAGTGAAGCCAGAGTGACGGCCGCGTATATGATTCATCGAGAGCATCTTACTTTTCTGGCTTTGGGCTACCGGAGTCGCGATGGTGAATACTTGCGTGAGAAATTCGATGAGGAGAATGAGTTTCTTGAAAATGCCCGCATGAGGCGCTCCTTTGATAGGCTACATCGTTGATCCCGAGCGAAGTAGGTAGGTCATAAATACGCTGAGCCGAACGCTTCTAGAGTGGCATACGCCGGATCATGCTCATGAGGGCCGGGGGTTCTTCCCGACCTTTTGCTCGCCACAAGCAGCGATCAGGATTGGTCCTGCTGACCGCTACTTGGTCCCCGAGGCGATGGGTTCGTTACTCAGCGATGCAGACGAATGGGGTTCGAGATCCTCCAGCTTGTCTGCTCCGATTTTTTGGAGAACGGATCGAAAAGTCGTCCGGGTGACGAAGGTTGGCAAAAAGTCGATCACATCGGTCTGATCGAGGAGCCGCGATTCAGTGGGACTGGTGGGACTCTTCATACTTCTGCTCCTTTGCCAATGGTAGAAAAGGCCGCCACAGTTTTGCCGCAACGGCATCAGGCCAGTTTAGTCCTGCGGCGGATGCTTGTTAACGAAGTCCGAAATTTCATCGGAGCGCATGCTTAAACTATTGCCCTCGAACACAGGGTTGTCACCAGCTTGCGATTTCTTGGTGCTCTCATCAATCGCTGTTGCTAACTTGCCCCCTGTCGTAGCCGCTATCGCGGCACTGGCATGGCTGCTCATGGTCTGGCCCACTTGATCCGCAACAACCAACGCTGCGTTAGCGGCCAGCCTTCCCGCAGTCGCCACGCTCGATCCATACCCTGATTCTTGTTCGGTTCCTGATCCCATGGCTTGCCCGAAAGCAGATTGCCCTTGGCGGCCTGATGTTTGCTGATCACTAGCTGAGTCTCTCATAACGGTGCCGGTGTCGTTCGAGGTGTCTTCCATATTGGCCAGAGCCGACTTGAAAGCCGCGCTGAGTGCCGACGCGCCTCCTGCTAACTCATTTGCTCCCGCCAATGCAGCGCTACCTGCTGACGCCGCCGCTGATGCCGCCATTGTCGCTGCACCTAGCGCGGTTCCAACACCGAAGCTGCCTATCCCAGAGGTTGGGCCGCCAAAGCCGACAATACCGGCCAGCATAGGCGGTAGCTTATTGACCAGCGTGAGTAATATCACGGAAGCCACGAGCAGCACGCAGAGGCTGTTTAAATCGGGTGTTCCAACCTCAAACGCTTTGTAGTACTGGTCCAGGAATGACTTACCCACGCCGATCAGAAACGTCATGGTGAACAGCTGGATGCCCACCCCAAGCACGGTTTTATAGAAGTTGATCGCTATATCCGAGGTCCACCGACTACCGCCAAACCCTAAGAGGAAAATGCCCGCGTATGCGAGCAACCATGCCGATATTAGCAAAAGGAGCATGTTTACCGCGATCAGCGCCAGTATCACCAGCACCACGACGGCGGCAACGAGCATGAGGGCTGTCACCACTGGATATAGGACCGACGAGGATTTGCTGACCTTCGTAACAATATTGAAGCCGATATCGATAATGCCCGATGGCGACAAGCCGCTGCCAAGCCCAGAGGCGCTGGCGCTGATGGTGCGCATGGTATCGATGATGGCTAGAGATATAGCTGGACCGTTGATGAGTAGCCACCAAAAGAATCCCAATGTACCGAAAAAGCGAATTGTCTCAGCAAAGAAAGCTTGTATATCAGCGTTCCTGAGTACCATCAGGCCATAGGTCCAGGTCATGCTGATTAATGCTAATCCCCAAAACAGCCATGTTGCTTTGCCAGTGATTTCGGACCACTAAGTACCGCAACCGTCGAAAAGCTATCGAGGATTTTGCCTTTTTACGGGCGGTGGTGGCTTGGCTCTGTGCACTAGTGATAGCTGCGTGGTCTTGCGCCATACAGGCGTCAACACCTATGCAGGGGGCTTCGTCGTAATGAGCTGTGTCTTGGTAGCGCTTGAGGTATTGCTCCGGACTTCCAGCCTGAGTTTTGTGATAGCTGAGTGTGTCTTGCGCTACGAGTAGCTTGGAGATTGCCTGGTCCGCTTCGCCCCAAGTGTATCGCTCCTAGCCATATCTCAGAAACAAAAAAGCCGCGCAACCGCGCGGCTTTGAAGATGGTGGGCCCAGTAGGACTCGAACCTACGACCAAGGGATTATGAGTCCCCTGCTCTAACCAACTGAGCTATAGGCCCCCAGTAGGTCGCGGATTATAACGATGGTTTGCCCACGGCGCCATCCGAAAAATCCGAAACTGCCGGACACAGGAAGCTGGAGGCGAATTCCTCGGCCGAGAGCGGCAGGCTGACGATGTAGCCTTGGATCTGTTCGCAGCCTTCGCGCGCGAGAAACTGTTGCTGTTCGTGGTTTTCGACGCCTTCGGCGATCACGGTCAGTTGCATGCTGCGGCCCAGGGCGATGATGGCGCGCACGATGGCGGCATCGTGGGTGTCGTGGGGCAGGCCGCGCACGAACGACTGGTCAATCTTGAGGGTGTGCAGGGGCAGGCGCTTGAGGTAGCTCAGGGACGAGTACCCGGTGCCGAAGTCGTCGATGGCCAGTTGTACGCCCAGGCCTTTGAGTTGGTGCAGCACCAGCAGGGCTTCTTCGGCCTGGCTCATGATGAAGTTTTCGGTGATTTCCAGTTGCAGGCAGCCCGGTTGCAGTTGGTGGTCTTCAAGCAGGCGCTCGATGCGGGCGAACAGGTCGGGCTGGCGCAATTGGGCGCCGGCCAGGTTGACCGACAGTGGGCCGAAGCTTTGGTATTGGGTGTGCCAGCGGTGCATCTGTTGGCAGGCGTGTTCGAGCACCCATTCGCCGATGGGCAAGATCATGCCGTTTTCTTCGGCCAAGGCGATGAAGCGCTCGGGTGGGACTTCGCCAAAGGTTGGATGATTCCAGCGGATCAGGGCTTCGGCGCCGACCAGGGATTGGCTCTTGAGGCTGAATTTTGGCTGGTAGGCCAGGCTCAGTTCGTTGCGTTCGATGGCGCGGCGCAGTTCGTGCTCCAGGGCAACGCGGGCGCTGGCCTGGGTAGTGAGGTCGCGGGTGTAGGATTCGACGCGGTTGCGGCCCTTGGCCTTGGAACGGTACATGGCAGCGTCGGCGTTTTTTACCAAGGTGGCGACGTCGTTGCCGTCCTGGGGGTAGAGGCTGGCGCCGATGCTGGCGCTGGTGAAAAACTCGTGTTCGCCGGCCTGGAAGGGCGCAGCAAAACAGGCCAGTACCTTGTTGGCGATGATCTCGGCAGCGGCGCTGGTTTGCAGGCCGGGCAGCAGGATGATGAACTCGTCGCCACCCAGGCGTGCGACGGTGTCGATGTCTCTGACTTGTTCGCGCAGGCGTGTGGCGATGCCCTGCAGCAACAGGTCGCCGACCGGGTGGCCGAGGCTGTCGTTGATGTGCTTGAAGCGGTCCAGGTCAAGGAACAACACGGCGCCTTGGCCGGCTTCGTCGGTGTGGCTGTTGAGCGAGGCCTGCAGGCGGCTTTCGAACAGCGTGCGGTTGGGCAGGCCGGTCAAGGGGTCGTGGTGGGCCTGGTAGTCGAGGCGGGCCTCGGCTTGTTTGAGGCTGGAGATGTCAGCGAACACCGCTACAAAGTGTGTGATGACCTCTTCTTCATTGCGCACCGAGCTGATGGTCAGCCAACTGGGGTACAGCTCGCCGTTCTTGCGGCGGTTGTAGATTTCGCCTTGCCAGTGGCCGAGCGCGGCGAGCCGATGCCACATCTCGATGAAAAAGCCGTGGTCATGGCGACCCGATGCCAGCAGTCGTGGCGTCTGCCCCAAGGCTTCGTTTTCGCTGTAGCCGGTGATCTCGCTGAAGGCTCGGTTGACGGCCGTGATGCGTTGGCGGGTGTCGGTGATGAGTACGCCTTCGGCGGTACTCTCGAACACGGTGGCGGCCAGCAGCAGCTTCTCTTGCATGAGATGGCGCTCGGTGATGTCCCGCGCCATGATCAGCATGCAGGCATCGCCGTCGAAGCGCATGGCGCTGGCGCGCAGCTCGCACAGGCGAATTTCGCCGTCTGCACGGCGGATGAGGGAGGTGAACTCCTCGACGCTGCCCTCGCGGTGCAGGATCTCGATCATCCGAGCGCGCTCGTTCAGGTCGACCCAGATACCCATGTCCAGGCTTGAACGGTCCACCACCTCGTAAAGCGGGTAGCCGGTCATACGGCTGAAGCCTTCGTTGACCTCGATCATCTTGCCGTCGGCCTGGCGAGTCAGCAGCAAGCCATCGGGGGAGGCGTGGAAGGCTTTGGCGAATTTTTCTTCGGAGGCCTGCAGGCGCTGTTGGGTTTCCTTCAACTGGCTGATGTCCCGCACCACGGCGAGCAGGGCAGGGGTCGTATCGAGGTCGAAGGGCTCTACCGACATCAATCCGGTAAAGGTTTGCCCATTGCTGCGTTTGAAGGACATCTCCAGGTTGCGGATTCGGGTGGTCTTGACCCGTTCGAGCAGTTCGAGGCCAGCGCCTTCTATGCCCCAGATGTCGAGCTCGGAAGGCGTCTTGCCCATGACCTGTGCAGCAGTGAGCCCGATCTGCGTTTCGAACGCTGCGTTGACCTCCAGCAGGCGACCGTCACTGAGACGGGCAATGACCAGCAGGTCGGGGCACTGCTGAAATACCGAGGCAAACTTTTGTTCGGAGAGGCGCAGGGCCTCTTCGGTCTTTTTGGTTTCGCTGATATCGATCATCAGCCCACGCATGATGGTCCTGTCGCCTTGATCGATCAGGCTGACGATGTCACGGACCCAGATAGTGCGGCCATCGGCGTTGATGACCCGGTAGTCGAGGCTGTGGTCACGCCCGGCGGCGGTTTCGGTTTCGCAGTAGGTTTTTGCCCACTGTGCATCCAGCGGATGCAGCACGCTGAGCCAAAAGCCCGGTCGCTGCCACTCGGCCAGCGGATAGCCCAGCAGGTCTTCAGCATGGGGGGAAGCGTAGCTGTAGCTGTAGTCTTGGGTGTTGGCTTCCCACGCGATGGCCGAGAGACTTTCGACCAGCCCGCGGTAGTGATATTCGCTGGTGCGCAGCTCTTGCTCCAAGGCGACGCGGCGGGAGATTTCGGAGCTCAGGCGGCGATTGATGCGCATCAGCACGGCGGCGACGATCATCAGCAAAAGAATGGCGGGCAGGCCGTAGAGGGCAAGCTCGGCCCATAGGGGGGCAACGGGCGCGGCTTGGCCGGCGGCGTTGGTGTTCGTCAGGGTGTTGGTGTCAGCCGTTGCTCTGTCTGCCAGCAGGCAAAGCAATACAAGGGCCGATAATCGCGGCATAGCGGCCTCTTTTCACTCGCGCACAAAGAGCTGAGTGTAGACGCGCAAGGGTCGCTACGGGAAGCAGGCAACGATGGCTATCGGCCGAAAAACAAAGCCCCCAGCGGGGCTGGGGGCTTGTGTGCAGCAGCAACGTGTCAGGCGCGGGCGTGTATCACTCGTCCAGGAACGAGCGCAGGTGCTCGCTACGAGTCGGGTGACGCAGCTTGCGCAGCGCCTTGGCTTCGATCTGACGAATACGCTCACGTGTTACATCGAACTGCTTACCGACTTCCTCGAGGGTGTGGTCGGTATTCATGTCGATGCCGAAGCGCATCCGCAACACCTTGGCTTCACGTGCGGTGAGCCCGGACAGGACTTCGCGCGTGGCTTCCTTGAGGCTCTCTACCGTGGCAACGTCGATTGGAGATTGCATGGTGGAGTCTTCGATGAAGTCGCCCAAGTGGGAGTCTTCGTCGTCGCCGATCGGGGTTTCCATGGAGATCGGCTCTTTGGCGATCTTCAGTACCTTGCGGATTTTATCCTCAGGCATTTCCATGCGTTCGCCCAGCTCTTCCGGGGTCGGTTCGCGACCCATTTCCTGCAACATCTGCCGGGAAATACGGTTGAGCTTGTTGATCGTCTCGATCATGTGCACCGGAATACGGATAGTGCGTGCCTGGTCGGCGATCGAGCGGGTAATGGCCTGACGGATCCACCAGGTGGCGTACGTCGAGAATTTGTACCCGCGACGGTATTCGAACTTGTCTACCGCTTTCATCAAACCGATGTTGCCTTCCTGGATCAGGTCGAGGAACTGCAGGCCACGGTTGGTGTACTTTTTGGCGATCGAGATCACCAAACGCAAGTTCGCTTCAACCATCTCTTTTTTCGCGCGGCGGGCTTTGGCCTCACCGATCGACATGCGACGGTTGATGTCCTTGATTTCTGCAACGGTCAGGCCGGTTTCGGTTTCGAGGGCGACCAGTTTTTTCTGGCAGCGCACGATGTCGTCCTGGACGCGACCGATGGCTTCAGCATATTTGCTTTTGCCTTTGGCCAGTGCGTCGCTCCAGCTCTGGTCGATTTCGTTGCCCGGGAACTGGCGCAGGAAATCGGCACGCGGCATGCGGGCATCACGCACACACAGCTGCATGATGGCGCGCTCTTGCTGGCGCAGGCGGTCGAGGGCGCCACGCACGCGCTCCACCAGGCCTTCGAACTGCTTGGGCACTAGCTTGATCGGCATGAACAGCTCGGCCAGGACGAGCATTTCGTCGACGCCTTGCTTGCTGTGACGACCGTGCTTTTTCAGAGCCTTGAGCGTGACGACGAGTTGATCCGAGACCGCACCGAAGCGCTGCTGCGCGATGACTGGGTCGGGACCGCTTTCGGTCTCTTCCTCTTCATCGGTGCTTGCTTCAGCGGTTTCTTCTTCGTCATCGTCCTTGGCATCTGCCGCTTTTTCGGTCTTCTCGACCGGCGGAGGCACCTCGGCCGGCGGCGCAATGCCGTCGTCCGGGTCGATGTAGCCGCTGAGCACGTCAGACAGGCGACCGCCTTCGGTGGTAACGCGATCGTATTCGCTGAGGATGTGATCAACCGTGCCGGGGAAGTGCGCAATAGCGCTCATCACCTCACGGATGCCCTCTTCGATACGCTTGGCGATCTCGATCTCGCCTTCGCGAGTGAGCAGCTCGACGGTACCCATTTCACGCATGTACATGCGCACTGGGTCCGTGGTGCGGCCAATGTCGGTTTCCACAGCCGCCAATGCAGCGGCAGCTTCTTCGGCTGCTGCTTCATCGGTATCGGCTTCGGCCAACAAAAGGGCATCCGCATCCGGAGCACTCTCGAATACGTTGATCCCCATGTCGTTGATCATGCGGATGATGTCTTCTACCTGCTCTGGATCTGAAATATCCTCAGGCAGGTGATCGTTGACCTCGGCGTAAGTCAGGTAACCCTGCTCACGACCACGGGAGATCAGCTCTTTGAGGCGAGACTGCTGTTGCGCTTTTCCGGACATAACACCCTATCCACTGAAGGTCTTGGCGGGCAAAAAACAAGCCGGGGATTATACCCGAGCTGTGACCTCACGCGCCAGTTGAGGTCGGGGTTTGAGCGTGAAGATTGCGACTTAAAAGCTCGCGCAGCTGATTTTTTTCGTCTGCGCTGAGGTCTTCCTGCCGTGCTTTGCGGAGCAAATGCTCCAAGGTTCGCTCGCGTTGGCGAGCGGATAAACTAGTAATGGTGTCGAAAAACTGTTGTTCAAGGTTATCGGCATCAATGAGCCATTCCTTTTCGGCCAATGCCTGCAGCAAACGACCCTGTTCGGTCCCGTGCCAGCGGGCGATCAACTGTAGTGAGCGTAGCCCAGGATTCTTTTGCAGGGCGCCAAGCAGAGCGACCAGCAACTGTGTGTAGACATGACCTTCATCGGCAAAGTGACTGACATCTTCAACTTTTTCCGCCAGATGGGGGTGATGCAGCAAAGTGCGCAATGCACTGAGGGTTGGTGGTTCGACGCTGGTCGGGACGCGCGGGGCACGTGATTCGAAATCCTGGCGTTTGCCATTGCGATCCCACGGCTTGCCTTTTTTGTCCCAAGGTTTGTCTTGCCACTTTTTCTGCCCGCCCTGCTTGGTTGTCCACGCCTGTTGAGGCGGCTGCTGGGCTTGTGGATCACCTTGCTGACCCTGGTGAAAATCAGCGTAATCGTGGCCGCTGTAGTCAGGGTTGTAGTCCGGTACCTGATCGTAATCGATACCTGGGTCGTATTCGGGGGTTGCCTGGGGCGCCGGCGCGCTGCGAGCCATCTGGCTCATGGCTTCGCCGCTCAGCCCGGTAATTTCGGTCAGGCGGTTGCGCATCAGTGCGCGCAGGTTGTTGCCCGGTACCTTGTCTATCAGCGGCGCCGCCAGGGTGACCATGTGCGCCTTGCCTTCTAATGACCGCGGATCTGCCTCTTCGGTCAATTGCTGGAAGAAGTAATCGGCCAGTGGTTGTGCCATCTGGTGGATACGGGCCTGGAATGCATCAGTGCCTTCGGCGCGCACCAGGCTGTCCGGGTCTTCGCCTTCGGGCA
>LIDZ01015326.1_pt5 | contig 25956 bp, 13 predicted proteins | sample 644651 | NCBI WGS metagenome assembly LIDZ01 (sample SAMN03856242, study PRJNA289617) | food metagenome | isolation source: wine grapes on drying loft during traditional withering process | host: Vitis vinifera cv. Corvina | place: Italy: Gargagnago di S. Ambrogio di Valpolicella | collected 2014-01 | reverse complement strand
GCTGATACACTACGAGTTGAGAGTCGCCGTGCTCATCAGTGGCTGTGAAGGAATGATTCTTCTGCTTAGACTGCTCTGCCCCAATCTGAATAAATGAGGCTTGGCCGAGTAAAGCATCATCGTCTCCATAGACGATATCCCCCTCGGGCGTAAGAATACGAATCTCACCCGCAAGTCCAATATGCAGATTGGACAGCACATCGGTCAACGCCTTCCCTTTGATCTCGATCAGCATATAATACTCTGCATCAGGATGCTGGATATTCCGCAGCAGTCTGCCCATGGTGAGGGAGGATTCGCTATATGCATCGAAGAAGCCCTTCGGGCGGACCGGAAACCAAACCGGATTCCCCTTCGCAGCTGTAATTTGCTTCATTCTTTCGAGAACGCCTGCATCACTGCGCACCGAACTCGTACCTGTTGATTTATAAGACTCGGCATCCACTAGACTCTTGGCTACCAGCCGGATGCCGAACAGACGCTCATCCGAACCTTTTACCGAATCCAGCTTTCTGCGTATCCGATCTTCGGCCGCGGTCTTAGCCACCGTAGTGGCTCCAGAACTATTAACAGCCTCCATATCGGCCTTCAATACGGGATCTACTGCAAATTGTCTGGAAAGTGCTTCATATTCAGCAAGCAGAAAATCAAGTTTATCCGCTGCCTGCAGCGCAGATTGTGATGATGCCGTGGCTACCTCATCCGTAATGATTCCTTTGGCTGCATAATATGAAGTCAAACCCAGCACGGAGGTTAGAAGCACTATGGTACAGAACAAAATAACGAACAGCTTTACGCCAACTGATCTGAAATGGTAAGTCCGTAACCGTCTCATTATTTTATCTCCTTATACAAAATAAAGGCACAGCCCCTCCCATAATGCGTAAGGCTGTACCCGGTTTAAGCTATGCAGCATGTGAAGCTGGCAATTATCCCTTGCTGGCGCCTGCAGTCAAGCCGTCTACAAGCAGACGCTGCAGGAAAATGAACAGAATCATAATCGGCACGGCAATCAGAACAGCACCTGCCGCAAAAAGTGTGAAGTTGGTGTTCTGGTTACCGTTAACCATATCCCACATTCCGACCGCAACCGTCCAGTTCTCTTTGGACCGCAAGATGAGCCGGGCAAAGATGAAATCCACCCACGGACCGACAAACTGAGTCAGTGCCATATAAGTAATCATTGGACGTGACAAAGGCAGAATAATCCGCATAAATATGCCGAAATTACTCGCTCCATCAATTCGGGCCGCCTCATCCAGCGAGCGGGGAATGGTATCGAGAAAGCCTTTAGCGATAAACGTCCCACCTAGTGGCGCACCCGATGCATACACGATGATCAGTGCCAGATGCGTATCCAGCAGATGAAATTCTTTTAGCAGCAGATAAATCGCAATCATGCTCATAAAGCCTGGGAACATCCCCAGGATCAGAACCGTTGACAGTGCTGTTTTACGCGCCTTAAAGCGGAATCTGGACACCGCGTAGCTTGTCAGCAGTGTTAGTACCACACCGATAAGCATGGAGCAGACCGCGATCTTAAGTGTATTGGCATACCAAGTTCCAAACATATAGACCGGTGAGGTAAACAGTTCCCTAAAATGATCGAATGTGAAATGATCAGGAATCAGCGTCTTGCTGTACAGGGATTTACCGGGCCGGAAGGACGCCAAAAGAATCCATAGGGCCGGGTACAGCGCAGCTATTGCTAGTCCTATTAATACAATGTAACTACCTGTTAAGCGAATAAGGTTAGCGAGTTTGCGTCCGCTCATTGGATCATGTCCTCCTCTTTAAATGATTTGGTCCGGCGGTAATTGTACAGGGAGAAAGAAGCTATAATAACAAAGATAATGATCCCTATGGCCGAAGCCATGCTGTATTTGTTCTGATCCAGCGTCAATTTGTACAGCCAGGTCACCAGCAAGTCCGTCGAACCAGCATATTGATAATCCCCATTGACCGGGTTACCTCCGGTTAACAGGAAGATGGCATTAAAGTTATTAATATTGCCAGCAAACTGCGTAATTAGGGTTGGTGCGGTTGAGAACAACACCAGTGGCAGGGTTACAATTCTGAACTTTTGGTATGCAGAAGCTCCATCCACCTCGGCTGCTTCATACATATCGCGGGGAATTGTAGTAAGCACACCCATGATAAGCAGCATCGATACAGGAATACCAACCCACATGTTAACGACAATAACCGTAACCTTAGCCCATATCGGATCAGTCAGCCAAGGCAGCCCGCCCAGTCCGAAATAGCCCATATACTGGTTAATGGGTCCGAATTGACCGTTGAACAAATTGCGCATGAGCAAAAGAGAGATTAGCTGGGGTATAGCATAAGGTACAATCAGGAGCGCTCTCCATACACCCTTGAAGCGGATACCCTTCTGACTAATCAGCAGCGCAACCAGCAAACCACCGAAATAAGTAGTTATCGTAGATAGAACCGCCCAGATAATGGTCCAGGTTAGAACACCATAGAAGGTGTGGCTCCACGTCTTTAGCACAAGCAAATTACGGAAGGTCTGGAACCCAACCCAATCCACCAGCTTGGCAGGCGGCATATGATCCGGCGCGGAATAGTTCGTAAACGCCAGCATGATCATGAAGATAATCGGCATAACGGTAAAGAACAATATCCCAATACCCGGCAGGATCAAGAAGGTCTGGGCGAATTTATAATCCAGAATATAACGAACCGTTTTGGGGAACGAATTCGCTTGAAGACCAGCTTCGCGTTCTGCACCGATCTTGTAAGCATCTTTAATGTTCATGTACCAAGCGATCACAATTATGATAAGTATAAGAACGGTGATTAAGCTCTGAATCAGTATGTAAATGGAGTGGTCACCCGTGACCATTTTGGCGATACCATTCACTTTTTTCAGCTTGCTTGGGGTATCTCCTAATGATAGCAAGCCCCATACCGCTCTACCTAGATTCTCGATGAAATAATAAAGTGCTACAGCCTCTACGGCTAGAAAAATTAACCCTTTAATGAATTGGCGGTTATATATTTGTCCCAATCCCATAAATATCGTTGACAGTATTGCGGCTCTCTTACGGTGTCGCTGCATTTCCCTTCCGTTCTCCTCTCCACGCAAAATCATAAAAACCGCCAGCCGCTAACCATGCGGCGGGCGATTGTGATTTCACTATATGCTGTTAACGCCGTGTTCGAACACTGTTATTGAGCCGCTGCGCCGTTGTTCAAATCCTTGATTTGTTCAACCGCTTTTTCCATGGCAGCTTTAGGGTCAGCATTGTTATCCCAAATTTCTGGAAGTGCTGCATTTACTGGACTCCATACATTGCCCATTTCAGGAATGGAAGGCATAGGTTGGGAGTTCTTCGCTTGTTCTGCAAAAGCCGATACGAACGGATCACCAGTAATTTGTGGATCTTTAAGAGCTTCGTTATTCGTTGGAATCGATCCAATCGTCTTGTTCAGCAGAAGCTGCGCTTCTTTGCTGGAAGCAAAATGTGCATATAATTTAGCTGCATTCGGATATTGAGAATAAGCATTAACACCAAAGATCTTGATACCTGAGAACGTAATTGCCGGTTTACCGTCAATGGTTGGGATAGGAGCGATACCGAGGTTGTCGCCCAGTGCTTCTTTGTAGCCAGCCAGTTCCCAAGGACCCGTAATATCCATAGCTACATCACCCGTATTGAACAAACTGCGTTTGATATCAGCATTGATATCGCCGCTCTTGATTGGCAATACTTCTTTCAACTTAACAAAAGTTTTCAAGCCTTGAATAGCACCATCTGTTGTCAAGCCGATATCATCTTTGTTCGTACCGTTATCGCCGAAGAGATATCCGCCACCAGTAGCGATGAAAGGATAGTCGTAGTACATGTTACCGACTTCCCACATAATTCCGTATCTGTTCTTGGATTTATCAGTGAACGTTTTGCTGAACGCAATTACGTCGTCGAAGGATTTTGGTGCTTCTTTTACTAAAGATTTATTGTAGTACAGGGCATAAGTTTCAGCCGCTCTAGGGTAACCGTACAATTCACCATCATATGAAGAACCTACGATAGAGGCTTCAGTGTTGTCAGCTTTCGTCTGTTCACCGAAGATATCATTTGGAAGAAGCAAGCTTGCACTTGCAGCTTTACCCAAGTTATCATGCGGAATCAGAACAACGTCTGCAGCCAAGCCCGAAGGACCATCCTGAGAAAGCTTAGTCACTTGATCCGGTGGTGCTACTTCTTCGATCTTTACTGGAACATTATATTTTGCGGTAAACTGCTTGGAGATTTCTTCAGCAAAAGGTCTTTCTTCTTTACTTTCCCAAATGGTCAGTGTTGCGCCGTCTTCAGGTACAATTTCATCTGCTGCTGTGGAACTGACGTTGTTGGTGCCTGCATTGTCTGTTGTTGCATTGTCTGCAGGTGCGTTTGTTGCGTTTGCTGCGTTACCCCCGTTGTTATTCGCATTGTTGTTGGAGCCGCACGCCGTAATGGACAGAGCCATAGAGAACGCTGCGGTGAGAACCATGAGTTTTTTCAACTTCATTAATTTAACCCCTCCTAATTTGACAAACAAATATTATGTAGCACTGCCATACAGAGACTTGCGCAAACGATTTCAGGAGAGAGCAAAAAAATATTCATTGCTACCTTTGTTCACTTCCATATTCGCTTCAACAAGTTCTAGAAAGCGCTTCATTCATAAATACATCATACATCAGTACTCTTTGATTGTAAAAACGTTTGCACATAGTATATTTGACCATATTCTTTAAAAATATCATCAAAATAGTCTATTACCTCGTTATTTCACAGGATATTTCTAATTTGCGCGCACTTTTCGTGATTGACGCAGAAAGTAAGCGCTTTATAAATCTGTTTTTTAACCCAAAAGCGCTAAGTAATGGAATTACTCGCCTTTTGGATACTCAATTCGCACCTTAGACTATGTAGAAATTTGCGCAACTGTTTGTACAAAACTATTGAACCCACCAATATTCCGTGCTATAATCCAAAACGTCAAGGTTTTCACCCTATACAGCACACTGACAGTTCAGCCTCTGCTTCATACAACTAAAAGGCAATGTTACTTATGACAGGTACAACCTCGGCCCGCTTCATAGCTGCAGTTGTGCCTTTTTGCTGTGGGTAAATTTTTAGTTAAAGATCTCACAATCTCATTTATTCAAAGATTTGATCGTAACCGTTGTACTTTATTTTGTGCAACAGAGCACGAAATTTCTGTGCATGATCGAAAATGGCGCACAAAAAAACACAAATGTATACTCACAATGCTTACGATGCGAGTTTTGTCCGAAGTAACCCAGTGAAGCAAATGCTTACAAAACTTAAGTGTATGCTTACGATGCGAGTTTTGCGAAGTCATCTCAAGAAGCAAATGCTAACAAAACTTTTAGGAGGAATCATCATGTTACTAGAAGCTGTATATCATCGCCCGCGCTTAAATTGGTCTTATGCCTACAATGAAAGTACGATTCATCTGCGTCTGCGTGCTAAAAAAGGAGATTTGACCGAAGTATTCGCTTGGGCTGGAGACAAATATGCCTGGGATGCTACTAAAGAGCTGATTCCGATGACTCTTTTTACCTCAGATGCGATGTTTGACTATTGGGAATGTGAGTCGGTCCCTTTGCACCGCCGCCTGAAATATGGTTTCCTGCTGCAAAAAGACAATGAACGAATCTGGATGACCGAAAGTGACTTCCAAACCAACCGTCCGGAGAATCCGTATCGACTATTTGAATTCCCTTATATTAACCGCGGGGATGTATTCACTCCACCAGCATGGGTAAAGGATGCTATCTTTTATCAGATTTTCCCTGAACGCTTTGCCAATGGCGATCCGAGCCTTAACCCTGAAAATGTGCTTCCTTGGGGCGGGACGCCTACACCAGACAATTTCTTTGGAGGCGACCTGCAAGGAGTCATTGACCATTTGGATCATCTTAGCGAGCTAGGCATCACAGGTATCTATTTCACACCAGTATTTACGGCTACAACCAATCACAAGTATGATACGGAAGATTACATGGCCGTGGACCCGCACTTCGGTGATGCACAGACGCTGAAAAAGCTTGTCGACGCCTGCCACGAACGTGGTATCCGCGTGTTGCTGGACGCTGTATTCAACCATTCCGGCAAAACCTTTGCACCGTTTGTGGATGTTCAGGAAAAGGGCGACGCCTCACTCTATAAGGACTGGTTCCATATCCGCAAGCTCCCGCTTGAGGTTATAGACGGCATCCCTTCTTATGATGCCTTTGCTTTTGAACCGCTGATGCCGAAGCTGAACACTGAACGCCCAGAGGTCAAACAATATTTGCTTGAAGTAGCTGAATACTGGATTAAGGAAATCGGTATCGATGGCTGGCGTCTGGACGTGGCCAATGAAGTGGATCATGAGTTCTGGCGGGAATTCCGCAGAGTGGTGAAACGAGTGAATCCAGAGGCTTATATTCTGGGTGAAATCTGGCATGATTCGGCTCCTTGGCTAGAGGGAGACAAGTTCGATGCAGTGATGAACTATCCGTTTACTGACGCAGTGCTCGACTTCTTTGTCTATGGCACCATCGACGCCGAAGGGTTTGCGAATTCCATTGGCAAGCAGCTGTCGCGCTATCCGCTACAAGCGAGTGAAGTTGCCTTCAACCTGCTTGATAGCCATGATACTCCGCGTTTATTAACTCTGGCCAACGGGGATAAGAATAAGCTGAAACTTGCTGCGTTATTCCAGTTCACTTTCATGGGCACACCCTGCATCTATTATGGCGATGAAATCGGCATGGATGGAGACGGAGACCCTGGCTGCCGCAAATGCATGGAGTGGGACCCAGAGAAGCAGGATAGGGACCTCTTCAGCTACTACCGCAGGCTTATCGCCATCCGCAACAGTCACCCAGCGTTACGCACTGGCACATTCAACTTCCTGGAAGCAGGACAACAGGGCAGTAAGCTGGCTTACGAACGTCGCCTAGGTGATGATGTTGTAGTGGTGCTCATCAATACTGAAGAAACCGCTCAAACATTCCGCATTGACGTCGAAGAAGTACACTGGGAGAATGTGTTCACAGGCGACTCCATGCGTACAGAGCGCGGTAAACTGGCTGTTAAACTTCTGGGTTACGGATCTGCCGTGCTTAAGGCGATCCTTTAAGTAACAACATGATTCCTCACCAAAAAACGGCACTCTTCATCGCGAAGAGTGCCGTTTCTATTCTTAAATGCTTACTTGCTTAACAGTCTGTAGATAACTTGAGCGCTTTCGGCGCGGGTCATCTGTCCAGTTGGAGCAAATTGCTTATTCTCCCTGCCCTGAATCAGGCCCAGTGCTGCAGCGGCATTGACATAGGTGCCCGCCCACGCACTGATGCTGGAAGCATCTGCAAATGCAATAGTAGCAGCTGTTAAATCGATCTTGCCCCCTTGCTTAAACTCCAGCGCTCGGATCACCATGACGGCCATTTCCTCACGGCTGATCGTAACGTTCGGAGCAAACACATCCTCGCTTCGTCCATTAATAATACCCAGCTTCGCAGCTGTTGCTACGTAAGTGGAGTACCATGCCTCGGGCTTAATATCAGTGAACGTTGCCTGACCCACTGCCGGTATACCAAGCGCGCGTACCAGCATTGCCGCAAACTCCGCACGACTGACATGGCTCTTCGGAGCAAACTCGGAATCGGTAACTCCGGTTATGATTTGCTTAGCGGCAAGCGATTTTATCGCCGCAGATGCCCAGTAAGCAGCGGGTACATCCTTAAACGATTTATTGATCTCCAGAACTGCATATTTACTAAAATGCCTGATTTGGGCAGTCATGCTATCTCCCTGAAGAGTTCCGCCTACATATTCCAGCTCGTTGTTGTCGCCGAGGTAGTAGACACCAGTCCATTCCTTGTTCGGACTACCATTAAGCTTAAAGGTAATCACTAGCGGCTCCTTGAACGTAGTGACCGGGATTAGAGTGCCGTCTTTTTTGACGATATGCAGTTTGAACTCATACACTTTAGATACAGAGGTTACCTGAGTATCTGCCATACTTAATCCAGCTACTAGTGTATTCACTCCTGTCTCTTCAAGTGGACTTACTTCGAACAGAATTTGGGAGTCCGCCGCTTCAGCAGCGGTTACCATCCCCTGAATGACAGCCAGTTCTTCATTGGTGAAGGTTATCGACAGATCGCCTGCTTTGATCACCAGATCGTTGGTTCCGAGCGTCTTGGCCGCCAATATTGGCAACAGCAATGATTTCTTGCCTTGAGCCAACTCGACCTCAACCTTGCCGCCCGTAGCATTGCTCAGGCTGTTAACACTAACAACCTGCGTCTCAGCCGATATTGTGCCAGTTGTAGGCGATGGGGTTGGAGTTGGTGTCGGTACTACAGGCGCTGCTGCCAAAATAACTGTTCCACCCTCATCTCTGCCCGGCAGATCAATGGTTATCTTCTGATCATTCGCTACCGTATAGGTTTTGCCACTGTACTCGTCTATTACAGAAGCATAAGCAGCAAACGGCACGGTAATAGTAGCGGAGATTCCGTCCGTCTTCGTGTTGATAACTGTCACAACATCATCGTTGTCGTAATGTTTGTTAAAAGCCAAATATCCCAGTTCATCCGAGCCAACAAGCTTCGTCCGTATCCCTTTCGAATACACTTTGGAATACTTAGCACGAATGTTTAATAACTTCTCGTAGTGATCGTGAAGACCCTGCTCGGCTGTCAGCTGATCCCAAGGCATATCCGCGCGGTTCTCGCTGAATTGCCCATTGGATATATCCACTGAATTTCTTCCTGAACGACCAAGCTCTTCCCCATAATAAATCACGGGCTGTCCTTTAGCTGTAATTTGCAGCGCAGCTGCGATCTTCAGCTTACCTTGATCACCGCCTACATACTGTGACAGGAAACCATCCTCATCATGGCTGCTTAAGAATTGAGCCATCATCTGAGTGTTATCAATCTTCGCTTCGCGCTCCTGCAGATAAGCATCCACATCATTGATCTTGCCATTTGTGAAGTTCAGGGCAGCACCCTTAAAGCCGAAATCAAGCAAGCCATCCATCTGGCTGGATTGCAGCATTCCACCGTTATTATCGATGGTACCGCCATAGTATTCCCCAACCATTTTGAAGTTTGGATCGATGGCTGTCAGGGCATTCTTAAAGGCTTTCCACGTTGTTCCTTCCACATGCTTAACGGTGTCAACTCGGAAATAGTCAATCGTATCCCCACGATCCGTTCTGGCGTTGTCCAACCAGCCTGACTGCCAAGCGATAATTTTCTCCCGCACTGCCGGATCTTCTGTTTTGAAATCTGGCAGTCCGCTAAGTTCGCCGCGAATAGGATCTGTATCCGCCGACACTCCATCCGTACGCAGCATATCGGCAAAACGGTCTTTGTCCTCCGCTGTAATTGTCGGACTATTATCTTCAAGCTTTAAGCCGTAACCGGTATGATTCAGCACAACGTCCACCATAATCTTGATGCCCTTGTCATGCGCCTTCTCGATAAGCTCCTTGAAGGTCGCCATATCACCAAGATGCTCGTCAAGCTTAGTGAAATCCTTGGCCCAGTAGCCATGGTAAGCATACTGCTCACCGTTGAAATCTAAGCCTTTGTTAAAATCAATATTATCTACAATCGGCGAGATCCAGAGCGTGTTGATGCCAAGCTCCTGCAAATAGTCCAGATTGTCGATCATTCCCCTGAAATCTCCACCGTGGTAGGCTTCCAGATGAGTTTTATCAACGTTCTCGTTATTGGTTGCATCCCCGTCTTTGAATCGGTCCGTCAGCGCGAAATAAATCCGAGCCTCATCCCAATCGAAATCCAGCTTTGCCCCCATATACGTTCTTGCCTTTACTTCGATTGTGACTGATTGCTTGTGCGTGTTGCCGAACTGATCTACAAGGATAATTGGAATATTCTTTATCCCTGCCGTCACCGTATCTTTCACAGCAATCGTTTGTTTCATAAGCTCCGTATCGAGCTGAACTTTGGCGGGACCCCCGAGAGCGGTCAGATCCATGTAAGCATCCGTGTAATTTACAGCCTCTGTGGAGGTTGCCTTGACCGTTACAATCGCATTTTGATTGGAGGTAATCGCTTCCGGACTGACTGTGGTCGTAATTGCGACCGCTGGAATGTGATATACAACAGCTGACAAACCGTCAACATTGTTGCTTGGATCGGCGATCTCGCTTGTCGTGCCCTCTTTAGTGATCAGGAAAGTATAGTTATACGTTCCTTCTACTACATCGGTCAGCTTGTAGCTAAACCATTCATTAACTGAATCATATGCCATAGCATACTCGATACCGTTAACCTTTACTTTTGCATCCGATATAGCTGTCATATCACCACTACGGAATAGCGCTTCATCACGGTACATGAATGTGATTGTTCCGTCTTTCAAGACAGGACCGCTAATGCTTGGCTTGATATCAAGCTCCTTGACCATACTGGTTACATTGACCTTGGTGAAGACTTCACCTGGATTCAACGGAATAACGCGGTCATCCGGATAATCCTGTTTACCCGTGTTCCAATCTGTTCCTTTACGCAACACGAATCCAACACTCGTTGCATTGGGTGCCACCTCAATCAGCACACTCGCTGTACCATTCTTAAATGTCGTGAAATTGATTTGATCATTCGTTGCCCCGGTGTTCCACACCCAGATATTCCAGTCCGTATAATTCTGGTCTTCCCGGGTATAGGTGAACTGGACATACCGCTTGTTATCTACAGCTTCGGTCGTAACCTTGACGATAACCTTAGTTACTTTACCTCCGTAGGAGATGGTAATAATGGCGGTACCTGCGCTAAGCGCTTTTATTACACCTTTGTTCGTTACCGCAGCTACTTCCGGTTTATCGGAGACATAAGCTGCAGTGTTCGTAACATTACTTTTGCTGCCATCAACATATTTTGCGAACACTGTCGTTGAATGCGTACTATTTACCTGAAGCGATAAGCTCGCACTATCCGTCTCCAAAGCATCCAGAACAACAGCGGCAGCATCCTTTTGGATAATTACAGCACTCAGCGGTTCCAGCGTAATGGAAGTAGCTGTCAAGCTAAAACCAGTCTGTTTATCGGCGGGAATAGCTGTAATTCCAGCTTCATCATTGTCGACAAATACTTTTCCGCCCGTCAAATCCTCTGCCAGCGTAAGTGTTCTTGAAGTACTATCTCCGTTGATGAAGACGTAGTAGATACCCGTTCCATCTGTTGCCTTATTTTTGTAGCCGATCACAAGATCACTGGCCTTCATTTCCGGTGCTGCAATAAGGTTAATATTGGTGTCTACCAGATTCTTATCACCCAAACGGAAAGCGTTCGTAAACTTTCGCAGTTCTATTAACCCTGATGTATACTTTCTGGTCGTATTCTGTACGGGGAACGCCGTTTCATCAGTTGCTCGGGTCCAATCAAACATATTGATAGCATCCGAAGAATCATAGGAATCGTTGATAAAATAGCCGAACGGATTTCCGTCCTTATCTGTCAATTGCGTATACTTATCCTCGGGAACACCGGCTGCCTTCCATTGCTTCGTGCGCCCATATTCCTGTCCTGCTTGCAGGAAGGACGTCCCTTGCGAGGTAAGCACGAGCATATTGCCGAGTCTGATCCGCTGCTGTATTTCCAGTTCGTTCTCTGCTATAGCCGGATCTTTCTTAATCGATTGGGCAATTACGTCGTGCAGAGTCATATTGTCATGCGCTTCGATATACGGCACGATATCTCCGGGATCATCCGCCGGAATATTCGAAGGCTGACCTTTAATGTTATTCAGAATCGTTGAAATGGAGCGTGCCCCGCCCGTAATAAATCTGGGCTCACCTTCCGAGCCGAAGCCGGACTTTAATTCATTGCGGAATTCATCAGAGAAGACGCCGACGCTGTCCGTTTGATCCATCCAGTCTTGATCTGCTCCCTGACCAGCAAGAGAGGGATCAGCTGCTGCTCCTCCGAACGTTTTCCAGCCTTCTCCAATAAAAAGCGCCTGGGGATTAATTTCCGCTGCCGCATCATAAGCAGCCTGCACCGCATCCGCTGTTGCATCGCCCATCATGTCCCAGCGCATCCCGTCTATTTTGTACTCCTTGAACCAGTATTTGACAGAGTCTACCATCAGCTTCTCAGCCATCTTGTGGTTAGTGGCCAGATTGTTACCGAAACCACCGATAAAATTACCGTTCGCATCTTGGAAAGCATAGTAATTCGGCACGATATCATTTAAAAATTCTTTCTTCGCCATATGTGTATAGACGACGTCCAGAATGACACCCATGCCAGCTTCATGCACCGCATCGATCAAGCCTTTTAATTCTTTGATCCGCTGCTCTGGATCAGCAGGGTTCTGCGAATAGGCCCCATCCGGTGAGAAATAACTGTGTGGATCATAACCCCAATTGTATTCATTGCCTTTAGCGGAATAATCCGTCTCTCTGGCATCCATCTTTGTTTCATCCCCATAATACCAAGCCATCACTGGCAGCAGTTGAATATGGGTCACTCCTAAAGATTTGATATAATCGAGCTTTTTCTCAAAAGCCTCATAAGAGCCCCATCTTTCGCCGTCCAGACTGCTCTCGATCGTAGGGTCTGATGTAAAGTCTCTGATATGGACTTCATACACGATCGCATCTTCCCGCTTCTCGTAACCGGCTATATCGGCCGCATGGAAGTTTGCCGGATTCGTCTGGCCTAAATCGACGATAGCCGCTTTGCCAACGGTATCAACACCAGCACCCGCAGCACCTGTTGTATCCACGGTGAAGGCTGCCATTGATCTGGCGTATGGATCAAGCACATTTTTGGTTACACCGTCATTGGTCACTTCATATTGATAATAGAATCCCCTCACATCATCTGCTGCGGTTGCGCCAGTCAGATCAACTGGTTGCAGCTCGACTGACCAAACACCTTGCTCACCTTCTGTTAGATCAACACGACCTACAAGAACGTTCGCGTCATTCTTATCATATACATTGACCACGACTGAGCTCGCTTTAGGTGCCCACAGCTTCAAGGTGGCAGAATTAGCTGCTGCATGATACGTAGCCCCAAGGTCATCTCCCGTATAATTGTACATCTCATCCAACATTCTCCAGCCGGAGGTAGCGGATACCGTTTTCCCTGCATAAGTCACACTCAGCGGGGTTTTATCCAGATCAAACACTTCTGTATCAACTTCAAGTGAAGTTGTACTTTTAATCGTTACAGCCGTAACCGGAATATTGTTCCCCTCTTTATCTTTTACGGTAATCGCCGTCTTTAAGGCGTCCGCACTTAACCCGTCGGTTAGCGTAAAGCCGAGCAGCAGTTTGCTGGTTGATAGGACTTCAGCAGATACAAAGCCAATCGGTACTTCACCAAAAGGAGAAACATAGACATTGTTATCCCCTTCCTTTACCCACAGCTGATTGTAACGATCCAGCAAAGTAAAAGCTTTATCACCGCCGTCCTTGTCGCCCGTCGCTGGTTTCAAGACGATAAAGCCTATTTTCTTAGCATTCTGGAGGAGTGGAACATCGACATAAGCACCGAAGCGATCCACTTGTCCCGCCTGAAATGGGGTTGCACCGGAAGACCAATTGGTGGAGGGAGTAGCAACATCATCCCATAGCCATAATCCATACTGACCCTGATTGGTGTCGGATCTCATATAATGGACCCGTACGGTATTGGGGGTTAGAGCTACTGGTTCGTAAGGCGTGACTTGATTGGAGCCCTCCTTGATCCATATTTCGTTGGTTTGAGGGGTGTTGATTGTGAAAAGCTTGTCGCCAGCATCTTTAGCTTCAGTGCTGCGATTGACAACAAGGAACGAGACTTTCTTCGCTCCGTCCTTAAGTGGCACATCAACATAAGCACCATAAGTATCCATTTGCCCTTCTGGAAATGGAGTTGCACCTACGGGCCAGCTTGCGGAAGGCGCAGCAACATCGTCCCACATCCACAAGCCCTGATTAGCATAATCACCAGCGGTACGTTGGTAATGAATACGCATCTGTCCTTCAGGAACAGGTACAAAAGTCACCGGATCTACAGGAATTGTAAAATCAGCGGCAACAGTGTTATCTTTCGAATTAAACTTGAACGTAACTGGAAGCTTCGACGGAAGCTGTAAGGATTGTTCTATATCCGGATAGGACATATCCTCAGCCGAAGTGGCTCCTGGAACAAATATCTTATACAGGTAATCACCCTCGGGAACTTCAACCACATTGTCATAGATACCATCATAATTTGGATCGGATAATAGAGTCTTCGCGTCAGCAGGGGAGGAATCACTGATGTCACCCAGTTCAGTCTGCAAAGTTCCTACCAATCTTGGCAGTCTATCAGCTGTAATCGGTGCATAGTACGTAGAATCCGCAATTTTCTTAGTAGTTGCATTGTAGTAGAAAGTGACAGCGGTCTCGGTGGCTAGGGAAATTTCAATATTATCGCCGTTCGCCGTACCCTGTGGATTCGTATAGTTGCTAAATCCGTAGCTCTCTGTCCAAGCGCCGTCAAGGGCAACTTTGTATTGGTAAGTTCCCGCCGGGAGCGTGCCTGTAAAAGCATAATAACCGTTCCCCATATCAGTCATCTGTGTTGCTTCCGCTGCGGGGTCCCAATCTGCAGTTGGAATAGTCGCTCCTGGTGGCGTCAACTCCGACTGCAAATTGCCAACCACAACCACTTTCACTGGTGCAGCACTAACGTTATACGGTTGTATACCAAACCCAGAAAATACGAGTGCAATAATCATCATGATCACAAATGTCCTCTTACTCCATAAAGCAAACTTCATTCCACCAATCCCCCATATCCTGATTTGTGAATCCGATTCTGCTGGTTAATTCCGAACTAAAAGATCTCCTCCTTATCCGTTAATGATGATTCAACAAGCCTCAATTTCAGCGCAAACGTTTGCAAAATTAGACGTGAAGTTGATTGGAGCTGAAAATTCTGTTGTAGAGCAGATTTACGTGCAAACTAAACACATGAAAGCGCTTGCCATATTCTGTTTAACATACTAATCCCATAATTATGCTACTGTCAACCAGAAAATAGATTGTTTAATTCTCTTTTTATGTATATATATGGCATTAATACAATCTCCGACAACGTTTGCACAGAATTGCATCGTTCTATTTTAGAGATCATTGAACTACAGAAGCTACACCCTTAAAAATCTCGTTTTTGTTCATTTTGCATGGGTTATTAACCCAAATGTCTTACAGGTCCACCAAAAGCTTCTTTTGCTTGCTTTCTGAAAGACTTTATCTATTTACAATTGCCAGTTCTTCGATTAATATTACTTTGTAAAGCAAACGGTTCCATAAGGAGGTTTCTATGACAGTTACCATAAAGGATGTGGCTAAGAAAGCGGGAGTTTCTCCCTCCACAGTATCCCGGGTATTGTCCAACCATCCCAGAATTAGCCTAGAAACTTCCCGTAAAGTTAAGATTATTATGGAGGAAATGGGCTATACCCCTAACATGATGGCTAAAAGCCTGGTATCGAAGACGACCAATAGCATCTGCATCATTCTTCCGAAACCGGCTGAAGAGCTGTTCTCAAATCTTTTTTTCATGGAATTGATCCGCGGTATCGTCACACAAGCCAGCCGTTCCGGCTATGATGTGCTGATTAGCTCCGGCGCGAACGAAAAGGAAGAACTAGAAGCTGTCTCCCGTCTGCTTAAGGGACGCCGTGTTGACGGCGCTATTCTGCTCTATTCCCGGAAAGATGACGCTGTTATTGAATTTCTGGAGACGGGCGGCTACCCCTTCGTTCTTATTGGGAGAAGCGACCGCTATGAGAATATTTTATCTGTTGATAATGATAATGTCATGGCAGCATACGACGCTACAAACCATCTGATTACAATGGGTCATGAACGTATCGGCTTCGTAAGCGGACCGTCTGAACTCATCGTTTCACGCGACCGTCTCGAAGGATATCGGAAGGCCATGGAAAGTAACGGTTTAGAGATGCGGCCTGAATGGATCGTTGAGGGTGAATTTCTGCAGGATAGTGGATATCGGGCGATGTCTTTTTTCATGAATCTTCCCAATCGGCCAACTGCCCTGGTGGCAGTCGATGATATGGTCTCGTTCGGAGTATTGCGCGGTCTGACTGAACTGAAATATAAGGTCCCTGAAGATCTGGCCATTGTCAGCTTTAACAATATTCCGCTCTCTGAGTTATCCAGTCCACCGATCAGCAGTATTGACATCGGAATTTATCACCTGGGGTACACCGCTTCACAGGTGCTGATCCAAAGCATCAAGAATCCGAATAACCATGACGGTTATACTAACCGATTTGTGATTCCCCACCGACTGATTATAAGAGAGTCTTCCATGTATTCTGCAAGTAAGAAATGATCTACCTGAATGAATAAATGAAGCTATTCTAGGCTTCATTTATTTTTTGGAAGTTTGTACAAACGTTTGCGCTACATAAAAAGCTTATGCTTACGAGGTAGTTTTATTGCGAAGTAATTCAGGGATTATAGCTTCATAAAACTTGTAGGAGGTAATAAACTAATGACAGAAATCAAAGCCTGCCTGTTTGATCTGGATGGTGTGCTGGTCGACACCGCCAAATATCACTATATTGCTTGGAAGGAACTTGCGGAGAGCCTCGGCTTCCCTTTCACCGAACGGGATAATGAACGACTCAAAGGGGTCAGCAGAGTCGCCTCATTGAACATTCTGCTGGAAATCGGCGGACTGACACTGGCTGATGAAGAGAAAACGCAGCTGGCCGAAAGGAAAAATAGCCGCTATGTCGAATATATCGCCAAGATGGATAGTTCAGAAATTCTACCTGGCGCCTTAGACTTCCTGAAAGAATGCCGCGAGCAAGACATCAAGGTGGCACTTGGTTCAGCCAGCAAGAACGCGATGACCATTCTGAACAATACGGGTCTGACTCCCTATTTCGATGCGATAATCGATGGCACACACACTAGTGCAGCGAAGCCCGATCCTGAAGTCTTTCTGCTGGGAGCTCAAGCACTGGAGGTTCTTCCTGAGCACTGTGTTGTCTTTGAAGATGCTGAGGCAGGTATAGAAGCGGCTACCCGTGCTGGCATGTTCAGTGTCGGAATCGGTTCCCCTGAGACCCTAAGTGCTGCAAACATTGTGGTCCCTTCCCTTCAACAGCTCACTGTTTCCAGCCTGAGAGAATCATTTGCCACAATTTAACGAACATTAAGATCCAACTGGATTCATGCGAGTTCTCTTCTGCTCGTCCTATATAAGATGAGCTAAATATACTTATTAGTTTTTTGGTGAAGAAGTGGCGAAGCGGAATTTTGGAACTGGAGAAGCGTTATAACAGCGATCGGAAGTCCAAACATTCCGCGTAGTCACGTCCATTTCACCAAATGTCTAATCCACATCTTTATTCAGTTTATATCATCCCCAACCCTAAAGGAGTCGTTTACACATGAAACAATATTTAAAGATTGACGAATGGTCCATCATTGAGGAAAACTTTGATCCGCAAACTCAGGAAATCTCTGAAAGCGTCTTTAGTATCGGCAACGGTTATATGGGCGGACGCGCGAACTTCGAAGAGCAATATAGCGGGAATAGCCTACAAGGCAGCTATATGGCAGGCGTGTACTATCCAGACAAAACTCGGGTGGGCTGGTGGAAGAACGGTTATCCTGAATATTTTGCCAAAGTACTGAACAGTACCAACTGGATCGGAATTAACGTTGATATCGACGGCACCGCGCTTGATTTGGCGAAGTGCACGGTCACCGAGTTCCAACGGGTACTCAATATGAAGGAAGGCACGCTTTCCCGCAGCTTCACGGCCACTCTTGACGATGGCAAAGAAGTCAAAGTGGAGAGCATCCGCTTAGTCAGTATGGTCCGCCAGGAAATCGGCGCTATTCGTTACTCCATCCAACCTCTTAATTTTGCCGGTACGATTACCGTTACTCCTTATCTCGATGGAGATGTTAAGAACAAAGATTCCAACTATGACGAGAAGTTCTGGAATGAAGTGGAGAAGAAAGGCCAGCCGGACGGCGGTTATCTCACCCTGAAGACCAAAAAACTAGATTTCCACGTCACCTCGGCGATGGCTTTTGACATTTTCAAGGGCGATGAGTTGCTCTCCATCGAGGCTGAGGCTGTTGAACAGGAGAAATATGTGGCTAGTATCATTACTCTGCCTGTACAACCCGGCGATCAAATCGTTCTTTATAAATATGTCGCTAACGTCACCTCCCGCAACCATGGACTCGGTCAGCTAATCGATGCTGCTACAACCGCACTGCAAAGCGCGAAGGAAGCTGGTTTTGCCAAGCTACTAACAGAACAGGCTGAGGCTTGGAGAGACAAATGGAAAGAAAGCGACATTGTTATTGAAGGCGATGTTTCGGCGCAACAGGCGATCCGGTTTAATATTTTTCAGCTGAACCAGACCTATAACGGCGAAGACGATCGTCTGAACATTGGGCCAAAGGGCTTTACCGGTGAAAAATACGGTGGAAGCACCTACTGGGATACGGAAGCGTATTGTGTGCCCTTCTATCTCAGCACAGCGGATTCGACAATTGCCCGCAATCTGCTGATCTACCGCTACAAGCATCTGGAAAAAGCGAAAGAGAATGCCCGCAAGCTCGGCTTCACTAAAGGTGCCTTGTACCCGATGGTGACAATGAACGGTGAAGAATGCCACAACGAGTGGGAGATTACTTTTGAAGAAATTCATCGGAATGGCGCTATCGCCTATGCCGTTTATAACTATGTGAATTACACAGGGGACAAAGCTTATCTCGGTCAATACGGCCTTGAGGTGCTGGTAGAAATCTCCCGTTTCTGGGAAGAACGCGTGCACCTTGTGCCACACAAAGACAAATATGTCATGCTCGGTGTAACTGGACCAAATGAATATGAGAACAACGTCAATAACAACTGGTATACGAACCGGATGGCATCCTGGACTCTTGAATATACTCTGGAAGCCCTAGCTTATCTGCAGGAAAATGAAGCTTCCCGTTATGCCGAGCTGGTTGACAAGCTGGAGCTCTTGGAATCCGAAACAGAGAAATGGGCCGAGATTATCGCCAAAATGTACTACCCAGCAGACGAAGAACGTGGCATCTATCTGCAGCAGGACGGCTTCCTCGATAAGGATCTCATGCTCGTCAAGGATATCCCTCAGGAGAATTTGCCATTGAATCAGAAATGGTCATGGGACCGCATTCTGCGCTCTTGCTTCATCAAACAGGCAGATGTGCTGCAGGGACTATTTTTCCTCGGAGATCGTTATGATCTGGATACGAAAAAACGGAATTTCGACTTCTACGAGCCGCTCACTGTTCATGAGTCTTCCCTCTCCCCTTGCATCCATGCGATTCTGGCCTGCGAGCTGGGGTATATGGAAAAGGCATATGAAATGTACCTGCGCACTTCCAGACTGGATCTTGATAATTATAACAATGATACAGAGGATGGCTGTCACTCTACCAGTATGGCAGGCACTTGGATGTCAATCGTACATGGTTTCGGCGGATTCCGCGTGCAAGACGACAGAGTGGTGCTGAAGCCTTCCAACCCAGGCCACTGGACATCGTATGCCTTCAAAATCATGTTCCGCGGCTCCCGTCTCAAAGTTAACGTTACCGATACTGAGGTTACCGTTACCAATGAAACCGAAATTCCGGCATCCATCACGATTTACGATCAGGAATATACCGTGAACGGACTAAGCAGCATCACAGCTCAAGGCTCCTCCATTACTGTCTAAATTGTTAGCTTCAAGACCCCGACAGCAGGTATGCTAACGGGGTTTCTTCATGCTTTTCTGTAGGATATAACCTAATAAGGAGTGGTCACAGTGAACAAAACCTTTTGGAAAGAAGCTGTAGTCTACCAGATTTACCCGCGCAGCTATCAGGACAGCAACGGAGACGGTATTGGCGACCTGCGGGGAATCATCTCCCGCCTGGATTATTTGCAGAAGCTTGGTGTGGATGTGGTCTGGCTGTCGCCTGTATACAAATCCCCCAATGATGACAATGGGTATGACATCAGTAATTATGAAGATATTATGGATGAATTCGGCACGTTGCAGGATTGGGAAGAGCTGCTGGCCGGCATGCACGAACGCGGCATTAAATTAATGATGGACCTCGTCATTAATCATTCCTCCGATGAACATGCCTGGTTCTTGGAATCCCGTTCCTCTAAAGATAATCCTTACCGTGATTACTATATCTGGCGGCCTGGCGGCCCGGAAGGTACACTTCCCAACAACTGGAGCTCCATCTTCAGCGGCCCGGCTTGGGAGCTGGATGAGGGTACTGGTGAATATTACCTGCATTTGTTCTCGCGTAAGCAGCCTGACCTGAACTGGGAGAATCCACAACTACGTGCAGCGCTGTACAAAATGATTACCTTCTGGCTCGACAAAGGTGTGGATGGTCTGCGGATGGACGTGATCAATATGATTTCCAAGGTCGACGGCCTGCCTTCCGCCCATAGTGACGGATTGGCTCCAGGCGAACTGGCCGGCGGTGGAGAATATTATATGAACGGCCCGCGGGTCCATGAGTATTTGCACGAGATGAATCAACAGGTGCTCTCCAAATACAACATTATGACCGTCGGTGAGACTCCGGGCGCAACGGTAGAGGATGCGATTGCTTACACGGACGAAGACCGTGAGGAGCTGCAAATGGTGTTCCAATTCGAGCATATGGATGTCGATTCGGGTCCAGGTGGCAAATGGGATGTGACGCCATGGAGTCTAACCCAGTTGCGTGATATCCTTCACAAATGGCAGATTGGGCTTGCCGAGAAGGGCTGGAACAGCCTCTACTTGAATAATCATGACCAGCCCCGCATGGTATCACGGTTTGGGAATGACGGACAATACCGTGTGATATCGGCCAAAATGCTGGCTACCCTCCTGCATACGCTAAAGGGCACTCCCTACATCTTCCAAGGTGAGGAAATTGGCATGACCAATGTGAAATTCCCGTTGCTGGAACACTATCAGGATATCGAGACTCACAATATGTATCGGGAAAAAGTAACCGAAGGCGGCGCAGATCATGCCACGATTCTGAACGCTATTCATAGCAAAGGCCGCGATAACGCCCGCACTCCTATGCAGTGGGATGCCTCCACTAACGCAGGCTTCACCGATGGAACGCCATGGCTGCGGCTTAATCCTAACTATAGCGACATTAATGTAGATCAGGCACTGGCTGATCCAGATTCAATTTTTTACTATTATCAGAAGTTGATCGCACTACGGAAACAGAACCCGATCATGGTCTACGGCGAATACGAATTACTCCTGCCAGAACATGAATATATTTATGCCTATACCCGTACGCTGGAAGCCGACAAATGGCTGGTGCTGCTGAATTTCAGCGAAACTCCGCAGTCTGTGGACCTCTCCCTTGAGCTGGGCAAGATCGCGGAGATCGTCATTGGGAATTACGGAGATCAACCCGTAGAACCTGCAAGCTTACGACCTTACGAAGCTATCGTATACCGTCTAAATAGCTAACTCTCTACTTGAAATGTACTATAATAGTAGGTTTAATTAAGCTATGTCCTTTGTACCTGCGACCTGTCTTAAGAGAGCACGGAATAACAGGATTGGGAAGTAGGTACATGATAGTATGGATTTAAAGGGAGATGGCGAACTTGGAATGGCTTATCCGCATGAAGGATGCTTTGGACTATATGGAGAGCAAGATGGAGGAGCCACTGAGCATCGAGGATGTCGCCAAGGTGGCATATTCCTCCCCCTTTCACTTTCAGCGCATGTTCTACATGCTGACCGGAGTATCGGTCGCAGACTATATCCGCAAACGAAGATTAACACTGGCGGCTCAGGAGCTGGCAATCTCCAGGATCAAAGTGCTTGATCTAGCGCTGAAATACGGATATGACTCCCCCGAGTCCTTCGCCAAAGCGTTCCGAAAAGCGCACGGTATTGCACCCTCTGCTGCACGGGAGCCAGGGGTACAGCTCAAAGCTTTTCCCCGCCTCTCCTTCCACCTATCATTGAAGGGAGATAAGGAAATGGAATACAAAATCGTGGAGAAAGAAGCCTTTACCGTAATAGGCAAATCAATCAGGGTTTCAACCAGAGACGGCGAGAATTTCCGCAGAATCCCGCTCTTCTGGCAGGAAGCCAATGAAGACGGAAGTTCCGACAAGCTGCTTGAGATCAGTGCGAACAAAAACACCCTTGGCATCTGTATGGATATGGATCACGCGAACGAGGAATTTTCGTATTGGATTGCTGTAGAGGGAGAACCCGGAACCGATACTCATGATTATGCAAGTACAGTCATACCCGCTGCCAGCTGGGCCGTATTCACCTCGGTAGGTCCTATGCCGCACGCTATCCAAAACGTCTGGCAGCGTATCTTTCAGGAATGGTTCCCGGGAACTGGTTATGAGCATACGGGCGGACCAGAGTTCGAGTTATACCCGCCGGGCGATGCGAATGCGGAGGATTATAAGTGTGAAGTTTGGGTGCCTGTGAAGAAGAAATAAGGGATCTACAGTCCGCTATGAAATCAAGCGGAGACAGATCCTTATTATCCTCAAAACCGTTAAGACCAGCAGAGCAGCGATTCTCCCGTTATTGGAGGATCGCTGCTTTGCGTTTTTGGGGCACTGCTGCTTGCTTCAGCACATTTGGTAAAGTTCATCGCATTTAATCCAACCGATTTCAGTCCACACTCCCGTACTGGGAGCGACGATGTCCTCTTCCAGATCCTTTGGCAAGTAGATTTACCAAAAGAGTAGTTTCTTTCTTTTTTTAAGAGTGTAGATACGTTTCCCGCTGAAACAACAGTCCGTACTCGGAGCGTCCACACCATTTACTCACGTTGATCCTGCTCAAAAAACCAATAAAGTCCTAAACTAGGAAACTATTATTTATATTTTGAGAATCAGCCAAGCCTTGCTATAATGAAAAGTATTATATTTGTCATGTATCTAACTATTCATATCCGAGATTTGGTGAAGGAGAAATTCATGTCTAACGTAAAAATATTCTCAGACAGCACTTCCGATTTGCCTCAGGGCTGGAAGGAAACCTATGATATTGGCATTGTCCCTTTGTATGTAATATTTGCAGAGGAAACCTACAAAGATGGTATGGACATTACACCTGAAGAGATATACCGCCGAGTAGCCACAAGCGGCTCTTTGCCCAAGACCGCAGCGCCATCTCCAGCTGATTTCATGACCGCATTTCAACCGGTAATCGACAGCGGCGGTGATATTGTATACATAAGTCTCTCCTCTGCACTCTCCTCTACTTATCAGAATGCTCTGCTGGCTGCCGCAGAGTATCCAGCAGGACGTATACAGGTTATTGACTCAAAGACCGTATGCGGAGGCATTGCGTTGTTAATTATGAAGGCCGTTCGTGCTGCATCTAAAGGACATAACGCCGTGGAGATTGCTGAGATGCTGCAGCAGAAACGTGAGCTTATGGAGACCGAATTCGTTATTGATACACTGGATTATTTATATATGGGCGGACGATGTTCAGGCATGCAGAATTTCATCGGGAGTCTACTCAAAATCAGGCCTGTGCTGAAAATGGTCGATGGAAGCATCGTTCCAGTAGGTAAAGTTCGCGGCAAGAAGGAAAAAGCGGTTGAACAGATGCTTCAGAACGCCCTCGCCAACATCAACCGCATGGATAAGGAATTGCTGATCATTGCCCATACCTTGGCCGAGGAGGATGCGCAATACCTGCAAACAGCATTATGGGAAATGACTGGGGTTGAAGAAATTGCGGTCATCCATGCGGGCTGTGTTATCGGCAGTCACTGCGGTCCTCATACAGTAGGTCTCATGTATATTCTAGAATCCTAATTAGTCTAATTTTGCTTCAGACTCTTCGCGAAGGAAGGGTAACATAAAACGGAAGGTAGAGCCTCGCCCTTCCTCGCTCTCCACGAAGATCGTCCCACCCATCAGCTCGACAAGCTGCTTACAGATGGCGAGTCCTAAGCCAGTTCCTCCGTATTTGCGATTAATCGATGGATGCAGCTGAGAGAAAGATTGAAAGAGCAGATTAAGCTTATTATCAGCAATCCCAACTCCGGTATCACGTACGGAGAACTCCAGTAGATAATCCAGGGACTCCGGCAGTGGAAGGTTCTTAACCGATAGGGTTACACTGCCGCGTTCTGTGAATTTCAGAGCATTTCCGACCAGATTGACGATAATCTGCCGCAGCCGACTCGGATCAGTTGTCAGTAAGGCAGGAACACTCGTATCCACCCACCACCGCAGTGCCAGCTTTTTCTCCTCCGCTTTAGGTGTGAACAGATCGACAATGCCCGAGACCAACTCCCGCAGGTCAAACATCTCGTATTGCAGCGGCATTTTGCCTGCTTCCATTTTGCTGAAATCAAGGATATCGTTTAATATTTGTAAAAGACTATAGCTGCTGCTCTGTAGGATCTCAACATAGCTGCGCTGCTCCTCCTGAAGCTCGGTATCCAGCAGCAGATCGGCCATGCCAATCATGCCATTCATCGGCGTGCGGATTTCGTGACTCATCATCGCCAGAAAATCTGATTTGGCCCGGGCGGCCTTCTCCGCAGATTCTTTAGCGCGAATAATTTCAAGTTCATTCGTAATGTCGCTAAAGACGACAACCGCACCTTCAATCACACCATTATCAACAATAGGAGCTACCCTATAATTCACCAGAAAGCTCGTCCCATCCTTACGCCAGAAGATCTCTTCCTCGATACTCCGGGTAAGGCCATCTGAAATGGTACGGCTAATCGGGGAATCATCTACAGAATAGTGGGAACCATCCGAACGGGAATGATGGATATTAGAGAGACTGTGCAAGCTAATGAATTCCTCACGTGAATACCCCAGCATATCCATTGCCGCCGGATTAATAAAGATCGTTTGCCCACTTTTGTTAAGTCCAAATATCCCCTCGGACACGGAGTCCAGAATAAGACTATGACGATCATTCAGCTCTTTTAGATGCTCCAGCACAGGGTTATGCTGAAATAGCAAATCATAATGCTGCCTTCTCTCCGGCGACGGGTCCCACTCGTAATTGTGCTTGGTGATGTCCTTAGCCATACCATACACTCCCACAATCTCAGCTTCTGCTTTGATCGGAATATACGTAATTTCAACCCGACGAATCTCCCCGTTCTTATGGACAACCTCCATTTCATAGCGGGGTGAGGCTCCTTCCAGAGCTAATGCTAGATAATGCTGGCGAATTCTTTCCGATAGTTGTCCTTCTCTGCACAAAAGCTCATTCAATTCTTCAAGTGTGTAGCCTACAACCTCCCAGACGGGACGATTGGCAGCTACATATTGGCCCTCCCGGTCCATAATATAAATGAAATCCGGGTGATTCTCGTACAACGATTTATAGGCACCATCTTCTGAAAACAGCTGTTTCAGAATAGAGTCTTTGTCTTTATACACAGTTCACAACCTCTCTGCCCTAAAATCAATCTAAGCACACAGCAGAACAAGTCAAATTATGTAGAATTTTATCTTGTTTTCATTCTTATTATAACAAAGTTACAGGAATACGTATCCGATAAAATAAGAAGAAACGGCTTTGCCGTCCTTTATATGGACGGCACCCGTTTCTTCGAAAAATATAAGGATAATTTATCATGTAAAACCTATGGGATAAAATAAAGATTAATCTATATCCGCAGTTTCAACATTGCGGATAGATAAATAGGCAATGAACATACCGAGTAAACCAAGGAATATCGATACCCCCACCAGATTGCCCAACTGGAAATTTGCTGAACCGGAAGAAATTAAGGAAACTACGAAAACTGCCGTGACGATGGTTGCCGGGACTGATTTTTTGCGCATCCCTACATACAAAGGGATTAAACTGATACCGGCAGCATATACAG
>LIDZ01014854.1_pt2 | contig 25962 bp, 20 predicted proteins | sample 644651 | NCBI WGS metagenome assembly LIDZ01 (sample SAMN03856242, study PRJNA289617) | food metagenome | isolation source: wine grapes on drying loft during traditional withering process | host: Vitis vinifera cv. Corvina | place: Italy: Gargagnago di S. Ambrogio di Valpolicella | collected 2014-01 | reverse complement strand
TCGAACTGAAATAAGCATGCCAAAAGCCGGCCCCTTGGGGTCGGCTTTTGGCATGCTCGCTACATACGGGTGATATAGAACGGCCTCAGGCAGGAAATGCCTGAGGCTGACGGTTGCTCAATGGTTATACTTATAAATGAACGGATGAAGTGTTTAAATGGTACACTATTAACCTAGGAGGAGCTTGAAGGATGACTGGAAGCAGTTAATATGGCAATCTTATTGCATTCAAAAAGCACAAAGCAAAATCCAGGTGAAGCAAAAGGGTTTAAGAACTACAATTTCACAATAAATGGAATTGAAAGTCTGGAAAAAATGAAAAAAATGGATAAAAAGCCACAATATGATCGAATGAAAGCGCTTTGAAAACGAATCAAAAAAAGTTTAAAGTATGTGAAAGATTTCACTATGCATATTGGATAGAATGTGATAGAATGAATTTGTAGAGAAAAACAACTCAAAAATTGACAGGAGGACGAGGGAGATGGCAGTTAAGAATGAAGTCGCCGCCCAAGTTAAACAACCTACCGCTGAAGAATATATTCAAACGGTAGTTGACAAAGCAAAGAAAGCTTTAGCAGAATTCATGTTGCTCGACCAGGAACAAGTGAATAACATTGTTCAAGCCATGGCATTGGCTGGACTTGATAAACACATGTATTTGGCGAAATTGGCTGTCGAAGAAACAGGACGCGGAGTATACGAAGATAAGATCACCAAGAACATCTTCTCAACAGAATATATCTGGCACGGAATCAAGTACGACAAGACAGTAGGCGTTATCGAAGACAACGTTTATGACGCTTTCCAGAAGATTGCAGAACCAGTCGGAATCATTATGGGTATCACACCGGTAACCAATCCAACATCTACCACAATGTTTAAGGCCTTGATTTCCGCTAAGACACGTAACCCTATTATATTCGGTTTTCATCCATCTGCGCAACAGTGTAGTTCCGAATCTGCAAGAATTCTTCGTGACGCAGCTGTTGCAGCTGGTGCTCCTGAGAACTGTATTCAGTGGATCGAAATGCCTACTATGGACAAAACAAACGCATTGATGAACAATCCTGATGTTGCTTTGATTCTGGCAACTGGCGGATCGGCAATGGTTAAAGCAGCTTATAGCTGTGGCAAACCGGCTCTCGGCGTAGGTCCTGGTAACGTGCCTGCTTTCATTGAGAAGAGCGCGGATATCGATCAGGCTGTAACTGACCTTATTCTTTCCAAATCTTTTGATAACGGCATGATCTGCGCATCTGAACAAGCTGTAATCATTGAAGAAGCAATCTTTGATCAAGTGAAGAAGAAAATGATCGCAAACGGCTGTTACTTCGTTAATAAAGAAGAATCTGCAAAACTGACTTCCGGCGCAATGAACGTTGAAAAATGTGCAGTTAACCCGGCAATTGTTGGACAATCTGCAACGAAGATCGCTGAAATGTGCGGAATTCAGGTTCCAGCTGGCACTAAGATACTTGTAGCAGAACTTGAAGGCGTAGGTCCAAAATACCCACTTTCTGCTGAAAAGCTCAGCCCTGTTCTGGCTTGCTACAAAGTAAAAAATGCTGACCAAGGTATTGAACGCGCAGCACAGATCGTTGAATTCGGAGGCATGGGTCACAGCTCGGCTATCCACTCCAACAACGAAGAAGTTATTATGAAATTCTCGAACCGTCTGCAAACCGGACGTATTCTTGTGAACTCTCCTTCTACACACGGAGCAATCGGTGATATCTACAATACAAATATTCCTTCTCTGACTCTGGGCTGTGGATCTTATGGTCGCAACTCGGTATCACAGAACGTTACTGCTATCAACTTGATCAACGTGAAAAGGGTGAACCGTCGTAAAGTGAATATGCAATGGTTTAAAGTGCCGGATAAGATTTATTTTGAAAAGGATTCTACACAATACCTGACCAAAATGCCTGATATTACCCGTGTTGCTATTATCACTGACCCTATGATGGTTAAACTTGGATATGTAGAAAGAGTTGAACATTATCTGCGTCAACGCCAAACTCCGGTAGCCATTGAGGTCTTCTCGGAAGTTGAACCAGATCCTTCTACAACTACAGTTGAAAAAGGTACAGCTATGATGAACAGATTCAAGCCTGACTGCATCATCGCACTGGGCGGCGGTTCCCCAATGGACGCAGCCAAAGGAATGTGGTTGTTCTATGAACATCCAGATGCTGACTTTAACGGCCTGAAACAGAAATTTATGGATATCCGCAAACGCGTTTACAAGTTCCCTGTATTGGGTAACAAAGCGAAATTCGTTGCTATTCCAACAACTTCTGGTACTGGTTCGGAAGTAACATCATTCGCTGTTATCACTGACAAAACTGGTGAAAACCACATTAAATATCCATTGGCTGATTATGAGCTTACTCCGGATGTTGCGATCATCGATCCAGTATTTGTTTACAGTCTGCCTAAAACAGCTGTTGCCGATACAGGTATGGACGTATTGACACATGCAATCGAAGCTTATGTATCTGTAATGGCGAGCGACTACACTGATGGTCTGGCTATCAAAGCTATCCAATTGGTACACCAATACCTGATCAAATCAGCGTTGGAAGCCGATAAACTTGCTCGCGAAAAAATGCACAACGCATCGACGCTTGCTGGTATGGCATTCGCTAATGCTTTCCTGGGTATCAACCATAGCTTGGCGCATAAATGGGGCGGTCAATATCACACGGCTCACGGACGCACTAATGCCATCTTGCTGCCACACGTAATTCGTTACAATGCGAAGAAACCAACGAAGTTTGCTTCGTTCCCTAAATACTCGCATTTCATCGCTGACGAACGTTATGCTGAAATTGCCCGCATTTTGGGATTGCCTGCTCGTACTACTGAAGAAGGCGTAAACAGCTTGATTAACATGATTCGCGATATGAATAAACAGCTGGGTATTGAAGAATCATTCCAACAACTGGGCTTTGATCCAAAAGACTTTGAATCCAAGGTAGATTACCTGGCTGACAAAGCATTTGAAGATCAATGCACGACTGCTAACCCTAAGCTTCCACTGGTTACTGAACTGGCTGAAGTATACCGTGATGCATTCTACGGAAGATTTGAAAACTAAGTAACGGCCATTCAGGAAATAATAAAGTACCATGAAATTAGACGGGAGTGACAAATATCACCGAAAAGGTGATATTTGTCACAGTCTTTTTTCAGAAAACAAACTAAAATGTATGTATAGACAAGGTCCCGGTTATGAAGTATCGATTGTGAAAATTATTACAACCATTTCATATTCTTAGGGATCAAACAAGACGCGGGATTAACCTTCAAGCCTGCGATCTCACAAAAAAAATATAAATATAAATGGAGGGATTTAGCAATGTCGGTGATCGAAAAAGATGTACAAGAGGTTAAGTCGGGATGGCGCGGATTTACAAAAGGCAAATGGTCAAGAAAAGTAAACGTTAATGATTTTATTGAGAAGAACATTTTACCTTACCTAGGCAAGGAAGAATTCCTTGCAGGCGCAACTCACAATACCAAAGAACTTTGGAAACTTGTTTCCGAAATGACTAAGCAAGAAATTGCTAATGGTGGCGTTCTTGATGTGGATGTTAACACAGTATCCACCATTGTATCGCATAAACCTGGATACATTGACAAAGACAAGGAACAAATTGTCGGCGTTCAAACAGATGCACCTTTCAAACGTTCGATCCAACCATTTGGCGGTATTAAAATGATGATCGATGCTTGTAAAGCCTATGGCTTCGAGCTTCCACAAGAAATTGTTGACATGTTCACGAACATTCGCAAAACGCATAACCAAGGCGTGTTTGATGCATATACCAATGAAATGAGAGCAGTCCGCAAAGCTGGTATCATTACTGGTCTTCCTGATGCTTACGGCCGCGGTCGTATTATCGGTGACTACCGTCGTATAGCTCTTTACGGTATTGATTTCCTTGTTAAAGACAAGAAACAAGATCTTCTTAATCTTGAATTGGATTCCATGAGCGAAGATCTAATTCGTCTTCGTGAAGAAGTTTCCGAACAAATTCGCGCTCTTGGCGAACTTAAGAAAATGGCTGAAATGCATGGTTTTGATATTTCCAAGCCTGCTAATACTGCTAAAGAAGCTTTCCAATGGGTATACTTCGGCTACCTGGCAGCAATCAAAGAACAGAACGGTGCGGCAATGTCTCTTGGACGCGTATCCTCATTCCTTGATATCTATGTTGAACGGGATCTTGCAGAAGGCGTACTGAGTGAAGAACAAGCACAAGAACTGGTTGATCATTTCGTAATGAAACTTCGTATTGTTAAATTCCTACGTACACCTGATTACAACGATTTGTTCAGTGGTGACCCTACTTGGGTTACAGAATCCATCGGTGGTATGTCAGTTAACGGAGAAACTCGTGTTACGAAGAACAGTTTCCGCTTCCTGCACACTCTTTACAACCTGGGACCAGCACCAGAACCAAACCTTACTGTTCTGTGGTCTGAAAAATTGCCTGATGGCTTTAAGAAATTCTGTGCTAAGGTTTCTATTGAAACCAGTGCCATTCAATACGAGAACGATGATTTGATGCGTCCGATTTACGGCGACGATTACGGTATCGCTTGTTGTGTATCCGCAATGCGTATCGGTAAACAAATGCAGTTCTTTGGTGCTCGCGCCAACTTGGCAAAAGCATTGCTGTATGCAATAAACGGTGGTGTCGATGAAAAATCCGGCGTACAAGTTGGACCTGAAATGCCGCGTATTACTTCCGATATTCTTGACTATGATGAAGTAATGTTACGCTTCAAAGCAATGATGGAATGGCTTGCAAAGACTTATGTAAACACATTGAATGTTATTCACTATATGCATGACAAATATTCCTACGAACGTGTTGAAATGGCTTTACATGACCGTGATATTTTGCGGACAATGGCTTGTGGTATCGCTGGTCTGTCGGTTGCAGCTGACTCCCTGAGTGCTATCAAATTTGCTAAAGTAAAACCTATCCGTAACGAACAAGGAATTGCTATTGACTTCGCAACTGAAGGCGAATTCCCTTGCTACGGTAACAATGACGACGCAGTGGATAGCATCGCAGTTGAATTGGTAGAATCTTTCATGACTATGATTCGTAAACATCACACTTACCGTGATTCTCTGCCAACTCAATCCATACTGACAATTACTTCAAACGTAGTATACGGTAAGAAGACTGGTACTACTCCTGACGGACGTAAAAAAGGTGAACCATTCGCACCAGGTGCTAACCCTATGCACGGACGTGACAAGAAAGGCGCTTTGGCTTCCCTGAGCTCCGTAGCTAAATTGCCGTACGAAGATAGCATGGATGGTATCTCCAACACCTTCTCTATCGTGCCGAAAGCACTGGGTAAAGAAGAAGAAGGACGTAAATCCAACCTTGTATCTATGCTTGATGGATACTTTAACAGTAAAGGTCATCACCTGAATGTTAACGTATTTGCCCGCGAACAATTACTGGATGCTATGGAGCACCCAGAGAATTATCCGCAATTGACTATCCGTGTATCTGGCTATGCAGTTAACTTTGTTAAGTTGACACGCGAGCAACAAATGGATGTTGTTACACGTACTTTCCATGGTGCAATGTAATTTAATCAATGACGATATTAAATACGCAGTGAAATAGCTGCAAGGCCATACCGCCCTTGTCTCAAGGGCGGTATGATCTTGTTAAAAGATAGTTAAAATTTTAAGCTTTGTGACCGCGATATTGGAGAAAATGGACTGTTATTCAATCGTGGAGAAAGGATGTCATCATATGGCTAAAGGACGTATACATTCCTTAGAAACTTTTGGAACCGTTGACGGCCCGGGTATTCGTTTTGTTCTTTTTATGCAAGGTTGCTTATTGAAATGTCAGTATTGTCATAATCCAGACACATGGGAATTGAATGATGGCAATGAAATGAGCCTAGAAGAGGTATTGGCTGAGATAGAACCTTATCTGCATTACTATCGTTCATCAGGTGGCGGTTTGACGGTATCGGGTGGGGAACCAACGCTCCAAGCGCATTTTGTAAAAGAACTATTCACCGAAGTGAAGAAGCGCTGGAATTTGCACACTACGCTTGATACGAATGGCTATAACGAAGGCGATAAGATCAATGATTTATTAGATGTTACTGATTTGGTGTTGCTGGATTTAAAGCACATTGATGATGAGGCTCATATTAAGCTCACTGGTAAATCTAATGAACGTACATTGAAGCTTGCTCGTTGGTTATCAGATCACAATCGCAAGATGTGGATTCGTCACGTCTATGTTCCTGGTATCCATAACCGCGAAGAGGACTTAATTAACTTGGGCCGCTTTATAGGGACCTTGAATGGCGTAGAGAAATTTGAGATTTTACCTTACCATCAAATGGGTATCTACAAATGGCAGAGTATGGGTAAACCATACGAGCTGGAGGGTGTACCCTCTCCATCAGAAGAAGAAGTGCAACGTGCTTATCGACTGATTGAGGAAGGGCGCAAGCAGACTGCGCTAGTATAATATATTCGGCAAATAAAGTACGAGCCGTTCCGACAGTGATTTTTTACTGGAGGGACGGCTCTTTTTGTCGTGGGTAAGCAAGTGTGTAATTTATGGGTTTATGTAAATTCTGATGTAGAGGTTTTATAACAGGAACAGGGAATATTTAAGATTGTGCAACGATAAAACTGGAATGTTTGTATTGTGATTGTGAACTAAAATTACATAGTAAGTAATGAAAGGTGGTTGTCAACGCTTACATCAGAGTATTTTATCCCCTTTGTAGATGAATCTTGACCTTACGATAACAAAAATCATTTTCTATAATAAGAAGTGTAAAGGAAATCATAAATAGGGAGGGTCACCAACAATGAAAAAAAGTTTAACTATGCTTTTGTCTCTGATCTTCGTCACCTCTGCTTTATTAACTGGTTGCGGAGGCAACAATAATACAGCTAATAACGCTGAAGGAGACGCAACTGCGACCAACGCAGCGAACGCCACTAATGCGGTTGCAACTGAGGAACCTGTCAGCACTGAACCATTCGAAATGACGATCCGTCATACACAAGTAGGTGCAGACAAACAAAAACGTCTGGCCATCTTGGAAGATGTTGTAGGCAAAGTTCAAGCAGAGGTACCTGGTTTAACATTCAAGCTAGATGGAGTAGATTCGGATGTGAATCGTAAAGAAAAACTCCGCGGTGAAATGGCTGCAGGGAACCCTCCGGAAATATTCGATCTATTCGGTAGTCCGGACTCCAAGATCTATGCTAAAGAAAGCAAGTTGCTGGACCTCACACCTATTCTTGAAGAGCTGGGCATAAAAGATAAATTCTCGAATCTGGATCCTTTTACTTATGAAGGTAAGATCTACGGATTGCCAATTGGCGGTTCCGGTGAAGGGTTCTTCTATAATAAGGAATATTACGCTAGCAAAGGCTGGCAGGCGCCGACTACCTTTGCAGAGCTTGAGAAACAGCTGGCAGAAATCAAGGCTGATGGCAAAGTGCCACTGGCTGGTGCATCCAAAGCAGGTTGGGTACCGCTTATGCTAGCTAACCATTTATGGTCCCGCTATGCTGGACCGGATGTGACGGCTAAATTTGCTACAGGTGAAGCTAAGTGGAGTGATCCAAATGTAATTAAGGGTTTTGCGAAGTATAAAGAATGGATCGACAAAGGTTATTTCAAAAAAGGCGAGCTCGGCTTCGAGTATGCAGAATATACAACACAATTTACTAGTGGTGAAGCGATTCTGATGTATGACGGTACGTGGAAATCCTCCGTGTTTAAAGCCGGACAATCCGGTGAAGGCTTGATTGGCAAAGTCGGATTCTTCAACATTCCGGCAGTTGACGGTGGTGTTGGTGATCAGACGGCGCTAATGCGGGATGTTAACAACGGTTATGGCTTCTCTGCATCTGCTGAAAAAGATCCTCGTCAATTAGCAGCAGTGAAATCATTCATCAAAAATATGTTCAACGAAGAAATGCAACTGCGTGGACTGGTTGAAGATGGTGTACTGCCTGCAATGAAGATTGATCAAGCCGTATTGACTGCGAATATTACGGATGATCTGATGAGTGAAATCGTAGGTGTGCTCAATAATTCCAAGTCATCCTTCCCAGCGTTTGACTCCCTTGTTCAAGCTGATGTGACTACTGAAATCAGTAACATTCAAATTCAGAAGTTGATTGGCGGTCAGACTACTCCTGAGAAGATGGGCGCAGCTCTACAAAAGATTCAAGAAGAAGCAAATGCAGCAGTGGAATAAGAAGTTACGCAAATTGAATGTACCCTGGTGCTTGCTCCAGGGTACATTTTTTGAAATATAAAAACTTATAGGTTTCACGCAATAAATTATCCTTATATTTCTCGAAGAAACGGGTGCCGTCCATATAAAGGACGGCAAAGCCGTTTCATCTTGAAATTATCCATCAACAGCGTCAAAGCAATTGGAGGTAGTCATGAATAAAGCACTGAGAAATCCCCTGGTGTTCATCCTATTTATCATTCCCGGACTCATCTTGTTCCTCATGTTTTTTATTTATCCGATTTTCAGTTCCATCTATTATAGCTTTACTAGCTGGAACGGCGTGTCGGATACGGTCAAATATACCGGCCTGAGTAATTTCAAAAAAGCGTTTGGTGATGAGCGCTTCTGGATTTCGGTTAAAAATAATGGTTGGTTTATTCTTTTTTCCATCTGCATACAGGTGCCATTGATTGTATTCTTCTCCTTATTGATCGCTAATGTGAAGAAGCTAAAGGGCCTTTATAAAACAGCGGTATTTATGCCATCAATCATGTCCACAGCGGTGATCGGCATTCTTTGGGGCTTTATTTATGAGCCAAACATTGGCCTATTTAACAAGCTGTTAGGACTTGTTGGAATTGAACCGATTTACTGGCTGTCTGATGAACGATTCGCCATGCTGTCCATACTGATCACGAATGCCTGGCAGTGGACCGGATTCTACATTGTAATGGTGCTGGCAGCGATTCTCTCCATCCCTGGTGAACTAGATGAGGCTGCTGCCATTGACGGCGCTACCGGCTTCCAGCGAGCCACACGCATTACTTTGCCGCTAATAGTTCCGATTATCTCCGTTGTGATTATGTTATCCATCGCGGGAGCGATGAAAGCGGCGGATATCGTCATCGTTATGACGAAGGGTGGCCCAGCCGGATCGACTGAGGTTATGGCAACTTATATGATTAAATATGCGATAACAAACTTTAAGTATGGGTACGGAAACTCCATCGCTGTTTTGATCTTCATGTTTACGCTGGTGGTTACAGCTCTTTATCAGCTGCTGGTTGCCCGGCGTACCGAAAGGATTGAATACTGATGCCACGTTTCCTGAAAAAGAGTCTGCCGCATGTTGTACTACTTTCTTATCTACTTGTCGTTCTCTTCCCGTTCCTCTTCGTATTGTTCTCGTCTGTAAAGAAGGATAATAATGCCATTGCTTTGAATCCATTTGGCATTCCAAAGAATTTTGAATTCTCCAACTACGTAGAAGCTTGGGTGAATGCCAAGATTAGTACCTACTTTTTTAACAGCTTGTACATTTCTGTTCTGTCATCGGTAGTCGCTATATTGTTGGCATCTATGTTTGCTTTTGCGGTCACACGGATGCGTCAAGGGAAATGGAATGGGATTCTATTTTCGATGGTACTGATTGGAATGCTTATTCCTAACAATGCGCTTATGCTGCCGATTTACACCATTGTGCGGAAGCTGCACATCTTAAACACGCACTGGGCCTTAATTATTCCGTATATTGCCAATGCAATCCCGTTTACGATTATTATTTTGGCAGCCTTTATGCGTTCATTGCCTAGTGAAATTGAAGAAGCAGCAGTCATGGATGGGTTGAAGGCACCGGGTATCTTTGCTAAGATAATTGTACCTCTGACGGTTCCCGCCATGGTTACTGTATTCATCATTAATTTCCTGGGAAATTGGAATGAATTCTTACTGGCCAATTATTTTCTTTCGAATGACGATCTGCGCACCCTACCGGTGGGAATGGTCCAATTCCGCGATCAATATCAGATGAATTATGCACAAATGTCTGCGGGTATCGTCTATAGCGTGGTGCCGGTAATTATCATTTATGCTGTTTTGCAGGAAAAAATTATTGAGGGTGTAACAGCGGGCGGCGTAAAAGGATAATCTTATTCACAGTCAGGAGCACAAGCCGATGAATTTGCGCTATAAATTATTTACGGCATTTCTGGGCCTGATTATCATCCCTCTGTTTATCCTTGGTATGTTTATGTTCTTCGTGACTTATAATTCAATTGAGAAGAAATATAGCCAGCAGTCCGAATATTCGCTTAAAGCGATCAGCTACAGTATTTCCAATGTGTTTAAGGATATGGATAATGTTACGGACAACGGAATTGCTACCTCGGTATTTCATATGGCTCTCAGCGCAGAGGACCCTTCCAAACAGGATCTGACTGATGCTGAGCAGCTAAGTCTGAACGCCAGTCAGCGTAATTTTCGGAGCTTGTTATACAACCATCCTTCGATCAGCTACGCTTTTTTGTACAACTTTAATGGAAAAGGCAGTTCGGAGATTGTGTCTATTTTTAATAAGGAGAATTTCCGCACCCTACCGTATGACAAGTTTAAAGAAAGCAGTCTGTATCAGGAAGTTATGGCGCTGAATGGTGTGCCTAAATGGATTGCTCCGCATGAATACCCGGATCTAACCGGCGTTGAACCCGTATTTACGCAAATCAGGCTCATTAAGGAACTGAGTTTTTTTCAAAATATCGGTATTCTCGTAGTACAGATCAAGAATTGGGAGTTCGAATCGATCTTTCGTAATTTAAAAATCGGCGACAGCAATCAGGATGTTTCGTTTATGCTTGTGAATGATGACGGGATGATTCTGTTTGATCCGGATAGGAAACTGGATGGACAGGATTTCAGGTCGTTTACAACCAAAGAAATTACCTTCAAACCGGGATTTCAGAGCTTCAAAACGCAGTTTGCCGGAGAGAAAAGCATTCTTTCCGTGTATCATCTCAAGGGATATCCTTGGAGTCTTGTGTCTACTACCTCATGGAACTCTCTATCGCGGGAGGTTACGGTTTTTGCCCGCTGGTTTGTTTTGGTGATCTTCCTCTGTTTTCTGGCTGCTGTAATCTTTAACTTATTCTTTATGAACCGTATTACTGGGGGTATAGCCGTTATAGTCCGCTTTATGCGCCGGGTTGAGGATGGTGATCTCACAACACGAGTGGAAGAAAAAGGAAGCGATGAGCTAACTCTTCTTGCTAAAGGCTTTAATGACCTGATGGACAAAATCAACGGTTTGTTCAACAGAATTCAGGTGGAGCAGCGGCGTAAGAACCAAGCGGAAATGCGCGTGCTGCAGGCGCAGATTAAACCGCATTTTTTGTTCAATACACTGGAATCTATCAATGTGCTGGCCGTTCAGAATGAAGGGCGTAAAGTTAGTGAGATGGTGTACAGATTAGCCAGTATTCTGCGTATCAGTATTCAGGACAGAGATGAAATTACACTGGAAGAAGAAGTGAAGCATCTGCGTAATTATCTCGACATTCAAAAATTTCGGTTCGAGGATTTATTTGATTATGAGATTGATATTCCTGACGCTCTGTTGAGTTGCGGTATCCTGAAGCTTACGCTCCAACCGCTTGTGGAAAACAGTATCCAGCATGGCTTTGAAGGTATTGCCTATAAAGGGAAAGTAATGGTTAAGGGCTGGGAGGAACGAGGGAATCTGATTCTGCGGATTGAGGATAATGGAATCGGAATGACTTCATCTCAGTTGTCAATATTTCAATATATGGTGAATGAAACACTTGAGCAGAAGACTGGCATGGAGCCAGAAAGCCGGATACATCTTGAACGTCGGGGGCTCGGCGTCCGCAGCGTTGCTGATCGCATTCGTATTGAATATGGCCACAGGTACGGTATATTTATATGCTCCACACCAGGTGAAGGGACAATGATCCAATGCGTCATACCTAAATACGAGCAGGGGGAAGACCATTATGCTAAAAGTATTACTGGTTGACGATGAAGCACCTATTCTGAACAACCTGAACAAGGTGCTGCCTTGGGAGGAGATGGGAATGGTTGTTTCTGGAATGGCCCGCAGCGGTATGGAGGCACTTCGTATCGCCGAGGAACAGCAGCCGGATCTTGTACTCTGTGATATTCGCATGCCGGTAATGGACGGTTTGACGTTCATCGGCAAGCTGCGGGAGATGGGTCTGGATAGTGAGGTGCTCCTCCTCAGTGGCTATCAGGAATTTGATTACGCGCGGGAAGCCATCCGCTTAGGTGTGAAAGAATATATTTGCAAGCCAATTCATTATGAAGAGCTTGGCGATAAAGTGCGAGAGATCGGAGTGCAAATCCGCAGCAGGCAATTTAAAGATAAGTTGTATAACAGCATTCCCTTATTTCAGGAGATACCGGCACTCGATCATGATTCTGCCAAAAAAACACCGGACCAGCAAATGAGTCTGGCTGCACAATATATAACTGAACGCTTGAATTCAGATATCGGTATTGAAGAAGTGGCGAATAAGATTGGGATCAGTAGCAGCTACTTTTGTCTATTGTTCAAAAACCACTTTTCCATGACCTTTGTTGAATATGTGACGTTACAACGGATTGAAGCCGCCAAGTTTATGCTCGTGAACAGTGATAAGAGTATCACGGTTATTGGTACAGGTATCGGATATCAGGAGCGGCGGTATTTTACAAAGGTATTTCAGAAGCAAACGGGAATGTCCCCCAAGGAGTATCGGGAGCAGCATCGTGGGGCTGAAGCACGGTAAGTAAGTCATATCTTCTAATGCCCTTTCTCCCTCTGTCTACAGCGCAGGAGTGAGGAGGGCATTTACTCTCTCCACTGTAAGGCTCTCGCACTACAAACATTAAACCTCCGAATTTTATTCACAAACAGCGGGATATTTAACATTTGAATGGGGATTCTGTTTTCATTTTATCTGGAGTTAATCTTTTCTTTACATAACTGAAACTTTTTAGTAAATTGTGCGTCTAATACTATGTTTTGTTATAATGAACGTGGCAAAAATACACTGCCGCCCTCTTGAGGGCGGCTGCGTTTTTGCGGGGAATATGAGCAGAGTATAGAGAGATAGATACTTTGTTGTATTTTACAAATGGGAGCAGAAGGAGTCATACAATGAATTTCAAAAAAATTGCCTTAGTTGCGGTTTTAGCCGTTTCGCAGGTCGCATCAGCAGTACCGGCTTTCGCCGTAGCTGCTAGTTCTACTGCAGTATCCAAGTCCACGGTTGCACTTGAAGCTACTCCTACGCCAGTCCTGGAGCCAGAGGCTACTGATCCACTGCCTAGTCTGCAACCTACCGGCATCGTATCACCGACGGCAACGCCGTTGCCTGTATCATCATCAATACCAACTGCAACACCAATGCCAACAGCTACTTCACTGCCAGCAATAACACCGATTCCTAGTGCAACACCAGGAGCAACGGTCCAACCGACACCATTTGCCGGTCAATCTTTAAGCACATCAGGCAATAATCAACTTGTTCTCTTGATGAACAGCAATAAAATGTATGCGAATGGCATTCTATATTTGGCTAATCAACCGATGGCAGTTAAGAATGGCGTATCCTACGTTTCAATCCGTGCTATGGTTGAGCGGGTAGGCGTGAAATTTATTTACGACTACAAAACAAAGGAAACGATCGTTACAAGCGGTAATAATATCATGCGCTTTAAGACTGACAGCAAGATCTACACCGTTAACGGTAACAAGGTGACGATGAAAGGTCCAGCTTATCAATATAAGAATACATTTATGATTCCGTTGACGTCGATCACGGCGGCATTGGCCATTCCTTATACGGTCGATAATGTGAAGAAACAGGTTATTCTTACGTTGAACACCAAACCAACGGCATCATTCACTGTTCAACCTACGGAGATCTTCGCTGGTCAAACTACAGTGAATTTCATCACTTCCAGCTCTTCGCCAAATGGAACAGCCATTGTCAATGAGCGTTGGGAAGGGAATAAACAGGATATTTATGATCAACCTGGCTATTATTCTGTGACTTATTCCGTCATGGATGCGAATGGACAATGGAGTAATCCCTACTCATTGACTATTAACGTTATTCAACCCAATCAACCTCCGGTTGCCAACTTCACCACTGACAAGGATGAATATAAAATGGGCGAACCGGTAACGATAACCGATCTTAGCTCTGATCCTGAAGGTGACGTGCTGACGACTGAATGGACGAATCGCTCTTTGGCTTTCTTTAATCCAGGTCCACTGTCGATTCAGCTGAAAGTAACCGATACACATGGCCTGAGCAGTATTTTTGAGAAAACAATCAACATCACGAATGAACAATTGTACACCAGGGAAGAGGTAGAAAAGCTATTTACTCCTCAGGGTGATGTCCTAACCGCTGATGGTAGCTCAATCCCTGCTTTGCCTAACTTGACCTATAACATTTCCTCAGAGCCCTATACACTGATCCGCAGCAACAGCCCGGAGACTGTTAATACCGAGGGCGTTCTATACCGTGAAACTGCATTTGGAGCAACACGCTTTTTGGTTCATCACAAGAATAATATGAGCACAAGACAGAAAGTATATATCATTGCAACTAACAACAACCTGTATCCAACGACGATTACTACGCAGTATGTAGGATTCGCAGGTCCTGCCTCATCGCCGGAATATACAGGTAAAATTTCGGTATTGAAATATTACAGTTCATTACTGAACGGCGGGAATATTGGAACAATAACTCTGCAGCCGGGAGAAAGTGTACCGATTTTGACGGATACCAGCAAAATTGCGATGAAACCAGGAGAAATTATTTCGCTCAGCGCTGATCTGTTCAGTGATTATCCTGTGCAATACAATGTAATTATGGTCGAGCAGACGAAGGACCCTCTAGCTGCATTGCCAACGTTGCCTATTCTTGACCGCGACGGAGTACACAACCGTGGCACCTATCCAGATTCAACGCGCATTATTAACGTTACTGATGTAGTGGGAACCTCCCAATCCAAGCTTTTGCTTGGCGATAATAAAAGCGATCTGAATCTGATCGGTGTCGATCCTATGAATGCCACTGAAGCCTCCAATTCTGGCAACTTCGGGGTCTTGTACAAAATCAAGCTGGATCGCGTCGCACCTAATACGCTGATTACATTTAACCCGCGCGGGGGCAATTACCTTGGGTCTGTAGTCGTGAATGGAACGATTGTGAACCTATCGAACAAGGGAAGTTTAGCGAACGCAGACATGAGTGCAGTAGTGTACCGTACTGGGCAATATGAGACTGCTGTTGAAATATTGTTTACAGTCGCTTCTGGTAGCAACCTGCCTGTAAATTTCATCTTTACACCGCTTCCGGCATTAAAGTAAGCTACTACAGTTTAAGAAGTAATGATTCTCAAGCTTATCATTTGAGCCCTGACAAGTGTTCCGTAATGGAATGCCTGTTGGGGCTTTATATGTTCAATACGTTGTAAGGTGCTGCGCTTCATTGACGGGGAATTTGTTTTGGGGCATTATAAAGAGAGTGTAATACAAATGAACTTATGTTATGGGAGATGAGCGTATGCTGTCGACAGAACAAATATTGGAAACCATGTCGGGGCAGGGACTGCGAATCACCGATCAGCGCAAAACGCTTGCCAACTTATTCGGCGAGAATGAGGGATATTTGTCAGCGAAGGATGTTTATGAGCATATGGGCCGTAAATACAGCGGACTTAGCTTTGATACGGTGTACCGTAACCTGCGTGTAATGGAAGAGCTGGGTGTGCTGGAGCAAGTGGTCTTTGAAGATGGAGTGAAATTCAAAGGGAGCTGCAATCAGGACCATCACCATCACCATATGATCTGTCTTCAATGCCAGAAGACCTATCCGATTAATTTCTGCCCGATGAATTTAACGGATGCACCTGATCAGTTCCGGGTAGTCAAGCATAAATTTGAGGTGTTCGGTTATTGTAAGGAATGTGAAGAGAGCAGAGAAGAAGAACCAGTCGCTGTTGCAAATAGTAAAGAAGGTCTGTAACCATGGCTATCGGACGCAGAACCATTCAGGCTCCAATTCGTGTGTATCGCAAGTTTATTTCGCCGATTAAGCCGGCTACCTGCCGTTTCTATCCAACCTGCTCTGCCTATGCACTGGAGGCGATTGAGGTCCATGGTCCACTTAAGGGCTCGTGGCTTGCTGCGAAGCGGATATCGAGATGTCATCCTTTCCATCCTGGAGGGCTTGATCCAGTGCCACCACTGAAAGAGAAGACTCCCAAGGAGAGTAATATCCGTACAACTTGACACGGAGGCCTCTTGTTGGTTATATTTTCAATAATAGTATGAATTCCGAGGAACGGATAAGTAGATCGGAACGTCCATTACAGAGAGCCGGGAAATTGCTGCAAGCCGGTATGGAAGGTTGGATTGAATATGGTCCGGGAGGAACTGTCTTCGAGCAGCGAACCGCTAAGTACGGTTTATGTAAGAGGACGGCGTGATCCAGCGTTAATGGACAGTTCTCCTAAGCGGGAACTGGCGAAGCCTGCGCTCTGTGAAGAGACAGGAAATTTGGGTGGTATCGCGTGAGTTCAACTCTCGCCCCATTATAGGGGGCGGGAGTTTTTTGTCTTTTTTAGAGAAGAAGGGATGATTAACCTATGAGTGAGCAGAAAACATTCTATTTAACAACACCGATTTATTATCCGAGCGACAAGCTGCATATCGGACATGCGTATTCAACTGTGGCAGGAGATGCAATGGCTCGCTACAAACGTCTGCGCGGCTATGAGGTGCGTTACTTGACAGGTACTGATGAGCATGGGCAAAAGATTGAACGCAAGGCAGAAGAAGCAGGGAAGACTCCTCAGCAGTTTGTAGATAATATTGTAGTTGGCATTAAGGATCTGTGGCGCAAGCTGGACATTTCCAATGACGACTTTATCCGTACTACAGAAGAACGTCACAAAAAAGTAGTACAGGATATCTTTGATCGGCTGCTTAAGCAAGGTGATATCTATAAAGGTGAATATGAAGGCTGGTATTGTATTTCGGATGAAACCTTTTACACAGAAACGCAATTGGTTGATATTGAGCGTGATGCTGAGGGTAACATTACCGGTGGGAAAAGCCCTGACAGCGGCCACCCCGTTGAACTGGTGAAGGAAGCAAGTTATTTCTTCCGGATGAGCAAATATGCCGATCGGCTGCTGCAGTATTATGAGGACAATCCAGAGTTTATTTTGCCGGAATCCCGCAAGAATGAAATGATCAACAACTTCATTAAGCCAGGTCTGGAAGATCTTTCGGTCTCCCGTACGACTTTTGACTGGGGGGTTAAGGTCAAGGGTGATGAGAAGCATGTCGTCTATGTGTGGATAGATGCGCTGACTAACTATATTACAGCTTTGGGTTACGGTTCCGAGGATCGTAGTCTGTATGATAAATTTTGGCCAGCGGATGTGCACATTGTCGGCAAGGAAATTGTCCGTTTCCATACCATTTATTGGCCGATCATTATGATGGCGCTGGGCGAGCCGCTTCCGAAGAAAGTATTCGCACACGGCTGGCTGTTGATGAAGGAAGGCAAAATGTCCAAATCCAAGGGGAATGTCGTTGATCCAGTGACCCTGATTGACCGTTATGGCTTGGATGCCCTGCGATATTACCTGCTGCGTGAGGTGCCGTTCGGTTCGGATGGTACATTCACCCCTGAGAGCTTTGTGGATCGGATTAACTTTGATCTGGCCAATGATCTGGGCAACCTGCTGAACCGCACAGGGGCGATGGTCGAAAAGTATTTTGACGGTGTGCTTCCGGCCTATGAGGGGAATGTAACAGCGTTTGATGGTGAGCTTGAGGGCATGGCACAGAGCACCTATACCAAAGTAGAAGAAGCAATGGAAAAAATGGAATTCTCCGTGGCGCTAGCTGCAATTGGAGCATTTATTAGCCGTACAAATAAATATATCGATGAAACGCAGCCTTGGATTCTTGCTAAGGACGAGAACAGAAAGGCTGAGCTGGCTTCGGTTATGAGACATCTTGTAGAAGGACTGCGTACGGCATCTATTCTGCTGCAGCCATTCTTGACAGAAGCACCAGCGAAGATCTGGGAACAGCTTGGCATTGAGCCAGGTGAACTGACCACTTGGGACAGCGGCAGAACCTTTGGGTTGCTTGCGGGTGGAACAAAGCTTACGAAGGGTAATCCAATCTTTCCACGTCTGGATGTGGAGCAGGAGGTTGCTTTTATCGCTGGGGCTATGGGTGGCGCTGGTAAAACAGCCACAGAAACAACAGAAGCAGCCGCTGAGCCAGCGGTTGTTGAAGGCGCCGCTGCTGCGGCGGTGATCTCTGAGCTGGAGGAAGAGCATAAAGAAGAAATCGGCATCGATGATTTTGCCAAAGCTGAACTGCGGGTAGCACAGGTTATTTCGGCCGAGCCGGTTAAGAAAACGGATAAGCTGATGAAGCTGCAACTGGATCTTGGTTATGAGCAGCGTCAGGTTGTCTCCGGTATTGCCAAGTTCTACACACCGGAAGAGCTAGTAGGGCGCAAAGTGATCTGTATCGTGAACCTGAAGCCAGTGAAGCTGCGCGGTGAACTGTCGCAAGGGATGATTCTGGCAGCCTCCAAGGGCGATCAGCTCACTATTGCCACCGTACCGGATAATATGCCTAACGGGGCTATTGTGAAGTAAAGCCAAATATATTAGCGTTGTAGAATAGTTGATTGAAAATGGGATTGCTGATAAGCCGGAGAAGCGGCTGGTTGGCATTCCTTTTTTCTAAATATAGAGCTACTCGGTTCTTCTTGATTTCTCCTTCGGGTTGACTTATCGTAACGATTACTATTATAATTTTACTAGTAAAATTTACGATTTAAGGAGTCGATAGTATTATGGTTTCGAGTTTTTCACGCAAGGGTCTGCTGACGCTTGCCTTGATGCTGGTCTTAGTGCTTGCTGGATGCGGTGCGAAGAGCGGTGGCAGTATTGTTGAGGGCAAAGTGAACGTTGTGACCACTTTTTATCCTATATATGAATTCACTCAGGAGATCGGCGGCCCAGATATTCATGTGATCAATCTGCTTCCGGTTGGTGTGGAGCCGCATGATTGGACTCCGCGTAGTCAGGACATTATTAACACCTCCAAAGCGCAGCTGTTCCTTTATAACGGGGCTGGGCTGGAGGGCTGGGTTCCTAATTTTCTGAAGGGCCTTGAGAGTGGCAGCAAGGTTCAGGCTGTTGAAGTGAGTCATGGGGTTGATTATATTATGATCGATGAGGCAACGGATAATAACGACAGCTTGCATACTGATCCTCATACTTGGGTTAGCCCGAAGTCGGCGCTGATTATGGCTGCAAATATAAAAGACAGTCTACAAACCGTTGATCCTGAACATAAATCAGGATACAAACAGCGCTACAATGAGCTTGTTGCGAAATTGCAGGCACTGGACAATAAATTTCAGACAGAGCTTGCGAAGCTGCCTAATCATGAAATTGTGGTTTCCCATCAGGCCTTTGCTTACCTTGCCCGTGACTATGGCTTGACTCAGCATGCCATTATGGGATTATCGGCTGATGCAGAGCCACGCGGACAGGATATAGTTGCGCTGACGGATCTGGTCAAAAAAAAAGGCATTAAATATATCTTTTTCGAAGAGCTTGTCTCGGATAAGATGGCTAAGACACTGGCGGCTGAAGCGGGCGTATCTACAATGGTGCTCAATCCTGTAGAGGGACTTACCCAGAAACAAGAAAAAAATGGTGACAATTACTTCACGCTGATGGAGAAAAATTTGCAAAATCTAATTCTGGCTTTACAATAAAAAGGAAAGTATTAGTGAAAGGCGGTAGTTAATCATGGAATCGTTATCCTTGGACTGCCATCAGCATATAATCGAAATAGAGGATCTGTCCTTTTCCTATGGTGAGCAAAAGGTAATTTCCAATCTGAACTATACCGTGAAAGAACGGGATTTTCTCGGCATCATCGGTTCAAATGGTGCTGGCAAGACGACACTGTTAAAGATGATCGTTGGCTTGCTGCCAGCGACTAGCGGGGAGATCAAATTATTCGGCCACCCCGTGCGCAAATTCAAGGACTGGGAGCGGATTGGTTACGTTCCGCAGAAGAATGCTTTTAATCCATTATTTCCCGCAACGGTGCGCGAAGTAGTGTTATCTGGCTTGTACAACAACAAAAATCTAATCCGCCGAGTTACGCGGACCCAGCAACGCCAATGCCTGGATGCACTCGAAGTAATGAAGATACAAGATATCGCCGACAAAAGAGTAGGCCAGCTGTCCGGTGGTCAGCAGCAGCGTGTATTTCTGGCGCGCGCCCTGATCAACCATCCTGATCTGCTGATTCTGGACGAACCTACAGTGGGCATTGATGCGGAGACCCAAGCCGGATTCTTCGAGCTGATTATGCATATGCATGCTCATCATCACATGACCTTCCTGATGGTCTCACATGATATCGACATGATCAAAAATTACTTGGGTCATGAACCAGTACAAAGCAACGGCAAAATCAATTTCTACTCCCGCCACTCGCATGAGGTGCAGGATTGCGTAGTAGATAACCTGCAGCATACGTTTACTTAAGTGCTGCGTTTGCTGGGATGAAATCGAGAAAAATTAGATGAGATTACTGCCTCTAAATTTAGGCATATACCTCCTCTGGAACATTTAGCATGATTTGCTGCCGTTAATTTTGCGAATTCAATTCATAAAGAGCAGATATGGCTAAATTAGCGGCATAATTTGCATCTATATTGCGGAAATCATCTTTTTAGAGCGATTTAGCGGCATTTTTTGCTGCTAAACATCTGAAATAATTATCTGCCACTGTCATTTGTAGTTAGGCAGGATAGTTTGCAGGCGCAGCCCATCTTTTGATCTATATGGGTCATCCATAGTACAACATAGGATGGCCCGGTCTTTAGATCTTTATTTTTATCCCTTGACCTTAGCCCTTGACCTTAGCCCTTTAAGCAGCTAGACACAGTCAAACGTTAAGCGTGTCCCGTCAGGGACGAAAGCGATCCCCCTCTATAGCTATCTGACACCAGAAACCTGCCCTCCCACGCTAGTTGCACTTAGCGGGAGTCCAGAGGGTGCAACCCCTTGGAGCCCTCCCTTGGAAGGGAGGGTTTGGGAGGGATCGAAAGGTAGGGATCGAAAGCTAGAAATCGAAAATTAGTTTTATTGAAAGTTAGTATTTGAAGGAGAATTAATTTGGAAATCCTATTCAGTGATTTTTTTCAGCGGGCGCTTGCCGGCGGACTGTTGATTGGTATTACGGCGCCGCTTATAGGCGTTTTTCTCGTGCTTAGACGGCTGTCCATGATTGGGGATACGCTCGCTCATGTAACGATAGCCGGTGTGGCGCTTGGTTTTTTGACCGGCTTTTATCCGCTTGGAGCGGGTCTGATATTTGCGGTAGCGGCATCCTTTGGGATTGAGAAGCTCCGCAAGGCTTACAAAAGCTACGCCGAGTTGTCGATCGCGATCATCATGTCGGGTGGAGTAGCGTTGGCCTCCCTCTTTTTCACCTTGGGGAAGGGGTATAATGCGGATGTCATGAGCTATCTGTTTGGCAGCATCTATACACTCGACAACATCGACCTTATCGTAGTGGGGATCGTGACAGTTACGGTGGTAGTAGTAGTGACGTTATTCTTTAAGGAATTTTTTCTGCTTAGCTTTGAGGAGGATGCTGCCAGTGTCAGTGGGTTGCCTGTAAAGGTGCTCAATATGCTGATTACGGTTCTGACAGCACTGGTTATCAGCACCGCAATCAAGATAGTAGGTTCTTTGCTTGTGTCTGCCCTGCTTACCGTTCCGGTAGCCATCAGCCTTTTGCTGGCTCGCAGCTTTAAATCAACCGTAGTGTTGTCTGTGATCATAGCAGAAATTGCTGTTGTAGGTGGACTTGTTGTGGCTGGAATCTGGAATCTGGCACCAGGTGCGACGATCGTGCTGCTACTGATCGCCCTTTTGATATTGACCTTGGTCGGTAAAAAAGGATTGCCCGCTTAAAAGGATGTAGACTTGAACGAAGTGACTTGAACCCTAAGAAGGAGAGCTGCCACTTTGTCTAACATTAATGTTGGAATAGCATTTGCCGGCGGGTTAGCGTCATTTATTTCTCCCTGCTGTCTGCCGCTTTATCCCTCTTATCTGTCTTATATCACCGGTCTATCTGTGCAGCAATTAAAGTCAGGCAGCAATACAAAAGAGGTCCGTTTTAAGACTCTTACACATACCTTGGCATTTTTATTGGGATTCTCCGTAGTCTTTTATACGCTCGGATTCGGGGCCGGGCTATTTGGTCAATTTTTTAATGGGCAACGTGAATTGATCCGCCAGCTTTCCGCCATCCTTATTATCGCGATGGGGCTGTTTCTGCTAGGAATATTTCAACCGCAGTTTCTGCTGCGCGAACGTAAGCTGAACATAAAATGGAAGCCTGCAGGTTATGTCGGATCATTCGTATTTGGGATTGGCTTCTCCGCTGGCTGGTCACCCTGTATTGGATCAATTTTAACTCCAATTATCGCCCTTTCAGCAAGTAACCCAGGCACATGGTTTGCAATGATTACAGCTTACAGTATCGGATTTTCACTGCCATTTTTAGCTTTTGCCTTTTTCCTTGGAGGGGCACGACGTATCCTTAAATACTCCAACCTGCTGATGAAGCTCGGCGGAGGGCTTATGATATTGATGGGGTTCCTGTTGTTTACGGATCAAATGTTCCGGATTACAATCTGGCTGCAGGGCATTACTCCTGAATGGCTGAAATTCTGATTGACAGCGGAACTGCTTTTAGGTAAAATAGTCAATTCCTGCTTCTGGGAAATGTTCGAAAATCCGCTCTGTAATATACTCGCGCAGGGCGGTTTGCTGTTCGTCTGGATATACATATTTATTTTGCCCCCAGCGGCCCCATTTCTTTTTGCGCTTCTCAATATCCATCTCCAGCTTGGATTTAGGGTAGCGCTTCTCGATCAGAGTTTTGGCCGTTTTGGTGAATCGATGCTGGATGAGCTCGAAAGTCAGGCCTTTACCTATCTCTGGTGGCAATGTTCGTGCCAATTGAGCCAACAGCTCTCCGTATCCTTCCTCCCAGCCGTCATACCAGATGATCGGGGCAATGATGAAGCCAAGTGGATAACCGGCGCGTGCGACCTTCCCTGCAGCCTCAATTCGTTCCTCGAACCGGGAGGTGGCGGGCTCGAAATTTCGGATCACATAGTCGGCGTTAATGCTGAAGCGTATTCGGGTATGGCCCTTATGCTGTAAAGAGAGCAGAGGTTCGACATGCTGGAATTTGGTCACAAAACGAAGCCGGCCCAGCGGTTCTTCAGCCATAAAGTTGATTAACTCTTCCAGAGAACCGGTGATATGCTCCAGTCCGAGTGGGTCGGAGGTGCAGGCAGCCTCAAAAGTAGTGATTTCCGGTGCCCGTTCTTCAATATAGCGCTTAGCAGCGTCGATAATGTCTCCGGTGTTCACATATACACGGATGTAAGGTTTTGCCCCTAAGGTGGTCTGCAGATAGCAATAATGGCAATGGCCCATGCAGCCGGTGGCAATAGGGATCGCGTAATCGGCGGAAGGCTTGGACTGGTCAAAAGTTAACGTTTTGCGTAGACCAACAACGAGTGTTCTTTTGGCAATTTTGTATTGCTCTGATTCCGTTTCACCTGGAAGATTGGTGATGCGGTTATGTGACGTTGTCATGCGATAGGGAATATTCTGAGCTTTCACCCACTCCATGATACGTTCACCTTTAGGGTAATTCAGGGCGCTCGGTTCGAAGAACACAAGCTCGGGAATGAAGAGACCTGTGGCCTTTTTTGGTTTCTTGGGGATAGGCATAACGGGCGTTACAACAGACATGAGAGCACGCTCCTTAGGAATGAGGATAACGATATTGTGCCATTACTAAGCTTCATGAAACCTTGGTAATCCTATACAGGAGAGGAGCGGTTTGCTCCCCGGGACTTGCCAAGGAGCGGCAGAAACATGTATCATTGTTAGAGCAAGGTTTGGCTAAGGCGCCATGCTCATTATAGAAAAGAGGTAAAATTTGATGCCAACACCCAGCATGGAGGATTATTTGGAGCGCATATACAAGCTCATAGATGAGAAGGGTTATGCGCGGGTCTCGGATATTGCCGAGGGACTGGAAGTCCACCCCTCCTCTGTGACCAAGATGATCCAAAAACTGGATAAGGACGAATATCTCATCTATGAGAAATATCGTGGGCTTGTCCTGACCAATAAAGGGAAAAAAGTAGGGAAACGGCTTGTGGATCGTCATCAGCTGTTGGAGGAATTTCTAGGGCTGATCGGAGTTCAACCGGAGCATATCTATCAGGATGTGGAAGGAATTGAACATCATTTAAGCTGGGATTCCATTACACGTATCGAAACATTAGTGGAATATTTCCGCCGGGATGAAGCGCGTCTGCAAACGCTATATGATATCCACCTTGAGCTAGTTAGCGATTCTTAAACAGCAATAAAAGTTGCTATTTCTGTTAAAACCGCAACCTTTTTCCTTTATTTACGTCAAAACGGATACCGTTCTTTTTTTTCGGATCTTAAAAGAAAGCTGCTTCAAGCCTACTTTTACGTATTCTGATGAGAAACAGTTACCGTCCATATAAGGTCGGCAGAAGCCGGTTCTTGTATGGATGGTAACTGTTTTTTTATTGTTAAAACACCTATTCTTACTACCTGGGGGAGAAAAGATGAACTATCGTAAATGGATGTTAGGATTGCTGGTGATCTTGTTGTGCTTGCCGATGTGGTCTTCCGGTGCACGTGCAGCAACGCTACAGATCACGATTGAATTGGATGGAGAGACACTGGTCAGTGATGTGCCTCCATATATCACAACTTCCAATGTAACGATGGTGCCAATCAGTGTAATTAGTAAGGGATTGAGTGCCGCTGTAGATTGGAATCAGAGCACTAAGACCGTTAAGATCACAAAAGGGGATACTGTCCTTAAGCTGACCAGTGGCCAGAAATCTGCGGTTGTGAATGAATCATCCGTTGCCCTCGACACTTCGGTACAAATCAAGCAGGGCAGAGTTATGGTGCCGCTTCGTTTTGTAAGTGAACAGCTGGGACTGCAGGTCATATGGAATCAAGCTGCCAAACATATAGCCTTGTATTCTAATGTTGAGCCGCCACAGGCGGCAGATCCACAAGCACCTTCCTTGCCTGTTACGCCAAGTGTGCCCACTCCTAGTGCGCCATCGATCCCGACTGTGCCAGGTACGAAGACTGGTAAAGCCATGAAGGGTGCCTGGATTTCCACCGTGTTCAATCTGGACTGGCCGTCTGTCTCTTCAGCAGGCAAGGCCGATAAGCAAAAGCAGGAGTTCGACAGCTTGCTGGACAAGCTGAAGGCCGTCGGCTTTAATGCTGTCTTTGTTCAGGTAAGACCCTCTGCGGATAGTCTGTACCCTTCGACATTGGTTCCATGGTCCAAAGTGCTGACTGGAACTCAGGGGAAGAATCCTGGGTATGATCCGCTTGAATATATGGTAAGCGCAGCACATGCCCGCGGCCTGGAATTCCATGCCTGGTTCAATCCATTCCGTGCTACCACAGATACCTCTGCAGCGACCTTAGCTTCGCTCACGAGCAACCATATCGTGAATGCACATCCGGATTGGATTGTAACTACAGGAGGCAAGAAGTACATAAATCCAGGAATTCCACAGGCACGCCAGAGCATTATCGACACTGTGATGGAGGTCGTAAATGGCTATAATATTGATGGTGTGCATCTGGATGATTACTTCTATCCTTCAGACGCTTCCTTTGCGGATGACGTTGCCTATAAGA
>LIDZ01012874.1_pt2 | contig 25965 bp, 21 predicted proteins | sample 644651 | NCBI WGS metagenome assembly LIDZ01 (sample SAMN03856242, study PRJNA289617) | food metagenome | isolation source: wine grapes on drying loft during traditional withering process | host: Vitis vinifera cv. Corvina | place: Italy: Gargagnago di S. Ambrogio di Valpolicella | collected 2014-01 | reverse complement strand
CAAGCGATCCTGCGCTGCCGGAGTGAGCTCCTGCTGGCAAAGCACGCATGTTGCACCCTCGTTGGTCACCGGGAAGGATGTCGCCACTCATCCTCACCGCATCTGCCGCACTGTGCTTATCTATTCGCCAACCAATCCCTTGCATCAAGGCGACTTAACCGGACGCTTACTTAGCTTGTACCGGCCGGGCCGATCAATAGGCTCTACGAGGCGCCGGTTCCCTATACCGCCGAAGTTGCGGTGAATTTTAGCGGTGAATCCTGCACACTTTCCGTTGGATGGCTTTAAGCACACGCCTACGAATCAGGCCGCTGAAGGGGCGGATCAAGTACCAGTACGGGCGAAATTGGCGCAGGGCGCCGGCGTCAAGGCACTGCACGCGTGTTTCTGTAACAAGACGGGTGAGACCGTCACCAAGTTCAGTGGCGCTAAATCCGAGCACTAGACGTGCCGCGCCAGGCTGTCCGAAACGCTTAAATGTTTCAGCATCCGGGACGGTTTCTTGGCCGTAGTCTAGCTTCCAGAAGCGCCCCGCCAGACCTAATGCGAGAGCTTTATCAGGAATGGTTCCAAGGTTGGTAAAGTTTCCAAGACTGAATGGCGGACGATTGCGAGCGGGAGCATCACCTAGCCTCCAAATTAACCGCTGCGGCATCTCGCGCAACGCGGTCATCGCCCGAATGAATCGATCCTCCGTACTATCGTAGCTTTCCACAGCACCCATTACCTGGGCAGCGGTAGCGCGAATGTCGAGGGCGTGACGCTCACGAAAATGGTAATGAGGGAGGTAAATATCGAGCAGTTCCATTGCGTTACCTGCGTTTTTCGGCGCCCAACTCTAGCCATCATGGCGATCGACCCGCAAGGGGTATTTCGGCACTAGGCTATGCATGGCGGATACCCGGCCAGTGAAACTTGCCCCGATTGAGTCGCCGCGCTGCGAGCCAGACACCCACACCGTCATGCACCAGAACCTTCATCCGGTTAGCGCGACGATTGGCGACAAGATAAGCACAGTGCGCCTTCGCCGCACCGAACACGGCGATCACTTTGGCCTGCGCAGACTCTGTGCCAGCGCGCATATCCAGAGGCTCAGTGGCCAGCAGATGGCATCGATACGGATCACCGGGCTAGACCACGGATGAATTGGGCGCAGCCATGAGGATCTGCCGAAGGCCATTGACGGTGATGGTTCGCTGACCGAAAGGGATTTTGAGACTCACCAGCAATGGCTGATCGGGCCGAGCAATGGGCTGCATTTTTACTGGAACAAAGGCGGGCAACGCCGGAGCCTGAACATCTTGATAAAGAGGTATCCACTTGCGAACCAGATTGGCATTAATGCCGTGGCGCAGGGCAACACTGGCCATCGACACGCCGGGTGGCAGGCATTCCTGGACTATTTGGGCCTTGAGAGGTTTGGGATAAGAGGTTCTTTGGCGCATGGGAATCCTGACGATAAGGGTGATGGTGTCCACGTATTTTAAGGTGCAGAACATCGCCCTTATTGCTGGGATCGGGTAGGTGCCTTGGCCGGACGCTTACCAGCCAGATTGGTTCAGGCAGCAGGATCACAAACTCCTCACACCATAGCGCGCCGCAAGATCGCCCGGTCGACTGACGCAGTTGCCGATGATTTCTGCAACTTGCCTCAGTCAGCCGTCACCCCGCAGATGGCCGTAGTTATCGTTATATTGTGCCATTTCAATGAGCGCTCCTACATTCGTAGGCATGCGCAAAAAAAGTTCGATAGCGAAACACAAAATTTATCGACGGGATGCACAGGTTCAATGGGCGAAATCATGAGCAGCTCTGGTATGGTAGCTATCTGACATCGCACGCTACTAGCTTGGCCTGTGAGGCCGTCCATGACCTATTTACGCCAACCCAGTCCTTGCCGTCTGGCACAGTTGATTTTTGTCACTCTGCTTACTGTTGTGGCTCTTTCCATTCTCTGGGAATTCGAGCTGGAGGAATGGGTAATGCGGGGGCTTGACCTTCCCTATGATGGCATTTTTGAGGAAGGGGAAAGGTTGCGGTTTGTGCTGACATCGACGGGGTTTTCACTGATCGCCTTGATCGGGCCAGGAGTGATGCTTAGAAAAATGATCAGCAATGCCCGACGTAACTACCATCAACTGGAAGGATTACAGTCTCATACTGAGAAACTAGCCAAGTACGACTCACTCAGTGGCCTGATCAATCGCCGTGCTTTTATGGAGCTTGTAAATGAGCAACTCACTCAGCTGAAACCTGCGATTGTGATGCTAATCGACCTTGACTATTTCAAGACGGTTAACGATCAGCGCGGGCATGCAACTGGTGATGCCGTGCTCATTGAGGTAGCAAAGCGACTGGACGAGATCGCGATCGAGTACGGCGGCATCGCGTCGCGCCTAGGAGGTGATGAGTTTTGTGTCGTATTTACTACCCGTAGAGAGGAACGCGAACTGGGCCTCATTGCCGCAGACGTGATTTCGCGCATAGGTGCCCCGATGCTTGAGCAACTTCAACCCTTTCGGCAGGGGGCTACAGTCGGCATCTCTCGTTCGTGGGTCGACGCTACTGAAACGTCAGCGCTTTTGCACTGTGCAGACATAGCGATGTATAGCGGTAAGGTCAAGGGGCGTTCAACTTACCATTTCTATGAAACTGAGCATGGGCTCCTATATCAGGCACGAATTGATCAAGACTCTGCGCTTAAACAGGCAGTGGAACGTCAAGAGATTGTCCCATTCTATCAACCAATTGTTGCGCTGCCCTCCCAGGACGTCGTCGGGTTTGAGATTTTGGCCAGATGGCTCAAGCCAGATGGGAGCACTGGAATGCCTGTTGATTTTATTCCAGCGCTCGAACGTTTGGGGTTGATCCCCATGATGACTCATTCTCTCGTCAAGCAAGCTTGCAGCGCTGCTAGGGATTGGGAGGATCACCTCCATCTTTCGCTGAACGTCAGTGCAGCAATGATCACCGATGAGCTTTTTCCTGATCAGCTCCTGGAGCAGTTGCGCCATGAGTGCTTTCCATTTGACCGTTTTGAGGTAGAGATAACTGAGGAAGCCTTGGTCGGCAATATCGAGGCGGCCGAGCGCAACTTGAACACGCTTCACACGCATGGCATAACAGTGGCATTGGATGACTTCGGTACTGGCTACTCAGGTCTATATCACCTGACACGTTTGTCCATTGATAAAATCAAGATAGACCGGTCATTTTTTGAGCTAGGTAAGACTGATCATCGCCCAATGGTGGAAGCTATTTTGGGAATGGCACGTAGCCTGAAGATGAAAGTGACGGCGGAGGGCATCGAGGACTTTCATTTACCCACGCTGCCATCTTGGTTAGCTAGCAATGGGTGCCACTATGCTCAGGGCTACCACTACGGTCGGCCCCAAGCCCACGTTTCACGTGGTCAGTAATTTGAGTATTCCGGATCCTACAGTCTCGTCGCGGCTGTAGAAGTTTATGAGCAGAACTTCCGACCTTTCTTGAATTGAGCTCGCTGCGACGGAGACATTAGTCGAGCTGCTGCCGGCGTTCGTACCGACCTGCTATGCAATACTTCACCTTTTAGGTGGGTGAATCCTAAGCCCGGTTCTCACTCCGATCGTAAATCTTCGTCGTGATGATGTTGGCATGCCCAGCCAGGCCTGAACTTTGGCGATATCGGTTTCATGCTCCAGGGCGTTGGTGTGTGCGGTTGCTCTCAGCTCATGCACCCCAAGGCCGTCAACCTCAATTGCGGCTTTTTGCGCGCAGGCCGTGACACGGTATAGATGCCGTTGGCCGTGATGCGGCGCCGGATCAACGTAAGCGGATGGCGAACACACCTACCGAGCTCCAGCATTAAGGGCGATGGTGTCCGCGTATTTTTAAGCGGACGCGATCGCCCTTATCGCCAGGATTTCCATGCGCCAACGAAGCTCTTACCCCAAACCATTCAAAGCCCAGGTCGTCCAGGAATGCCTGCAACCCGGGGCGACAATTTCAAGCGTAGCCATCCATCACGGCATCAACGCCAACGTGATCCGTAAGTGGCTACCGGTTTACCGAGATCAATCGCCTGCAACCTTGGCTAGAAGCAAAGTCAGGAACAGCTTTAGACGCTCTCAGGGACATCAATCTGGATAGGCATAAGTAATCTGGTCATAGGCCGGTCCGTTGTGGTGATAGCTTCGACTAACTCGGCCAAAGCGTGGTGAGCCACGATGGCGACCGGGTGGGAAAGAACCGCATGCACCAGCGCTGCATTCAGGCCATCGCGGGTTAACGGTGTCAGATCATGGCAGACTACCACTGGCAAGCGGGCCTTCTGGGCCTGATGCTCCTGCAGCGCACGCAACACACCAGCTATTCCGCCACCAGCGACGTATAGCCCAGCCAAATCTGGTTCGCTTGCCAATAGATCCAGCGTGTTTCCATACGCAAACTCATCATCTTCAAGAGTAAGACGGGAGGCGAGCAGTTCCCAGTCACTCGAATGCTCTGTCAGATAGCTACGAAAACTGAACTCACAAAGTTCCTGGCATTGAAAACGCTGACTGCTGACCATTACGGCTGCCGCGCCGGGCCGTGATGCTAGTCGGGTGATGAACCAACCAGCTGTTCGACCCATGCGCCGGTTGTCGACCCCTACGTACCCTGCTCCAGCGGCATTCGACATTTCCGAGATAAGGGCGACCACAGGAATTCCCGCATCACGTAATTGGGCGATAGCTTCGCGGACAATGGGATGATCTACAGCCACGACCCCCAAGCCATCGACTTGCTCGCGCAACGCCAAAAGCCGGCGGGCCACGATGGCGGGGGCAAGATCATCCAGATAGCCGATCATCACGCGGATACGAGCGCCGGAGAACGCCGCAGCGGCATTTGACAGGGCCTGGGCCAATCCCTGGTAAAACGCCACGCCGCTCTTCTGCAGCAAAAAGCCAAGCCGTACGGTCGGCTTATCGTTTAGCACGCGCTGAGCAATTACGCCCTTTGCATGGAATCCCAGCCGGGCAGCCGCCGCCGCAATGCGCTGGGCAGTATCAAGGCGTACATCGGCTCTCATGTTCAAGACTCGATCCACCGTGGAGAGACTGACACCTGCTTCGCGGGCGACATCCTCCATGGTAGGGCGACGTTTCGGGCGGATATCCTTTGACATGTTATGGCATCTCTTTTTCCCATCATGAATGGTTTTGACACATTCTGCCAATACCCCATAGCACTACCGTTTGCATCTCATTAGCATCGATTCACAAGCTAGACGCTCGCCCAAAAACAAGAAGTTCGGAGTGCTTCATGCCCATTCACATTTCAACCGCGCCCTGCTGCTGGGGCGTCGATGACGTAAGAAACCCATTTCTTCCACCTTGGAGACTTGTCTTAAGCGAGGCCGCTGAGGCTGGGTATCGCGGCATTGAGTTAGGGCCATATGGTTATCTGCCTTTGGACGCCGAGGCGGTGAGTTCTGCCTTAGCGCAAAATCGCCTGCACGTCGTTGCCGGAACCATTTTTGATGACCTCGCCGCCCCCGAGAACCAGCCCTCCTTACTGCGTCAGACCCACGACATCTGCACGCTGCTCAAGCGGCTTCCCGCCATTGAGCAAGAGCGCAATCAACGCTTCCCTGGGCCCTACTTAGTGATCATGGATTGGGGTCATGACGAGCGAGACTTCGCAGCTGGCCACTCGGATCGGGCTCCGCGACTGTGTGACGAGGCCTGGAACGAGATGATGAAAAATATTCGCGCCATCTGTGACGTCGCCTGGGCGGAGTACGGCATTCGTCCAGTCATTCATCCTCATGCTGGCGGCTATATCGAGTTCGCCGATGAGCTTGGGCGACTGCTCAAAGACATCCCAGACGATACGGCCGGCCTTTGTTTAGACACTGGGCACCTGTACTACGCAGGGATGGACCCAGTGGCTTCGTTGCGCACTTATTCTGATCGCCTTGATTACATTCACTTCAAGGACATCGACCCGGCGGTGTACGAACTAGTAATGAACGAGCGCATCAGATTTTTCGACGCATGCGCCAAAGGGGTCATGTGTCCGATCGGACGCGGGGTGATCGATTATCCCGCCTTATACCGCCTTATTCTTGAGCTGGGTTATGAGGGCTATATTACGGTCGAGCAGGAACGCGATCCGCGAAACGCAAATGGCAGCCTTGACGACGTAGCCGCCAGCCGAGCTTTCCTCGCCCGCACCGGCTTTTGATCTACGACGCTAAACGATAAGGACAATAAAAAATGATCAATGGCAGCAAGCGAGTCTCCCAGCCGATCCGCTGGGCCATGGTGGGGGGAGGGATTCAGAGTCAGATCGGCTACATCCATCGCTCTGCCGCATTACGCGACCGCAATTTTGAATTGGTCGCGGGCGCTTTTGACATTGATGCGGGCCGGGGCCGCGCATTCGGTGAGCAGTTGGGCGTAGCTCCCGAGCGTTGTTACGCCGATTACTCTAGGCTGTTTGAACAAGAAGCCCAGCGGACTGATGGTATTCAAGCGGTGTCGATTGCCACTCCCAACGGTTCCCACTATGCGATCACCAAAGCGGCCCTCGAAGCCGGAATACATGTAGTTTGCGAAAAACCGTTGTGTTTTACGGTAAAAGAGGCAGAAACCTTGCGCGCCCTTGCCGGGGCCAATGATCGTGTAGTGGGAGTAACATACGGCTACGCAGGCCATCAATTGATTGAGCAAGCTCGGACGATGATCGCCGCAGGCGAGCTGGGGGATATCCGCATGGTACACATGCAGTTCGCCCATGGATTCCATAGCGCGCCGGTCGAAGCGTTGAATCAAGCAACTCAATGGCGGGTGGATCCGCGTCAGGTGGGCCCGAGCTATGTACTGGGTGATGTAGGAACGCACCCGCTGTACTTATCAGAAGTAATGCTTCCCGAATTGAAAATTAAGCGGTTGATGTGCAGCCGGCAGAGCTTCGTCTCCAGCCGTGCCCCATTGGAAGACAATGCCTACACGCTGATGGAATACGAAGGCGGCGCGATGGGTATGGTCTGGTCGAGCGCTGTTAACGCTGGCTCCATGCATGGGCAGAAAATCCGCGTTATTGGCTCTCGTGCCAGTTTGGAATGGTGGGACGAACGCCCCAACCAGCTGAGTTTTGAAGTGCAAGGGCAGCCAGCCCAGATCCTCGAACGCGGCATGGGATATCTACACCCCAATGCCTTACTCGATGACCGAATCGGTGCCGGCCATCCAGAGGGTCTGTTCGAGGCTTGGTCAAATCTTTACTACCGGTTCGCCCTTGCGATGGATGCTGCTGATCGAGGTGATCACCGAGCATTGTCCTCCATCAGTTACCCCAATATCGAGGCCGGCTTTGAAGGTGTGCGCTGGGTAGAGCGCTGCGTGGAATCCGCTGACAAAGACGCCGCTTGGGTCACCTACTGATGGCTCAGATCGCTGAATCCCTGACCTAAACCTCAACCTAAACCCGCGTACAGTAAGTGGCACCTAAGGAGAACAACAATGAAAATAGCTCTCGACCCTTATATGCATCGTCACCTCAGCCTGCCGGAATTGTGTCGGAAGACCGCCGAACTCGGCTATGAATACCTTGAGCTGTCGCCCCGTGATGATTTTTTGCCCTGGTGGGTACGTCCCCGCGCCCACAAGGAACGCATCAGCGAGTTCAAAAAAGCACTTCGTGATCACAATCTGCACCTCGCCTCGCTGCTGCCAATGTACCGCTGGGCCAGCCCCCATGAGGACGAGCGTCGGGCGGCGGTCAATTACTGGAAGGAGGCGATACAGGTTGCCGTAGAGATGGGGTGCACGACGATGAACTCCGAATTCGGTCGCGGCCCTTCCCCTGATCGCGGCCACAAGGTCAGCTGCTGCGGCGGGACTCACAGCCACGAATCCAGTGAAGCCGCTTGGTGGCGTTCCATGGAAGAACTCGTGCCCGTGTTAGAAAAGGAAGGCGTAACGTTGAACGTGGAGCCGCATCCTGAAGACTGGTGCGAAACCCTGCATCCCGCCTTAGATATGCTGAAAACCATTGGTTCCCAGAACGTTAAGTTCCTCTACTGCACGCCGCATACCTTTTATTTCGGCGAGGACATGGCAAAGATGATCGCCGATGCCGGATCGATAATCGCCCACGTGCACATTGCCGACACTTACAACCACAAGGCATCGTCAGGATTACGCTACATTGTTAACCCACCAGGCGCAAAGGTCACCGTGCATCAGCACATGGATATGCACCAAGGAGAAATTGACTGGGATCTGTTCTTCAGCTCATTAGCTAAAACAGGCTTCGACGGGATCGTCACCGCGTGCGTGTTCGGCTGGGAGGACCGTGCCGATGAATCAGGGCGCTTCATGCGCCAAGAGATACAGTCCTACGTCGAAAAATACTTCAAATAAAAGAGGGGCCGTTTGCAGGGCCCTTCTCCCCCTATGCCTTGTTGTATCCTTATCAAGCCGATCAACACTGCTGGCGGCCATTATGTCGATTAGGTGACTTTGCCGGACGGTTACGGATCAACCAGATCCGGAGGTGTATAAGCATCCGCACTTTCCTATCGGCTAGACAATGCCCTGAGCTTTCCGAGTACAACGACCGGAATGATTGGTCTCGTGTTGGGGCAAGAGTGGTCACGAGGTGCGCCGCTATCTGTCTCAAAGCTTTGCCAGGTTAGGCGGAGTTTTTGATGCCGTGAGTGCGAAGGGTCGCGTAAGGGCTCACAACCGCTTCTGGGGAACGAAAGCCTGCCATGAGTAACCCACACGATAGCTAACTTAGCTGCGTATAGCCGCTGTCACCACAGCAGCAACTTTGAAACAGATTGATTATTGCAACTCTGGCCGTTGAGGGATGTTAGCAATGCTCGCGCTGAGTATCCCTTTCCTAGGGCTTACCAGCTTCAACAGGCTCTGCTTGCGCAGACGTGCGATACGGTGAAGTCATTTTCTCGGAAGCTTACGCAAACAGCTGACCTTGAGCAATGAGTTGATTACACCGTGATTTCATGTGTGTGATGAGTGCCTTGATCCGGACAGGCTGCACGCTTCTAGCCGAAATGTAGAGTGCAAGAGGGTACATTTCTTGACCCCAATCCTCAAAGTGTTGCACAAGCTGTCCTGACTTGAGCGCGGTACAGGCTTCTATCTCGAGGAGCTGAGCCACCCCGGACCCTTCCACACAAGCCGCGAGCAGAGTATTTCCATCGTTCACCATCAGTCCGGGACCAGGGCGGATCTCAAACCTCTCGGACTTACCAAGAAACTGCCACGCAAATCCGATACCGCTCAAGGGGTCGCGCATTAATATGCAGGGTAGGGCGTCAAGCCCTGCAGGGTGATTCGGCAATGATTGCTTGGCACATAAGTCTGGGGAGGCGACAGTGACTATTCTGGTGCTGGCCAGGTAAATACGCCGTAGGCCTTGCGCTTCCACGTCGCCGAAACGCAAGGCAGCATCGAAGCCGTCGCTTACCAGATCCCCTAGGGTGTCGCAGACAACTATGTCCAGACTGAGTTCGGGATAGGCTTGGCGCAAAGATGGCAGTGCGCCAGCGAGGATAAAGTTGGCTGATGGCGCATCTACAGTTATGCGCAGCCTGCCCCTTATCACTGATTGTTCTGACGTCAAATCACTGGCCGCAGACTCGGCCCCCTCGAGCAGCGGGCGGACTCTGTCGTAGAAGCGCTTGCCTTCATCGGTAAGTGAAACGGCTCGTGAGCTTCGCTCAAATAGCCTAGCGCCTAGACGTCGCTCTAGTCGCGATATAGCTCGGCTGACACCCGATCCAGTGATCCCTAGAGCAGATCCTGCTTTGACAAAGCTGCCGGTCTCCGCGACGGCGGCAAATACCCCTATCCCGGAGAACAGCTTAGCGTCAAATGTCATGTTGATTTCCGGTCACGTAAGGCATGTCAGCTATTCACCATAGTCATTCTATACACTATCTCATCAGCTATTTCTGGAGTGCCACTATGAAAATGACGGGTAATACTATTCTGATCACGGGTGCAGGCACTGGTATTGGTCGTGCGCTGGCAGAAGCCTTCCATGCACTGGGTAATAGAGTGATCATTACCGGTCGACGTAAGCATAAGCTGAATGAGGTTCGAGCTGCCAACCCCGGTATGGTCGTCTACGAGCTGGATATGCAAGATCCTACTGCTATTAGTGAGTTCGGCAGAATCATTCGCACCAAGCACCCTACTGTCAACGTAGTGATCAACAACGCTGGGGTGATGTTTCAAGAGGATTTGACGCAAGGTGAGAGCTCGCCCGATCACCTCCAGTCCATGCTAGAAACCAATTTTTTGGGCCCAGTACGACTCAATGCGGCGCTCATTCAGCAGTTGCTAACGCTCTCCAAAGCCATGATCGTTAATGTGGGGTCGGGCCTGGCGCACGTTCCTTTAGCGATAGTTCCTAATTACTGTGCTACCAAGGCAGCCATTCACTCATACACCCAGTCCTTGCGGCATCAACTGAGGGATAGCACTGTCGAGGTAGTGGAGATCATTCCTCCAGCAGTCCACACTGGCCTACTCGGATCGGATGAACCTGCCCCCCATGAAATGCTGCTTCCAACGTTTATCGCTGAGGTAATGGCATTGTTCGAGCAGCAACCGACTCCAACCGAAATTTGTGTAGCGAATGTCTTGCCGTTGCGTCGAGCAGAGTTCACCAACTACGCTACCGTTTTCGCTCAAGTTAATCGAGGCATCGTGCTTTGACCATTCAGTGTATTTGCTGGTGAGTGAGGACAGTGGCGATGTTCGCAATGATCTATTAGCAGTTGGGGATCACCGTGCGCCTAATGCCTTCCAAACCTGCTGAAACGAAGCACCTGATATGGTTTGTAAGGGCTTGCGCTGGCATCGTCAGCATATCTTTGACTGGCGCGGGGGCTGACTGACTGGCAACCAGCAGCATTAAGCATGGTGCCATTACACTTACCATGCAGCGCGTAATTTCTGGATCATCATCAGGCAGTCTGACGATGGCTGCAACGATGCGACGGATAATTTCGGATTTTGGCTTGATGCCGTCCTTTAGGAGTATTTCTATATGAACGGAAGGCGAAAGCATTTCGCGGGCACATACCCGCACTGGCCATCCATGCTCCGAGTAGATGCGTTCTACGAGATCATCAATGAGTCGCCCAAGCTTTTCTTGCGCTGAGCATGGAGCCGCCTCTAGCTCCTTGAGCGCTTCAAGGTTGATCAGCCGTCGATGCCCTTCCAAAAGAACAGCTTGATACAGACCGCTGCGACCTCCAAAGTGATAATTGATGGCAGCAAGGTCAACCTTTGCCTGGGTCGCCACCGCTTTACTGGACGTTTCGGCATAACCCGCCTGCGCGAAGAGCTGCCCTGCCACCTCCAAAATTTTAGCGCGTGTGGCGTCTCCATCTCCTCTTGAGGCCCGGCGTACAGCGGTCATTGTAGTTCCTAATGGCATGGATACAGCATTATCCATTGTGGACGCAGCGCTGCCTAGCTACATTGAACTCGCAATTTAAATTCAAATTGAACTATAATTAAATAATCTTGTCACAGATTTTGCTCCGGAATCGCCAATCAGTGAGGACCATTCAATGCCCTTAGCACCCCAACAGAACGCTCTTACACTGAACCGTGAGGCATTGTCGCGCCTCGACGCCAGTATTCAGTCCGATATTGACAAAGGAAACAACTTTGGTGCTTCTATCATCGTCGCCCACAAAGGCTTGATCCAACACCGCAAGACTTTCGGCGAAGTCGCCCTGGGACGCGCAGCGGCTTCTGACGATCTGTATCTGATGATGTCTCTTTCGAAGTCCTTCGTGGCGGCGTTAACCCTTAGAGCTATCGATCAGGGACGCTACTCGCTGGATACGCGTGTTGCCGATTTTATTCCGAAGTTTGCGGCTGGAGGGAAGCAGCGCGTTACCGTCCGCCAGCTGCTTACTCATACAGCCGGGACGTACGCCAGTTTTGTACCGCCGGCGCCTTTGGCCCCAACTGATCTGGGCCAGCTTGAAATAAATGTCGCCGCGATATCTGCACTACCCGCTACCCATGTACCTGGCCAACGGGTTGTCTATAATCCGTTCGCAAGCTATGCGGTATTAGGTCAATTGCTCGTGGTGAGCGACCCTTTAAAGCGCTCATTTCGTGCTATTGCACAGCAAGATTTATTCGAACCGCTGGGTATGCATGATACGACTTATGGATTGGCTACCAATGCTTCGCGGCGGGTACCCGTGTCCTTCACTGAGCGCAATAGTACCGCCCAAACCGGGCAGACTGCTGGTCTGCTTAATAGGCACTTAGACCAGAATAGCGAACACCCTGCTGGCGGAGCGTTCAGTACTGTAGACGACGTCTTTCGGTTCGCCGAGTCACTTAGACTTCGTGGCACGACGCAAGGATATAGGCTCGTTTCACCTGCGTTGCTGGATTATGCTTCACAAAACCATACGGGCAGTATGGGAAACGGAGCATGGGACTCGTATCGAGAAGCCCATGGCATGCCTGATTATCCAGCGAATTTCTCTTTATTAGGAGGTTATGTCAGAGGCTCCGGGCATTTCCTCAACGGCGCAGGATTCACGGCTTCGCCTGAGACATTCTACGCAGTGGGCGGTGGTTCGACGATGTGGTGGATCGATCCAGTTCGTGAAATGACGTTCGTGTTTCTCAGCGCAGGTTTTATAGAGGGGCTGGCTCACTTTGAACGTCTACGTCGTTTAGGTGATCTTGTTTCAGCCTCCTGGATAAGCTGAGTACTGGCTTACCTACAACCAGCGCCCGAACCACCACGCTGTAGGGCAGTATTAGGATCTTCGCTCTCCGTTCAACCCAGGTGCCGTCATATTCGCCTGCCTTTAGGTGTAGTAGGCGCTCTTTCAGAGTGGTTGCCGGCGAGGTACGCGAGCGGACAGCGGCAATCATGAGCCTGATTCACCCGGCAGGTCTTTCAAGTTTGCCGCGCCTCAGCCGATATCTACTGAAGTCTACGGACGTCCTAACTCTTTTTTTACCCCATAATGAGTAATCCTCTATGCAATGGCTGAGAAGGCTGAGGCTGAAGTTCAAGCTACTGATTGCATTTGGTCTATGCGCGTTGATCACCATTGTGGTGGCAGCACTGGGTCAGTCCGGCATCGACAAGCTGTATGGCCAACTGCAGGATACTGTTACCAACAACCTGATCTCGATTCAGAAAACCGACGCGGTCAAGGGGAACGCCATAGGAACGAACCGTGACTTTTTCAAGGCCATTGTTCTGACTGCTGCGAATGCCAGCACTGACGAGATCAACGCCGTCATTCAGTCGTACCGTGATAATCAGTCCGAGGCTCAAGCTGCTTTCAAGATGTACCGTGCTACCCCGTTAGAGACAGACGAACGCGCTGCGGTCGACGATTTCGAACGTGACTGGCCGGCCTACATCTCTGCGGCGGATTCAGGCTTCGCTGCGCTCAAAAATGGCGATATTGCGCTAGCTAGGAAGCTCGCCGTTAGCGCCGTGACGCCTGCTTACCTCAAAGTCGTCGCCGAGATCAAGATCATGGTCGAGTCCAACACTCGACAGGCTTTTGATGTCGCGAGAGCCGGGGAAAGTACTAACAACCAGGTTACCTGGGTGCTGATCGTAGGCTGTCTGATCGCTATACTGTGTGCTGGTGTACTTGGAATGATTGTTACAGGCATGATCACCCGTCCAATTTACTTGTCGGTCGAAGGCGCAGACCGCGTCGCTAAAAACGATTTGACCAAGCCCATTGAGGTGCAGGGCACTGATGAAACCGGGCAGCTGCTACAGTCTTTGTCTGATATGCAAAACAACCTCAAAGGCACCGTGCAGCAGATCGCAGAAGCCTCAAACCAATTGGCCTGCGCAGCCGAAGAACTTACTGCGGTTACAGAGGACAGCGCTCGCGGACTAGTGCGGCAAAACGATGAAATCCAACAGGCGGCCACTGCGGTCAATGAAATGACGGCGGCCGTAGAAGAGGTGGCGCGCAACGCTGTCAGCACCTCTCAAATATCCAGCCAGACGGCTGACGATGCATCGAACGGGCAGAAACAGGTACAGCAGGCCATGACGGCAATCAATACTGTGACAGAGGACATTACTGATTCCACAAAGCGCGTCGAGGCATTGGCCGGACAGATCCACGACATCACTAAGGTACTGGATGTCATCCGTGGTATTGCTGAGCAGACCAACCTGCTTGCGCTCAATGCTGCGATTGAGGCGGCGCGCGCCGGTGAGCAAGGTCGTGGCTTTGCTGTAGTGGCAGACGAAGTACGTGCTTTGGCACACCGTACACAAACATCCACTGGCGAGATCGAGGCTATGATCACAAGGGTTCGTAGCGGTGCTGACGAGGCAGTGCAGGCCATGGGAAAAAGCCAAAACCTCGTACGCAGTACTCAGTTACTTGCTACTGAAGCCAGCTTGGCGTTAGGGCGAATCAGTCAGGGCGTCAGCCAGATCAATGAGCGAAATCTGGTGATAGCAAGCGCAGCCGAAGAGCAGGCTCAGGTAGCGCGCGAAGTGGATCGTAACTTGGTCAACATTCAGGATCTCTCCACTCAGACGGCAGCGGGTGCGAATCAAACCAGCGCGTCGAGTCATGAACTATCAAGGTTGGCAATGTCGTTTAATGAACTAGTGGGCCAATTCCGATTGTAGATCAGTGCAACGAGATCTTAATATCATGTCAGCTCAAATAGAACAAAATTTCTCTTCATGGTTTTGTGAATCATGAAATGTTCGCCACTCACTCAGAGCCAGTTAAAACTGGCGGAGGATGGTCGATAACATTTGGATACTGGTAAAGAAATGGCGAATCAATCAGGCCCGAGTCATGCATGTGAGCCGCGGGGAGCAGCATGAAGTCATGTCTGGTCTAGTTAGCGTTAAGGCTAAGGCGCGCGGCCACGAGCACAGCTCAAATTAATCTGTGATCCGCACGATAGCCGATTTCATCGCTGCATTATTGGCCCGTACTGTACCATTCTCATGCCTACTTACAGGTACTGCACATGCCCTTAGAGCCTTGTCCCGGCTTGAATGAAAAGATAGCTCTTGAAAATTTCGTAAGCACAGCTTCCTACCTGAAATGCTGTACAGGTGCCGTCTTGGTTTTACGCGAGGGCGTGCACTGGAATGTCGCTTCCATGTACGGATCCGTGCCGAGCTTTAGGATGGAAGAAATCACCGATAGTTGGTTGGATATGGTGTTGTCCTACGGCGACGTGGTCGACCTCCGAGATGTGATGGCTCACCACTCCACGCTTGCGATTGGTCCAGAGCGATTGATCACAGAATTTCAGGTCTGCATCGCTATTAGAAGTGCTGCTGAGCGTCTTGTTGGTGTCGTCCTGGCGACGATCCCGCTCCCTCATTATCAAATTAGCGCCGCGCAGATCTACTGCCTGCAGGCTCACGCCACCGACCTGTATGATTCACTACATTCAAAAAGGGTGAGTGCTTCCACCCGATATCTGCATTTATTAAAGTCGGTCGTGGTAAACGCCAAGGACGCCATTCTGATTACTGAAGCCGAGCCCATCAATATGCCGGGGCCGCGGATCGTTTATTGCAATCCGGCGTTCTCGGCGGCTACCGGTTTTTCCCTCGAAGATGTCATAGGCCAGACCCCACGTATACTGCAATGTGAGGAGAGCGACCGCGATACGCTCCGGCGACTTCGGGAGTCGCTGCAGCGGTGGGAACCCGTTGAAGTCGAGCTGATCAACGCCCGACGCGACGGAAGCCGATTTTGGGTTCAGATGAGTATCGTGCCGGTGGCAAACGAGAAAGGTCAGTTCACTCATTGGATTTCTGTGCAGCGCGACGTCACTGAGCGAAAAGAAGCTGAGGAGATTTTGCGACAAGCGCAGCTGGATCGTGAGGAACGTGTGGCGCTCGAATCACGGCTCATGGAGCGTGAGCGAATTCAGGAGGAATTATCCTACGCTGCGTTTCACGATGAACTCACCAGGCTTAAGAATCGGGCGTACTTCACGAATCGAATTCAGGAAGCCCTCAGCGGAGAGATTCACGGCAACCGTAGCGCGGCTACAGTGTTGTACATGGACCTCGACCGATTCAAATACGTCAATGACGGCATCGGTCATCATGCTGGGGATGCATTACTCAAATGTGTCGCGGAGCGGCTGAATGACTGTATTGAGGTGGAGGCAGTAATTGCGCGGATTGGTGGCGACGAATTTGCCGTTCTTCTTACCACCGAGAAACATCAGGAACAGTCTGTCGAGACCGCCGGACGAATTATCCAAGCGCTTGGCCTACCCATCGAGATCGAAGGCCAGGCGCTTTTTACCTCCTGCAGCATCGGCATCGCGACGCTGGATGACCGTCACTGCACAGCAGAGGACCTGATGCGAGATGCTGATGTGGCGATGTATTCGGCCAAGAACAAAGGGCGAGGCCGCGTTGCCATCTTCGATATGTCGATGCGACAGGCATCGATCGATATGTTGATGCTGCAAAGTGCCCTCAAAAATGCGATCACAAACGATGAGTTCTATCTGGTATTCCAGCCAATCTTCTCTGTTGCGACTGAACACATTGCGGGCGTTGAAGCCCTGATCCGGTGGCGTCACCCGGTCTTGGGAGATGTCGCACCTGATGTCTTCATCAGCGTGGCAGAGGACATTGGCGTCATTCATGACCTTGGCCAGTGGGTAATGCGCACTGCTTGCCGGGAGGTAAAGAAGTGGAGCGACAGCTTTCCGAACATTACCATCAAGCTCAACGTCAATGTATCGGGGGTCGAAATGAACCGGAAGGGCTTCGCAATCCAAGTTGCCCATATTCTTGAGGAGACCGGATTTAACGCGTGCGCCCTGCAGATTGAGATCACTGAGTCGGTCTTCCTGCATGAACCGGAGGTCGTGGTTCAGACGCTGGATGCTCTTCGAGCGCAGGGTATTCGCGTTGCGCTGGATGATTTCGGCACGGGCTACAGTTCCCTAAGCTATATCGATCGCTACCCTATCGATGTGATCAAGATTGACCGCTCATTTGTCTTCCGTATGATGAGTCATGAGCGCAGCGTCGCCATCGTCAAGAGTATTTTATCGTTGGGAAGAGCATTGGATCTGGCGATCGTGGCTGAGGGGGTAGAAACGCAAAGCCAGCTGCGTCAGCTCAAAGCCCTGGATTGTCCCTATGCTCAAGGCTTCCTACTTAGCGCACCCTTGGTTGCAAAAGACATTCAAGCGCTGCTTTCGAAACGAGAGTCCACACCGCTCATTCCATAGGCGCCCTTACTGACAAGGGCAGCCTCGAAATCGGCGTGCAAGAGATCGGCTGCATGGCCCACGCCGCAACTCCTTGACATGCAGTTTCAGTTGATCAAACTCATCTGATGCATCAACTTGCGTACATTGAATCGCCCAGTTTTCCTGCCGTCCTCTTCCAAATCCGCATGATGCTCCGGCTTCCCGCGGCGCTAAAAAAAAGACGCCAGCCGCAATCAGGATCAGCGCATAGGTAAGTATCTCATGCAGTGACATCCCGGATTTTTTTGTAGGCCTTCCATATTTCGGGGATGTCCTTAGAATCGACCTGACTATGAATTAGATGACACCCACAATCCCAAGATCTACGATACGGTACTAGCGCGATTTCGGCCAGACTTCTTCGCTAGGTATAGAGCTTGGTCTGCTTTCTGTACTAACTCTTTGGGAGTTTGCAATAGACTTGGCTTTGAGGTAGCCAATCCTACGCTTAAAGTGACCACTGAGTTAGGGGTAGGATAGATATGTGGGATGCCTATAGACCGCATGGATTCCAAAATATGATTAGCGATCATAAGAGCTTGATCTGCCCCAGCACTGGGAAGGACTATGCAAAATTCTTCGCCGCCATACCTAGCGGCCAAGCTTGTTCCTCCACCTGTCGCAGACGTGAGGACATCAGCCACCTGCATTAAAGCATTGTCACCTTCAAGATGGCCAAAAGCGTCATTAAACTTCTTGAAATGGTCGACATCGATCATCAGTATTGATATCTCAGAATCTCCATGTTCCATATCTTTCCAGTATCTGCCTAGGAATCTATCAAGGCTTGCGCGGTTGGCGATACCGGTAAGCCCGTCCACGTTGGCCAATATGTTTAATCTCGCGTTGGATTTCTTGAGGTCTTTCATTGTTCTTTGCAGCACAAGATTTATATCGAGTAGTTGCTGTTGTGATATTCGTAGTGCCCGGTAGGCCTTATCCAGCTGAAGGCCTATTAGGTATGCATTCGAGTGATGTTTTATTCTGGCTAATAATTCTGTGTTGTCCGGCAGCTTAGCTATGTAGTCACTTGCGCCATAGCTAAAACATCTTGATTTGTGCTCGGGAGAATCAGAGGTTGCCATTACGACTACTGGTATTGCTGACGTAGACATATCCTTTTTTAGGGCTTGGAGTATTGAGAACTCTATAACTCCGTCCGAAAGCTTTCCTAGAAGGATGACTGTGGGCTGAAAGTTCTCGATTCTTTGAAATATCTCACTCGATTTCATGCATCCATGAATGTGTATGTCTTTATTGGCTTCAAGTCCTCTTTTGATTGCGTCTTGAATCAATGGTGCTCGATCAGCAACCAATACTAGAGATTCATTGTTGAATAAGTGTAAGTCTTCCGTGGTTGGTTCTACCATGTCTCATCCTCTGATGTTCTGGCTTTTTGTAATTTATACATAATAATTAGGGGAAAGCTATCGCATTAGTACTTAACCTTATAAGTGGGTGAATCCTCCGGCCGGTTCTCTCTCCGGTCATAGATCTTGGTCGTGCTGATATTGGCGTGACCCAGCCAGGCTTGAACCTTGGCAATATCGGCTTCATGCTCCAGGGCGTTGGTGGCTGCGGTTGCTCTGAGTCCATGGACCCCCAGGCCGTCGACCTCGATCCCGGCCTTTTTCGCGTGGGCCGTCACCACGGTATAGATGCCGTTGGCCGTGATGCCGGCGCCGGTCAATTTACCTCGCAGCGGCATGAACAGCGGCACCTTCCTGTCCGCCAGATGATGCCCTGAGCTTTCCAGGTACTGGTGAATGCGCCCGGCCGCGATTGGATGCAGCGGCAGGTAGCGCACCTTGCCGCCTTTGCCGTGGACCTTTAAATGCTGAATACCGCGGCGTTCCTGGATGTCGCTCACCTGAAGCAGCGCCGCTTCTTCGCGGCGTAGTCCGTGGTAGAGAAGAACAGCCAATATCGCCCGGTCGCGCTGCCCTTTAAGTGTTGCTTCATCCGGCGCTTCAAGCAGCGCCTTTGCCTGGTGATCGCCCAGTGCCGGCGTCTTGCCTTCGTTGCTTTCTATCCTGGGTCGCTTAACGCCGTGGACGGGATTGCCGCCGGCGATCGCATTGCTCTCCAGGAGGTGATCAAACAGGCTGGCCAGCGCTGCCAATTTGCGCCGGATCGTCGCTCCCGCCAAACCGCGATGCTCGAGCTGGGCACGCCAGGCCAGAACGTGCGATCGGGTCACCACACGAAACTCATCCGCTGAAGCCAATCCGACAAAACCACAGAAGTCCTCCAGGTCATTCTGGTAGGCGCGTCGTGTGCGAGGGTTGTCGAGGTTGGCAAACCACTCGACCGCGGCCGGAACTCGGGCCAGCGTCTGGAATTCGACCGACGTGAGTCGGCGCTGATCATTCTGCTGGGATTTCGTCAGTTCCTGCATAAGCTTCTCATCGTTAGGTCGCCTTCGAATCATTTGCCTTGCGTTCAGTCACGAAAGCAACGCCAAATGCTTTCACTGTTGCCGAAACCGACAAACGGTAATAATTGGTGATAACCTATTTTATCGCCAGTTATAATCGGCGACACATGCCGCTTAGGCACTTTCCGCTGCTGTCAGTAAAGTGCGTTTGGGCGGATTGGCGCCCGTCACGAACGACGGCAACTGGCCGAGGATGTGTAAAAATATTTTTGAGCGCGACAGGTGCTCGAAACAGGACTGGAAATCGCGCTTCTATGCGGAATCCACATCTGCTGACGTGCCGATAAATTTCAGATTCAACGTAGACGCGCACACTTCAATTTTGGCGAGGCGTTTTTACACACTCTGGGCCGATAGCGGACTCGTCTGGGACGCAGAAAACGACCAAAGCCCGCAGACAGCGCCGAGCAGTGGCTGACTGTCCCGGTCTTTTGTCGATAGTTTCCTCGTTCTTCCTCAATGTTGACTATCTTCTGCGAGTCGACGTTAAGGCTCGGCCCGTGAAGACGCCGGCGGGCTTCAGTTCGCCACCGCCGTAAGTCTTTCCAGGTATAAGTTTCTGAACACCGCATCAGGTCTTTTTTTGAAGCTGTGAAACCGGCTGTTCCAACATCGATCGCGTTAGTCCGTGCATATCCGCATTGGCTTGCCAGATCAAAAATCGGCTATGCATATCTCGAACAGCAGCTAACAGCTTCTGATTGTTCGCTGTCAGTTTCTCAATGTGCTCGTTGGCTGCCTGAATATTCGCAATCCAGCCAGGCTTCAGCTTCTGAGCCTTCAATGCCGCCTTGCGATTCTTCATCGCCAAATCCACTGCAGGTAGATTCATCAGGGACTGGCGAGCACGACTGATACCCAGTTTTTCTTTGCAGGCGTCAACGAGCAAAGGCCAGGTCACCTTCGGCTCTGACCATTCCTCAATCAGCTTGATGATGCGTTTCTCATCCTTTGGTGTTAAATGGCCCATCGTTACCCCTCGATCTCATCCAGCAAGGCCAAGACGTCATCCAGCGATGGCAACGTCTTTTGCGCCTGACTCTCTTCAATGACTTTGACTTCGATCAGTCCCGACATTGCGGCGGCGTTCTTGGCCAGCGTCCAACCGTTATCGGCGTTCCACACAATGGCACCTTTTTCGAGTTCCGGGTTTTCCAGCATTTGGATGAGCGCCTCGCACTTAAAGAGCTTCTCACTCAGTTTTTTGGCCGACTCCGACGCCCCAAATACACCCCGTGACTGCGCATCCTGGGCTTTATCGAAACGGCGTTTGAGGTCGTCGCGTTCTTCCTTGAGGTTGGCCAGCTTCACGTCATCCCCCTTGACGCAACCAAGCCGTCCGCAATCCAAACAGGCACCCATTTTCGGGCAGGGCTCGGACGCAAAGTTGTGCACACAAACGCCGAGATGGGTTTGATGGACAATGCGGTCCTGCTCACCCTCGCGCAGTTCCATCACCTCAATCAGGCTCAGCGGCTGATTGGTTTTGACCTTCTCCAGACGCTGAGCCGCTGTGCTCTGCTTGGTTTTGGGGTGGTACGCCGCAACCCCTTGGGTGCGTTCCTCGATGGTCTCGTGGTTGTAGACCGATCCCATCGTTGTGCGCCCGGAGAAGGCGTCAATCAGCAGCTGCGACAGACCGGCCTGGTGCATCCGCGTGTTCAACTCGTGCCGAAACGCGTGCGTGTTGACCTTGACACCGGGGTATCCATGGCGCTCGAACAGACTTTTCCTTGCCGGGTTGTTCGAACCGCCTAATTCCACAGCCATTCGGATAGAGCTCACCGCGATCTCTACACCAAACCCGTGTGTCACAGCAATGTGACCTGAGTCTTTAGCCAGCGCTCCCGTGCGCACGGTGAACAAGGCATCACGGTACTTCACCCGTGCTTTACCCTGCGTGTACGGCGTGGTGTATGGAAAATCCTTAGGGAGATACTTTTCCCGCAACAGCACATTGAGCTTGCGCAGCGTGATCACACACCGGTCGTCAAACTCAACACCCTGGAGCTTGCCCTTGGTGTGGATCTGCTTCCCTGTGCTGGTATCCCACCCGTCACGGATTTCGGCCAACAGGTCTCGGGCGGCGGGGCTGAGCGCCTTTTTCTGCTCCAGGGGTTTGAGGAAGTTGGCATTGAATTGGGATCGCCAAGCGTTCTCACGACTGGAGAGTTTCAGCGCGGCACAGGCTTCGGCATAGGTGAGCGGTTCATCAGGTCCCTTGGGTGGCAGCCCTTCATGGGGCGGGAACTCATCGGGATGGTCTTCCAGCCAGGCGGCGTAAGCCCGCGCCTCATCGGTGATCGGTTGCAGTAAGGTGATGACCCGCTCGACGACCGGCTCCATCTCGGGCTTAACGACGGGCTTCAGCGTGACCTGGTTTATCTTTTCCGCATACCAGCACAGGAACAGGCGCCGATTGCCCTGGGTGTCCTCTTTGAACACTAGGCAATCCAATTCAACATCCGCCAACTCACCCACGCGACTGGGCGCACTCAGCAACAGCGCACAGGCGGATGTCACAACGATATCGAGGGGACGGGTCAATTCGTTATTGAACATTTCCCCGAGGGCTTCGATCGCTTTAGGGCTGGGCAGCTTCTGTTCCCGATCCGCTTTTTGTTGCTTGAGCGTGCCACGCGGCTTCAGCGTCAGCGGAGAGGTCCACCGAAAATCGGTCTTGAGCAGTTTTTTGGCCCGCATTAGGGTGATTAGGGCCTCAAGTGCCAGCCCGGAACGGTATGCGGTGTCGCCTTTTGACCAGTGACGGTTCAGGTGCTCGCACGCTTTATCACAGACAGCGGCGTACACCTGCGTCACATCCCGCGTGCCGGTCAACTCGAACAGGGCGGCTTCCAGCACCTTCAGGGCATCCCGCCAGTCTCCAACAGCCTTTTTCTGCAAATACACCCGCCGGTACACGATGATGGCCTTGGCAAACTCCGTGAAGGGTGCCTGCATCGCCTTTGGGGCAACTCTGGTCGATCCCAGCGCCGTGAAGCTACAGCTTTTTAAGCCATGCTCGTGCCAACTGCCGTCTTCCCAGCAAATACTCGCGTGCACGCGATTGGGAATGCCCTTGGGCAGGGTCTGTTTTGCCCATTGGATAAACGCCGCGAGCTGAGCCTCCGCAGCCAGTTGGCTCCTGGACTTAAAATCGACAATGTTGTTCGTTGGCTCAGAATTAAACGCTTCGGTCATTCGCCTTTCCTCCCCGATTGGCGCATGGCCTCACAATCCAGAATCACCTTGCGGCACGCCAGAATGGCCCGATCCCAGAGCACGCCGATCGTTTTATCCGTGGCAAGGGTTTGCGCCCGACGACGTTCCAATCGCTCCAGGACCGCGCCGTGATCGGCGTCCAGCAGGGGTTGGAATTTTCCGCAGGGGTAACAAGTGAAGGGGGCATCGAGATGGCAGGCGGCAGTGGCACCGCACACTGCCACATCCTCGATTTGTCGATCCGCTCGACCCCCGTTCTTTGCTGAGGTGCGATCCGTGACGATGATCCCGGTGAACGCATTCACAACCAAGGCCAGATGGTCGCTCATCTTCGCGTCGATCAACGCCAGCAGTTCAGCCGACACTTGGCGGTACTTTCGCACTGTCTGAGTATTTTTGTGCATCAATGCGCGGGCCATCGACCACTCATCCAGCCCCGCATTGGACAGGTCCGTGCCGAGGGTGTGCCTGAACCGGTGTCCCCGTGTCACTTTCAGCGGCTGATGGGTGCGAGGCGAAATCGGAAAGCCCTCCATCCGCTCGATTCGCTCAAGCCGTCTCCGAACCGTGGCTGCTCCAACATGAAAGATCGGCTGCGGTGCCTCTTCGAGGGCTTTTTGCAGGGGGCTATCTAGCAAAACAGGGGGATCAAGCCGCTCCGAAAATTCTGCCTCATCATCCAGCTTCCGACGAAAGAGCGGCACATTCTCAATGGCTGCATTCCAGTCGGCACCGTCTGGATAGGTTTGCCAGAGTTGCGCCAGAACCATTTCCTTGTAGGCCTGCACGGTGTTGTAGAGGTCCTCATCCAGACTGAAGGTTTCGGACCTTGTTCGCCAACCTGCCTCGTCGTCTTTTTGCTTTGCCCAATGAAACCTGACCTTGCAGCCCTGGTCGGTTTTCGTGAAATCACCAAAAACCAACATGCGTACCTGAGCGCCACGCTGCCCGTAAATTATCAACAGGCGCAGATACAGGTACTGCTCGGGATCTAGCTGACCGTGACAGAACTGCTCATGTATCCATTGGTGGAGCGCGTCCTGCTCCACCTGCGTGAACGGGCCTTCTTCGGGGTCCAGGCTAAGGACCACATCCTTGCTGGAACCCTTTTTTCTGGGCAGTGCCTGGTAGGCCTCGATCAGGGTTCGGGGCGGACGTTGTTCGACGGATTCGCAGTCGTGCCAAAAGGCCATGAAAGCGCCGAGAGAACTGGATTCGTTTCCATTAAAGCGCTCCCGCAGAGCGATCAGGTGATCCTCGTTGAGCGGGTCAAGCCCGACCTGAGCAGCCCGCGACAACACACTGGCGAGCTGAACAACCGAGTCCGCTGCCTGATCGGCCATTCGATACGCCAGGGCGGCGTGCAACCAGGGCTGCCAATCCGGCGAGACGCAGGCAAGGGCCGCTTCCCAGTTGACTGAGACTCTGGCCGATTTATCCGGTTTCCACATCGGTTCTGCGGGTATGAATACCTCACCACATTTCGCCAAGCGAGGCGCGCTCAGCCATGCATCGAGGCTGTCCTTCGTGGGTGCCTGAAGTGCTTCGACGGCGATGTTCACGCTGAACCTCCTGGTGTCGTGCCGGCCTTCTGACGATTGGCCTTAAACCGCTCGGCCCGTTTCTTTATCGCTTTGTCTGCCTCCTCCTTCCAGAACTTCGCGCCGTAGAGGCCGGGCATGTTCGATTCGGGACTCCAGCCGAACATCCATGTGAGGGTCTTTTGAACTTGCGTGGTGCGATCCTCCGGCGTGAGCGCTGCCAGCTCCTCACGCATGCTTTCCAGCATCGTGTAGACCGCGTCATGCCTGAAAATATGCGGGTGCACATGAGCCAGTTCCGGCGCTATTTCTCGAACCCTCGAAAGAACTCCATCCACTGCCTTGATGGTCAGAGGCCCGCCCTCATTTCGCTTGTGCGCCACCAGCAAAAACGGATGCTTCCTTGCTTGCGATGTGCCGCTACGGGGCTTTCTGTGGCGATATTTCGATTCGTACTCAGTGATCGCGTCATACAGGTCATCGGTCATAACCAGCATGCGCTCGTGGGTTTTGAATTGCGGGGCCATGGTTCGTGGATCGATGCCCTCATCCTCCAGGTTGACCACAGCCAGTTGACGACTGTGCCAGTGAATATCTCTGGTCTTGATCAGCAGCATCTCGGAGCGTCGCAGCCCCATGTCGAGACCCAACAGCAAAATGATGTAGTTACGCAGCCTGATGGCGTCATCTGAAAAGGGATTCTCGGCGCTATTCGGATGCATGATTTCCAGCAACCGAGTTCGCTCCTGGGCAGTAAGCCCCTTCATTTCGTCCGTTCGCGTTTTTTTCCACGCAGGGCTGGCCGCTTTGATCTTGCGGTTGATGCGCTTCTTCAGATCGTCAACCGCCTCATATCGTGTTGAGTGATCACCCAGCTTGTCATAGAGGAAGGCCAGATAGTCGCATACCGCCTCGATTCGCTGCTGCGCATGGGCTTTGCCAACGGATTTATAGGCGGTCGGATGCAAGCGCATCCCCGCATACTTCATGGCCAAGGTTTCCTTGCTGAACCCCGCGTCCGACACAAACCTGGAAAGCTCACTGTCTGTCAGGTACCGGCTGTGCGGGCGCTGTTCCAGGTGAGAAATCAGGTCAATGGAGGAAAACGCCAGAAACTCCTCAAACACAGCCAGATGCTCAAGGTACTTCTTGGTTGTTTCGAGGGCTCTGCCCGAGTGCTCCATGGTGATGTATAGGTTAGGGTAGTACACAGGGATGTAGTCTTGCACCAACAGCTTTCTTCGAGCAGCATTCACCACCTGCTCTATGACCTGGAAACCCATGTTGCTCCCTCATAAAACATAACTTTTCTAAGTATAGTCAGGGATATCGGACGGTCCAGCGCAAAACTTAACGTTTTACTTTCCAGATTTTAAGCGCCTGTCTCTACCCTCAAGGCACTGAAAATACAAGATTAAAGGCGAATCAAACCATGTCCAAAAGTGACAAAGCAGGCAAAACAGGCTCT
>LIDZ01014889.1_pt11 | contig 26042 bp, 16 predicted proteins | sample 644651 | NCBI WGS metagenome assembly LIDZ01 (sample SAMN03856242, study PRJNA289617) | food metagenome | isolation source: wine grapes on drying loft during traditional withering process | host: Vitis vinifera cv. Corvina | place: Italy: Gargagnago di S. Ambrogio di Valpolicella | collected 2014-01 | reverse complement strand
AAGCGGCTCGCCCAGCCGTTGCGAATGAAGAAAGGCAAAGAGTACGTTATCGCTTCCCTCCGCGTCTGTATACTGTACCGCCGTGACTCCCTTATTCTGGAGTGCCGACAAACGGTACTGGCTGCCAAATTGCACGAGATGGCGAATCTGCTTATACTGCCGGATATATTCAGCCGACTGGGCAATAAGCTCGTCACTCCACTCATTCAGATTCGAACCAATCCCAAGCGTCCCCAGCATCGCACTGTGAAAGCGATACTTCAGTGAAACATTGCGCTTGTTCATGCCTGTCGGTGATTCCGTGACCCAGCAGGTCATCATTCTTGGCGCATAGGTATAAGAGAAGCCCTCCTGGATACTTAGGCGGTCAAAGGCGTCGGTATTGTCACTGGGCCAAGCCTGGTCGGCATACCGGAAAATGCCCAGATCAATTCTTGCCCCTCCGCCCGCGCAGGTCTCAAATTCGACCTGTGGAAATCGGCTCCGCAGCTCTGACCAGATCTCATACAGACTCTGTACATGACGAATCCAGATCTCCTTTTGACGGTTCAACGGATGATCCTTCATTCCGGGCTCTGTAACGGTCCGGTTCATATCCCATTTAATGAATTTGATGGGATGATCGCGAAGAAGATCGGTCATGAACGCAAGGATGTATTCTTTAACTTCCGGCTTCGAAATGTTCAGCAGCAATTGATTGCGCAGCTCCGTCCGCTTGCGGGTCGGGAAATGGTATACCCAGTCCGGATGCTCCCGGTACAGGTCACTGTCTGGGTTTACGGCTTCCGGCTCTACCCAAATTCCGAATTCCATGCCCAGCCCTTGAACCTTGTCGATCAATTCCCCGAGCCCCTGCGGAAATTTCTCCATATTCACCGACCAGTCGCCAAGACCGGCCCGGTCTGATGTCCGTTGTCCGAACCAGCCATCGTCCACCACAAACAACTCAACGCCCAGCTTAGCGGCTCTTGCGGCCAATGCCATTTGATCCTGAACGTTTACGTTGAAATAGGTCGCTTCCCAAGAGTTATAAAGCACCTTTCTTGTTTCGCTGCTGGGCAGAATATAATCATATTGATAGTGATGCAAATGACGGCTCATCTCGCCAAAGCCACCCTCGCTGAATCCACCAACAAACACTGGCGTTGCAAAAGTTTCGCCGCCACCAAGTACCCACTCGCTGTCAAAATCATTAATTCCGCCTGTTACCTTCACATGATTGAACGCTGTTTTCTCCGCTGTAATTTTCCAGTTGCCGCTCCAGCCCAGCGCGCCGAACCATACACGGCCTCCAGTTTCGGTTGCGGTTCCGTCATCCATAGCAAACCACGGATTGGCATGGCTGTCCGTGAATCCCCTTCTGGACTCCAATACCTTTTTGCCTTCGGTCAGCAGAGTGTTACGCAGTTGGAATTCGCCTGACCATTTCCCGGTCACATGAGTTAAACGATAATCCGGTAAATAAGGAAGGGTCCAGGCGGCGGATTGCGTGCTTTCCAGAACGATCTCAGACTCGCCGGTATTTACAATCTTGACGAACCGTTCCACCAAATCGTATTCCGGAATGACCTGATAATACAAATGAGCCTCTAGCGGATACACCTCATCTTTGAGCGTAATGACAAGCGTTTCTTTACCATCCTGCTCAAAAATTCGGTGTCCGGCATAACGTACGGACAGATCACGAACGCCATCTATCATACGCACCTTCAGCGATGGCTCCGTATAAGCAACGCCTCCCCAGCAGCTGTACTCATCCGCTTCGCCTTCCACTTCCGCATCAAAGGAGCTGTGGGCTTCCGCCCGGAGCAATGGGGCACAGTCCTCTATGCTTACAGGTGAGCCCCAGTAGAGATGCTGCAGCCTGTCTCTTTCATTGATTCCAAAGATATAGGAGCTGCCCCCAGTCTGAATCGCAAATATACGCTGCTGCTCCTGGTACTGTATCGCCACGCCTATCATCCCTTCAGTGAATAATTAATTGTTCCACAATTCCAGACGTTTCTTATAGTTGTCAGTGTAGATGGCCTCAATCTTTGAAAGACCTGCCGACTCGGCTTCCTTCATCATCTGATTGTACAGTTCGGTGACCTGATCTTCAGAAGGAGCCAGGGCCATCTTCAGAAAATACTTATTGGCGGTATCATTAACCTTGGTTTCCATAATCGCCTCTGTCGTGCCTCCGGCTGTTCCCAAGCTGTCATACGGCGCTGTGTCATATGAGGTATCCGCCAAGTTTTTGATCGCCAGATCGGTTACAGCATCTGTTGAAAAGCGGCCAATCAAATCATATGGTGTTCCGTCCGCTCCTGGGCCATTCTTAATCATCCAAGTCCATTTGCGGATACCCGTCGTTCTGGCTGCTTCATCCCAGTTCTTCTTAAAGGCATCCAGCACTTCCTGTTTCGGTACATGCTTGCCGTCTTTCATATCCCAATCCTTGCCTTCAATGCCCCACATCAGTAAATATTGCCCTTCCTCACTAGCCAGATAGTCCATCATTTTAATAGTTCTAATTGGATCTTTATTCGATCTGGTAATCGCTACGCCATCCCAGCCCAAGGAGCTTTTGGGACCGTAGGTAGTCTGGTCAGCCGCAACTCCAGGGGCAAGCACTTTATATTGGTAGAATTGGTGCTCATCCTGTTTAGCCGGGTCCTTCTCTGCCGATCTCAACACGGTATTTGCATTGCCCACATTCCAGAGTGCTTCCGCCGTTGCGAATACATTGCCAGTCGACAGCTTTTGTTCGAACTGCTTGGTTTTCAGCGTAGCCCATTCTTTATCCAGCAATCCCTTGCGGTATAAGGAATTCAGGAACTTGACCATTTCTAGGTATTTAGGATCACGAATATCCTTTTTCAGTTCACCGCCGACTTCATAGTAAGGCATCATGCCGAACATGCCCTTGAGGGTGCCGGTTACGCTGCCGATATTCTCACCATTCAGCGTCATTGGGATGCTATCTTTGCCATCAATAGTGGGATATTTCTCTTTGAATTTGACGAGTAAATTCTCGAATTCCTCCGCTGTGAACGGTTCACCATTGCTCACTTTATCCCCTGCGCCAAGCTCCTTCATGATGTCCATCCGCATAAAAAATCCAAACACAGGATACTTTTCAAGGCCATACCAATTGGCCAGATAGTAATTTTTCCCGTCATCGCTTCTCGTCTTTTTAAGCGTATCGCCATACATCTCTTTAATATGTGGACCATACTGATCAATCAAATCATTCAGTGGAATCACGGCACCGGAAGCAATATATTTGTTCATGATATCGCTTCCACGATCCAGCATGACCACATCGGGCAGATCATTGCTGGCCAGCATCAGATTCAGCTTCTCAATCGGGTTGCCTGTCGGCTGTTGGACTTCTACCTTTACTCCCGTTTTTTCCGTAATCGCTTTCGCAACCGGATTATCAAAGGCATCCCCAGTATTTTTATCGAACCATGTCAGTGTAATTGGAGCCGTGGTGTCTGTATTCGTATCTTTGCCATTGGTGGAAGAAGCCGCATTTTGGTTTCCTCCGCATCCCGAAAGCACTGTTGCCACTAAAGCGATTGCCAACATTCCTTTTATTGCCTTCATAATTTGAACCCCTCTCTTCTCTTATGTTGTGAGCACATGTCTAATTGTAGAAAGCCGGGGTTTAATTATCCATATCGCAATCTTACAATTCATAAAGGAAAACGTCTTTCATTCATCGCTATACGAAGCTTCAAGCGGTATCCGAATCGATACCGAGGTGCCGATGCCAGGTCTGCTGAACATTTCGATCCCATACCGCTCACCATAAGTCAGCCTGATACGCTCATCTACATTGTGTATGCCGTAACCGGACAGATTGTCGGTTTTGTTGAGCGCTTGCGCCAATTGCAGTGAGGTCATACCGATCCCATCGTCAATCACCTGCAGCAAAATATCATCACCGACCTGCTGCAGTTTGACGATGATATTAATCCCCGATTCGTCCCAAATGGCATGATTGATGCAGTTCTCTATAAAGGGCTGGAGAATCAGTTTGATCGTTGTCCTCCCGAACAGCTCCTGATCGAGGTCATAATGCATCCGCAGCTTGTTCCGAAACCGTATTTCCTGGATCGCAATATAGTTCTTCACCAAGTTAATTTCCTGTTCAATCAGGATCACCCGCTTGCCTTTGTTCAAGGATACCCTGTAATACTTCGCTAAATAGTTAACCATTTGATAGACCTGCATCGCACTTTCCTTCAGGGCCAGTGAAGAGATCGAAGACAAGGTATTATACAAAAAATGAGGATTGATCTGCGCCTGGAGTGTATTTAGCTCCGACTCCTTCATCGCGATTCCCTTGACGTAGACGTCATGAATCAAGGACTGAATTTTGGCCGCCATTTTATTAAAAGCAAAGGACAGCTGTCCGATTTCATCGTGCCCCATAAACGTGATGGAGGGTGAGAATTCTCCCCGTTCCATTCTGCGGATTTGCTGGAGCAACAGCTCGATCCGTTTAGTCAGTATTTTGGTCGTCAGATAGAGCAGCAGAATGGCCACAGCAATGGCAATCCCGGATACCCAGATGATCTGTTTGGTCGCCTTGTTGGTATTGGAGAGCAGCTCGTTGTAAGGGACTGTAATAACGATTGACCAGCCGTTGCTAAGCTTCTTGTACGTAAAAAATCGTTCCTGTCCGCCAATCTGGGCATCGAACTTGCCTGAATTCGCATCCAGTCGAGCTTTAATCGGATATACCTCAAACAGTTGTTTTGAATTTAAATGCTCATCACCCGAGCTGATGACCCTGCCCTCTGAATCGATGATATACACACTTTTATTGTTATTTTCCATTTGGATCATAGAATAAAGTTCACTATCGTTAATGTCCAGAGTTAAGATGCCATAAGGCTGCTGCAGGCTAAAATAACTCAAGGAACGGGAAATCGTGATATGCGAATCCTTGGCTGCCGCGTAGTCATCCGTATGGGTATACACCGTGTTGCCCGCAGCCTGCAGCGTTTTACTTTTAATAGATTCCGGTAAATCCCCCATAGCCTTCACAAACTCTCCATCGGTGTACAGGGTTTGATTATTCGAGTAAATCGTAATGCCCTGAATCTTGGAATTAAGGATCATCACAGCTTGCAAAGTACGGTTAATATATTCAAAAGCATCCAAATAATAAAAGGCCTGTTCATAATCATTGGACAAATAGTTGCGCAGCTGGGCATCCATATACAGAATGTTGGACAGCTGATTATAATAGTCCAAGCGATTTTCCACGTTGGTATTAATCTGGGCAAGCGTGCCCTCTAAGCTGGTATAGGTCTGCTCGGTAATCGTGGTTCGGGTAGAAGAGTAGGAATAGTAAATCAACATGGAGAACGGAATGATGATAACTATCAAAAAAATAAAAAAGAATTTATGCCGCAGCCGCAGGTTCGTTAGAGCTCCCTTTGGGACAAAAGGCAGCTTGTGATAGAGTCGGGTCCAAACCCCTGAACGCTCAAATATTTTTTCGGTACTCATTAGGTGTAACTCCTTGGTTCTTCAGGAATAGGGAAATAAAATAAGATGTGCTCTCATAGCCGACTCTCTGGGCGATATCCTGCACTTTAAGTGAACCGTCCCCAAGCAGCTCCTTCGACTTGTCCAATCGGATTTTCGTGAGATAATCATGGATCGTCATCCCTGTCTTGTCTTTGAAAATAGAGCGCAAATAATTGGGAGACAGATATACCTGGTCTGACAAGCTGTTGATGGTGATGGGTTGATGAAAGGTTTGATCTATGATCGTGCGGACCCGATGGGCCAGCTTGGAGTTCTTATCCATAAAACGTTCACTTAGCAGGTTTATCGCCTCCACTGCCGCACCTAGAATATACGCCTCAATCTCTTGCACAGTCAGAGAATTGTAAATCGAATGGTAGAGTTCTGCCCTCTTCGAGCTGTCGGGAACCGGTTCATGCAGCTGTTCCAGCAATTCGCCGATTAAATCAATGGCCCAGTCGCAAATCTGCTTTTTGTTGATGCGGAGCGTGATCAGCTTGGCACAATATTCGTGGAGCAGCCGGGCCGTCTGTTCAAAGTCCAGTTGGTTAATGGCCTCAAACCATTCCTTCTGCTCGAAGGGAGGGGTCTGCTCACTATAAAATTGCCCCCGGACGTCATCTGCATAGATAACCCTGCCCGTTCCCACATAGAAATACTCATTCAAAATAAGTTTGGTCTGTTCGTACAAGGCTTGTACCTTAGATAACTTCCCAGCTTGTCCGCCAACGGCAACCGTAACTGTAAAATCCAGCGAATCATGCATAGCCTGCGCCATGTCTTCCCAAGCATAGTGGCCCGGCTGCTGAGTAGCATCCATAAACACCCCGAGCTCTCCTTCTTTATACGTGACGAAAGTCGCCTCCAGTTTCTTCCCCAGGAAAAAACGATCGAGAAAGGATGACAACTGAGTCATACAATCCTCCAGAATTAGCTGTCTTTCCAAAAGATCCTTATGATCAATACTGAACAATGCAAGCGCATAGTGACTTGATCCCGGGCAGCGTGCCAACTTGCAGAAACTGCTGGTCAAGACAGCGATACGCTCTTCATCTTTTTCGTAAATCAATTCTTTCAGAATATTGGATTTGGTCATTTGAATGGAGCGGTTCTTCATCTCCACCTCTTCACATCTGAGCTTCACCTTTTCGATAACGCTTTCAATTTCACTCAAATCAAGCGGCTTCAACAAATACCCGACAGCTCCTACATTCAGGGCGGATTTCACGTAATTGAATTCATCATGCCCGGTCAGAAAGATCAACTGAATCCAATCGAAACGCTCGCGTATTTTTTGAGCCAAATCGATTCCATTCATCATCGGCATCTGCACGTCAGTCAGCACAATATCGGGCTGAATCACTTCTATTTTCTCCAAGGCATCTCTGCCATTAGTAGACGTTCCGGCGACATAGATGCCCATCTCTTCCCAATGGATATAGTCTCTCATCATCTCCAGTTCCAGCTCTTCATCATCCACCAGAAAAATACTATACATCAAAGTCCCCTCCTTATTCGTTGCTTGTTCTATTATATTCTTTATCTAAAACACTAACTATCCTCTAGCCAAATGAAAGTTATTTTCAAGCATCGTTCGTTACATTGTCTTATCGACCCTCGTTTTTGCGGGCCCTATAATTTTAGTTAACTTGAGATGCGAGGTGCCCTACTATGAAAACCATTACCGTATTGCCGGAGAGAAGAGAACTGATTATTCCGAAAAAAAAGCTGTGGGCGATTGTTAAGCAGCAAAAATACTTGTTTCTGATGATGCTGCCTGCGTTACTATGGGCCGTCGTGTTCGCTTATACACCTATGGTCGGATTGTATATGTCCTTCGTTAATTATCAGCCGACACTGGGCGGGTTCTGGCATACCTTATTCAACAGTGAATTTGTAGGCTTGAAATGGTTCCGGTATTTCTTCGACAATGGCGATTTTCTGATCATTATGCGCAATACGCTGGCTTCTACACTCATTACATTATTCTTCTCCTTCCCGATGCCTATCCTGATCGCCTTGGCCGTCAATGAGGTCAAAAGTGTAAAGTTCAAGAAAACGGTGCAAACCGCTTCTTACCTGCCCTATTTTATCTCATGGGTCATTGCAGCCAACATTATTGTGACCCTGCTGTCCTCGGATGGGGCCATTAATGGGGTTCTTAAGCTTCTACACCTCACTAACGAGAGCGTTCTATTCCTGCAGCATGGCAAATACTTCTGGTGGATCGTAGCGTTCGGTAATACGTGGAAGGATATGGGCTACAGCTCCATTATGTATCTGGCGGCGATCTCCTCCATCAATCAGGAGCTGTATGAAGCGGCAAAGGTTGACGGGGCCAACCGTTTTAAACAAATCCGTTATATTACGATGCCTCATCTAAAACCAACCATTGTGATCCTGCTCATTCTGGCGCTTGGCGGTATTCTGAATGCCGGATTTGACCAGCATTTCCTGCTTGGCAATGATCTTACGCGGGAATATTCAGATGTGTTGTCCACCTATTCTTTCCGTTACGGCATTCAGAACGGCATGTTCTCCTATGCTTCCGCCGTCGGTATGTTCAGTTCGGTTGTAGCCTTCATCATCGTAGTTATCGTAAACTCTTTTGCCAAAAAACTGAACGGACATTCGTTATTCTAAAGCCCCGGAGGGACACAATATGATAAGCAAAAAACTCAGTGCCGAGCATATATTTGATGCCGTGTTATACCTTTTTCTAACTGGTATCTTTCTGGTTACATTTTATCCATTTTGGAATATCTTAGTTATTTCTTTGAACAATGCGACAGATACCCTACGCGGTAACCTGTACTTTTGGCCGAGATCCCTGACCTTTGAAAGTTATATTACGATCTTCAGAAATCCGGAAATCTGGAGTGCCATCCGAGTGACTGTGCTGCGAACCGTGATTGGGACCTCATTCTCCCTATTTTTCATCTCCCTACTGGCCTATCCACTTAGCAAACGCCATTTGTTCGGTTGGAAATACTTCTCCTTTTTCTTCGTCTTTACGATGTATTTTGGTGGTGGGCTGATTCCAAGCTATATGGTGATCAAATCCGTGGGGCTGATCGATTCCTTTTGGGTCTACATTTTCCCAGGCCTCATCGGTGTGTTCCTGATGATTCTGGTACGGACCTTTATGGAACAGATTCCGGGAGAAATCGAAGAGTCCTCCAGAATAGACGGAGCCAACGATTTGCAAATTTTCTTTCGGATCATTATGCCGCTTTGTGTTCCTGTACTGGCGACGATCGGCTTGTTTCTAGCTATCGGCCAATGGAACGCTTGGTATGATTCCTATGTGTACACGTACAAACCGAGTTTAAAGACGCTGCAAGCGGTTCTGGTGAAAATATTAAATCAATTCCAGACCGACAGCATGATGTCCGACGCCCAGCAATTAGCCAACAGCTCCAAACAAGTTCCAGTATCCAGTGAGAGCATCCGTATGGCGGTAACCATGGTGGCAACCCTGCCAATTATTCTAGTTTATCCTTTCGTACAAAAGTATTTTGTGAAGGGCATTATGATGGGTGCGATTAAGAGTTAAATAGAGGTAATATACGAAGTAGGTGCCTTATTTCGCATTCGCCTCGAATGTACAAAGAAACCTTTCCTTAGGCTAAATGGTAGTGTTACTTCCATTAACTAAAGAGAGGTTTCTTTGTGATTTTATTTTAACGGAAACTTACGCCTGTGCTGAATGCTTCACGCACCTGAAATTGTCCGTTGATGTGGTAAATTCCGCCCGCTTCCATAGCAAGCGACACCTTATGGTTCCCGTAATGGACAATCACGGTTCCGTGAGAGAAGGCCCGAATTGTCGCTGTGATCAATTGGCCGTCCTCCCACTCCAGATCCACTTCGGCATTGCCTTTTGTCCGGAGTCCCGCAACCGATCCGGTCGGCCACGCTTTGGGAAGTGCTGGCAACAGATGAATTTCACCCTCATGACTCTGCAGCAGCATTTCGGCAATAGCGGCGGTACCCCCGAAGTTCCCATCGATTACAAAGATGTTGGTCTCCGCTCCGGCAATGCCTGATTTGGAGTAGGTTAACAGATTGTCAAAGCACAAGCCGCTGATCAAATGGGCGATATGATGATAGGCCTTCTCCCCATCAAACAACCGGGCAAAATTCAGTCCAAAAAGCGCGGCGGTAAACTCGACGTCCTCCAGCTCATCCTGAACCATCCGATTCTCCAAGGTCACTCTGGCGGCGGCACTTAATTCCGGAGTTTTGTCCGGCGTCACCTGACTCCCTGGATACAGCGCGAACATATGGGACAAATGCCTGTGCTCAGGCTGCGCTTCTTCATAATCCTCAAGCCATTCCTGCAGCTGCCCTTGCTTGCCAATCTGCAGTGGCGGCAGTTGCGCGATGGCCTCCTTCAGCTGATTCTGCAGCGGGGTATCCTTGTCTAATAGCTCCGCTGCCTGCAGACAGAATTCGAAGAGTTCACGCACCAGCACCTGATCCAAGGTCGACCCCATGGACAATTGTTGTGGGCTATTATTTCGTCCATCTGGAAAGAAATGATTCTCCGGTGAATTCGATGGCCCAGTAACCAGCCAGCCAAACTTCGGATGTACGGTCATATAGTCCAGGAAAAAAGCCGCAGCATCTCTAAGGACAGGATACGCCTGCTGTTCCAAAAAGACTCGGTCCTGGCTGTAACTGTAATGCTCGATCATATGCGTGGCAAGCCACAATCCTCCCGTTACATTAAGCCCCCATGAGGTGTCCCAGCCTGGGAGCGTGAAGCCCCAGACGTTGGAGAATACATGTGCGACCCAGCCTTCACAACCATAGAAATTCTGTGCGGTCGTCTTGCCCGCCCGGGATAAATCCTCAATATAACGCATTAACGGAAGATGACTCTCTCCCAGGTTCGTTATCTCCGTCGGGTAATAATTCATTTGCGTATTGATATCCAAATGATAATCACAGCTCCAGCCCATGCGGCAGGCTTCGCCGTCGTTCCAAATGCCTTGCAAATTCAGCGGCAGCGGTGAATCCTCCCGCGATCCGGCGATCATCAAATAGCGCCCATATTGCAGGAATAAAGCGAACAATTGCGGATCATCATTCTGACCTTGGCCCAGCAGACGAATACGTTCGTCCGTAGGCAGTGCTGCTTGTGCGGAACTGCCTAAATGGATATTCACTTTGTTGTATTGCCGCTGATAATCCTCCAGATGATCTGCTCTTAGCGTCAAGTAGCCTTTAGCTAGAGCCAACTCCAGCTTACGTTCACTCTCCACTGCCCAATCTTTAGACTTGCTGCGGTAATCGGTACTGACCGAAAAGTAGATCCAAGCCTCGTCTGCATCGGTTACGGTCAATCTTCCTGCTTCACAACGGATTGAGCCACCCGCTGTAATAATCTTGACCCTACCTTGGCTCCACACCCCACAAGTTCCGTTGCTGTGCACATCCTCGGTCGCTTGCCCGCGGAATTCCAGCGTGGCTTCGTCCACCCTCGCGGATACGAAAGATTCCTTATGCCCTTGAAGTTCAAGAGTGAACGAAACGCCTCCCGGTGTTCCGCTCCATACCCTGGATGACACCACATCATCGGCATGGGAAGCGAACATTTCCCGTTTCAACCAATGGCCGTCAGCCTGATACGTAGTTTGGAGGAGTGCATCGTTCAAATCCAATTCCCGCTTGAAGTTTTCCCCTTCTACCGGCTGCTCTCCTTGTCCGGCAAAATTGACAATGACCTCGCATAACCCGAGATGGGTTCCAAAGTTTTGTTTCTGTGGCTGCAGGTACTGCTTGGCCAGCCGATCTCCAGCGACATAATCGCCGCCAAAAAAATGCAGCCGCATATCTGCGAGCCTGGCCTTACCTTCAGCATGACCGGCAACGGACTCCGTTTGCCCCGACCAATAAGTTACCTCATTCATGCTCCAAACCTCACGCTGCGGCGCAGCCATCACAACGGCTCCTATTCTTCCGTTGCCTATAGGCAGTCCTTCCGACCAGCTTAGCGCAGGACGGGAATACCAAAGTTTAAAATCATTCATGCAACTTCCTCCTGTCTATTGTTGGTGAGAATCCAGTTATAGGTGTTGTTAATTAATCCGCTAAACCAATAATAAATGTTTCGGATTCATTGAATTAATCGTATCATTAGAATAAGAAGATGTCTTTGTTGACCTATTCATTGATTTGACGATTTATACGGTATTTTCCAAGGATGATAGAGAGAAGGTACATGCATGAAGAAGCTGTCCGAACTGACTCCATTTGTCGGGGACATCATGACTTATTTGTACGATGGCAGCACCAATGAACAGCTGCGCATAGGTAATGTATATGCGTTTCATCTGTTTATGGACGGGCCCGGAGAGATGGAAATAGACGGCCGCTATTATCCGATTGAACGGAGAACACTTGTTTTCCTGCGCCCGGGCCAGTCGCATGCCTTTCATATCTCACCCGCTCATCCACTAGCCTCCTATAATGTCTACTGTGATCTATGGGAGAATCAGTTCCCGGTTTCCAGCAACCGCTCGTTTATCTATGCGCCGGAACCGTTTGTGTTTGACAAAACAGCCGCTGAGCCACTTTGCCCTGAATTAAACCAGCTTCCCAGCGTCTTCTCGCTGGCCGCGCATCCTCAGCTATATGATGGATTTGTAATGATGGCCAAGGCCTATCATGATGCACAGTTCTATCGCCAGGACGCCGCGAACAGCTTCCTCTATGCCTGGTTATTGACGTGGCATAATGCGCTTCATCTGCAGCAGCCAAGTGACTACCGTATTGTCCGCCTGCTGGAATATTTGCATGCCCACCCCGAGCGGGGGGAATCCATTGAGACATGGTCACAATTCTGCGGACTTAAGCGGACGTATTTCCATGAGCTTTTCCTGCGCGAAACGGGGGTTACACCCAGAGCTTACCATCACAATTTAGTCATGCGGCGGGCTGCCAATCTCCTGCTGGAGACGGAACTGAGTATTACCTCCATCGCCGAACGATTGGGTTATCCTTCGATTCATCCTTTTTCCAGACATTTCAGTACCTGCTACGGAATTAATCCGAGCCAATATCGCTTGAACCCGCAGAGCAGGATTAGAATGAAATAATTAAGTGGGAAAAAGCAAACAAAACGCGCTATCCGCTGTCTAAGCCGGAAGCGCGTTCTGCAGCTGTTTTATAGAATTAATTCCCTGTCCGTGGCACAATCTTGTAAATCTTGGATTCCGTTGCTTGTAAAGTAACCTCAAAGTCAGCATCCGTCACCTTCGCTTCGTTAGTCCACATATCAGTAACTGTATAGGAGGTTCCCGTCCCGCTTCCTATTCCCGCACGGATCAAATCCACGCTCCGCTCAGCAGGAGCATTGGAGTAGTTAAAGACAGCTAAATAATAGGTTCCTTTATCGGATAACACGAAGGTATCCGCCGCTGTTGTTCCTGTATTGCCCTCTACCGGCTTAAAAGCCTTGCCTTTGACAGCCAGTTCATTTATTCGTGGATTCGTCAACAGAGCTTCCATATACTGCTGGGCCGTTTCGTTGTTCACATCATCAGAGTTCAAATACACCGTTCCCGAAATAGCCGCCGCGTTGACCCGTGATTGTGCGCCTTCTAACGAGCCCCCTTTTACAAGCTTCATATAATCCGGGTCCGTATAATGATAGATCGTACCGTTCTGCCACCAGCCATAAGTAAGATTATTGAGCTGGTATTCCGTGCTGCTAATGCTGCCATCCACATCACAGGAAATCCGCCGGCTGTGTGCATATTGGCTCGGAAACAGCGGAGCAATGGAAGCACTGATAAACATGGAGCCCCCTAGTGCTTTGTCCAGATAGGCCATCCCCTGATTGTACGCCTGAATACCCGTTTGAACCTTGGGATCAAAATGTTTGCCCTCCAAAGCGCCGTGACTTAGAAAGTCAACTTTGATATATTCAAAGCCTTCATTCTTAAAACGGTCCATATAATAGGACATGCGCTCTTTCACACCCGGATGTGTGGGATCAACCGCATACGCCCCATCCAGCTTAGGCAAAATGTTCCCGTTCCCGTCCCGGAGAACAAGATCTCCGTACGTGTACTTCCCATCAGTTCCCTCTACCGGCTGACTTAGATTATCTCCCCAGTAGACGAATGGAGAATAATAAATGCCTGCCTTTTGCCCATTGCTGTGAATTAAGTCCACAAGATCGGATAGTTGCTGATCCGTCATGTTGTCCCAATAGGAATCCAGATTGATGTATAGGTCTCCGTTGTTATTGAACGATTGGTTTTGCAGCTTCTCCTTAAAATAATTGGATGCAGCTACTGCCTTATCGAAGCTAATAGTGCTCTCATAGGCTCCCCAACTGTTCCAGCCCACGGGAACGCCCTTGGGAATGTTTTTGCCAAAGCCAAGTGGCGGCTGAATCGCCGCATTCACTTTTCCGTAGCCTTCAAGGCCATCCCGGTAGTCCTTATAGAATCCAACAAAGATTTTGGGGGAAGTTATCACTTTGCCCGAGACAAGGCCATGCCCAATTGTGTCATGGGTCGAGACTGGCGAAGTGAATCCGCCGAATACGCGCAGCTTGTTCAACTTGTTGTCCGAACCGCTCCAGTAAATCCCCGTCTTCCACATGTCATGTGTCACCGAGCCGAGCACCAGTCCGTTCCGGCTTGTATTGTCAAAAATAGCTGTCAGCTCCGAACTCACATAGTTGTCGTTATTCAGAGCGGTGTTAATCGTCTTCGATTGGTACCTGGACCAGGCATCATTGTCAAATGGGGTCACCACCACTCGGTTGTCGCCGTCCCTCCCAATATCCACCGCTCCTTTGGCATCGAGAGCAATCGGTGTGATCTCATGGGTGGAGATCACTGACTTATCACTTGCTACCGTTTCCGTCAGGAAATAGGGGCCGTCATTGTATAGATAGTAGATTTGGTCGAGCGTCGGCAGTCCCTTGTCCTCGTTGTGAACGGTGACTCGAATCCCTTTCCCCGTCGCATCATGAAACGCTGCCACTTCTTTTTTGCTAAAAGAATGGCGTTTATAATCCTTGCTTGCCACCGTCCGGTCCAGCTGGATCGTGCTGTAAATCCCTGTGGCTACCGTTTTGCCGCCCCAATTATACTGGGATAAGCCGGTCTGAGTGTTATACACCAGCTCATACGAAGGATTGGACACCTTGATGCCTTTGGTGTATTCCGTTAAGGTGACTGCGCCATATTTGGTGACATGGACAGGTTTGCCAATGTCCCCAATATTACCGTCACCTCCCGATCCACCGTCGCCAGGCGAAACAAAGCTCAGTTCAATTTTGTCGAAGTCAGGTGAATACCCGTCAACATCACTGAAGAGAATCGTATTGCTCCCCTGCTGCAAATAGATCTGGAGGTCAGATTGTCCCACCGTGTTCCAATCTGCCGTTTTCGGGAAGCTGAAATTTTCTTGTTCCGCACCATTCACCGAAATAGATGTCGAGCGCGGATCGCCTGAGATGTAATACACAGATAGAGTATAAATGCCGGTTGTCTCGGCTTGAATACCATTAAATTGCAGCGTTGATCCGCCGTAGATATTGCCTACTTTTTTGCCGCCGGAGGAGGTCTGGCTGTCTACAACACTGGCATTCCCCGTCAACGTATTGATAGCCGCTTCAGCTTCATAAGCAGTTGAAATTGGGGCTGCCTCCACTGATGATTGTTCATCGGCTGCAGCCCAGGAAGTACCTGACAATAAGATAATGAGCAGAACGGACATGAACGCAGCAAGGTATTTTTTGCTGATTCGCTGGATATTCAAGAGCTTCACTCCTCTGTTAGTTACTGTTAGTTTCCTTACGGATTAACTTAAAGATCCTGGACTCCGCAGGCGCAAGCTCTACAGTCAATTCCCCAGCGGCTTCCCCTCGTGTGCCCTCCCACAGTTCCGTTAAACTGTATAACGCCAATGCGTCCAGACCCGCACGTTCCAAAGAAACGGATTTATGCGCGGGTGCGGAAGTGAAATTAAAAACAGCGAGATAGACGGCAGCCTCCGGCCCGGAATGAAGCACAAAAACATCAGAGGCCTGCTTGCCCAAGTTCCCTTCAACGGGTACAAAGCTTTTCCCCAGACGGGCAAGGTCCATGACCTCCCGGTTTTGCAACCATTCCTTGGCCCGTGCGGCCGCTTCCGCATGTCTGAAATCGTCCCCCAGCAGCAGTACTGTGCCGGAAATTACGGAAGCGGTCAAACGGCTTCTTCCTTCATGCCGGGTCGTCGGCTCCTGGTTGAAGCTTTTGTACAACACCGTATGGTCTGGATCGTTGAAGCAGTATAAGGTATCGTTCATCCACCAACCGTGCGTCAGCGAATTCAGCAAATATTCCGTATCTTCTATCGTGCCGAAGACGTCGCAAGAGATACGGCGGCTGTGTGCGAACGAATACGGAAAGAGCGGAGCGATAGACAGATTGATGAAAAAGGGTCTACCCACTTTTTCTGGCGACAGCTTGTCAGCCAAATAGGACAGGCCATAATGATAAGCGGCAATTCCTGTAGTGATATCCGGATGATGATGCTGGCCTTCCAATGATCCATGCGCCATAAAATCCAGTTTGATATATTCGAAGCCTTCCGCGATGCATGTATCGGTAAACCAATCGATCCTCTCCAGCGTTCCCGGATGTGTGGGATCGATCGCAAGCCCGCCAGCAATGTCCGCGAGAATCTCTCCTTCGCTATCCCGCAGCAGGATGTCGCTGTACGTGTATTTTCCATGGGTCCCTTCAACAGCGTTGCCAAACTGGTCCGGGCTTCCCCAAAAAGCAAAGGGGGTCCAATACGTTCCGGGCTTGTGCCCGTTCTGCCGGACTCTGTTCAGGGCATCCTTCATTTCGTCTGGTGTCAACTTGTTCCAGAAAGCGTCGAAATTGATATATAAGGTGTCCTCATTCTGAAATCCGGACGGCTGCACTTCATTCCTTAGAAAATCACTGGTCGAGGTATACAGCTCATAATCCAGCGTGCTCATCGCAGCAGACCAGCTGTTCCAGCCAAGTGGGACGCCGCCTTCCCATTTTAGCGGAGCCTCCATCTTGGTGTTGGCCCAGCCGTAAGCTTCAAGACCCTCTCTGTAATCCTCATAAAAGCCTAGGAAAACAAGCGGGGATTCAATCCGTTTGCCCTTTACATATCCGTGCGGCTGGGTATCGCGGGTCATCTCGCTTGTCGCTCCCGCATACAGCTCCAGCTCATCAATCTTGCCTTCATGCTCCCCTTTGACCTTTATTCCGGTCTTCCAAACATCATGAGTGATAGAGCCGAGGATAATCCCTTGGCGGCTATGCGGCTGGAACAATGCTGTCACCTCATAACTCTCCGTTTCCAACGGCGGATTCTCCACGGTATACCGTACCCATTTGTCATTGTCAAAAGGCACACGTAGCACACTAAATCCATCCTGCTCGGAAGCTCCACCTAATGATACGGATGGGGACTTAATAACGGCCATGCGATTCGCCTTGATTTCCACATCGCTTGCAATTACGCTTCTCATCAACAGAAACGGCAATTGCTCATACATATACAAATGCTGCTCCAGCTGCGGAAGACTGGACGACTCGTGCAGAACAATCAGATGGAGACCTGTTCCGAACCCGTCCTGTATGACTGCCGGCTGTTCCTGCAAATAATGGCGCTCATAGCTTCCGGTATGAACTTCACGGCCGTTCCAGCGATAAGCACTAACTATGCCTCTCACCTCAGAAGAATGGCCGCTGCTGCAGGCAGTCTCACCTTTTTCGAGATTAATCTCAAGTTCCACCAGGCCATTCTTCACACGAATAAGGGTTTCTGATTGCACATCGACCTGTACAGCAGTTTCGTTACCAGTTATCATCCGTTTGCCTCCTCTGTATTGCAATTTTGACCTTGTGATCATTATAGAAGATGAAATAAAGCGCTTACTATACAACGATCTACCGATCTATACTGCGATTTAACGGTTATTAAAATGGTTTAGGGCTGCTTTCTAAGCAAAAAAAGCTCCAGCACAAGGCAGAAGCTCTTATATGACTCTATCTCAAATCAGAGGTTGATTTTACGTGCAAACGTAAGCGGAGGGTCGGAGGGATTCTGGAGAAACGGAGTGTTCGCAAGAACCCTCCGAACCCGTAGCGCCTTTACACAAAACGGTCAACAGCTGCTAATCGACCGTCAATGCCGCATTTATTCGTTCTGCCAGCTCCAATAGTTCAAGCGGTTCACTGATCGTATAATCCGGAAGCTCATCCTCATCCACAGGTGTACGCGGGTAACGAGAGCTCCAGTTTAACCACACGCTGATCATTCCCAGTGCACATTCGCACCTCTGATGTCCCGGCTCAGATTGTTGCCTACCATCATAATCCGGGAAAAATCCGCCGGACCCAGTTCAAGCGCTCCGGCGGCCGCTTTGAACATTCTTGGACTTGGCTTGACAGCCTTCACGTTCTCCGAATAGATCATGGCGGTAAAATAATCATAAAGCCCGTTTTGTTGATACACATTTTTGAAGGACTGGGCTTCTCCATCAGCGACCAGCACGAGTGTATATCCTCGCTCAAACAGCGTCTTGACCATCTCGTCTGCGCCCGGAATGAGCTTTGCACGGACCACAATGCCGTTTCCCTCCCGTATTTCCGTACCTTCATCAATAATCGTATCCCCGCTGTCCAGAAAGATGATTAGCCTCTTTTGATCCATACTCATCCTTCTCCTGTTGTCTGTTCATTCAAAGAAAGTCTGTAGGTCTGTCCAATCGCCGTGGCAAATCGTATGATCCCCGTTTGGGAACAATCCGTCTTAACCGCTTTGCCCTCGTGGCTTACGGTAAGCGAGACTTCCCCGCGGATCGCGCAGAGCGCTCCCTGATGCGAAAGAATCTCCGCCTCAACCAGCTGTCCTTTATCCCAGCGGATATTTACTTCAAAGCCGCCGCGGGCACGGAGTCCTTGCACATAACCCCGTTGCCATGCGTCCGGCAGTGCGGGAAGCAGCACAAGAAAGGGCCGATGGGACTGCAGCAGCATCTCCGCAATACCAGCTGTCGCTGCAAAGTTGCCGTCAATCTGAAATGGCGGATGCGCGCCCAGCAGGCTGGCATATACACCTCCGTGATCGTACTGCTCCAACTCTCCGTCCTTCACAAGCCGCAGCATATTAGAGAGCAGCCGCAGCGAGCGGTTGCCGTCCCGGAAGCGTCCCCATAGCCCTACTCTCCAGCCCAAGCTCCAGCCAGTGCTCTCATCTCCTCGCCGCTCAAGCGACGTTCTCGCAGCGGCAAACAGCTCCGGCGTCTCCTCAACCGACAACTGCCTTCCCGGAAAAACACCAAAAAGATGTGACGTATGCCGGTGATGCGGGTCCTCATCCTCAAAGTCTTCGGACCATTCCTGCAGTTGTCCATACTTACCCACCTGCAGCGGCAAGAGGTGTTCCCGGGCACGCTCCAGCTCATCCCTGAATGCCGAATCGATACCGAGTATATTCGCTGCTTCTATACAGTTCGTAAAGAGTTCCCAAATCAGGGACAGATCCATGCTTGATCCTTGGCTGATGGCAGCCACTCCCTCGGGTACCCGAAATTTATGCTCCGGTGAGGTGGAGGGCGAAGTAACAAGCCTTCCGGTGCCATCATCAATCAGCCAGTCTAATGCGAATAATGCAGCTTCCTTCATTACAGGATAGGCAACGGTTTGCAGATAGGCTGCGTCACCGCCAAAAGAGAAATGCTCCCATAGATGCTGGGTTAGCCAAATCCCACCCATCGGCCACAGCACCCAGCTGGGATCGCCATCTCCGTAATTACCCACCGGGGCGGTATGCGCCCAAATATCCGCATTATGATGCGCCGTCCAGCCCCGGGTCCCGTAATTGATCTCGGCTGTCTGCGCTCCATTCTTCGCGAGATTGCCGATAAGCTCCAGCAGTGGCTCATGGCATTCGGCCAGATTGCAGATCTCAGCCGGCCAGTAATTCATCTCCGTGTTAATATTAAGGGTCCAGTTGCTGCTCCAGGGAGGCCGCGTTGACGAGTTCCAGATCCCCTGAAGATTCGCAGGCTGCGTTCCCGGACGCGAACTGGAGATCAGCAGATAACGGCCATAGTGAAAGAGCAGCTCTATCAACCCGGGATCTTCTGCGCCATATGTCGCGATCCGGCTCTCTGTGGACATGTCCTCCGGCGCCAACGATCGTCCCAGCTCGATCTTCACCCGATCAAATAACAAGCGGTAATCAGCAATATGAGTCTCCCGCATGCTGTCATAAGGCTTGCCTACTGCACAGTCCAGAAAGGATGCAGCAGAGGCAGACTCATCCTTTCCATCACTCCCGGGAAGCCGGTCGTAACCATTGAAGCTTGTAGCTGCGCTGAAATAAAGAGTCGCAGTGGTAGCTCCCAGCACATGGATTCCTTCTCCATCTATTGTGACTTGTCCATCCTCCGTTGTTGCAGCCAAACGCCCTTCGAAACGCATCCCTTCGCTATGCTCTGGATCGCCATATACAATAGGCTTATCCGTCTCAAAGTAGCTGGGATCAACATGCTCCGGGGCGATCCCCCGCATGATAAAAGTATCGCCGCTGACTAGGGTTGTATGGCGAAGCGGGCTGTCCAGACCGACATGCACATCCAGTGCTCCTGGAGCACTGGATGTTAAGCGCAGCACAATCACCTGATCCGGGTAGGAGGCAAATATCTCACGCGTATAAGTGACTCTGCCTACTCTATATTCAACTCGGTGCACCGCATGCTCCACATCCAGCGTCCGCCGGTAGGAGTGGCATACGGAACCATGTTCAAAGTTCAGCAGTAAATCTCCAAAGGGCAAATACGACTGTGTATACGGTCCCATCATTCCCTTACTCAGGCGATCTGCTTCTATATAGCGACCCTCTTTCACCAGCTTCCTCACTCGGGGCAGAATCTCTCTAGCTTCGGGATTGTTCCCGTCCTGCGGAAATCCCGACCATAATGTATCCTCATTCAGACTAATCTTTTCCCGTTCCACACCTCCAAATATCATGGCTCCAAGTCGGCCATTGCCGATGGGAAGTGCTTCCGTCCAGACGGCTGCAGGTCTGTCATATTGAAGTTTCATTCTCTCTCACCCTTCTCTCCCAAGCTGTAATCTCTATTCATTTCCGAAACGAGTCCAACCGCAGGCAGAAGCGGAATTTCGCATCCTCGCCATACCACATCGGAAAGTTGGTTCCCCAAATATTATTATGCAAATTAAAGTGCCAGCCCTTATCCATTTGTGCAAATGTATTGTCGAACTGAAGCAGCCGTCCCTCTCCGGGAGCGGCAAGCGCAGCATCCAGCGTCTCGATGCTCGCTACCCCGTCTGCCCCAGAGTAATGGACACCATTGCCGACCGCATGCAGATTGCGATTGCCATCCCTGACAACATGCAGAGGAGAGACTGAGCTACCCAGCTTATCCAGCTTCCACAGGTTAGGATTATCCACCTTTAATCCGCAGCCGAACCCAGACGCTTCGGGAAGCCGATTGGCATCCTTGTCAAACCACTGCAAAGTAACATCAATGCCGCCCTCTTTGTGGTGAAAAGTATATTCCAGCTCAATGATTCTTGGTGCACCATACAGCTCATAAGCCTCTGCTGGCATCCGCATCCGCAAGCGAAAACGGTCGCATGAGACTTCGCTTACACGCCGGAAATCGTCCACGAAAGGACGATAGATCTGTTGGCGCGGCAGCGGCTGCACAAATTCAAAGCCAGGCTTGCTGAAATCAGCATCCGCCCAAGCATGAGTCACAGGCAAGTTCCGCATGTAGGTCCGGAAATAGCGATCATAGCTATCTGTACCAAAGGTCTCATAAGCGTAGGCCCCGAAAGGATGCGACTCATCGACCCAGACCTTGCCGTTGATGTCTGTCAGCAGCGAAATGGAACCGTCCACAGCAAAAGTCACTTTATAATCCCCGCTGTTGTAAGAGCTATTCGCTACACATTCCACACCTTCGCTCATATTCATATGCTGCGGATTCAGCAGTCCGAAGGCGGCCAGCGCCTCCTTCTCGTGTTCCGGCTCAAGTGCGGAAACCGCTTGGTCCAGATAGCGCCGCTGCTCCTCCCATGAGCTTTCCAGCATCGAATAGGAGCGGATACTCTCTTCAGCGGCGAACATGCTGCTGGAATGACGGTCGAATTCATCCATGGCGAACGCACTGATATAGCTGAACTTGGCGAGAACCTTTTGCAGGTCAACCTCATCCTGCTGGCGGGCAGACTGGAAATCGGCTTTGGCGTAATTCTGGAAATCAGGCAGCCATTTCTTTACATCTAGTCCCCATGTATGTTCTGCCACCAGCAGCATCGCCTCACTCAAGCCCTTATTCTCCGCGCTGCCCTCTGTCAATTGTCCCTGCTCAAGCCAACTGCTTCGGAGACGTTCAAGTACACGCAGCTTGGCCAGCTTGAGCGGATCGGTCGCCGCGCCGTGAATCCAGGTGTCTCCGAGTTCCTCACGCAGAACAGGCAGAAGATGCCGAACTTCCTCCAGCTTGCGAGCGAAGGCATCCATTGTCGAGGCTCTAATCTCTGCACCCGGATAACGCTGCTGGATGTCCCGGAATTGCTGACGAATTTCCTCCGCATCCGGCGGGCCGCAATTATCCCCGGTGTGCGCAAACAGTAAGACATCCTTCAAGCCTTCGATCTCCAGCGCTTCGCCGTAATTCCCGGCATAGTTGACTACAATCTCGGCGCCGGATTCCGTTTGCCAGCGGAATAGCCGCGGTACGTCAGGACGTGTGGAGGCTGGATTGACACCGATATGCAGATAGCGCAAGCCAGCCTCCTGCATCAGCGGCACCATACCTACTGTGTGACCCGGCACATCAGTCATTTTAGCGGCGATAGTCTGCTTGCCGAACTGCCGGTCCAGCCCTTGCGCGATGGATAGTCCATAACGGAATAACCCAGCATCCATCAGCTCCGTATGGGTCGTGAACGGCAGTCCGTGCCAAGCGATATGTCCACGTGATATGGCCCGTTCCATGCGCTGAACCGCCTCCTGCGGAGCGTGATCCAGATAATGGCGGATCAGCCACGAACCGGTCGTCCAGATAAAACGCTCATTGCCGCCTTCCCTTTCCAACTGTTCAGATAAAGCAATAGCTTTCGGAATATATTCCTCCATATATTGAGTGGTTACATGAGCAGCCAAATGTGTGAACCCAATATCCAGATGCGTTTTGAAAATAACATGTACGCGCTCAACATTTGCCATAGTGTCTATTCATTCCTCCCTGCCAGTGGTCCTCTGACATACGAATTATCTGCGATATCCACCTCGCTGCAAGCGATCAGCCGGATAGCTTCGTCCAAGCTAGCGAGACTGCCTCGACCGTCTGCCACAATGATTTCATTGTGCTTAAAGACCAGTGTGCGTGTACTCTTGGCACTAAGAATTATGGAATCCAAATCCAATGTCTCAAATCTATTGTGCTCGATGGTAATTTTCCGGTGAACAGGCATCTTCTCGTCAACCTCTGAATTCTCCGGTGCAATGCGAATGACCGGATGTTCGCCGCTGCCGCACTCGATAAACCGGTTGCCAGTAATGGTTACATCCTCAACCTGACCCGATTCATACCAAGACTCTGCGTCCACAGCAATAAGAATGGCACTCATGGTCATCCGTTCAAAAATATTGTCTGCGATCAACACCTTGCGCCGAGTCGTCACCAGTATGCCGCGCGTCGGAATCCGCGCAAAATAGTTATTTATAATTTCAACCTTCGGTGTCCAAGTGACGTTCTCTATAACGTCATGCTCACCTATTCCTTCCGGCGCTGGATGAACCAGAGTTAACAGAAGCTCACGTGGATTCAATAATTCAACAGATGTTATCCGGTTGCTGCCATAGACGGTTAATGAGCCACCTCGAATGAAATCAAGCTCGTCACCCGGGTGGAAGGCTTGAAACCCATAGGTTTGCGCATGCATAAACCGCACCTTCAGTATATTTGCCGCCGGTTGCCCAACAATGCGCAGATAAGTGCCATGGACATTAATCGCATCATCATGCGCCCCGATAAATCGACTGTCTTCAATCCTTACTTTTCCCCGACATCCTGACAGATGTATAAAATCCGCAAAACCTGCCGCCGATCGCCCTGTTTCGGAACGTGGTGACAAATCGACTCGCTGAAAGGTGAGATTGTGACTGAACTGGCCCACCATGCCCAGCCCATGCATAAAATGCATACCAACCTCTATAAAGCTAACGTCAGAGCTTTCTACAATGAATACCCCAACCTGATCGCGAACGCCATCCCGCGTCTGCAGGATGTTGCCGATCACCACGTTTGGTTGAACATCACAATAGAAGCGGAGCAGCATGGGCCTGATTTCCTCGACATGCAAAGCCTGCTCCACCCAGTTCTCAATCCGCCAGGTTGTATTCCGAATGGGATCGTAAACCTGCATCGGCCCCTCTTGGAAACTCCAGCCCTCTCCGATCCAGTTCAGTCTGCCGCTGTTTAACTCATAGCGGAAATCGGGATGCACGCTGACATCGAAGTAATCGCTGCCGCACTCCACAATCGTCATCTCCACAACCGTGGGCTGGGCATAATCCATATGCAAATTGCGAATGTCCACATGGGTGCAGCTATCCAGCAGGAACAGAGTCTGTTTGCCATGAAACACGAACAGAGAGCCGTTCCCCTCCACCGTCAGATTGTGTATGTCCTTCAGCAGTATGCCGATTGTTCGTACCACATCCGGGTTCTCTTCCTCACTGGCAGTATTGGAGATGTAATAGGGTGCCCGGACCGCAACTGCCGGGTAGAAATGATAACAGCCCTGTGGGCAATCCAGCACAACTGGACCGGTAATTCGTGCGGCAGCCTTAATCGCCAGCTGCATCGCTAATTGGGTATCCTCTCCCGAATCCGGTTGCGCCCCATAATCGGTCAGACAGATCACCGTCGGTGACCATACTGCATCATCTGCAAAGTGAATAATCAACACCGCCTTTCATCAACATAATCAGGCTCAAATCCAAAATCAACGGTTGACCGTTTGTGGAACAAGCCGCTACGGGTTCGGAGGGTTCTTACGATCGCTGTTAAAGCCCGATTTCTTGATTTGAAGTAGATTATAGGTTGAAATCGGGCTTTAAAGGCGAACACTTCCGTTTTCTCCAGAATCCCTCCGACCCTTCGCTTGGTTCGCACGTAAAACCAACCGCTGATTTTTAGTTAGAGCCTTTACTCAATTGCACAACAGCTTTAAAATGCGCAGACCTGTGCCTAAGCTCCGCTCATCCTTCCTTCCGGTATTGCGGACGGTAATATGCAGCTTCTCCCGCTTCTCTTGAATGGGGAACATGGCTGGCAAAGGCCGAAAGGCGTTCAGACACCAGTCATCGAACATATTAACCGCAGTATATGGGCTTCCATTCACTGAATACTCAAAGATCCCGGTATCAGGGCCGATTAACAATACCAAGCCCGCACTTTGTCCCGTAGCCGTAAACGAGAAGCAGGCCTCCGGGTCATCCGAATATATATGCTCCGTAGAAAATCGCCAATTCATCAGCGGTTCATCCGGCTTTAATTCCCTGTCCTCAAAAGCTTCCGAATAATCAGCACCATGACCATCCAGCATCATTCCATATTCATAATTCTGGCTGTCTAGTGGAGCAGCAGACAACGCTTCCTGCCTATGGTCAACCATGCTGCCCGAGGCGAGTGCTTTTTCCAAATACTCCTGTAGAAATCCAGCATACAGCGCATGACCCGCATCATTCGGATGATACCCGTCAGGTGCCAGCTCCTTCCATACCAGCTCCCCTGCCTGCACCTGCGTATAAATTCTAGCCGCAAAGTTAACGGAAGGAATACCATAGTGCTCAGCAACCTCTTCATGGACAACAATATTAAAAGGTCTGCTGCCAGACAGATTTTTCTCCGCCGCTGTGTATAGAAAGCATATATCCATTTCCGGTGACAACCGCCAGCATTGGCGAACAATCCCCTCCATGCCTCTAATCGATTCATCCCGGTCATCGCCATCGTTGACGCTGAATTCAACAAATAATAAATCTATCTGACCTGCCTGTAGAACATGCTCCTGCAATCGATGGGCGCCTAGAGTAGAATCGGTCCCACCCACTCCTGCATTGATAAAGCGAAACTTCTGGTTCACATAACGAACCTGCAAGTAGGAACTGATCAAAGCTCGCCAACTGCTCGTTTCCGCATCAGTTGCACCCGCGCCCTCTGTAATAGATCCACCTAGAAAAGCCACGGTAATGGAATCATTAAGGGGATCATTGTGTATTAGCTTGTGCTTTATTCCGGGCAAGCCTCGGCGTGCAGCGATAAATAAATCTGCGTTGCTTTTGTTGTCCAACATATTCTTTTCCTCCGTCATTACAGCGTAAGAATCCTCTGTGAAACAAGATGAAACGGCTTCACCTTCCTAATATATGGAAGGCACCCGTTTCTTCGAGAAATATAA
>LIDZ01013762.1_pt4 | contig 26126 bp, 25 predicted proteins | sample 644651 | NCBI WGS metagenome assembly LIDZ01 (sample SAMN03856242, study PRJNA289617) | food metagenome | isolation source: wine grapes on drying loft during traditional withering process | host: Vitis vinifera cv. Corvina | place: Italy: Gargagnago di S. Ambrogio di Valpolicella | collected 2014-01 | reverse complement strand
CCCTGCCGCAACTGCTCGACCTTGGCCTGGTCGATGTCCATGCAGACCACGTCGTGGCCCACTTCAGCAAGCACGGTGGCTTGCACCAGCCCGACATACCCGCTACCGAAAACGCTGATTCTCATGAAGAAAAGCCCTGTGGAGGAGTGCTGGAAATGCGCCGAAGGTTGATGGTCAGCACGCCCATCACGATCAGGATGACGCCCAAAGTTTTCGATACCGTGAACGTCTCATGGAAAAATGGCAGCGCCGCGGCGAGGGCATACACCAGCCCGTAGCTGACGCTGAGCAGGGAATAGGCGCGACTCAGCGGAAGGTCGCGCAGCGCCAGCAGCCAGGCGAGCATCGACAGCCCATAGGCAATGATCGCGGCGCCGATCACCAGCACGGCGAAAGGGCTCAGTTGTGTCAGCCCGCGCAAACCCGGCCAGGCATCAGGGGAGGGCAGACGGCTCATGCCCCAGCGCATGCCCAGCTGCGCCGAACTCACCAGCGCCACGCTGCCCATCGCCCACGCGGTCGCCCCGCGCTGCCTGCCCGATTGGCAAAGACTTGACCGGCTCATGCCTGACGCCCCAGCAGCACGACGCCCGCCAGAATCAACGCGACGCCCAACCAGTGCACGGCGTCGATGGATTCCTTGAAAACGAACCGGCTGGCGAGGGTGATCAGCACCACATTCAGCCCCAGCATCGGGTAAGCGATGCCGACTTCCAGGCGTTGCAACACCAGCAGCCAGCCGACGAGGCCCAGTCCCAGACAGCCCACGGCCAGCCACAACCAGAACGAGCGCGCGGCCGCGAGCACGCCGGGGAACGTGCCGCCCCAGCGCTCCACCGCGCACTTCTGCGCGACCTGGCCCAGGCAGGTCAGCCCGCAGGTGCCCAACAACAGCAGCCAGGTCATGGCGCTGACTTCCCGTAAATGAGGATGATCAGATTGCCTTCGTCATAGCGCTCGGCGTCCTTGGGCAGCAGTTCGAGCTCGCGCAGCTCCTCATCGCTTCTGCCACGCATGACCACCCCGACCTGACCCTCGCGGCGGGCCTGGGTCATCCACTCAGCAATCCCCTTAAGGGTGACTTCGCGCCCTGTGACGTCGGGATAGCCCAGCCCGTAATCCAGTTCGTTCCAGGTGTTGAAAAACGACACGTCGGTTCTGTTAAGCCGCCACGCCAGTGCTGACGCAGCGCCCAGATCATTGCTCAGTAAGTGCGTGCTCGCTGCCAGTTGCGCTTGATGGGCAAGCACAAACTGGTCAGGCGTCTTGTTATGCACCACGTCATAGGGAAGGGCCGCGGGCAGCAACGCCACCAGCAGCCAGCTGCCCAGCGCCGGTGCGGCCCAATACTTCATCGGGCGCAGGCCTTGCAGCGCATTGCTCGCGCACCAGCCGATCAACACGATGATCGCCAACAGCAGGTTCAGCGGTTCGTGGACGTACACCGGCTGTTGGAGTTGCAGCCAGAGCAGCACGCCCAACCCGATCAAGCCGGCGGCCGCGTTCAGCCAGCCGTTGACGCGCAACGCGGTGAGTTGACCTTGCTTGAGGCGTTCGATCAGCCCATCCGCCATCAACAGCGCCACCGGCAGCAGGCACGGCAGAATGTACGTCGGCAGCTTGCCGTTGCTGACGCTGAGAAACGCCAGCGGCACCAGCAGCCACAGCAGCAGAAAGCCGATGTCGGGTCGACGCCTGCGCTGCCAGGCCTGGCGGAATGTGACCGGCAGCAACACAGCCCACGGCAGGCACGACACCACCAATAGTGGCAGGTAAAACCACCAGGGTTCGGCGTGCTGGGCATCGGCTCCGGCAAAGCGTCGCACATGCTCATGCCAGAAGAAGAATCGCCAGAAGTCCGGTTCCTCAACATGCACCGAGAGCACCCACGGCAGGCTCACGACGATGGCGATCAACACCGCCAGCGGCCCATAGCGAAGCAGCTCGCCGAGGCGCCGCTGCCAGAGCATGTAGGGCAGGGTGATCATCACCGGCAGTGCCCAGGCCAGAAAACCTTTGGTCATGAAGCCGATGCCGCAGGCCAGACCGATCAACGTCCAGGCGCCGAGTCGCGCACGCCCGCTGCGGTGAACGGCGCACCAGAACCCGACCAGCGTCAGGTTGGCCCACAGGGTGAACTGAGGATCGAGGTTGGCATAACCAGCTTGCCCGGCAATAAAGGCGAAACTCATGAACAGCAGCGCACTGGCGAAACTCTTGCGCGGGTCGTTCCACATCCGCGCGGCGAGCCAGTAAGCAAGCACCACGCTCAGGCCACTGCTCAGCGCTGACACGATGCGCACGCCAAACAGGTTTTCACCAAAGATGGCCTGGCCGACGGCAATCAGCCAATAGCCCGCAGCGGGTTTCTCGAAATAGCGCAGGCCCATGAAGTGAGGCGCCGCCCAGTGCCCGCTGTGCAGCATTTCCTGGCTGATCTGGGCGTAGCGGGTCTCATCGGGAATCCACAAGCCGTGGGACCCCAGCGGCAGCAGATAGAACGCGGCGAAGGCCAGCACCAGCAGGGCGATGTTGCGATGTTCGGCTTTGATCATCGCTGCACCCCCAGCCAGCCTTCACGACCGCGCAACGCACCGCGGACCAATTGGCCCGCGGGCAAGTGATCCAGTCTGTCCGGCAACAGCGCGCCAAGGGGCTGAAAGTCGACGCCATGGTTTTTCGCCTCGCTCAACAGCGCGCGAAAAGCCGGGGCCATGACGATGCCTTCGACCTCGGCGTGGACGGTGTAGACGTTCAGCTTCCAGGCCGCAAACCGCCCGAGGATGTCGTCGTTGAAGGCCTGGGCGTCGAGTTGCGGCGAAATCAGTTCGTCGTAAGTCGGCAGGTCCACCGGAATCTGCGGTGTGCCCGGCGCGCCATCGGCCAGAAGCGGACGGAATATCGAGGTGCCCCGACAGTCGCTGTTGTAGCGAAAACCGAATGCCTCTTTCGCCTGCACCACCCGCTCGTCGGCACGCCAGCCGGCGGCGGCGGAGCAGGTCACCGGGTGGCCGAGAATATCGCTGAGAACGTCAACGCCGCGCTGGATCTGATCGCTCAGCTCGGCCTCGCTCCAGCGCCCGGCATTGGCCTGCCAGCCGTGGTGATCCCACGCGTGCAAGCCCACTTCATGACCGGCGTCCCGGGCCCGGCGCATCAGCGGCCCGAGATCGCGGCCGATGGGTTTGCCGGGCCACGCGGTGCCTGCCAGCAGAATGTCCCAGCCGTACAGACTGGCCGCCCGGGAGCGCAGCATTTTCCAGAGGAACTGCGGCCGCGCGAGACGCCACAGATGGCGCCCCATGTTGTCCGGGCCGACGCTGAAGAAAAACGTCGCCTTGACCTGCGCTTCGTCGAGCAGGTCCAGCAGTCGCGGCACGCCGTCGCGGGTGCCTCGCCAGGTGTCGACGTCGATGCGCAGACCGGCCTTCATCAGCTGCGTGCGCCGGTGCTGACAGTCGGTTCGGCCTTCTCGGCCATGGCTTCCCGGAGGAAGAAGTCCAGGGTCTTGCCGATGGTTTCGCTCAGTTCGATGGTCGGTGTCCAGGCGATCAGCCGCTGGGCGTTGTCGATGCTCGGCTTGCGGTGGCTGACGTCCTGATAGCCCTTGCCGTAGAACGACTGGCTCTCGACCTCACGGAAACCGGCGAAGGGCGGGAAGTTGTCGCGCAACGGGTGGGCCTCGAACTGACGCAGCAACTCGGCGCCCAGCTGACGAATGCTGGCTTCGTTGTCGGGGTTGCCGATGTTGATGATCTGGCCGTTGCAGAGCCCGCCCTTGTTTTCGATGATCCGCGCCAGGGCTTCGATGCCGTCGACGACGTCGGTGAAACAGCGCTTTTGCGCGCCGCCGTCCACCAGCCGGATCGGCGTGCCCTCGACCAGGTGCAGAATCAGCTGGGTAATGGCCCGAGAGCTGCCGATGCGCGCGGAGTCCAGGCGGTCCAGCCGTGGCCCCATCCAGTTGAACGGGCGAAACAGGGTGAACTGCAAACCTTTCTGCCCGTAGGCCCAGATCACCCTGTCGAGCAACTGCTTGGACACCGAGTAGATCCAGCGCTGCTTGTTGATCGGGCCGACCACCAGATTCGAGGTGTCCTCGTCAAAGCTGGCGTCCTGGCACATGCCATACACCTCCGAGGTCGACGGGAAGATCACGCGCTTGTTGTACTTGACGCAGTAGCGGACGATTTTCAGGTTCTCTTCAAAGTCCAGCTCGAACACCCGCAGCGGGTTGCGCGTGTATTCGATGGGCGTGGCGATGGCCACCAGCGGCAGCACCACGTCGCACTTCTTGATGTGGTACTCGATCCACTCGGAGTGGATGCTGATGTCGCCTTCGATGAAGTGGAAGTTCGGCCTGGCGCGCAGGCGTTCGATGGCATCCGAGCCGATGTCCATGCCATAGATTTCATAGCGGTCGTCTTGCAGCAAACGTTCGGACAAGTGATTGCCGATGAAGCCGTTGACCCCGAGGATCAGCACGCGGGTGCGTCGGACCGGGCGGCGCGGGTCCATGCCCTGCAAGCGCGAGCCCTCCACCAGACCGAACTCACGGGCCAGTTGCGCGCCGCTCAGGTACAGGCCGTTGTCGCCACGCTGGCCGGCATTGATCACCAGCGAGCCTTCGCCGCAGGCAATGCGCAACGGCTCGCAACCGAGCACCGTGCCGGGGGCTTCGCCGGTATAAGCGGTCTCTGCGCGGGCGGCCCAGACAATCAGTTTGTGCTCACCCACCGGGCAGAACGCGCCGGGGTAGGGCTGAGTCACCGCGCGGACCAGATTGCCCAGCCGGGTGGCCGGCAGCGACCAGTCGATCAGACCGTCGGCAGCGCTGCGCCGGCCGTAACAGGTGGCGGCGGATTCATCCTGGGGTGTGCCCGGCAACCGGCCCTGGGCGAGCAATGGCAGGGTGTCCGAGAGCAGGTCTGCGGCGGTTTCACGTAACTTGCCGTGCAGGGTCAGGGCCGTTTCAGTCGGACTGATCGAGATCCGCTGCTGGGCGACGATGGGGCCTGCGTCGGCGCGTTTGACCATCTGGTGCAAGGTCACGCCGGTTTCGCTTTCGCCGTTCACCAGCACCCAGTTGGCCGGCGCCCGGCCACGGTATTTGGGCAGCAGTGAGCCGTGCAGGTTGAACGCGCCGTCTTTCGCGCAGGCCAGCAACGGTTCGCCGAGCAGCTGGCGGTAGTAGAAGGAGAAGATGAAATCGGGTTCGAGCCGGGCGATGCGCTCAACCCACAGCGGGTGATTGGGGTCTTCCGGCGCGTACACGGCGATCCCGTGCAGCGCGCACAGCTGCGCCACCGAGCCGAAGAAGGTGGTTTCCTTGGGGTCATCGGCGTGGGTGAACACCGCTGCGATGTCATACCCGGCGGCGAGCAGGGCCTGCAGGCCAACGCAACCAATATCGTGGTAAGCAAAAACAACCGCTTTCTGGTTCATGGTGCGACCTTGTGGGCATCAGCAGAGGGGGAGGAGTTGACCGGGTAGGCGCTGGAAACAGCGGTGCGGCGCACGACCTTTTCAATGAAGAAACGCGGCCGTGCGCGCACGTCGCTGTACATGCGCCCGAGGTATTCGCCGAGCAGGCCCATGCCGATGAACTGCCCGCCGGTGAACACGAACAGCACCGCAAACAGGACAAAGGTGCCGTGCCCGGCCCAGGGCGCGCCGAAGATCAGCCGCAGAACCACCAGCGCCAGGGCGAACAGCACGCCGAGTATCGCCATGCCAAAACCCACGATGCTCAGCAGCCGCAGGGGCGTGGTGGTCATGCAGGTGATCAGGTCGAACATCAGGTTGATCAGGCGCATGGGGCTGTATTTGGAATCGCCGTGCTCGCGCTCGGCATGCTCGACCAGAATCTCGGTCGTGTGCCGGGCAAAGCTGTTGGCCAGGATCGGGATGAAGGTGCTGCGCTCCCGGCAGGCGAGCATGGCGTCGACGATGCTGCGCCGGTACGCGCGGAGCATGCAGCCGTAGTCGTTCATCGCCACGCCAGTGGAGCGCTGCACGGCCAGATTGATCAGCTTCGACGGCCAGCGCCGCCAGGCGGAATCCTGCCGATGGTTGCGCACCGTGCCGACCACGTCGTAACCCTGTTCGGCGAGGCGCACCAGGCGCGGAATCTCTTCCGGCGGGTTCTGCAGGTCAGCGTCCAGGGTGATGACCACGTCGCCCTTGCACTGCTCGAAGCCGGCCATGATCGCCGCGTGCTGGCCGTAATTGCGGTTGAGAATGACCGCCACGACGGGGCTGCCTGGTCGCTCGGCGGCCTGTTGAAGCAGCTCGGCCGAGGCGTCGCGACTGCCGTCGTCCACCAGCACGATTTCGAAAGCGTGACCGATCAGGGCGCAGGCGGCCTCGGTGCGGCGCAGCAATTCGGGCAGGCTTCGTTCCTCGTTGTAGACCGGGATGACGATGGACACATAACGGACGGGATAGGCTTTCAAGGGCGCGCTTCCACGATGGATTCAATGGCCCCGACCACCCGCTCGACATCGTCGCGGGTCATGTCCGGGAACAGAGGGATCGAACACAGCCGCGACGAATTCCACTCGGTGTTCGGCAGGTGCACGTTCGGGAAACGCTGTCGGTAATAGCGGTGCAGGTGCGTGGCGATGAAGTGAATACCGGTGCCGATGCGCTGCTCTTGCAGGGCTTTCATGAACCCGTCGCGGTCCAGGCCGCAGCGCTCGGGGTCGATGCGCAGGATGAACAGGTGCCAGGCGTGCTGTTGCGGGTACACGGGTTGCGCCAGTGGCATGACCGGGCTGCTTGCCAGGCGGTCCAGGTAGCGGCTGGCCAGCCGGCGGCGTTGCTCGTTGATGTGATCCAGCCGGTGCAATTGCACGAGGGCGATGCTGGCGTTGATGTCCGCCAGGTTGTATTTGAAGCCCGGCTCGATGACTTCAGCCTGGGGTTTGCGGCCCAGGGTCAGGCGGTCGTAGGCATCGACGCCGAGGCCGTGGAATTTCAGCTGGCGCACGCGATCGGCCAGCACGGCATCGTCGGTGACGACCATCGCGCCCTCTGCGCAGGTCATGTTTTTGATGGCATGGAAGGAAAAGATCGCCGTGCCGCGGCTGCCTACCGGCATGCCCTTGTAGCCCGTGCCCGCCGCGTGGGCGGCGTCTTCGATGACCGCGATGCCGTGGCGGTCAGCCAGGGCGTAAATCGGGTCGAGGTCGCAGGCGGCGCCGGCGTAATGCACCGGCACAATGGCTTTGGTGCGCGGGGTGATGGCCTGTTCGATCAAATCGGCGTCGGTCATCAGCGTGTCCCGGTCAACGTCGACAAACACCGGGGTGGCGCCCAGCAGGCAGATCATGTTGGCCGTCGAGACCCAGGTCTGCGAAGGCGTGATCACTTCATCGCCGGGGCCGACGCCCAGGGCGAGCAAGGCGATGTGCATGGCACCTGTTGCGGAGGAAACAGCGATGGCATGCCGGGCACCGACCCGCTCGGCGAACTGCGCTTCGAGCTGCTGGCATTCGGGGCCCGTGGTGATCCAGCCGGAGCGCAGCACGCGGGTTACGGCCGCTACTTCTTCATCGCCGATACTGGGCCGGGAAAAAGGAAGAAAAGCCTCATTCATAATGAGAACGTCCCACTGAAGTTCAAGTTTTGAACACACCCGTCCGCTGGCGCTAACATGCACCGCCTGGGAAGTTATTTAAAACACGTGCAGGTATTCATAACGGTGCCGTTGCGGGCATCGTGTCATTTATGTAACTGAGTCATCAGATGATGAGATCTGATTACGTTGTTCCGCTATCACCTGATCTGGAGATTAATCTCACACCTATGAAAATAACGTTCGTGACACGTAACATTTCCGTGTGTTCGTCAGGCACTGATAGCCAATGGATACGGGGCTATCAGCTGGATATGACGGTTGTTCGAGTATTGCCGTGGTTAGAAGCGTCATGTTTAAAAATCTGACTGTTATTTCGTGCTCAGACAGCTTGGGTTCAGCATGCCGGCAGTTATCGGTAGTGGATTATAAATAGCCGAGCTGCAGATCTGCTTTAATTCCTCCGTTGAACTTGTTTGACAGGCTGGGTGGCCGTTTTCATAAGTTAGCGCCCGGATACTTAATCGGAGCTGAACATGAAGCATGCTTTGGCGAGGCTGCAGCTCACCCCACTGGATGCACGTGATGCTTTTAGCGGGACCGGCTTCAGCCGGGAAGAAGCGAATGCATTCACCCCCACTTTTGCAGCGCGCCATCCGACGCCTTCCCGGCTAAAGCCGCCCCCACAACGGTGTTCCGCAGCCGGTCCCTCGGCGCATGGAATCTGTAATGGAACTGACTGGACACACGCAATGCTGTTGGTAGGACCGGCTTCAGCCGGGAAGAGGCCACCGCATTCACCCTCAATTCTGCGGCGCGACATCCGACGCCTTCCCGGCTAAAGCCGCCCTTGCAGTCGAGGTCACAACCCGCCCCACGGTCGTGATCATCGCCGGTCCCGCAATCCGGTCTGGAGTCAGCCCCACAGTCAGTGCTACAACCCGTCTCACCCAACGATGCATCACTTTCATCCATCCAAGAGCACACCACCCATGATGGACAGTCTCAGCGGCATCACGGCGTTCATCACCGTGGCCGAAACCCGCAGCTTTACCGAAGCCGGGCGCCTGCTGGAAATCTCGTCGTCCGCCGTGGGCAAGAGCGTGGCGCGCATGGAGGAGCGCCTCGGCGTGCGGCTGTTCCACCGCAGTACCCGTAGCGTGACGCTGACCACCGAAGGCGAGCTGTTTCTCGATCGCTGCAAGCGCATCGTCAGCGAGGTCGAAGCGGCCGAACTGGAACTGCATGAGCTGTCCGCCACCCCACGCGGCAAAATGCGCATCAGCGTGCCGATTCAGAACGTACTGATCATGCCGGTGCTGGCCGGGTTCATGCGCGCCTACCCGGACATCGAGCTGGAAGTGGACATGTCCGACCGTATGGTGGACGTGATCGAGGAAGGTTTCGATGCCGTGATCCGCACCGGTGCGCCCCAGGACTCGCGGCTGACCGCGCGCAAGCTCGGCGGCTTCCAGCTGCAACTGGTGGCATCGCCCGCGTACCTGGAGCGCTGCGGTGAGCCGGCGCACCCCGACGAGCTGATTCACCACACCTGCCTGCTGCACAAGTTTCCGGCCACCGGGATGATCGAGCGCTGGCCGTTGCGCGTCGGCGACACGCACATTCAGCCGAACCTCTCGCGGGCATTGACCTGCACGACGACGGACCCGCTGGCGCATCTGGCGATCGATGGCGTCGGGATTGCCTGCCTGCCGGATTTTTCCATCCGCGCGCCGCTGGCCGACGGCAGGCTGAAGGTGGTGCTCGGGGATTACATCGACCACACCGGCAACCTGTGGATGCTCTGGCCTGCGTCGAAGCAGACCGCCCCTCGGCTGCGGGTGTTGATCGACTATTTCAAGGACAACATTCTCAAGGGCTGACTCAGCGCTGCAACGCTTGAGCGATAGGCGCCCGGGCGACACCGAAGCTGAGCATCACCGCCAGGCCCAGCAGCCCCAAACCCGCGCCCAGCCACAGCGCCGCCGACACGCCCTGGTGATCGACCATCAGCCCGCCGAACAGCGAGCCCGAGGCGATCGCCACCTGAAACATGGTCACCAGCATCGCCGAACTGGCTTCCGGCAACTGCGGCGAGGTCAGTTGCATCCAGCTGCTGACGCCCAGCGGAATCGCGCCATAGGCCACCCCCCACACCAGCACCGCCAGTATCACGCCGACGCCTTGCAAATGCGGCAACGCCAGTTGCGCCAGCACCATCAGCACAATCACGGCGCCCAGCGACGCGCGCAAATGCGTGGTTAGGGTCCCGGCCATGGCGAAGTTCGCCAGCATGCCCACCAGCCCGAAACCCAGCAGCACCCCAGTAATCGCGTTGGGCGAGAACCCGGCGTACTGGCCGAGAAACGGCGCGACGTAGGTGTAGCCGGTGAAGTGCGCGGCGACCACCGTTCCGAGCAACAGCATGCTGCGCCGCGCTGTGCCCCGGGACAGAAATGCCCGCAGCGCACGGGCTTTGAGTCCTTCGCTGGAAGGCAGCGAGGGCAGGGTGATGGCCTGCGCTGCGAGAGCGATCAAGCCTAATCCGGCGGTGACGACGAAGGACATGCGCCATGAAAAGACCGTGCTGACGAAGGTCCCGAAGGGGACCCCGAACACCGTCGCCAGGGTGATGCCGGCGAAGATCAGCGCCGTGGCTTTAGCCGCCCTCGACTCGCTGACCAGACGCCCGGCCGCCGCAATCGCCACGGCCCAGAAGCCGCCGAGGGAAATCCCTAATAGCCCGCGACCCAGCAGCATGATCGGCAGCGACGGTGACACCGCGCAGATCAGGTTCGACAGCACCAGTAGCAGGCTGAGGAACAGCAACAGATGCCGGCGGTTCATGCGTCCGGCACCCAGGATGATCGCTGGCGCGGAGATCGCCGCGACGATGCCCGGTACGGTGACCATCAGCCCCGCCACCCCATCGGTGACGTCAAGGCTTTCGGCGATCTGCGGCAGAACGCCCACCGGCAGGTATTCGGCAGTGACAAAGGCAAACGCGCCCAAGGCCACGGAATACACCGACAGCCACTCGCGCCAGGAGGGGGACGCCGAGGATATGGGCGTCACGTGGGTCGAAACAACGGGCAAGTCGTGCATGGGGAAAGCTCCACCGTAATGAGTGGAGCCATGCTAGGGAGCGAGGGCGCGGGGAAAAACAGGCTGGGGTTCCGATCACTGTGGATCGATGACTCCGCAATCAGTCAATCTGCAGCTGCTCTGAACCGCCTGATCCCGCGGAGGCTCAGGCCTGGGCCATGCCGGGCACGTCCATGTTGATCCGGCGCCAGGCGGCTTCGGCAAAGCTGTACGCCGAAAACGCGATCAGGCCCAGCGCCATGACCATCAACACCACGCCGCCTGCCGGCAGGTTTTGCAGCGCGTTGAGTGCATCTTTCAGCCCGGGCGGGTGCATCGCCTGATAGCTCGAGCCGCTGATGGCCAGCAGCACGCCGATTTCGACGAACGCCACGCCGCGCGCGATCAGGCCGAAGCGGGACACCGGGGTCACGTATTTCATGACTTCATCGTCGGCCTCGAAATACTTCTCGAAGGACGCTTTCCAGCCCTTGAAGAAATGCGCAATGCCGACGCCGAACGGCACCAGCGCAACCAGGTAGACGACCAGATTGGAGTGTTTCCACGACAGCAGGTAAGCCAGCAGGTCTTCGGTTTGACCTCCGCCACCACCGCCGGAGCTGCGCAGGCCGTCGATCAACAGGCCCAGGGCAAAGAACGCCAGCGCACCGTTGACCAGACCGCCGGCGAGCAGGCCGCCGCGAATGACCAGGCCCTTGAACTCCCTGCCGTGATGGTCGACGTCGCGAGTGGCTTGCAACACCCGCCAGGCCGCGAATGCCAGCAGACCGGCCACCACCAGCCCGACCAGAAAGTGACCGAAGGGCTGGCTGAACAGGGCTTCGAGGCTGCTGTGGCTGTCCTTGGGGCGTGACGAATCGCGGGCGGCGAGCAAGGCGAAAATGCCGATGATCAGGTACATAACGCCGCGTGCGGCATATCCCGCTCGTGCGAGCAGGACCAGGGTGTGATGCGGGGACATCGAAGGTTCTCCGGGAAAGCGATTGATCAGCAGACCCGAGACGGCACGAGGGGTTCGATCGGGTTTAGCGGGAGGGCCCTGCGATTGCTGTTAGTGGGACCGGCTTCAGCCGGGAAGAGGCCGGTATGAACACCCTCAAATTGGCGGTGTGGGCTGCCGACGCCTTCCCGGCTAAAGCCGGTCCCACAGGTCCGCGTCATCGCCAGTTTCCACTGCATGCACGCGATGCTTTTAGTGGGACCGGCTTCAGCCGGGAAGAGGCCGGTATGAACACCCTCAAATTGGCGGTGTGGCTGCCGACGCCTTCCCGGCTGAAGCCGGTCCCACAATTCTGCGCCACGGCCAGGTCCCGCTAGAAAGCGGCGTGCAGTCAGTCGAATTCGGTCAACCCGCCGTAGATTGAATGCGCTGACGAATCCAGGCGCGGCTATGCTCCAGCACACGGTCGGCCATCAGGGTGGGGAAGTGGATGAAGCCATGGGGCGCTTCCGGCAGCAGGTGCACTTCGACCCCTGCGGTTTTGCCCCAGCGATCCGCCAGTTGCAGGGTGTCATCGCGCAGCGGGTCCAACTCGCCGACCCACATCAACGCGGGCGGGAAACCGGAGAAATCCCCATACAACGGCGACAACGGCGGCGCCTGACGCTGGGCGTCGCTGATGTCGGGCGTGAGCATGCGCAGGGCCTCGACCATTCCCGGGCCGTCCAGCACCAGCGTGTCCGGGCCTGCCGTGCGCACGCTCGGCGTACCGGTCAGGTCGTACACGCCGTAGTAGAGCAGGGCGCCGAACACGCGCTTGAACAACTCGGGCCAGGCCTGGAGCTGCAGCAGCGTCGTCCCGGCCAGATGCCCGCCCGCCGATTCGCCGACGACGATCACCGGCAGCCCGGCGAATTCCGGGCAGCCATCACCCAGCAACCAGCGCGCGGCGACGAGGCAATCCTCCATCAGCCCTTCCACCGGCGTTGAGCCAGCGAGCCGATAGTCAACCGAGACCACCGCCACTTCGCACGCCCGCACCATCGCCATATTGAGGTCGTCATTCATCTGCGCGTTGCCGATGACCCAGCCGCCACCATGAATGTCCAGCACCACACCTTTGGCCTTGCCCCTGGGCCGAATGATCCGCACCGGCACGCGATGACCGTCGACACTCGCCGTGGTGGTTTCAGCGTGCAAGCCATGGCGGGCCAGCTTGGCCGCGCCATTGAACTGGCCAACGCGCAGCAGCGACTGAATCAAAAGGGGCGTGAAGCGATTGCGGATACGAAACCGCGGCAGCCAGGCCAGCTTCTTGTTGAACCGCCGCGCCTGCGCCAGTTCGTCGTCGTGAAAATGCAAACCGTCGTTGCTGTCCAATTGCGTGCGCTCTCTCGGGCTCAAACCCGCCAGTCATGGGTACTGTGTTGGTCTTCGCCCGAGGCCGAGAGTTTCACGCGCGGGAGTAAAGCAATTTCAGGCCCCCGAGGCAGAAGCGACGGCGCCAAGGTGCCCTCGGTGGATTTGATCGGATCGTGCCCACGCGGAGCGTGGGAACGATAAACCACAATCAATAAACTACCGGGTGCTCATCGGCGGCGTCGGCTTGATCAACTGCAGTTGCTGACGATAATCATCGGTCACTTGCCGCGCCTGGCTGTTGCTGGTGATGACCCGTGGGGTGATCAGCACGACCAGCTCGGTGCGTTTCTTGCTCTTGACGGTGTTGCCGAACAGCCAGCGCAGGCCGGGGATGCTGCCCAGGTACGGCACGGCAGACACGGTGTCGGCGTTGTCCTGTTTGATCAGGCCGCCAAGCAACACGGTCTGACCACTCTGCACCGCCACCTGGGTCGACACCGAACGCGTCGAAATCCGTGGGTTGCCGTTGGCGTCAGTGGCCGTGTCGTTGGCGTCGCTGACCTGCTGCTGAATGTCCATGTACACCAGACCGCCCGGATTGATGCGCGGCACGACGTCGAGGATGACCCCGGTCTGCACGTATTCAACGCTGCTCAGGGTGGCGGTGGTGGTCGAGGTGTTGACCGTGGTCTGGCTGATCGGGATGTTGTCACCGACCTGAATCTGCGCCTGCTGGTTGTTCATCACCACCAGCGACGGCGCCGACAGCACCTGGGTGCGGCCGCTCTGTTCCAGCGCGTGAAGGGCGATCTGCAGGTTATTGCTGACGAACGAATAGAACAGCGAATCGGTGGCGCCGAGCCCAGCACCGCCGCCGCCCAAAGCGCCCTGACTGCCGGCGGTGTTCGCCACGGTGGTGCTGCCGGAATTGCCGGCCAGACGGCCGAGGTACCACTGCACGCCAAGATCCAGCTCGCCAGTCAGGTTGACTTCAAGAATCCGCGTCTCGATCTGCACCTGCATCGGCGCGTTGTCCAGTCGCTTGATGGCCGACTCGATCTCGGCCCACTGGGCCGGACGCGTGCGGATCAGCAACTGGTTGCTGCTCTGCTGCGCGGTGATGCGCGTGCTGTCGTCCAGGCGCTTGCTGGCGCCAGAGCCACTCGAGGCGGCGTCCGAACTGTCGCTCTGTCCGCTGCTGTCGGCGCTGTCCTCGGAGGTTTCGCCGTCCTGCTCTTCTTCACCTTGCTGAGTGCCGTTTTGCAAACCGCCATTGGCGCCACCCATGCCCGAGCCCAGGCCGCCGCCCATCCCGGAGCTGCCATTCAGGCCCTGACCACTGCCGCTCAATCCGCCGCTGCTGCCGGTGCCACTGCCGTTGAGCGAGGACAGCGAACGGGTGCGCAGGCCCGGCGCGACCTTGGCCGCGCTGTCGTCCTTGATCTGGCCGTTGCCGTAAATCTGCCGCAGGTATTTGGCCAGGTCCGTGGCTTTCATGTTGCGCACGTCGTAGACGTACATCTGCGGCTCGTTGCCGCCGCCTTCGTCGATGGTGTGAATCCAGTCACCGACTTCGCTCAAGTAACGCGGCTGGGAAGAAATCGCCACCACCGAATTGGTCCGCTCGATGGGCAGAAACTTGACCATGCCGGCCAACGGCATGCCGCTGTCCGGGCCGAACATCTTCTGCAGCTCCGGCATCAGTTCGCTGACGCTGGCGCGCTGCAAGCCATACACGGCGATAGACATGCCCTTGAGCCAGTCGACGTCGAAGGTGTCGATGGTGTCCTGATAGTTGGCCAGTTCATCCGGCGTACCGGCGAGGCTCAAGACGTTGCGCGCCGGATCGACCAGCAAGAACGCGTTGTCACGGGCAAAGGGTTTGAGCAGCTTCTGCATCTCGGTGGCCGAGATAAAGTGCAGCGGGAACAACCGCGCCGACAGCCCGGTAGCCGGGCGCGCCACCGGCATCTCCGGCACCAGCTTGCCGGCCACGGCCTGGTTGGCCGGGAGGATCACGTAACGGTCGCCCTGGCGGATCATCGCGTTGTCGGTCCACGACAGCAGCGTTTCCAGAATCGACAGCGCCTGCTGCTTGTTCACCGGTTGCGAGGTGGAGAAGCTGACGTCGCCTTTCACGCCCTGATTGATGCTGTAGTTCTCGTGCAGCAAATCCCCCAGCACGGTGTTGATCACCGCTTCGATGGGCTGATTGGCGAAGTTGAAGGTGATATCACCAGCCGCCGCCGACGCGCCTCTTCCACCCGCGCCACTCTGGGCCGGACCGGCACCGCGCACGAAGGTCTGGTTGCCACGAATGATCTGCTGGCGCGCGGGCGCAGGCCTGGCGCCAGGATTGTTCGGACTCGGCGCTTCGACCGGATCGCTGACCGGGCCTCGCTGCGAGCCGGTGCCATTGAGTGCTTCCTGCATCAGGGCCGGATCGTTTTCAAAACGTTCCGGGGTGGACGCGCATCCGGCCAGGGCCACGGCGGTGGCCAGGCACAACAGCGGGCTGCGTAAACGGAAAAACTCAGGGGTGCGATTGTTCATGGTGTGGGTACGTTTGGAAGAGTAATAGGGGGGACTTTCGACGGCGGCGGAAGGCGCAGCAGGGGCAGTCGCAGTTCGCGGGTCTGGCCCTGATGGCTGAAAGTGGCGTGTTGAGGCGTGACCGAATCCAGGGTCCAGCCATTGTCCAGCGTGCTGCCGACGGCCAGCTTCAGGCGGCGCTTCTGCGGCAGTTGCAGCAGCACCCACTGTGAAGCGCCATCGATGATCACGCCGCTCAGGCTGATGCCGTCCAGGGACGAGGCCTGGGATTTGCCGGTAACCAGATCAGGCTTGCGGTCCGGGCTGAACATCGACTGCTGCCAGGTTAGCGTGAGCGCTTGAGCCGGCAGCGAGGGCAACGCCGCGGGCCCGGCGGTTGGTGCCGCTTCACGGGCTTCGCCGGCCGGCAACCAGTCGATGTCCTGACCGGCGCCCATGCTCAGGCTGACGGCAACGGCGGCGAGGGCGACCGTGACAGCGCCGAGCGCGAGGGTAAGGGAGTCGAACTTCATGCGTCAGGCTCCTCGGACGGTGTCAGTGGTTGGGGTTGATCATCCAGATCGGCCTGCTCGGCGGGATCAGGCTGCTGCCGGGAGTCGGTCTCTGGCTCGGCGGCGGGGGCTTTGGACGGCAGCGCCTTGTGCGGCGCGGCCTGTTGCAGATACCCGCGCAACAGCAGATGCACCTGCAAGCGGCCGGCGCCACCACTGGGCGGGGCGGAGGTGGCGCGGCGAATGCTCAGGTTGTCGATGAACAGAAACGGCTGGCCGTATTCCAGCTCGTGGAGCAAACCCACCAGCGGCTCCATGGCGCAGTCGAGGGTCAGGCTGACTTTGACCTGACGATAGGGCTCGGCACTGTCGCGCTCGGGGGTGATCGGCATGCGTTGGGTCACCTGGCAGCCGGGGCCCTGATCGGCGTGGGCCTTGACCAGATCGAGGCTGCGTTGCATCAGGTCGGCGGCCACGGCGCTGGGGTCTTCGCCGGGCAACAGACTGCTGCGGCTCGACGGGTCGCGGCGGGCGGCCTGCAACTGCTGCTCAAGGCTGCCGCGTTGAGCGAGTGCGCCGGCATAGCGTTGCTCTTGATGGCGCAGGGTCTCGACCTGTTCCTGCAGGTCGCTCAACGGATCAAGAAACCAGCTCTGCACCAGCAGCCACCAGCCCGCCCACAGCACCAGGGCCAGGGCGATCAGCGCGGCACCGCGACGTTCGCGCGGGGTCAGTTCACGGCGCATCGGCGGCCTCCTTGGGCAGCTGGGCGCGCAGGGAAAAGCGCTCTTTGCCGGTCTGCGCATCGGGCTGAATGATCCCCTGGAATTGCGCGTCGGTCAGGGTGCGGCAGTCTTTCATGCGGCTGATGAGGGCACTGGCCTTGGCGCTCTGGCCGGTGATCGACACGCTGCCTCCGTCGGAAATCTCCAACTGCTCGACCCACGTGTCAGCGCCCAGGCAACCGGTGAGGTCGGCGAGCACGCTGGAGGTGGTGGGTTGCGCGGCCTTTTGCTGGGCCAGATAGCGCGCGGCGCCTTGGGTGTTGATCAGTTCGCGGCGCAGGTTCTGTACGGCTTGCACCTGGCTGCGTTGCTCGTCGACGTGCTGTTGCATCGCTTCGACTTGCACCGTACGCGCATCCAGCCAGAGCACCATGCAGGTCAGCAGCAAGGCGCCACAGACCACGGCAAGGAAGCGCGGCAGGCGTGCGGAACCTGCGGTCGCTGGCTTCAGCTCGGCCGGCAGCAGATCGACATTCAGCCGTTCGCCCTTGGCGTTGCGCGCATCCACGGCATAGAGCGACAGGCCGCGTTCCCTGCAGGTGTCGATGAGCGGCTGCAAGCGCTCGCGCAGGATCGCCACCAGCAGCACCTGCGCCAGGGTTTTGCCTTTGCTGGTGACGCGCGCGACGTAATGCATCTGCTCGCGGGGGTAGGGCGTGTACTTGTCCAGCTCGAAGCCGACCACGCTGTGCAGATCCCGCAGCGCCGCCAGCGGCAGTTGCAACGGCTGCGCCAGCACCATGCCGGCAGGGAGCATCAGGATCAGCCGTTCGCTGCTCTCGTGGGTGATGTGCTCGGGCAGGGGCCAGTCGATCAGCCGCTCGCGCACCTGGGGCATCAGCCGCGCGCGGACGCTGGCGGGCAGCATCGCCTGCAACTCGTCCAGCCACGCCTGCCACAGATGCTGCGCCGGGCTGTCGCGCCACTGACTGCGCACCCGGGCCTGCAAGGGCGCCAGTTGCTGTAAAAGTGATTGCTTCATTCTTGCCAACGCAGAACGCGATACGGTCGCGCTCCCTCCTTCGATGGGTTCAATAACAACGTGACGTTGAGCGTCGTGGTGTGACCGCCGGGCAATGTCGCCTGGCTTCGAATACTGATGACCGGTCCTGCGTCTTCGGTTGCGGGCCCGGCCTGGGGCAGCCCCAGCGCTTGCCGCAGCCAGGGCGACGTCATGCGCGGATCCGGCGCGCTCAGGCCGCTCCATAACGTGACGTGCGGGCTGGCGCACTGGTACAGCGGCTGGCCGATGCCCGGCAGTTCGCGCACTTCTTCGACCATCCGCAGCGGTGCCCGGCCACCGCCACGACGCTGTTCCAGGCCCTGCGCCACCTGCCGCGCCAGATCCGGATTCGCGCCGCACGCCACCAGCAGGCGGGTAAAGGATTCCGCCGGTGCCGCGTTGAGGTCGAGCTTGCCGGTCTCGCTGCCCAGGCTCACCGCCAGCGCGGCGTCATCGAAACGCAATTCATGGGGCTGGTTGTCGGCTTTCCAGTGCCGCACCGGGTCGCGGTCCAGCTGCGCCAGCACCGCCATACCGATCCCGGCTTCAGCGGCGAGCACCCCTTGGGTGTGCTGGCGTTGCCACAGGGCCTGGCGGTTCTGCAAATGCACCCAGCCGAGCAAACCGGCCAGCAGGGTACTGAGCAGCGCCAGCACCCACAACACCAGCAGCAATGCGACGCCTTTTTGCCGACGTTCATTCATAGCGTGTGCGCCTCGCCGGACAGGTCCAGGCGCAGATTGATGCTCTGTAATGGCCACGGCACGGGGCCGCCCAGTTGCGCGTCGATGCGCACGCTGATGGGCAATCGTCCTGGCCACGGCCAGTGATCCAGCCATGCAGTCGATTCACCGGTGGGCGACACGCCGCGATAACTCAGTTGCAGCGAGCGCACGTCATGCAACAGCACCTGGGGCTCTTCGGCCGGCAACAACGTCTGACCGCGCAGGCGCTCCAGGCTGACCTGTAAGCGCTGACCGGCTGCCAGCGTCACGCTGTGCCGGTACAAACCGCCGCCCAATGTGGCGGGCAGCGGCGCATAAAAGCTCATGGCCTGGGCATCGCCCTCGAACACCGGCGCCTGGCCGGGCTCGGACCCGCCGGCCGCCAGTGGCAGCGCCTGGCCGATGGCGTGGCGCAGAAAATTCTGGGTCGACCGTATTTCATCGAGCCGCGTGCTATAGCGCTCGGCCTTGGCCATGGCGCGGTTGGCACCGGTGATCGCGGCGCCAACCATGGTCAGCAGCACGCCGAGCAGGCTCAACACCACCAGCACTTCGAGCAAGGTGAAACCCTGGCATTGGCGCGTCACTGAACGGCGCCTCATTGCCCGGCACCTGAGGCAGCACTGCGCACTTGCAGGCTGCTGTAATGGGCGCGCCGCGCGCCGTCAGTCACCTCAAGGTCCAGGCGCCAGGCGGTCGCCGGTGCATTGCCGCGGGGCAGCGCGCTGACCTCCATCTGCCAGGTCACGCGGCTCCACTTGCCTTCGGTCCGACCCGGCTGCAAGCGACCGGCGCTGGCTTCATCCATCAACGAACGCGCGGCCAGACTCAGCCGATCACTGCGCTGGGCCTGCTGCAAAGCCCGCGCGCTCTGCCCGAACGCCACCACCAGCACGCTGCTGCACACCGCCAGCACCGCCAGGGCAGCGAGCATCTCCAGCAATGTGAAACCGCGCTGACGCGTCAATTGAGCGTGCGCAACTGAACGTTGCCGGTCAGCCAGTTGATGTCCACGCGCCAGTGTTTGTCGCCCCGGGCCAGCAGCAGATGGCCGCCGCTGGAACCGCCGTCGGGATAGAACTCGAACGCCGGGCCCAGGCCGTCGGCGGTCTGCAATTGCACGCGCATGTCGTCGGGCAGTTGCACCGGCTTCAGGTGCGGGCCTTGAAGGCGCCCGTTGCGCAGGTCAAAGCGTGTCTGCGCCGGTTGCCCGCTGACGATCGCCTGCACCCGCGCCGCGCGCAGGGATTGCACCACCTCGCTCAACGCCCGACGCTCACCGGCCGCGTGCAAGCCCCGACCCACGCCAAAGCTCACCAGGCCGACGCTGATGCCGATCAGAACGATCACCACCAGCAATTCGAACAGGGTGAAGCCGCGGGCGCGGGGCAGGGCGCGCATGTTATTCCCAGTTACCGATGTCGGCCTTGTAGCCGTCACCGCCAGGCTGGCCGTCCTGACCAAAGAAGATCAGGTCAAAGCTGCCGTGCTCGCCCGGGTAGCGGTAGCCGAACGCGTGGCCGAACGGATCTTTCAGGTCCGAAGGCTTGGCGTACGGGCCGGCCCAGCCAGTGGCGTTGGCCGGCTTGGTGACCAGTTGCTGCAGATTGGCCGGCGGCGTGCCGACGTCCAGGCCGTAGCTTTCGACCTTCATGCCGAGGCTGGCGAGTTGCGCCTTGCCTGCGCCGTACTTGCCCTTGTCGACGTTGCCGCCGACCTGACGCACGACGATGGTGGCGACGATGCCCAGCAGCACGATGACAGCGAGCATTTCCAGCAGGGTGAAACCGCCCTGGCGACGGCCTTGGGCAGCGTTGAATCGGGACATGTGTATTTCCTCAAATGTTACTGGTAAGGCTCATCAGCGGCAGCATGATGGCGAGCATGATCACCGCCACCATCACCGCCATGATAACGGTCAGGCTCGGCACCAGCGCCGCGAGCAGACGGTCAATGCCGCGCTTGGCTTCGACGTCGAAGACGTCGGCGACCTTGAGCAGCATGCCGTCGAGGTTGCCGGCCTGTTCACCGACTTCAATCATCTGCAGGGCCAGTTCCGGTAGCAGCGGTTGTTCGCCGAATGCCTGGGCCAGCGTGCCGCCACCCTTGACCCACTCGGTGGCCTGCTCGACCTGGGCGCGCAGGGCGTAGTTGCCGCACACCTGACGGACGATGGTCATCGCCTGCAACAGCGCGACGCCGTTGCTCAGCAGCGTGCCGAGGGTGCGCGCCAGACGCGCGGCTTCGATCCGCTGCAACAGCGGGCCGATGACTTTTATAAACAGCAGGCGCCGGTCATGACGCTGGCGCCTTTGCGGATCGCGACGCAGCACCGCGACGGTCCAGATCAGGCCGACGATCGCACCGAGCAGCAGCAACCCGTAAGCGCTGAGGAACTCCCCCAGCCACAGGATCGCCTGGGTTATGAAGGGAATCGGCACGCCCAGGTCACGAAAGATCGGCACGAACTGCGGCACCACGTAGGCCAACAGCAAGGCGAGGGAACCGAGCACGCCGACCACCAGAAAGATCGGGTAGATCAGCGCATTGATGACTTCGCCGCGCAGCATCTGGCTGCGCTCCAGGTACTCGCTGAGCTGACGCAGGGTGTTTTCCAGAGAGCCGCCGGCCTCGCCTGCGCGAACCATGCTGATGTACAGGCTGGAAAACTGGCCGTGCTCTTCTTCCAGCGCCTGGCTCAAGGGTTTACCGGCCTTGACCTGTTCGCGAATGCGTTCGAGCAGCGCCTGACGCTTGGGCTCGTGGGTCTGCTTGAGGAGGATGGTCAGGGCGCGTTCCAGCGGCTGACCGGCGCCGAGCAGGGTCGCCAGTTGCTGGGTGAAACTCACCAGCGCCGCGCCGTTCATGGCGCCCCGGCGCATGGCCGCACGCAGGCCGCTATTGGTGCTGGCCTCAAGGCTGAGCAGCAACAGGCCGCGCTTGTGCAGGACGGCTGTTGCCGCGGTCTGATCGGCGGCTTCGAGGGTGCCGTGTTGGGCGACGCCGTCGGCATCCAGGGCGCGGTATTTGAAATGGGCCATGGTCAGTCGCCACGCGTAACGCGCAGCACCTCTTCAAGGGAGGTCACGCCGGCCACCGCCTGGCGCAGGCCTTCTTCATACAGGGTGCGCAGGCCACCACGGCGGGCCGCCTGTTCCAGCGTCGAGGCATCGGCCTGACGCATCAGCAGGCCGCGCAGTTCTTCGTTCATCACCAGCAATTCGGTGATGGCGCTGCGGCCGTGATAACCGCCGCCGGGCAATTCGCTGGCGGGGCGATACAGGGTGATGGGACGCTGTTCGGTGAAGCGGTCCAGACCGTGCTCGGCGACCAGTTCCGGCGGTGCTTCGAAGGCGATGCGCGTGAGCGGATCGAGCCTGCGCACCAGCCGCTGGGCCAGAATGCCTTTGACGGTGGAGGCGATCAGGTAGCTTTCGACGCCCATGTCCAGCAGCCGCGTGATACTCGCCGCCGCACTGTTGGTGTGCAGGGTCGAGAGCACGAGGTGACCGGTCAGGGACGATTGAATGGCGATGCGGCAGGTTTCCAGGTCACGCATCTCGCCGATCATGATCACGTCCGGGTCTTGCCGGACGATTGAGCGCAGGGCGCCGGCGAAGTCCAGACCGATGGCCGGCTTGACCTGAATCTGGTTGATGCCCTCGAGCTGATACTCGACCGGGTCTTCCACGGTGATGATCTTGCGCTCGGCGGTGTTGAGCCGTGACAGCGCGGTGTACAGCGTGGTGGTCTTGCCGGAACCGGTGGGGCCGGTGACCAGCAGGATGCCGTGGGGGTTTTCCAGCACGTCGAGGAAGTTCTGCAGGCGCTCGCCGTCCATGCCCAGGCTGGGGAAGTCGAAGCTGACGGTCTGCCGATCCAGCAGACGCATCACCACCGACTCGCCGAAACTGGTGGGCACCGTGCTCACCCGCAAATCCAGCTCTTTACCCTGGATGCGCAGCATGATGCGGCCGTCCTGGGGAAGGCGCCGCTCGGCGATGTCCAGCCGCGCCATGATCTTCAGTCGCGAAATAATGGCAGCTGAAGAACTGGAGGGCGGTGCTTCCGCTTCGTGGAGCACGCCGTCGATGCGGTAGCGCACTTTCAGCTGGCTCTCGAAGGGCTCGATATGAATGTCGGAAGCGCGTTGCTCGACGGCCCGCTGCAGGATCAGGTTGACCAGTCGAATGACCGGCGCCTCGGACGCGAGGTCTTTGAGGTGCTCGATGTCTTCTTTGGCGCCGTCGTGCTCGTCGAGGGTTTCGATCAGCGAGCCCATGGCTGAGCGGCCCTGGCCGTAATAACGCTCGATCAGCCCGTCGACCTCGCTGCCAGCGCCGACCGACACGTACACCGGCGCCTGGCAGGCGTAGGCCACGGCGTCCAGCCCATAGGTATTGCCCGGGTTGGCGGCCAGCACGTGCACGCCATCGGCGTAGGCGCCGATGGGCAGCAGGCGATAGTGGCGCATAAAGCGCTCGCTCAACTCTGGCAACGGCTCGCCGGACAGCGTCACGTTTTCCGCCAGCAGCAGCGGCGCCTGCAGCGTTGAGGCCCACGCCTTGGCCAGGTCCAGTTCGGACACCAGCCCCAAGCGGGTCAGCAATTCGGTCAGCGAACTGCCTTCCGATTCCTGGGCCAGTCGCTGTGCCCGTTCCAGATCACCTGTCTTGAGCCCGGCATTGGCCAACAGCCAGGCACACAGCGCTTCGGCCGAGTGCGCGGTGAGTTGTTGGCTATTGATAGGGGACAGAGGAATGGACACAGCACCGGTTCAAATAAGAGAGGCCTCTGACGAGACCTCGGGGGGGATCAATTACATAACGTGCATAACAGTATGCTGCTTAACAGCAACTGAACGGCAGTGCGTTAGTTTGTCGCAGATGAAGTGTTAGCGGACGGACGGCCACGCTTGTTTTCATCAGCCTGATTCTGTTTGGTGGCTTTTTTCACGGCTTTTGCATCTTGCGTCTGGGTCATGACGGTAGAATCTGCTGCGCCGGAAATAGTTTCCTGAGTGTCGGAATCAGCGGCCATAGTTGCAGTTGCGAACGACAGGGTCAGTGCAGCGATGGCGCCCAGTACTGGCAGTTTCATGTGTTGTTTCTCCAATGTTTGTCATGTGTTTGAAATGATCGAAACGCTGGCTCGCAGCGCAGGTTCATCACTCGCTCGGGGAGCGAACCCCAGCATTTACGGGGTTTCAGGGGGTGAGCGGTGAAAATTGCTAAACCTACAGACCTGTAGGTTTAGCAAGAGTTCAGATGATGTATCAAAAAATGTCGAGTTTGTTCGAGATTGATTATTTTGTTTGACATCAATTGAAAACAATTGCCTTAATTTAAACGTCTCGGGCAATGCTCGTGCAGTTGGGTGGCTCATCGCCATTAACATAAGTTACAGAAGATCATATTGCCCCTACTCATCGTCCTGTTATAACGCCACTTTCCGTTCGCCGATGTTCTTTCGAGAAATATCGGTATAGGCAGCTTATTGCCTGAAAACAAAGGCTTTTGGCGTGTCAACTGCGACAAATGAGCGCGGGTGGTACTTGGAGAGCGTCCCCTATGCGAAACCGTAAAACTTTCGGTGCCCACTCGGCACTGGCTTTGTTGAGCCTGGCCATCTGCCACGCCAACGCAGCCGATACCACCACCCAAGAGCAACTCGCTGCCAAGGAACTGCGCGCGGACAAAGCCGCAGAAAAAACCCTGGCGAAGATGACTCAGGAAGAAAAGCTGGCCTACATCGGCGGCATCGGCGGCTGGGACGTCAAACCGCTCAGCCAGTACGGCGTGCCACAGATCCACGGCGCTGACGGCGGCGCAGGCATCCGTTACACCAGCGAAGGCAACGATCCGGGCGTGGTCTATCCGTCCGGCCCGAACCTGGCGTCCACCTTCAACCCGCGCCGCGCCATCGATTTCGGCCGCGCCCTGGGCTACGACACCGCCAGCGGCGGCTACCAGTTCGTCACCGGCCCGGGCATGAACCTGTACCGCATGCCGTGGAGCGGCCGTGCCTTCGAATACCTCTCCGGTGAAGACCCGTTCCTCGGCGCCAGCCTGGGTCCTGCGGTAATCAACGGTATCCAGCAGCGTCGCGTCTGGGCGGAAGCCAAGCACTACGCCGGTAACGACCAGGAAACCAACCGCTTCATCCTGAATCAGGTCATGCCTGAGCGCGTCCTGCGCGAGATGACCCTGCCGCCGTTCGAATCCGCCACCAAGAACAGCACCGTGGCGATGATGATGTGCTCGTTCCAGAAAGTGAACGGCGAGTACGCGTGCGAGAACAAGCACCTGATCGCCGACATCCTGAAAAAGGAATGGGGCTTCAAGGGTCTGGTACAGAGTGACTACAACGCCGTCGTCCACGGTCTGCCAGCGGCACAAGCCGGCACCGACCTGGACATGATGGGCGGCCAGATGAACAGCAAGGTGCTCAAGCCTTACCTGGACAGTGGCGAGCTGGACATGGCGACCATCGACGACAAGGTCCGCCGCATCCTGAAGAACATCTACCTGTACCAGTTCGACAAGTTCGCACCGCTGACCACGCACAACATGAACAGCGCTACCAGCAACAAGGTCGCGCTGAACATCGCTCGCGAAGGTATCGTGCTGCTGAAAAACCAGGGCGACGTGCTGCCGCTGGACAAGAACAAGGTCAAGCGCATCGCCGTCGTTGGCGACCTGGCCAAGTACGCGCCGCCGACCGGTTTCGGCAGTGCTCACGTTGACGCCACCCGTTACATCAGCGAGCTGAGCGGTCTGCGCCAGATCGCACCGGGTGCTCAGGTGGTGTTCCTCGACAGCCTGTCCCTCGACCCGACAGCGATGCACTGGACCACCACCGACAGCAAAGGCAACAGCGTTGCGGGCATGAAGACCGAGTACTTCAACAACGCCACCTGGTCCGGCGATCCTTCGGCCACCCAGATCGACACCTACGTCAACCTGGACTGGTCCACCGACAGCGTGCCGAGCAACGGCGACACCGCCAACACCTCGATTCGCTGGAGCGGTCAGGTCACCCCGACCATCAGCGGCGACCAGGTCTTCAAAATCCGTGCCGACGGCGCTGTGCGTCTGTGGGTCAACGGCGAGAAGGTCATCGACAACGGCGACGGTGAGAACATCACCAACAAGAGCATTCCGCCGACCATCCCTGTTTCCGGCAAGATCAAGCTGGAAGCCGGCAAGGCCTACGACGTGAAGCTTGAGTACTCGCGCCGTGACGGCTACCTGTCGACCATGGGCGGCCTGGTGGGCGTGCAGATGTCGACCGCTTCGTTGACCGCACCTTCCGACCTGTCGCAATACGACGCGGTCGTGGTTGCCGTCGGTAACAGCGCTGAATACGAAGGTGAAGGTTTCGACCACAGCTTCGATCTGCCTGAATACCAGAACGAACTGATCCAGAACATCGCCAAGGCCAACCCGAACACCGTGGTGACCATGCACGGCGGCACCGCGCTGAAAATGAGCGACTGGATCGACCAGGTTCCGGCTGCGCTGCACGCGTTCTACCCAGGTCAGAACGGTGGTCAGGCCCTGGCCGAGATCCTGTTCGGCAAG
>LIDZ01000200.1_pt1 | contig 26204 bp, 35 predicted proteins | sample 644651 | NCBI WGS metagenome assembly LIDZ01 (sample SAMN03856242, study PRJNA289617) | food metagenome | isolation source: wine grapes on drying loft during traditional withering process | host: Vitis vinifera cv. Corvina | place: Italy: Gargagnago di S. Ambrogio di Valpolicella | collected 2014-01 | reverse complement strand
CATTCTCCATCTAACCATATTCATTGTGATTTTGCTAATAATCTTTATAATACAGACTTTGAGTATTAATTAAGTAATACCATCCTTTAGAATTTTTATGCCATCCTATTTTATATACATTATTTACTTGCTACTAATTGTATCTTTAAAATATCTTGGTGCATTACATTCTCTCGTAACATTATATAAAACGATTGGAATCACTGCCAGAAGGCTGTAAATCCATCTCTTGAGAACTTCCTTATCATATACATAATTTTTTGACTACTTAATTTATATTCACTGCGTTCACATTGAACTCTACTTAATAATTTTTTGTCAAAAAGACAGTAAATTTATTTTTGATAAATTTACTGCCTAGAATCAAAATATTAGAAAAGTGACTATTATTTAGAAGTTAATTTTTCATTCTCATTTTAGCAACTTCTTCTATGCTTAAACCTGTTAACTTACTTATAGAGTCATCATCCATACCTAAATTGATAGCATTTTTAACAATTTCAATTCTATCTTGTTTTTTTGTTGCTTTTTCAGTTTCCTTTTTAACTTTTTCTTTCATTTCTTCTATCATAAAAGCATTATTAGCAACCATCTTCTCCACTCCTTCTTTATTAATATCTAATATTCTAACTGCATTTTCTGCTATAGTTTCATCGACAGTATTTCTGATCCAATGTTTAAGTATCATTTTTTGTGTGTCTGTCAATTTATTAAATTCAAGAGCTACAGCCTTTAATCTATCTAGAAATTCTAAAGGTTCTACTTTTTGATCTAACAGAAATATTGCAGATGTAATATTATTATTTTTAATTAGTTGCTCTTTAGTATATTCATGATTTACATCAAAGAGTTCGTATTTGAAATTTACAATATTATCACCAAAAAGTTCACTCTTATTTACTATATCTTTAAAATATCTTGGTGCATTCCATTCTCTAGTAGCATTATATAAAACAATGGGAATTACTGCTGGTACATTAAAGCCCTTTTTGTTTTTCTTATCTTCATTTTTTAAGTTTTTAATGTGTTCTCTAAGTATTCATTAATGTAAAAAAATAATCGGAGTGGCATTCTATAATCCACACTTGATTGAAATTCTAATAGTGTATAAAAGATAACTTCTTTACCATCAATATTGGCTCTATATACAATATCTGCTTCATTTTCTTCATAATCGGATAATATGTATTCTTTATCAACTAGAACTAAGTTTTCTTCTTTTAAATCCTTAGCCCATGGCGCTTTAAGCATTTCTTTAACTAGATCTAAAAATACTACTTTATTAGAATACAAATCTTTGTAAGACCGGTCATGTATATTATTCATGGCCTTTTTATAACCCATTATATTACCTCCATTATAGCATAAATTTAGTTTTGAATACTTATCTGTCTATACTATAATTATTTCCAATTTCGCAAATAATATGCGTACATAAGTTCTTTTTATATTTCTTTAAGTGTAGGGAATCTCCATGTTTTTTATTTTAAAACATTTGCTATATAAAGACCAAACTCATTTAATTGATCTATTGTAATCTCATAATTAGTTTCGATTATTTGATAAATAATTTTATTATCCTTACTTTTGTATTCTAGTAATCTTCCATTTACTTTTTCTTTAAAGTCAAACCAGCCCCATAAATGAAGTCTATCTTTGGGTGCAATTAAGTACACTCTTTTGTTGGTTTTATTTAAGTATTGTTTTAAACTTATTTTTTCATTTTCATATTCTATGTTAATTTCTTCTAAATTAATATCTATTTCTTTTAATAACATATTTTCATTATTAATTAAATTCTCTTGTTCTATTGATATATCTTTATATTTTCCCAATTATATCCCCTCATTTTTAATACTACAATTATTAATTTTATATAGATTTCCGCCATATTGTTTAATCTTTAATAAAGTTATTATAGATATTTCTTTTGAAATTAATAGCTTTAATTATAGTACATCCTATATATTAAAAAATACATAGTCTTTGTATCACCAATTCTACTTTTATTGAATTACTTAGCAGTAAATCTACATTTGGGAAAATTGCTACATCCTTTAAATTCTCCATACTTTCCTTTTCTAATAACTAATTCTCTACCACATTTGTGGCAAATATTATTATTTATTTTGTTATTTTTCTCTTTAATATCATTATATATAGCTTGCACATGAGTTTTTCTATTATCTTTGTTATCAATATTCAAAGATATTAATTTCATGTATATTGCTTCTTTATTTTCATCTGATATAGTATAGATACAACTATATGATCTATCTGAGTAGTTTTATTACCTACTTGCAACATTAAATTATTTATTACTTTATAATTAGGTGGATTAAGTTTAGATAACCTGTTAGAAACATTTTGTTCGCCTAGATAACCTTTTATTTTAGGTAGAAAGGCATTTAATATAGAGACAAATATTATAATCGGCAATATGTACCAAAAACTTTTCATGAATTCAATAATTAATTCCATAGAATCCTCCTGTACATTCTAAATACTTATTGAAACAATTTCTATTTAAATATATTAAAAATTCCTTCACCATACTTTTCAACTTTTATTTCACCAAAACCTCTTATAACTAAAAGTTGCTCTTTTGTTTTTGGTTTAACTTTAATTATCTCCGCCATTTGCTCATCTTTAAAAACACAATAAGGTCTTATATTTTCTCTTTTTGATGTTTCAGTTCTAAACTGCTTTAGTTTATTTCTTATTTCCACTTCCTTATCAATATCATCTTTAACATCAATTTTTTTATTTGAATCCAAGCTCTTAGTAACATGTTCTCTTATAATCTTCAAAACATCATCACCATACTTATTAATCTTCACCTGAGCTAGTCCTTTAATTTCAAACAATTGTGCATTTGTTTGTGGCTGTATTTCTACAAGATTGTTTATTGTACTACTAGAAAAAATCAAATGATATTTAAAGCTGTTATAACCCTCTTCTTTAGCTTTTTCATTCCTATAAATCTTTAATTTTTCTGTAAGCTGCTTATCACTTTCACTTAATACAAAAACTTCATCTATTTTCTCTTCAATTAATTTTTCTGACACTTTTATATTCTTAGAAGAAATTACATCTTCGTTCTCAATAAATTTTGCAACAGCGCTACTTTCAGTATTTAAATCTTGTTCTGTTATTCTAAACTTTGCTTTATAATCAATACTTATAGGCGTATGTTTTTCTTTAAAGTAATTTGCAATTTTAAAAGCGGTTTCTTCTTTTAGAACTATATTTTTCAATTCATTATCTAAATTCTGAACATAATCGCATAACTTCTCAGCTCTTATTATCTGAGCCTGTATTTCTTTAGATGCATGGCTTTTTCTTATGATGGCTTTTGGATTAGCCATTACAACAAGGGATTTTACTGGTACATTATCACAATCAAAAACCTCCTTAAGAATCTTCTTAATTGAATTTACATGCTTTCTATTTTGCTCAATTGGGCTGTACATACCTGTTTTATTTTCATACCCATTCTTATTTTTATAAACTCTGCTAAATTCTCCGTCATTATTTATATTTACATCACCTAAGAGCTGCTTTGTTTCCATAACACAAATATGTTTTTTTGTTATCACTAAATAGTCAATTTGAGTAACTAAATCATCATACTCAATCCTTATATCATGTAAATACAGCAAAGGAAGGGTGCAATTTCTAAGTTCAAAGTCAACAGTGCCCTCACCTTGTAAACCCATCTTCATTGCTATTATTTCCTTATTTACTAATTCCTTTTTTTTATCATTATTTAATTTCGATAGCAATTCATTTAGTGCTTTTAAATTATCATTTTCTTTTGAAAATTCTTTAACCGCCGTTGGTTTTAAAATTGTTTTAAACTGTGAACTTTCTATATTCAATAAATCCGAAAAAAATCCCATGTTATATACCCTGCTTTCAGTAATTTAATTCTTAAGAATCTGATTTATTTCCATTCTTGCTATTTTTATATTGATATAATTCTAAGTTTATTGTAAATAATAATTATATCATAATTCGCCCTATTTATCCACTATTTGTCATAATTGATTGACTTAGTTTGTTGGCATAATTCTATTTTTATTTTCAGAGAAAAAAGACTAACAGATGAATATACTATTTCTCTGTTAGTCTGTACACTTTTATTTTTAACTTCAATTAGTATTCAGTCCATTTTCTAAAAATTTCATTTATAGCACTGTCATTTCCAGATATCTTTCTCAATAGTATATCTAGTATTCCTTTATAAATTTTGCACTTATAGCTATTAGGTGTATCCGTGAATAGTTTCTTAGTTTGAGCATATTTTTCTTTACTGTATCAAGGCAGTTACCTTTTTTTAATATCCTATTACTATTATGAACCATCTCTGGACCATCAATAGATGTACTTATCACAACATTGTTATCAACTAAAAATTTTATCATGTCCTCATTCAATAGAATTAGGTTTGAAACTAAATTAAAAGTTATCCGCTTATTTAGCTCTTTGTTTTTTTCATTAGTATATTCCACTATATGCTTTAACGTATTGAAATTAGCTAACGGCTCTCCCCCTTGAAACTCAAACAACAAATCCTCTGATGCAGATTGAAGTGCAAAATCTACAGCTTTTTCAGAAACATCAAAGCTCATAAATTTATTCGCCTCTGTAGTATTATTCTTATTTGCTGAAGCCTGACAATATGTGCAATTTTCAAATATATTATTGCCTGATTTAATTTGCTATAATAAGAAAACTACATAAATACGTAGTTTTCTACATACCTATTTAATTTCTTTTTTCGCAATTTGTATTCCCCTAAAATATATTCTTTAATCTTTGCTTAACAAAAAAGCACTGCACTAAATATATGAATTTAGTACAATACTTGTATATGGAAAATTATGTTTCCTATATCAACAAGCAGTTAAAGAATTATCAAATTGTAGTAAGTTATTGAAATGGACTATCATAAAGCCATCCTAAGTATGGCTCACCAACCAAAACCATGTCTTTGTTATTAAAATTATAAATCAATGCATTACATTTAGTCATTACAAAGTAAGGAAAAATTTCTTTCCAACTCTTAAATAATATATTTCCTTTTTTATTTAATTCCTCTTGCAATTCTTTACCATCATCTTCTGTCAATGCTATATTAAAAAACTTAGTTCCTCCAACTTCTACAAAAAGATAATCTTTATTATCTTGTATTACATATGCTCCTCCTTTCATATATAAATCCATCACTATAACTTCCCTGTATAAAAGTTTTAACATATTGGTATCGAGTACTAATTGAGATTCATCTCCTAAATTAATTATAGCTCCTATATTTTCCATTCTCAAAATGTTTCTAATTATACTTATAGCATCAATCTCAGTAATTTTCTTAATATCTAAATATTGCTTACTTTCAATTAGTACCTCTTTACTTGTAGCTATTGCTACATATTCATTTTTATCCATCATTACTTTAGCCAGTGAATTTTCAGCATTCCATGGGCAATAATATATCATTGCTTCTCTTGAAAGCATTTGTAATAACTCCTGTAAGCACTCCTGTTTTTCGCTTATTTCTATAATTCTATTTCTAACATCATCATTATACATTTTTATACCTCAACTTTATAATTTCAGTTAATGGTTAATTAAAATTTCATAAATTTAATATAGTCTTATCTATTAACTTTATAATCATCTGGAGTAGTGCAATCAATATATGTTGCCCCGTGAATATTAAAACAATAATATTATCCATCTAACCATATCCATTGTGATTTTGCCAATAATCTTTATAATACCAACCTTGAGTATTAGTTAAGTAATATCATCCTTTAGAATTTTGATGCCATCCTATTTCATATACATTATTTACTTGCATAGATTTAAAATCATCCACTAGGAACTTAATTCATTTGAATTATTGTTTTCTCCAAGTGGTACTTCTGAGGTTCGAATAATTGAGGTTGCTATTATATTCTGATTTCTATTTCCCTCATGGATAGTATCAAAAAATTAAAGTCTGAGATTAGTATTGCTTTAAAACTTGTACCTGGTAAATTCCTACAAGGCACTGACCAATTTGTGAGGGAAGTATTCTCAAATTTGCTAGAGTTGATAATAAACTATAAATTCCATTAAGATAACCACATATAAAAAGAAAAAGATGATCATCATTTAGACAAACCGCTTCTTAATTGAAGATTGGTTAGTAACAGCTATCTTGTGTATTAATCAATTCCTATAAGTGGAATAATATCAAAACCAAAAATGACTAAAATTATTACTTTTACTAACGCTATAATTAGAAATGACAGTAATACTATTGATGTGGCTTTTATTGATATTTCCAGTGCTTGAGCGACTTTGATATTTTTTTTACAATTATAAAATCCATTACCAGCCATTATTGATAATACAATACCCATCATTTTCACTGGAAATAAGGATTTCCAGCTATGAATTCCATTGACTAGTAAAGGCAGTGTATATCCTACTAAATATCCTACTAAATAAAACTTCCATCTTTCTTTTATAATAGCTTTAATGTTTTTTAAATTCATCTGATTAATCCTTCCATTTATTTAATAGATTCTTCTGAGCTCTTGGCATTATATGTATCAACCCCAATAAACAGTGTACTACTTCCTATACTAGACACTTTAGACTTATCAATAACAGTCTTTTGTAATATCATACCATCTTCAGTTTTTGTTGTAATCACAACTTGATCTCCAATGTTCATTACAGCTGAACTTGTTTCTAAACCTTCTTTTTCTGCTCTTGCAATATTTTTAGGAGCTGCTAATGTCGGCAGTAGTACATGGCATTTTGGCGTCTGCAATCATTGCTTCATATTTATCTTCTCCAACAATGTTTTTTATATATTCTAAAAATTGACTATCCATATCAGTTAATTTATTAGCATTCTTTGCCATCAATGCTTCCGCTCTAGCTATATCTATGTCTCCAGTTTTCGAAACAATTGGAGTACTTCCTATATTGGATATTCTTTCACTAATTCCAGATATTTGACCCAATTTTGAGCATATATTTTGCTCCATTTCATTTATTCCTTGATTATATAAAAATAATGAGTCATCAAAATCTTTTAAACTTAATTTTTGATTATTTACGAATCGTTCACAATTAAATAAATCAAAGCCAATATTAAATGATGTATATTCTAAATCTTTTGTGATACTTTCTATAGCTTCAAAGTCTAAATTCATTTTATTATAGCAATGCAAAGTGCAACTATCAATGATACTTTTTATATAATTAGGCCCTGAAAAATCAAGAGATATAATACCCTCATCATCACTTGTACTCTCAGAGCTAAATCCTCCATGTGAAATACAATCTATAAATGCTTCGCATCTTTTCTTTAATAAAACTGCTTTTGGCTTTTCCTCAGTTTCTAATGCATCTTTCATGTATTTAACATCTTCTTCTAATTTAACATATTGTTGTTGCTTTTCATTATGTACAATTTCAAATTTATCTCTTGCGCATCCTGACCATCCTAAATCGAAAAGTTTAGAAATAGATTTATTAACATTAGATTTTTGCTGTGAAAGAATTTCCATTAGCTTTTCACATTCTGCTATCGTTGTAGTTAGTGTTCCTATATTTAATTTAAAATCCATAGTCCTACTCTTCCTACCTTATATTTATTAATCATCATGATGATGATGTTTTCTACTTTGTTCTTCGTGATAATCACTATCTTCTCTTGACATTGATCTGTATTCATTCTTTAACTCTTGAATTTTATTCTCACATTTAGTTATTAGAATAGGTAAAATATCTATCATATCATTATTTAGTTTTCTTTCTTCATTTTTCAAACTATTCATGTTAACACTATTAAATGTAGATTCGCTTTTATTTGCTAAATTTTCAAGATCGCCAGTAACCAAATCATTTTTATATTGTGCACTAGAAAATAACTCCTTTATATTTCCAATCCTTGTTATATCTCTTGAACACTTTCTCATATCTTCGTGACGACATCCCATATTCTAGTTTTCCTTTCCTATTATTCTAAGCTTGTCCTCATATACATATTGTATTAAACATAACTTAATCTTATTTCAATCTAACTATTTATTACTTTCATTATTTATTAAGTCATTTACAACAGTACCTGCCTTTTTTATGTCATCTATAGAATTAGCCGCATCAATTCCTATTGCCGCACTTGGTCCAAATATAGCTCCTGCTATAGATTTTGCTATAAGCCCCTCTAATTCAAACATAGAAAATGCTGCACTTTTTAAATCATTAACTTCCTCTTGCAAATCATTTATTCTTTCAAGAAATTTAGATTCTATAACATTTGCACTAAGTGTAAATGCAATTCCTCCATCTCCTCTCCATTCTTTTTCCATGTTATTATAAACTGCAATAATAGTATCTTTCGCTTGAACTAATGTATTATTATACTCTGTTAATTCTGACATTGCAGTATTAAATGCTTCTTGATTTAGTTTAATTTCCTTATTTTCAGACATAATTATCTCCTATTGTACATATATTTAATTTATATCATATATTATTTTACCATAATTTATTTTTATATACAAATTTTACATCGTTTCGAATTTATCTCTAACAATATTTGACTACCATATTTATAATTTTAGACAAAAATAAAGGGTACAGGATTAAATCCCATACCCTCTAAATTATTTAACTAAATGTGCAATTTAGCCACATTAATTATAACATATTAATGCCCCCAGTCCCACTTCTATCTACCTCATAACCATATTGAGTAGTACAATCAATATATACAGCTCCATATATATCAAAACAATAACATTCTCCATCTAACCATATTCATTGTGATTTTGCCAATAATCTTTATAATACAAACTTTGAGTACTAATTAAGTAATACCATCCTTTAGAATTTTTATACCATCCTATTTTATATGCTTTAACGTATTGAAATTAGTTAATGACCATAAAAAACACGTAATTAAATTATTTAGCACTTGGATATTTTGATGTATCCCAAGTATGGTCTGCACTTAGTTTACTATCTGTTATATTGAAATAATCGTATCTTAGAATATCCTTAGACGATACGGGGTCATCCCATGTAACATCTACATTTCGCCACTTGTTGTCTATATAGACCATATTCCACGAATGAGCTTCTCCATTACCTGTGCCTTCTACAACTATTGATTTAATTCCTGCAATAGTAAACATTTTTTGAGCGAGTAGACAATATCCCTCACAAACTCCAGTATGCTTAATTAAAGTATTATATGGATCGTATATTTTATAAGACTGATCATACCGTGTATTGTTAATTATCCAGTCATGTATAGCAATTTCTTTTTTTGACTGACTCATACTGTTTGGAGCTATCCTTGCAACTATTACTCTTGCTTTCGCATCCAAGTCGGCTTCCATTTCTGCTGTCATCCTATAAACAAAATTAACTCTTGCTTTTATAGTAGATGAACCCACTGACGATGACGCCTGAATATTATAGCTAGATACATTATATGCTTCATATGGATTGGTATACTTTAAATTATCTATCTTATCTTTAATATCCTTACCTAAGTTATTTATGTCTCCTTTATAATCTAAATCAAATGATGGATTTTCTACGCTTATATTATCTAGTATCTTTTGAGCAATATAATCTAAACCTGAGGCTTCTTTGCTTGTTGAAACATCACTTGTTTCTGCCTCACTACTGTTTGGATTATATCCATCTGTAGTTTTATCCTTAGCCATATATCCATCGGAATCAAAATAATACGAGATTTTATCAATTAACCTCTGGTCTACTTTCCATGAATATCCTTTTGCATACAACCAACCTGTAATATCATTTTTCCATTTTGAAATTGCTCCTATTGAATTTAATGCTAATATTAGAGTTAGTATTAGTAAACCAGTTATTAGTTTTAACTTTTTCATCTTCTGAACCTCCCTAATACATTCATACTATATTACTCATAGCACTCTTGTAATCAATTCCGTTTCCTCATTATAGGCTATAATCTAATATGTTTCAATTATTTTTCAATTAACAGTAAAGCAAGGGACAGCCTAAACGGCTATACCCCGCTTAAGCTATCCCTAATGCTTTTAAATAATAAGTTGCACAAATTCATTGAACATATCTGCTAGTTTCACTTTATTAAAGTACCTTGTGTATATTGAGCTTATTCTACTAATTAAATTTGCATATAGTATTTAATTTTTTCCTTCTTACTGATTCTTCAAGCCTTATTCTCATTATATCCTTATCTAAATCCCCTAAATACTTTCTTAAATAGTTAAATATATTTTTGTATTCTTCTGTATTAAATGAATTACTTTCTAATAGTTTATATATTTGTGATAGCTTTTCTGACACATCATCATTTCTAACATTATCAATTCCCATAATCACTTTTAATATGCTTTCAACATTTTGACCATAAGTTTCTTCTATATCGTCTCCATTAATTACAGCTATACCATCATTATGTTTTTTCATTATTCTAAGTTGTTTTGCTTCTATATTTGCTAAAATGTGTGATTAATACTATTGTATCTAATGGTTCTCCATTAACATCACAAAAATCCACTTCCAAATTTTTAAAGATTTTGTGATTACTAAACTTAATCTTTTTTAGCTTCAACTTTTTCACCTCTTTTTATCGAAAATTAAGAGTTAATTTTCCACTTTTAATTTTCACTTCTCATGTATACTATTAATGGCATTTATAACTCATTATATTACCTTGATTATAACCTAAATTTACACGAGTTCATTTTAAATTATTCTTTCAACACATGCTACAACTAATTAATTTGAAAGCTAATTAAGCGACGCAATACTTTTTAGTATAGTATCCATATTACTATAATTAGCGCCAAGTGATTTCGCCTTAAGTAACTCTCCTTTTGCTAAATCAAATCTTTTCATATTGTAATACACTATTCCTAAGAAATAATGCCCATCTTTTGGATCTAATTGTACTAAATCATTGGAATAGTTAACAGCATCATCATATTTCCTTAAAAAGACATCTGAATTAATAATACATTTTAAAGTATATGTGTTTATTTCCTTAGATGGATTTAATGCCAAAATTTCCTTAGCAGTTTTTTCAGCCTCATTCCAATTTTGCGCTTTATTATCTTGCTCTAGTTTTGTTACCAATCTTATTGTTTTACTTTGAGTATTATTAAAACCCCATAAAATTGCTGATGACGTTATTATAACTGCAAGTACTAAGTAAATATATCGATTTAAATACCATAATCTCTTTTTCGATTCATTGAATATTCCTGCAAACGTAAATCCTCCTAAAAGCCCTCCCAAATGTGCAAAATTATCTATTCCAGATTTAGTAAATCCATAAAATAAGTTTATGAATATTAATGCAACTATGTTGTATCCTAATCCAGACTTAAATAATGCAGGATTCTCTGTACATACAAAAAGAACAGCTCCAAATAACCCAAAAATAGCTCCTGATGCTCCTGCTCCAGGATTTAAATTAAACGCGAAACTAAATATATTACCTAAAATTCCGGCTGCAAGATATATGGCTATAAACTTAGCCTTTCCAAGAATTCTTTCAGCAAGTATGCCTATTAAATATAAGGAATAACAATTTAAAGCTACATGAATTATGTTCACATGTAAAAATATTGGTGTTATAAACCTCCAATATTCCCCTTGCAATATGTGGGCATTTTCTTTACTTCCAAAATTTAATAACAGCGTATTATAATCTATACCTGACTTCCATATCATTTTCATCAAGTCCAGTTAAAATAAAATCAACTCTTCTAGAAGTTGCAGGAATCCTATATTCAATTGCAACTCCACATTCATCTGGAATATCATGAGTATTAAGTGCCTTAAACATATAAAGCATAGAATTATCCCATGCCCTAAATTCATTTTCTCTAGATTTTCCTATTTTATTTTTATATTCTCTATCTATTAAGATACTAATCTCATCATTAGTAACATGATTCATAAAATCTCTTTTACTAGCTTCATATACAATCACTTTCAAACGCCCCTTTTTACAGTTGTGAGATGATTTGGTTACACTTAATAAGTTCCTCCTAATTGTGCTTTGCACTCTTTTTATAAGTGTGAAATGATCTTGATTGCAGCATAGCTGCTTTTATAATTGTGTATACTTTTTACTATTTCCCTTAGCTTTTTCAACTGGATATTTCTTTTCGTTTTTATCCATTTTAGAATTAATTATCGTCTCTAAATCCATGCCTAAAGAATCAGCCATATGTATACAATAAACCATAACATCCGCAAGCTCTTCTAATACATGCTCTTTATTATAATTTTTATCATCCCATAAGAATTCTTCTAAAAGCTCTCCAGCTTCAATTGAAATTGCTTTAGATAAATTTGCTGGTGTATGAAATTGATCCCAATCTCTATCAGTTCTAAATTTTCTTATTCTATTTATTGTATCTTTCATAATTACCACTCTTTCTATCTTTTACCAGTATTTTATATTTATTATATCATAATTTTCATTATTAACTTTAGAAATTTTAATAGAATTTTGAATGATTATAAGTGTATTTTTCGCATTTAATAAGTAATTCACTCATATAATTTTTTACCCTCATTATCCAAGTGAAAATTATACAAATATGTTATAATATTAAGTAAAACTTAGTTCATGTGATTATTCTCAATCCAAATTTAATTGACCTTATAAAATTAGAAGCATAATCACCTTTTTAAGGAAGTGTACGTATGAGTAATTTAACTAAAACAGGCAATAATGATACCTTAAAATCTACTCTAGGTTTTAAACCAATAGATACAACAAACTATGATGTTGACAACTATAAAATTGCCAATAATATTTTAAAAGCAAATGAAACAGGATTAATAAATAGTTTAGTAGACTCTAATCTAGCACTTAGACCTAAGCTTCTTATAAATGATTATAGCAAAGGTAGCAAAGTTTTAAGTGATATTTGTGGCGAGCTTACAAAGTGCAATGAGTTTATGATATCTGTAGCTTTTATTACAAGTAGTGGCATCACTCCTCTTTTAGAAACTTTGAAGTATTTAGAACAAAAGGGTGTTCAAGGCAGAATTCTAACTACCGACTATTTGAACTTTAGTGAACCTAAGTCATTAAAGAAGCTCTTAGAGTTTTCTAATATTAATATCAAAATGTATTGCAGAGATAATTTTCACACTAAAGGATATATCTTTAAGCATACTGATCATTATAATATTATTGTTGGTAGTTCTAATTTGACTCAAACAGCATTAACTAAAAACAAAGAATGGAATATAAAATTATCTTCATTAGAAGAAGGTGCTTTAACAGAAGAAGTATTAAATGAGTTTCAATATATGTGGGATGACGCTGATAATTTAACTTTAGAGTGGCTTGAAGCTTATGAAAAGATATATTTAAAGAAAAGAGAGTCTTTTAGAAACAGTAGTGTTCCAAGAATATCACAATATACACTAAAGCCAAATAAAATGCAGGTATCTGCGATTCAGGCTTTAGACAATATAAGGGGAAAAGGCACTAAAAAAGCATTATTAATTTCAGCTACTGGTACGGGAAAAACTTATTTATCAGCTTTTGATGTAAGGAATTTCAATCCCAAAAGAGCATTATTTATTGTACATAGAGAACAAATTGCAAAACAAGCCTTGAATAGCTATCAAAATGTTTTTGGTGATACTAAAAGTATGGGAATTCTTTCAGGTAACTCAAAAAATACAAGTAATGAATTTATTTTTTCAACAGTACAGACTTTATCAAAGGACAATGTCTTATCTAGCTTTCGAAGGGATGAATTTGACTATATTGTTATAGATGAAGTTCATAAAGCTGGTGCCCTGAGCTATCAAAAAATTATGGATTATTTTGAGCCTAAATTTCTACTGGGTATGACAGCTACACCAGAAAGAACTGATGACTTTGATATTTTTAAACTGTTTGATTATAATGTTGCATATGAAATTCGTCTACAACAAGCTTTAGAAGAAAATTTGCTTTGTCCATTCCACTATTTCGGAATTACAGATATATCTATTGATGGTAATGCTTTAGATAATAATACGGAGTTCAAATATTTAGTAAATGATGAAAGAGTTAATCATATTCTGAGTAAAATTAATTTCTATGGATATTGTGGAGATAAGGTAAAAGGTCTAATATTTTGTAGTGATAAAAAAGAAGCTAAAGAGTTATCCCTTAAATTCAATGACCGTGGTTTAAGGACTTTAGCATTAACAGGCGAAAATACTCAGGCAGAACGTGAAGAAGCCATTTTACGCTTAGAACAAGATGAAAATCCTAATTGTTTAGATTATATTTTTACGGTTGATATTTTTAATGAAGGTGTAGACATACCTATAATCAATCAAGTTGTTATGCTTAGAGCTACTAAATCGGCTATAATTTTTATACAGCAATTAGGGCGTGGTCTTAGAAAATATGATAATAAAGAATATGTTGTTATTATAGATTTTGTTGGAAATTATAATAGTAACTTTTTAATTCCAATCGCACTTTCAGGTGATAGAACCTATAATAAAGATACTATTAGAAAATATGTCATGGAAGGAAATCGAATAATTCCTGGCTGCTCTACTGTGAATTTTGATGAAATTTCTAAAAAACGTATTTTTGAATCTATTGATAAAGCTAACTTTAATGATATAAAACTTATTAAGGAAAGTTATACTAGTTTAAAACAAAAGTTAGGTAAAATCCCTAATTTAAAAGATTTTGATTCACATGATTCCATTGATCCTTTAAGGATTTTTGATAATAAAAGCCTCGGGTCATATCATAAATTTTTAACAAAATATGAAAAAGAATATGAGATAGAGCTTAATTCTATTCAAGAATCCTTTATAGAATTTATTTCTATAAAACTTGCTTCTGGAAAGCGAATTCATGAATTAGAAATGATTAAATGTGCAATAAATTATAAGGTTGATTTAATGTCCAAGCTAAAGAATATTCTAAAAGAAGAATACCATATAAATTTTAAGGATAATACAGAGACATCCCTAGTAAATGTTCTCACAAATCAATTTGCTAGTGGAAGTGCTAAGAACACTTATAATGATTGTGTTTTCTTAGAAAAAAACAACTTAGACTATACAATCTCAGATACTTTTATGGAAAACTTAAAATGCCAAGAATTCAAGGAAATTGTTATAGAACTAATAGAGTTTGGAATAGATAGATATAAGAATCTTTACAGTAACCGTTATATGGATACAAGCTTTCAATTGTATCAAAAATATACATATGAGGATGTTTGTAGACTACTGGACTGGGACAAAGGCGAAGTAGCACTTAATATTGGTGGATACAAATTTGATAAAAAAACTAAAACCTATCCAGTTTTCATTAATTATAATAAATCTGAAGATATTAGTGATACCATAAATTATGAAGATAGATTCGAATCCTCTTCGCAATTAATTGCAATATCTAAATCAGGGAGAACGGAAGCTTCTGCTGATGTACTACAAGCATATAATGCTGAAAAAGACTCTGTTGAAATGAATTTATTTGTACGAAAAAATAAAGATGATAAAGCTTCAAAAGAATTTTATTATTTAGGAAAAATTAAGGCTATAGGAACTCCAAACCCTATTATCATGGGAAACACTAATAAAACTGCGGTGGAAATTAAATACCAATTATATACACCTGTAAGAGAAGATCTTTTTGACTATATTATTTCATAAACAGAGAACCTAAATCTATGATTTAGGTTCTCTGTTTAAGTTTTTCAATTACTAATATATCCGCTGGTACCCAATTAAGTTTATCTAACTCATCTAAGGTTGTCCACTTAGCATCATTATGAGCATTCAATTGTAATTTCCCTCCACTTATAGTACATATAAAACAGTGCATTGTAAGATGGAATGTAGAATAATCATACTCAACAGTTGTTAAATATTTAGAAATATCAATATCTAATTCTAGCTCTTCTTTTATTTCACGAATAAGTGCTTCTTCTCTCGTTTCTCCCATTTCCATTTTCCCACCAGGAAATTCCCACATATTTTCAAACTCACCATAACTACGACGAGTAACAAATATCTTATTATCATGTTTTATAATTGCTGCAACTACTTCTATTGTTTTCATATGTATCCTCCTGAGATTTAAATATTATCAATACACTTTATAGTACATCTGAAGTCATTTTGCGTCAACATCTTGTATATACTATATTATTATCTTTTAGAAAATTCATTAACAGCCGTGGGTTTTAAAATTGTTTTAAACTGTGAACTTTCTATATTCAATAAATCCGAAAAAATCCCATGTTATATACCCTACTTTCAGTAATTTGATTTTTAAGAATTTGTTTTGTTTCTATTATCATTATCATATTTACATAATTATACATTTGTGTAAAAAATTATATCATAATTCATCCTTATTATTCATTTTTTGTCATGGTTGCTTTTCTTGATTTATTGGAATAATCAATTTTTTATTTTCAAGCAAAAAAGCACTGCACCAAATATATGAATTTAGTGCAATGCTTGCATATGGAAAATCTTGTTTCCCCCAGGGGTATTTCTGAAGTCCGAAGGTATGAGGTTGCTAATCACTTAATATATACACCAATGGTTATATTAGATAATATCTCTTTTCATTCATTTATAAGTTGTTTTAACACTTCTTTTTTAATTCCTCATAGAAAAATTCTGTCGTAGGGATTTTTATTTCACAGCTTGCTGCTAATTGAAGTAATTTTCCAGAGAATACCTCTAATTCACTTTGTCTTCCTGCAGCAATATCTCTCTTTAATGAACTTGTTGCTAGGTCAGACTGCTTGTACATTATACGATTAAGATGGACTTCTTCTAAATTATCATCAATTTTTATTTTTAACTTTCGAGCCACCATGCAAGCTTCTCCAAGGAGTGATTTTATCTGCAAAATTGCAGTTTCATTTTTTCTAATATCTCCGATTACTGCATTATAATAAGCTGTAACAACATTAAAAGCACAGTTTAATATGTACTTTTCCCATATAGCAGCTTTTATATCCTTTTCTATTATGCAGCTAATATCTGCACTCTGTAAAAGCTTCTGAACTTCAAATAAGGTACTCTCATCAAAGTTGTTTTTTGTTTCATAACCTATATTAATATTACAATATGAACTAGTATGATGTATGGCAAAATCTTTATCAGCTCCTGATGTAATATAAACTAAACCATCAAGTACAGTGCCTTTATCTATTAATCTACGTACTTCATCTGAAATACCAACACCATTAAGCAAAGGAATTATTATAGTATCCTCATTAATCATTGGCACTATTTCAGCACATACCTGTTCCAATGAGAAATTTTTCACACAAAGAAAAATATAATCCATAACCCCCACTTCTTCAGCATTATCACTTGCCATTTTAGGATGAACTATCATTTCTCCATGAACATTACTACATAATTTTAGTCCATTTTTTCTTATTGATTCTAGACGTTTACCTCTTGCAAAGAAGTATACATCACCCAAATGCTTTGCAAGCATACAGCCAATATAACCTCCAACTCCTCCCATTCCAACAACGCAAACCTTTTTATTATCCATATTTAATTCTCCCTCTTTAAGCGATATATGCTATTTTTACATTACAAAATATTCATCCTTACTAATAATTATATAATAATCCTATTTCAAGGTTTATTACATACTTTAATTCTTGTTTCATCTACAGCTAAATCATAACATATTATGGAAAACTATTTTTCTACATTTCTAAATATAAAAGGCTGTAAATTTATTTTTGATAAATTTACTGCCTAGAATTAAAATATTAGAAAAGTAACTATTATTTAGAATTTACTTTTTCATTCATTTCCTCTATCATAAAAGCATTATTAGCAACCATCTTTTCCAAAAAAGAACCCTTGTTTGAGGGTTCTTTCAGCTTTAAAGCGTATTGGCTTTCTCTATATATTCTTTTAAAATTACACATGTATGATTAAATTGTGATTTTTCTTTTTCCGTTAAGTTTATTTCAATAACTTCTTCTACTCCATTTTTACCTAATATAACAGGTACACTTGCAAAAACATTTTCTTCACCATATTGTCCTTCTAATAATGTAGATGCAGGAAGAATTCTCTTTTCATCATGAAGTATTGCTTTAACTATTTCACTTAACCCTACGCCTATTCCAAACTCTGTACATCCCTTTCCAGCTATTATCTCATATGCTGCATTTGCTGTTCTATTGGTTAATTCATCTAGATTAAGCTTTCCATAAGTTTCTGGTTTTTCTTTCATCAAATCAAATAATGGTTTTCCACCAAAATATACATGTGACCATGGTACCATTTGTGAATCCCCATGTTCTCCCATGCAATATGCTTGTATAGATTTTTGATCTATTCCTGTTTCATCTGATAATATTCTTCTAAGCCTTGATGAATCTAACGTCGTTCCAGTTCCAAACACTTTGTTTTTCGGAAAACCTGTTTTTTTCCATATATAATGAGCTATTACGTCTACTGGATTTGATATAACTATAAATATGCCCTTAAATCCTGATTCTAGTATTGGATCTATTATGGTATTTACTTCTTTTATTGTATCTTCTAAGTAATCTAAACGTGATTTATTATCCTCTGGTGGAATTCCAAGACTTACTACTACAATATCTGCATCTTCGCAATCTTTAAAAGCTCCTTTTTTACTTTTTACATAATGAGGTAAATATGAAACTGTATCACTTAAATCAACTGCTTCTGCATTTGCCTTCTTTTCTATTTTATCAATCATTACAATTTCATCACATATACCCTGTATTGCTAGTGAAAATGCACAATGTGAACCTACATTTCCACTTCCAACTATTACTATTTTCCTGGTTTTTATACTCATTTTTAATCACCATCTACTTTCATTAATAATTACTACGATTCAACGATACCGCCTGTTGCTTTTTCAGCATCAGCTTCTATATCTGATGGAATCGTTATATTCAATTTCTTTGCAACATCTGTATTTATAACAACTTTTATTTCACTTAATTTTGTTATTTCAATTTCTGAAGGCTTCTTTCCCTCAAACAATTCTGCTGCTTTAAAGCCTGTTTCTTTTCCCAATTTATAGTAATCTATGCCTAAAGTTGCAAGAGCACCTTTACTAATTGCAGATTCTTCAGCACCAATTACAGGAATGTTTTTTTCTAAACAAAGCTTACCTACTAATGTATAGCTTGAAGCTACTGTATTATCTGTTGGTGTGTATAGTGCATCAATTTCACCAAGAGCACTTGCTAAGTTTTGACTTATTTCATTTGTATTAGTGATTCCTATTTCTTTTACTGTAATTCCATATTTTTCCGCTTCAGCCTTAAATTCATCAACTTGAATTACAGCATTAGTTTCTGAAGTATTGTAAATTACCCCTACAGTTTTAGCCGTTGGAATTAACTTTATTAATAATTGCATCTGTTTATCTACTGGAGTCTTATTTGACATACCAGTAACATTAGTACCTGAACTCTTCCAATCCTTTGCAACTCCTGCTTTTACTGGATCTACTACTGCTGAACATATTATTGGTATATCTTTAGTAGCATTGTATGCCGCTTGAACTGCTGGTGTTGCAATTGCAAAGATCAAATCCTTGTTACTATCTGCAAATTGTTTACAGATGGTTTGTGCATTTGATTGTTCACCTTGAGCATTTTGCTGCTCAATTTTTATGTTTTTTCCTTCTTCATATCCTTTTTCTTTTAATCCATCAATAAAACCTTTATTAGTTAAATCTAATGCATCATGTTGTACTAATTGTATAATTCCAATATTTTTTACTTCTGATGAAGTAGTCTTCTCTTTGCTAGAACCTGTTGTACTTTGTCCACATCCTGAAAGCACTCCACCTACTAAAACTGTACATAATAACATTGCTAATTTTCTTTTTCCTACCATATTACTGTCCTCCTAATATTATTATTTTCATAATTAACACTTTCCTACTATACTACCAAATTCACTACTATTATAATAAATTTATTCGTACTTTAATGATAAATCGATAATAATTTACCGATCTTTTTGTTATAATATCATAATTTATAATAGTTGTAAAGTTAAGTGTGGTGACAGTCACCATCACTTTTCATTCCTAGTATTCCATTTATTTCGAAGCCGTAATCCATTACTCCGACTTCAATTTTAAAATTATCAAGTTTTAACATACCTAAAGATATGGATTCTATATCTTTCTTGTATACAAATTCTGTACCGCCGACCCCTGAAATAGATTCAATAACATCATCATCTTCTATTGTTATACCTATATCTTTAACTACATCCATTTTAAACACACTACCGCCTGAACCTGTATCTAAAAGCTCATTTTTGGTGCTATAAACATACATCTCTACTTTTGTCTTTCTTATGTTTATCCGCATATTCTTTTAACGCATCTTTTCTCTGGTCATATACATTTATTACAGAAAGTTCTTCAACAATTCTTTTTCTTTTCTCAGAGTGCGCATCAATAGCCTCAAATAAAAGCCACTTATTGGAATAAATATGTCTAGCCTCATTCCATTTCATAAAAGCATACCTTCTTTCATTTACATACTCATTAAATTTACCGACTCTATCTGTAGATTTTAATACTAACTTCTTTCCTGTTACTACTTCTTATACAAATAATTTACCATTTACAGCTAAATTATAAAACATATGCAATAATGGATAATATAATTTTTCTTAAGTGTTTCACAATAATCATTATTACCATACGCTTTGGGACGTACTAATTATTTTACCTACTTTCAATTTTCATTCATTGCTTATTGCCTGATTTAATTTGCTATAATCAAAAAAAGCACTGCACCAAATATATTAATTTAGTACAATGCTTGTATATGGAAAGTTATGTTTCTCCCGGGGGTACTTCTGAGACACGGAGTGTTGAAGTTGCTCTAAATATAGCTGAAACTCGGAAATACTATTGTACGATATTAATAGACCTTTCATTAATAAATCCCTCAATGTTTTCTGCTAAGAGATTTAAAAGTCTTTGTCTTGATTCAAGGCATCTCCAACCTATATGTGGAGTAAGAATAACATTCTTCATATTAAAAAGTGGGTTATTTAATTCTGGAGGTTCTTGTTCTAGAACATCAAGTGCCGCTCCTGCAATTTTCTTATTTTGAAGGGCTTCAATTAAATCCGCTTCATTTATAATTGAGCCTCTTGCAGTATTTATAATAAAAGCTTGTGGCTTCATAATTTCTAATTTAGATTTATTAATAAGATGTTTTGTATCCTTTGTCAAAGGACAATGTAAGGTAACAAAATCACTTTCCTTAAGAAGTTCTTCAAGACTAACAAATTTAACATCTAAAGCTCCTAAGTCTTTTGGTGTTCTACTATATACAAGTATATTCATACCTAGTGCTTTAGCTACTTTCATTACTTGTTGACCAATAGCTCCAGCACCAATAACTCCAAGAGTTTTATTTTGTATTTCAAAATGAGGCACCTTAAGATACTTAGTAAAGTTATCAAAATTTTTATTTTCAATCATCCTTTGCTGCGCTGATAATGATGAAGTTAAATTCAATATAAATGTAATAACTAACTGAGCTACTCCCTCGCTGCTATAACCAGGTACATTACATACAGAAATATTTCTTTCTTTTGCAGATTCAATATCGATGTTATTATAACCTGTACCTGCTTCACAGATTAATTTAACAGAAGGCGGAAAGTTTTCAATTAAATCTCTACCAATTGTCATTTCTTTTGTAATTACTATTTCTTGGCCTTTAACTCTTTCTAGGATCTCCTCATTAGTGGTATCTTCGTATTTAGTGACTTTGCCTAACTTATCAATCAATGAAAAATCCAGTTTATTATCAAAATTTATTTTGCTTGAATTAAGAAATATAATATTATTCATTTTTCTCCCCATCTTTCCTTTTAATATATTTATTTTATAAATTTAATTACCATTCTCTTCCTGGATCTCCTGCCATTGAGTTAACAGTTCCTTTTGGATATAAGACAGAATAATGATCTAGCTCAGGGTCATCGTTATTATCTTTTTGAGCCTTAAATACAAATAGAATTTTATATTCTGCTCCAGCTACATAACCTAGAATTTTTTCACCATTGGATGTAACATTATGATCAGGAGTTCCAAAATATTTTTCAACCTTTGATAGAGATATATTGTTTAAACGACTGTCAAAAGACCTAACTTCAAAAATTCTGCCTCCCTTGTTAGAACCAAAAACTACATTATATTTTAAATAAGTTGAATAGTTTCCTTTAGCACCACTTACCCATTCTGACTTATCAGCTTTCCCTAATTTACCCTCTACATCTGATATATTGGAAGAATTATCTGCAAAATCTGAATTAATAATTTTTCCTTCTTCTGCTAAAGTCTTAATGTCCTTTAATAGCGAATATTCATTATTTTCCGTTTCATTATTCTTTACAGTTTTATTTTCATCGGATTTTGATTGATCTGGTGTATTTGAGGTTTCATTATTAGTCTGTGAATTCTTCGATGCATCATTTGAAGATTTATTTGAATTTGAACACCCTGCCATAATAGTTAAGCATAAGGAAATTGTAATAAATAATCTTAGCTTTTTATTAAATTTCTTCATCTTTTTCACCTCCAAATTCATTTATGATTATTATAGCATAAGCAAGGAAAATTATGCATTTTTCATTGAAATGCTAACTTTACATATAAAAAAGCTAGCAAGTTCAGTCATTCTTCCTTCACAAAGACCCCCAGCAGGTTGTGCGAAAATGTAAATTATATAGTATAATTTTTATATTACTAGAAAATTAATATTAGGAGCAATGGTTATGAATTACATTATTGGTGAAGATAGAACTCAAATAAAAATTGAATCGATTGATAGCTATATTTCAAGTAATAAATAATTCCGCCGACCAAGGTCAGTTATACAATATGAGCAAAAAAGCTAAAGATATATTTGAGTGTGAAACTATTGAAGTGCTTGCTGACAAAGGTTATTTTGATACTAAGGATTTTAAAAAATGTGAACAAGAAAAGATTATTTCATATGTATCTAAGCCTAGATATTCTAATAGCATTGGTGACTCCAGATATTTTTTAGATAGATTTAGATATGATAATAATAAAGATATATATATTTGTCCAGAAGGAAAAATATTAGAATGTATTAATAAAAAAACTAAGAGTAACTCAAGAAGATATTGTAATTCTGAAGCTTGTCAACACTGTAAAAATAAATCTAAATGTACAACTTCATCTATATGAAGAACAATAACTCGTACCGAAATGGAGCAATTTGCGGAAATTATAAATAATAGGGTTAAAAATAATCAAGCCAAATATTCGCAGCGTCAAGCATTGGTTGAACATCCTTTCGGGACATTAAAAAGAAGTATGAATTTTTACCATTTACTGTTAAGAGGTTTTAGTAAAGTAAGGGGTGAAATTAGTATTGCCTTTTTTAGTTACAATTTAAAAAGAGTCATAAATATTCTAGGAGTTAAGGGTATATTACAGTCCCTAAAGCTACTATTTTCAAATTTAATATGTTACATATATAAAATAACAACTGTAAGATTTAGTTACAATCGTTCGATTTATGTACAACCTGCCAGGGATGCTTCTGAGACACGAAGTGTTGAAGTTGCTAACATATCTATTTCACATGCTACTGTTTCATTAACTTTATAATCATCTGGAGTAGTGCAATCAATATATATTTCATCTAGAATTTTGATGCCACCCTATTTTATATACATTATTTACTTGCATAAATTTAAAATCATCCATTAGGAACTTAGTTCATGTAAATTATTGTTTTCCACCAGGGGGCTACTTCTGATATTCGAATAATTGAGGTTACTATTATATTCTGATTTCTATTTTCCTCAATGGATAGTACCAAAAAATTAAAATCTGAGATTAGTATTTCTTTAAAATTTGTACCTGGTAATTTTACACAAGGGTCTGTGCCTTTAGTGAAGAACAAATTGATTCACTTGCTATTCATCATCTAGACAACTACCTCTTAATTACAAGTTTTTAGTAAATACTATCTTCCTATCATAGTATAAGTGACATAATATTAAAATCAAAAACAGCTAACATTAGTCTTCTTAATATCTCTATAATTAGAAATATTACTAATATAATTATTGTATACTTCAGTGATTTTGATTGTGCTTTAATTAGAGTGATTTTCTTTGGATCTTGATAACATATATTGCCAAGCATTATTGCTGAAGCAATGCCCATTATTTTTATTGGGAATAATGATTGCCAACCATGAATACCATCCATTAATAGTGGAAGTATATATCCAAATAAGTACCCACATAAATAATATATCCATCTTTTTTTTAAAATAGCTTTAATATTGTTTAAATTCATTTACTTAATCCTTCCATTCAATAGAATCTGCTGAACCCTTGGTATTATATGTATCAACAGCGATGGAGACTTTATCAAATGTCGATATATCTTCTGGCTTATCAATAACAGTCCTCGTCAATATCATACCACTTTCAGTTTTAGCTGTTACTACAATTTTATTTCCAATATCCATTACAGATGTACTTGCTTCTAAGCCTTCATTTTCCGCTCTTATAATATTTTTTATTCTTGGATAAACTTTTATTACATTAGAAGGTATTGCGCTCACTTCTTTATTAAGTGTATAACATCCTATTGCAATTTGAGTCCCATTATATATAAGTTCTCCATATTTAGGGCTTATGGATATATACTGCTTTTTCATAAAGTTCCATGTATCTCCTTCATTATTCTCCCATATAGCACTCTTTACTTTTGAAATGCCTCCACCAAAATTGCTTGCTCCATCTGCGCTAAGATATACTCCACCTCCTATAGCTAAAGGATCAACTGACGCAAATCCCGCTATAATAGTACTTTTTTACCTAAGAACATTTCTGTACCACCACCAAAAGCCTGTAATGCTCCTGATATAACGCTATTAACTCGTCCATCTGTTTTCGCTTCGGCTTTTCTGGCATCAGTACTTTCATCTGCAATTATAGCATCTATTTTATCCCATGTTTCATTCATCGCTTCATCATAATCCTCTAACTTAACCAAGCCAGTTATGCTATCATATAATCCATGTTTTTCTTCTATATCATCTAAATCCATATAAAGCAACTCAATATCCCTCTTTCCACCATCTGTGAATTGATTAATGTCCACAGTAGTAGCTGCTATGTTTACTATATAGTTACCTTCACCTATATTTTTTACATATTCTAATAATTCTTTTTCCTCATCAGTTAAATCTTTCGGATCTTTTAATCTCGCTTTTTTAACTTTATTTCCATCTACATCTCCATTTGGAGAGATAGCACAATTACTTCCAAATTTAGATATGCCATCACTCACACCAGATAATTTCCCAAATACTGAGCATATATTTTGCTCCATTTCATTTATTCCTTGATTATATAAAAGTAATGAGTCATGAAAATCTTTTAAACTTAATTTTTGATTATTTACGAATCGTTCACAATTAAATAAATCAAATCCAATATTAAATGATGTATATTCTAAATCTTTTGTAATACTTTCTATAGCTTCAAAGTCTAAATTCATTTTATTATAGCAATACAAAGTGCAACTATCAATGATACTTTTTATATAATTAGGTCCTGAAAAATCAAGAGATATAATACCCTCATCATCACTTGTACTTTTTTTTTTTTTTTTTTTTTTTTTTTTTTTTTTTTTTTTTTTTTTTTTTTTTTTTTTTTTTTTTTTTTTTTTTTTTTTTTTTTTTTTTTTTTTTTTTTTTTTTTTTTTTTTTTTTTTTTTTTTTTTTTTTTTTTTTTTTTTTTTTTTTTTTTTTTTTTTTTTTTTTTTTTTTTTTTTTTTTTTTTTTTTTTTTTTTTTTTTTTTTTTTTTTTTTTTTTTTTTTTTTTTTTTTTTTTTTTTTTTTTTTTTTTTTTTTTTTTTTTTTTTTTTTTTTTTTTTTTTTTTTTTTTTTTTTTTTTTTTTTTTTTTTTTTTTTTTTTTTTTTTTTTTTTTTTTTCATTCTCCATCTAACCATATTCATTGTGATTTTGCTAATAATCTTTATAATACATTTTTTTTGTATTAATTAAGTAATACCATCCTTTAGAATTTTTATGCCATCCTATTTTATATA